>Ga0308157_10000706_pt1 | contig 93829 bp, 67 predicted proteins | sample PhyBR1_FD_201035 | JGI IMG/M metagenome (GOLD analysis project Ga0308157, IMG submission 201035) | Phyllosphere microbial communities from UC Gill Tract Community Farm, Albany, California, United States - DLSLB.R1 | ecosystem: Host-associated > Plants > Phyllosphere > Unclassified | place: USA...
TAGAATTATTCACGGATACGATTCGGTTTCTGACGATTTAATTTGGGGAATCGTAATCCGAAATCTACCTGTTTTACAAAAAGAAGTTGAAGAATTATTAGGCGAATAAAATAAGTGCTTCTGCTAAGCCGTTACAAGAGATTACTTCGTCAGTTCGCTGTCGCTCGGGCTGGGTATTAGGCTGAATTTAAAAATGGTTTTGTACTTGGGAAATTTACTTCGTCCGTTCGCTATCGCTCGGGTGTGCATAATGGAAAAAACTCGCATCTTTAATCCCAAACCTCTTGTAGCGCCAAGACGTTAGCTGCCATTATAAGCAACAACCCAATTTAAAACAGAAATAAATGAATAAAATAACTTTTACATTAATCTTAACCTTAATTACAACTTTCACTTTTGGACAGACAAATGAAAGTCAAAAGTTAATAGAACTTGGTAAAACATATAAAAACTTTATGTTTCGTAACGAACCAACGAAAGAAGACTTTAAAAATCTAGAATCTGACCTTCCTGAAAATTTAAAATTTGCGACTGAATTTATTTCTCAAACCATTACAAATAAAAATAAATTATTGACGGAACAATTTCTTTCAAGACCAGATGACAAAACCTTAAAACTAATTTATACGATAAGGGCTATAAACTTAAATATTCGAGAAGAAAACCAAATTGATAATAACAAACTTATTGATAGCTTGAAAATTAAGAACATTTCAGTTTACGAATTAGTAGACAATTATTATGAAATGTTATTTACGGCAGTTGGTAATAAAAATCAACCATTTAATCTTTCAAAAACCGATCTAAAATTAAAATCTTATAACTTGAAAGACGAAACGGAAAATGGGATTTTAGTTTTAAAAGCAATTAGTTTTTGCGGAACAACAATTTGGGGATATATGAATGTTGTAAAACCAGCAAACACAAAAAAAGCAATTGATTACATAGAAAATTTTCCAAAAATAAACGGAAGACCATACTATCAATTTACTGATTTTTATTTCCCTGACTTTGAAATGAACATAATTAAAGACAAGGGAATTGAAAGTTATAAAGGCTATTATTTAAACAAATTTTATGAGACACTTTTATCGCATTTAATTTGTATAAATAAAGAAAATGGTTCTGAAAAGGAAAAAAATGATTTGTTATTAGGCTCAATCTTAAAAGAAAGAAATCTTTATAAATACACAAAATATAAAGAAACATTAGAAGAAATTTTCAAAGAACAAAAAAGAGAATAACGGCAGCTAGCCGTTACAAGAGATTTGGGGATTAGACTGAATTTAAAGATTGGTTTGTATTTGGAAAATTTACTTCGTCCGTTCGCTATCGCTCGGGTGTGCATAATGGAAAAAATTCGCATCTTAAATCCCAAACCTCTTGTAACGCCAGAACGTTAGTAGCCATTTTAAAATGACACAAAGAAAACTATATCAAAATTGGAAAGAATTCTTTAATATAAAATTTGAAGAATCAGAAAAATATTTGCAAGCCGAACAAATTCTAAAAGGTGATTCATTAATGGAAAAATATGTTCCACTCAATCCGAATGACAAAACAGAAATTAAAATTGGCTATTTAGACAATAAACTTATTTATTGGAAATTCGAAAATCCGAAAACAAAAGGCTTTAACAAACAACAGGAAATTGAATATTTCTATCGTTATGATTTCACAGAAGGTAAATCATATGGAAACCCAGGACTTGAATTTATTAAGAACAACATCAATGTAATTGAAAAACAACTTGACGAAGGTTTGCGCGGAAAAGAAATTCAATATTTCAAAAATGGTAAACATTTTAAATCTGAAGTTTGTAGTTATTCCTACGACAATATAGAAACTTATCCGAATACAATATATTTTAAAAAAAGAAGCTTTTGGAGAAAACTGTTAGGATTGTTTTTCAAAAATAAAAAAGAGAATTTCGAAAAAATTGAAATTGATTTGAAAGAAATATTTAGTGGAATATAAAAACGGCTACTAAGCCGTTACAAGAGATTACTTCGTCAGTTCGCTGTCGCTCGGGCTGGGTATTAGGCTGAATTTAAAAATGGTTTTGTATTTGGAAAATTTACTTCGTCCGTTCGCTATTGCTTGGGTGAGCATAATGGGAAAAACTCGTTTCTAAAGTCCCAAACCTCTTGTAGCGCCAGGGCGTTAGCAGGTAGTTTACCAAAAATTGCAGAAAAAATAAATGGAAATAAAATATACTTTAAGCGAAAATGATTTTTTAGAGCATCAACTTTTCACCGCTTCTAAAACAGACAGAATTAAAAAGCAAAGAAGAAAAAGTTGGATGATTGTAACGTTTACTTTTTTTGTCTTAAGCTTATTTTTTTTGAAAAATGAAAATCAGTTTCTTGTTTTTTACTTTTTAGGTTTTGGTATATTATCACTTATATTTTATCCGTTGTATCAAAGAAAACATTACAAAAGACATTACTTGAATTTTATAAAAGAAATTTATAAAAATAGATTTAACGAAACTGCAACATTGCGTTTTGAAGATGATTATATAGAAACAAATGATTTAAACGGTGAAAGTAAAATCAATTATTCAGCTTTAGAAGAAACTAATGAAATTAAAGATTATATCTTTTTAAAATTGAAGATGGGCGGAAGTATTATAATTCCTAAAATCAAAATTGAAAACTTTGATGCTTTTAGAATAGAATTAAATAAAATTTCAAAAAAACACAACTTAAAGAATAATGTAGAATTAAATTGGGAATGGAAATAAAACCAGCCACTAACAGCCTTTCCTAGAAGAGATTTGGGGATTTAGCTGAATTTAAATATGGTTTTGTATTTGTAAAAATTTACTTCGTCCGTTCGCTGTCGGTTCGAGTGTGCATAATGGAAAAAACCCGCATATTTAATTTGAAACCTCTTGTAGCGTTAAGAAGTTGCAAGTATAACTAATGATCACGGAAATTGAAAACAATGGAGAACGAACTTAAATACAAATTCGTAAAACCCGATAGAATACTTGTTGATTTTGTTGATTGTTATTGGAGATTGGAAAATCAATCAGAAAATAATAAAGGTAATATTTTGCCTGATGGAAAAATTGATTTGTTTTTTTACAAAACCGCAGACAACGAACTTTGTATTACACTTGTCGGTTTAGAAACAAAAACCAAAGAAGGAACTCGTATAGCTTTTCCTGTTACTGCAATTAGTTTTAAACCTCTTGCAATAGAATATCTTTTTCAATTTTCCATTGCCGACATTTTGGATAACGCAAAACCTATGCCTGATGATTTTTGGAATTTCACTCTGGATGACCTGAATGACTTTGAACTCTTTTGCAAAAAGGTTTCGGAAAAAATTCAATCACTTTTGCCGAAAAATATAGACGACAGAAAACGAAAACTTTTTGACCTCATTTATTCGTCAAACGGTTCATTGACAATACAAGAACTTTCTGAAAAAGTTCTTTGGAGCAGCCGGCAAATCAATCGTTATTTCAATCAGCAATTCGGACTTTCGTTAAAAGCATATTGCAACATCGTTCGTTTTCGTTCTTCATTCCAACACATTAAAGAGGGGAAACTTTTCCCTGAACAAAATTTTGCCGACCAATCCCATTTCATAAGAGACGTAAAAAAACTATCGGGTGTGTCTCCAAAAGAATTAAATAAAAATCAAAACGACCGATTTATCCAATTTTCTACGCTTGATCCGAAATAATTTTGCTATAAATATTAAAAGCAAGATTATGTTACTGAAAAATAAAAAAGTTGCAGTTATTGGTGCTGGTCCTGTTGGATTAGTTTTTGCAAAGTTGTTACAACAAGCAAATGTGAACGTAATTGTGTACGAGCGGGACAAAGACGAATTTTCTCGAATTAAAGGCGGAACGCTTGATATACATAATGACGTTGGTCAAAAAGCTTTAGAAAAAGCAGGACTTTTGAATGCATTCTACAAGTATTCCCGACCAACAGGCGAACGGGCAACAGACATTAAAGGAAATATCCTGTCAGATACATTTCCTGACAAAGAACACCTGTATGACAGACCCGAAATTGACCGGAACGATTTACGTAAAATGCTGCTTGAAAATTTAAAACCCAACACAATTGTCTGGAACAGTAAATTAGTTGCATTAGAACAGCAAAACGATTCTTTTTTGTTGCATTTTGATAATGGCAAAACAGCAATTGCCGACTTGGTAGTTGTTGCAAATGGCGGGATGAGTAATATAAGAAACCACGTTACCGATACTATTCCCCAATACTCAGGAACCATCATTATTCAGGGGGAAGTTTTGCAGCCAGCTGAAACTTGCCCAAACTTTAAAAAGTTATGCGGAGATGGTAATCTGGGTACAATGGGAGAACAAAAGTTTTTCTTTTCTCAAACTAAATCAAAAGGTGCATTGAATTATTATATTTCATTTCGCAAGCCCGAAAATTGGATAAAAGAAAATGGACTAGACTTTAACGATAATAAAGAAATCTGTTCATTTCTAACAGATATGTTGTCAAATTGGAGTGACGTTTTTAAAGAACTTTTTGCAGCGACAAATGAATTTACATTGTTACCAATGCGATATTTACCTTTAGAAAATTGGAAACCTCACAAAAACATTACATTGATTGGAGATGCTGCCCACTTAATGCCTCCATTTTCGGGAATTGGTGTTAACATAGGACTTTTTGACTCTTTATATTTAGCAGAAAATTTAACAAATGGTCAATTTACAGACATACAAACTGCCATTAGCAGCTATGAGAAATTAATGTTTGAGTATGCCAGAAAAGCACAACAAGAAACAACACAAGCCGAAGAGGGCATACATTCGGACAAAGACTTCGATGAAATAATGAAAGACAAAAGATAAAAAGGAACATTCAACCGGAATTATAGATTGTTGCCTATTGGGAAGCAAAGCTTCTTACTATTAAATAAAAATTTTTAAGAGAATTTACTTAGAAATAATTTTGTCTTTAACGAACTGCAAAATGAAAATATAAATAAACTTGAAAATTTGCATATAATGTTATGCCAGCCAACATACGTTTGTGGCTATTACGAAATTTAGTGTAATTATCTTATTTTTTATTAGTATTTTCGTTTAGCCGATAATACTTGTCTTTGAAGTCCGCAACATCCACAAGCGCGAGAACATTATGCGGGAGTTGTGCCGAAATTACGCAGATAAAACAATTAGAAAATAAGTATATGTTTCCGCAAGAAGTTTAAAATGCAAAAACGTGACAATTGCAACCTACTAGCGCAAACTTGAAAAGTGGAACTAATAACAAATAGAATCTCAAAAAAATGCACATAATTTTAATTATTTTACCACTATTATTTCAAATTATTTTTGGAAGAAAAGCTATTGGAGGAGATATTAAATTAAGCTTTGGAGCAGTTTGCGTAATTAGTTTTTTTAGTCAAATCCTTTTAACATTTTTTGCTTTTAAGCTAATTGTATATTATCTTGAAAAGAATAATAATGCTTGTGGAATGCCATTAGTTGGACTTGTAATGTTGGCGTTACTTTTTTCTGTAATCTTATTTATAACAATACTTGTTCAAGACCGTATTAAAAAGTCATACGAAGATGATGAAATTGATAAATTTGAAGATAATGAAAATGAAGAAGATGAAATTCATTAAAAACAATTAAAACTATTGGAGTTTACCAACAGAAGTGTGAAAGTTTATATCATACTTTGGAAAAACCGTTTGTTTTTTGGTTGCCATTCTACTAAATGTTTGTTATTATAGATAAAATTAGACTTTATGCTTTAAATAACAAGCATTTTTATTTTTTTTCTATTTTTATTTCATCCTTAATATTCTTAATATTCTTTTGTCAATCCATTATAAAGCCACACTAGAAACTATCGAAAAATTCAAATAGGCTTTGCTTCAAAATCAGTTGAGGTAATTACAATTAGTTTTAAAATTAATGAGTGAAAATTCTTGTAATTCTATCTAACAAAATATTTTAACCGCAAGGAACGCAAAGAAAAATAATTCTTTGCATTTAAAAACGCAATGAACGCAACGCTTTGCGAACCTTGCGTAATACTTAACGCTTGTTGAGGTTGAAAGTTAGCAATTCTTTGTCAACTATCGGAACGAATCTTCTTTAAATCTGTGGTTAAAAAACAAAAAAGCCTGATCGCTAAGACCTACCGTCTGGACACAAATCAAAGCAGCCACGAATAGCACTAATTGACACTAATTTAAATTCGTGAAATTGATTAACACGAATTATTTTAAGATAAAGATTTACTTCGTCAATTCACTTCGCTCGGGTGTGAAAATTTACTTCGTCAATTCGCTATCGCTCGGGTGTGGAATTGGTGGAAAAAAATAATTTTTATTATTTGTGTCCAGACGGTAGCGCTAAGCCCAGGCTTTGATACGATTCCGTAAAGGTTACCACACGAATGTGGAAATGCTTTTTAAATTTTGTAATGATACTCAAACGAGATGAATCATAATTGTTCCTTTATTTTTTTGGCTGAAAATCAGGATGACCACATTGCCATAATACAAATGCGTATTGATTGGCAAAATTATTGAAGGTCACATTTTTATCTTCTGTAAAATGGCCATTATCATAATTTGTTTTCATTAGAACAGGCTTGTCAGAGGCAGAAGCATTTTGTAAAGCTGCTGCAAATTTTCCTGGCTGCCAAGCCACAACACGCGGATCATTCCATCCGCCTACGCACAATACTGCGGGATACTTTGTACCTTTTACTACATGTTGCATACCATCCATTTCATATAATGCTTTGCATTCAGTGCTGTCTTTTACAGTACCAAATTCAGGAATATTTACCGGACCATTTGCACCAAATTCTAGCCTCATTGCATTTGCACAACCAACATTGCAAATTGCTGCAGCAAACAAATCTGGTCGTTCTGTTACAGCGCGGCTTATTAAAATACCCCCTGCACTTGTCCCTGTACCTGAAAGCTTTGGTGCCGAAGTATATCCTTTAGCAATAAGATATTCGGCACAGCTAATAAAATCTTTCCAAGTGTTTGGCTTGGTAGATTTGTACCCAGACTTATACCATTCTTCTCCTTTTTCACTTCCGCCACGAACGTGTGGAATAGCGATAACCACTCCTCTTACAGCAAGGGAATTTTCGCGCACACTGAAACTAGGCGCCATACTTATTCCGTAAGCCCCATAACTATCCATAAAGCATACATTAGAGCCGTCCATCTTTATTCCTTTTTGATGAATGATACTTAAGGGGATCATAACGCCATCATGACCTTTCACCTGAACTTCTTCTACTACCAAATCTCGGTATGGAGCAGGGTAAACAACAGGTTTATTAAAGTCGCTTGCTCCAAATTTATCTGTTTCTGCATTATAATTAAACTCAGTATATGGTTTGTTCCAAGATGTAATACCTACAAGACAATTATTTGATTTTGTATTGAAACAGGTGATGTCGACAGTGCCTGAAAAGGGAAGCTTTATTTCGGAAGTCTTTTTTGTAGTAAAATTATATTTTGACACAAAATCATTGATTCCATCACTGTACGTAATAAACAAGTAGTCTTTACAGGCAGCAATACTTTTTATTGTTTGATCCGTTCTTTCAGGAGCTACCATAGCGGCATTATTCCAGTCTAGATTTTTAAGGTTGGTTACTATTACTTTATAATTTTTTGCATTATTATAGGTTACTGCATATATATAATCTCCTTTAATAGCCATTCCGCGAACCAATTTATCGGCAGGAGTGCATAAGGTTTTCCAATTAATTTTTTGGGAGCTGAATTCATTGATAGTAGAATAGTATAATTTCATTTCCCGTTGAACACTTCCTTCTCCAGAAAACATATAATTCTTTGAATCTTCATCTAAAAAGACAAATGGGTAAACACTTGCATCTATATTTAATGCAGGATAACTGGCGTTGCTAAAAAAATCAATGTCGCTGGTCACATCAGTGCCTAGTTTGTGAAGTTTTGTTTTAGAATTTAATCTTGAACTGGGATCTTTACTATCTGCAGATTTTATCCAGATGTACATGAATGATTTATTATCGAACGCCCAACCCCCAAAACCTTCACACGGGGGGATTGTATCTATTTCAAACTTTTTTGTAGTAACATCAAGAATTTTTATTGTCGAAACTTCGGCGCCTTGTTCGGAGTAAGCGATTGCTAATTTTTTTCCATCAAAACTAGGTGAAATACTTTGTACTGAGAGTGTTTTTCCAGGGGCATAAGTCTTTGGGTCAAATAATAATTGTTCCGCTCCATTTATTCCTTCACGATAATAAATTTTACCAATATTTTCACCTGGTAAGGTTTTGCGGTAAAATAACCTTCCATTTTCATAAGCAAATGTAGTAACTACTGCCGGGCGCAGTTTGTCTAGGTCTTGCCATTCAGCAACAAGTGCATCTCTGCCTTTTAAAGTATTCAAGATGGAATCAGTATAAGTTGCCTGTTCTTTAAACCATTTTACAACTTGCGGTTTTTCAATTTCTTCTAACCAACGGTAAGGATCTTGATAGGTTTTTCCAAAATAAGTATCTGTTACCTCTACCGTTTTAGTAGGAGGATAAAGATATTGTGCAGATACGGAATGGAATAAAATAAATGTGCCAAGAATAGTAATAAATTTTTTCATTGTGTTTAATTTAGGTTACTAATAGGATTAAATTATATATGTTTATTGTTTGTTGTTTGTTGGTACGGTTATTTAGTTTCCAATTTTTAACTTTTTAAAAAGTACGATGGAAATCTTTTCTTCAGGTTTATAAAATGTAACTAATCTATCTGAATTTGATAAGTAAGGTGTAAGCAGTACTAGATTTTTTTGAATGACGAATATATAGAAATATTACGATGATTGATAAAATAACCGATTAAAAGCGTTAATTATCAGTTAATTACAAAAAAAAACTTTATTCTGTTAATCAAAATGCTTTTTTTAATTAGTTGGTATAGATAAAGAGGTTGATTCGTTCCTCCAATGACTGGGTGGTGATGCTTTGCGGAATAGTGTTGTGGAATGGCTTGTGGATATGCTGGATGAGATTGCTTCGTTCCTCGCAATGACAGTGCGGAAATACTTTGTTGAGCTGCTTGCGGGGATCCCTCGTTCCTCGGGATGACAAGATTGTGGTAAAACTTACTGTTAACATAACTTACTTTGATCCATTATGAAAAGCTCTTCCTTAATTTGTTGTCACGGATTTTATAGATTTTTACGGATTTTTTTTGTCATTGATTGCACTGTTTTGCACTGATTATGTGTTTTATGGCTTTGGATAGTGAGGTTGATTTGTTCCTAGCAATGACGTTATTTTTTAAACCATATAAGTCACATAAGGTCATATAAGTGGAGCGATAATAGAAATCTTAAATGTACTTATATGCCTTATATGGTTAAATAATACTGTTCTGTTTAGCGATGAAACGTTATTTTATATTGCTTTTTTTTGTAAAAAAATTCTATCTCACAATGACAGTGCGACAATTAAATGAGTTTTTGAACGAGGAAATGAATTGGAAAAAAAGGAGATAAGACGCTTTTACGGTGAAGAGACAATTAATAAAATAACAACTTCAAATGACTAAAAAGCTTCATTATAATACAGTTATACCATTACTCAAAAGTATTTTACTGGAACTAATGGCAACCGATGAATTTTCAAAATTTAGGCAGTTCGCTTCGCTCGAGTGCTTCGTTCCTCGCAATGACAGTGCGGAAATACTTTGTCGAGCTACTTGCGGAGATTGCAAAACGCAATGAGCGCAACGCTTTGCGAACCTTGTGTAATACTTAGCGCTCGTTGCTGTTGAAAGTTAGCAATTCTTTGTCAACTATCGGAACGAATCTTCTTTAAATCTGTGGCTAAAAAACAAAAAAGCCTGATCGATAAGACCGGGCTTTGATACAATTCCGTAAAGGTTACCACACGAATATGGAAATGTTTTTTATATTTCATTAACTTTTTTAAAAGGAGTGAAACCTAACTGTACGGAACTTCTTTTAATTCATTTAATGGCGGTAATACTGTTTTATTTTAATCAGTTTTATCTACTGGGGTGTTTTACAGCGACGGCTGATCTCCTACGCATAACCAAAAGCTTATTAAAAACCATTGATAATGAAACTGCTACCAAATAGACGAAAAAAAAATATGAAATAAATGTTATTTTCTTATTTTTGAAAATTTTTAACATATCAGAAATCCAAAATGGAGCTGGATAAAAATCAATCAGTTTTGAGTTTAATGCCTTATAAACGACTGCAAGTGCACCCAGAAAAATAAACCATATGGAAAAGAAAATTTTTACTTTATTTTACCTCCTGTTGGGAACATTATCGGTTTTTGCGCAGCGAATAAGCATTCCTGTTGCTCAGGCCGATCCGCGTTTTACACTTACTGTCCAGCGCAGCAGTTCTATGGCCGGTGGATACGAGAAATATTATTTTTATGTTCAAAATAATACTAACAAGGAATACAAACTAAATGTTCACATTACGCTTGAACTGGCTTGTGTCGGAACCAAAACAATCTCTCTGCGTTCCGGTATTTTAGATGTTCTGCATCTGCTGCCGGGCGACAGATCCAATTCAGAGAAGCAGACAGAATTTATTTATTCCGGCAAAAACGAGTGCGCAGTCCCCTTAGGAAATAAAGACTATACCCTGTATAAAAGCATAAGCTATACGATCAGCAATGTAGTTGATATAAGCAGTGAAAAAGAAGCAGCAAGTGCGAAAAGGAAAGCTGAGGATGATGCCAAGGCGAAAGCTATGGCAGATGCTAAGGAGCAAAGGGAACAGCAGCACCTTAGTCAGCAGAAAACAGCAGAAAGCAAACCCAGCAGCCCGCAAGCTTCTCAAAGCGTGATTACAACAAAAAACAGTCCAATAGAAAGTGTAAATGCAGGGCTTTCCGAAAAGGTAAAAGTAAATGGTCAGTATGTACAGGTATTTAGACAAAATGGGCTGCCCTATGTAAGGAATGCAGACGGTTCCTATTATCAGACCAGTGAAGAAGCCTACAGCCAGATTATGACTGTTTCAGATAAAAACACACCGACCCGCAGTACCCAAGAAACAGCAAAACAGCAGCAGGACACCCAGGCCTTAAAATTTGCGCAGGACTATGCACGAAACCAGCAGTACCAAGCAGAACGCACTGAAATCATTACAAAAGGAGTTAGTGATCTGGGAAATCTTGTTGGAGGCTGGATCCAGCAGAATCAGGCAGACAAAGCAAGGAAAGAAGCCCTTGAGGAACAGCGTGCAGAAGAAGAGCGCCAGCGCCAGTATGCCCTCTACCTAAAAACGAGCAGCCGCAAAAATGCTTTTGCTGAACTGCCTTCAAAAGATATTCCGCTGTCTTCACAAGAAAAAGCGGCAAGCATCTATTATTTTATTTATGCTTACAGCAATTTAGACAGCGAATACGGAGCATCAGCCTATATTTCGAATGTTTTTGAAATAGGCAGGTACAATGACGGAACACGGGCATATACTGCAATGGTGAAAAAAGACATAGAGAACCTTAGCCCTTATGAAGAAGTCCTGCATGGTTATTATTACACTGCGCAGCAGGCGGAACAGAAAAGACAAGAACTTATTGCTGTTTTGCAGAACACCGGTGTCGCTGTAAGTAATATTTTTTACAAAGGAAAAGCCTCCGCGGCAAAAGCAGGCAGTGCTGCTGCCAATAAGCAGGAGTCCAATTATGGCACTGTGATCAGTGAGACTGCAAAAGTCGATATGCGTCCAAATAATGGAACGGCACCAAACTCTCAGGTAGATAAATTTAAAGAAAACCAAACTAAAAATTACGGAACAATTATTAAATAGCCATTTATGAAGCAAACATTACTTTGTACCCTTCTATTATTAAGCATTAGAATCTTTTCTCAGGATGCTGTAGCCGAGCTGAAATTTGAAGAAGCCGAAACCGCATTTAACAATGGTAATTATGAACTTACAATCCAAAAGGCTAAAGAATTTGAGAATACTCTGGGAGGTATTACCGATAAGTCGCTGTATTTACGGGTAGTTTCTCAATATAATCTGTTTAAACCTAGTAGCTTTTACACGGACGAAAAACAGTTCACACTCTACAGTTCATTGACAGAAAACACAGCAAAATATTTAAAGGCTACTGGAAATAATGGATTAGATGATAAATTCAAAGAAGTTTATGCTATCAGTGAAAAGTTGAAAAAACTTAATTTACCAAAAGATAAAATAATTTGGAAAAAAGAAAAACAGCGCATTGAAAAAGAAGAATTGGACAGACAAAATGCAAAACTTGCGCAGATTGAACAATGCAAAAAGGCTTTTGAGGCATTTACAATAGATAATCTTCCTTTTGGCCAGACAATAGACGAATTTCAAAAACAGCATCCAGATATTCTTCCCGAGAATTACAAAATGTCAAAAACCAAATGGGTGACTGGCGCAGATGAAGATCTTATATATGCCTGCCATTCTAAAAGTATTGGCTTTGAGAATAAGGAAAGTTTTCTATTGCCCTATAATTCATCAACAGGTGCTCCGATTTATGATACTGGGATACATCTGGTACTGGTAAAAAACGGCAGAGTAGTTGGATTTCAGAAAACGATTTTTTACTACAATAGCAAAGGACAAGGTAATCTGACATACTCAGAAGCTATTTCGCAGACCGATAAATATATTGAAAAATTCAAAGCTGAATTTCAATCATACGGCAATAAAGATGCAGATGCCATACCTTATTATCCCTCGCAGAACCAATGGAGCTGGGTTATAGCAGGCAAAAAAGGCGTTCATTTATACAGTGACAATTATGTAGACGAAAAAAATCCAAAAAGATGGAAGAGCTCCCTTACATTACGAGTATTCAATGACTATAAATAAATAAATTTAAAAACAATTATGATTATGATGAGAAAACTACTTTTAGCCGCTATGTTAACGGTTACAACATTTGCATTTTCACAAGGTGAACTTTTTGGTACTATTGGAATGACTAAATTCAGTGAAAAATACAATGGGCAGAAATTCGAAGACCATAAAGGTACGGTATCTGGTAAATTGGGATTTACTTTCTGGATACCTTTCGAAGATGCTCGATTTTCAATCAATCCGGGAATAACGTTTGGCAACATGGGAACCAAATTTAAAGATGCAAACGGCAGTACTACTTTAACACTTGGATATCTAAGTGTTCCTGTTGATTTTGTGTACAAACTCAAACCTATTGGAAGCACTTTCTTTTTCTCTGCCGGAGGTTACTATGGGTATCTTACCTCAGCTGAAACAGAAGATGGCGAGTTAAAAATAAATGATGGCGACTATTCATATAAAACAGGTGATTACGGTGTAAATGCAGGGGCTGGATATTTTTTTGACAATGGTCTTACGCTGCGTTTAACCTATACACATGGCCTTGCTAATATTATGAATTATCCAAGCAGTGTTAATGACAGTCATATTAAAAATTCAAATATTGGATTATCTATAGGTTACATACTATTTAAAAAGAGAATCTGAGGTAGTTTATAAATCTACAGTGCTGAATCATTAAAATACTTCCGCCATTCAAATTGTACTAGCTCTACTGTTAGGTCTAGTTTTAAATTTATCGGTGTAAAATCAATCCCCTGACAAAAGCTATCTTTGGGAACTAAGCTGTCAGCAGACATGACACCGGGAAATTTTCTGAATTGGAATTGGCGGAAGATATTGTTTTAAAGAGAAATGGCGGTCTTGCTGCATCTGTCATCTCAAAGTGCAACAAAGCAGAAACCGAAAAATTATGCAGCCCATTTACAAATCATTTACACTGCAGCTGTCTTCAAATTAACTCCAAAAACGTAATACGTTTTTTCGGCACTTTTTTGCCATTTATTACTATATTTTTAGTTTCGTGGCACAGTTTTTTGAAAATACAAAATCAAAATAATGTCTTAAGCAATACAATTAATCTTTATTTGGTTGTAAGGATTTTGTTTTTAAGGTAAGTAGCTTTTTGTTTTGATGCCAGAATTCAAAACAAATCACCATGATAAATAAATAAGGACTGTAAACTTTTTTAGGGCGAGATAATGTTTTTTTTGCCACTGATTGCACTGATTTGCACTGATTATGTGTTTTATGGCTGTGGATAGGGAGGTTGCTTCGTTCCTAGCAATAAATTTTTTTTACCACAAATTGCGCAAATTATCGCAAATTATTTACTGGGATGTTTTTTTTCCACTGATTGTATGTTTTATGGCTGTGGATAGTGAGGTTGCTTCGTTTCTACCAATGACGTTTTTGTTTTATCAAGAAAACCACCCCGCCCTACGGGCACCCCTCCAGAGGGGAATTATTATGGCATTTTATAAACGTTATTTTATATTGCTTTTTTTTGGTAAAAAATTCTATCTCGCAATGACAGTGCGGAAATACTTTGTGGAGCTACTAGCGGGGATCCCTCGTTCCTCGGGATTGACAAGATTGTGGTAAAACTTACTGTTAACATAACTTACTTTGATCCATTATGAAAAGCTCTTCCTTATTTGTTGTCACGGATTTTATAGATTTTTACGGATTTTTTTTGTCATTGATTGCACTGTTTTGCACTGATTGTATGTTTTATGGCTGTGGATAGTGAGATTAGCTTGCGCTCTGTTCGCTTCGCTCGAGTGCTTCGTTCCTCGCAATGACAGTGCGGAAATACTTTGTGGAGCTACTTGCGTGGATCCCTCGTTCCTCGGGATGACAAGATTGCGAGGTATGGCTATGTTCTTTTTCTAAATAATGTATTAGATAGAATTACACCTATTAGCACAAATTATATACTGGATGTTTTTTTTTTGCCACGGATTGCACTGATTATGTGTTTTATGGCTGTAGATAGTGAGATTAGCTTGCGCTCTGTTCGCTTCGCTCGAGTGCTTCATTCCTCGCAATGACAGTGCGGAAATACTTTGTGGAGCTACTTGCGGGGATCCCTCGTTCCTCGGGATGACAAGATTGTGGTAAAACTTACTGTTAACATAACTTACTTTGATCCATTATGAAAAGCTCTTCCTTATTTGTTGTCACGGATTTTATAGATTTTTACGGATTTTTTTTGTCATTGATTGCACTGTTTTGCACTGATTATGTGTTTTATGGCTGTGGATAGTGAGGTTGCTTCGTTCCTAGCAATGACGTTATTTTTTAAACCATATAAGGCATATAAGGTCATATAAGTGGAGCGATAATAGAAATCTTAAATGTACTTATATGCCTTATATTGTTAAATAATACTGTTCTGTTTAGCGATGAAACGTTATTTTATATTGCTTTTTTTTTTTTGTGAAAAATTCTATCTCGCAATGACAGTGCAGAAATACTTTGTGGAGCTACTTGCGGGGGGCCTTCCTTCGTCAGGATGACAAGATTGCTTTGTTTTCAATTAATAATTATTTGATGATTTTTTAAATCCCCATCAATGTTATATGTTTTTAAAATCTAAAAATAAAATTACTTTATATAATTGGGCAATGATGCAAAATTAATATTTGGAGATACACCATTTGCGGTTCTTGAAAATGCTGCTCCTTTTGAGACTGTTGGGTTAAAGAAACCACAGTTTTCTAAATAGAAATTATTTCCGCTAACTCCACCGTTATAATCCAATCTCTGTTTTGTATTTCCCGTGTCATCGATAGAGAATTTAGCACCTGTAACTTCATACCATTGTCCTTCTTTTGTACAATACCATTGATTACCATAATTTGCTTTTCTAGTAATATACCCTAAATCAGGAACAAAGTTTTCTAAGAAAGAATACCAACCTTTTAAGTATGAAGAAAGAAGAGGACGTTTAATAGTAGCGATAAATTGCCAATTTCCAACAATTGGATCAAAAAACCAGGCAGAAAACAGGGTAGAGCCATTTCCGTCCGGAACGGCGCGATTCAAAAATTTATAAGTAACATTCGTTTTAAGATTTGCATACAAATAAGTTTGTACACCAGAGCCTTCGCCTGAAAATCCATTTGAAATAACATTTGCTCCTTTGGAAACCAGCTCTGTATAGGGTGCTTGACCTTCCACTGGAGTCCAAACCGAAAACAAAACTCTACGAGGATTTGGTACACTATTTGGGCTGTTCACTTGAATGCCAAAATACCCACCATCAAATCCATTTGCCATATAGTAAGTACCCACTACATCCTGACCTTCTGGAATAGTAACTTCACTGTAATTCCATTCATTATCCGTTTGTGAATTAACATCATAAGTAATATGTACAGAGGGACCACGACGACCAAAATACGCGTTATCCAGAGGTACAAAAAAACAGTTATTAGTTCCGTCAACCGCAGAACCATTGACTAATACGTCTGTTAAATCAGCTATGTAAGTTCCAGTTTTGGAAATCCCCTGTATGTCTATTTTAACATAGCCAACAGTATTAATTATAAAAGTCCCTACAGAATAAACCTTCGAGGCTGCATCGTTCATGGTTACATTATAGGAAAGATCTTTTATAGAAACTTTAATGGTTGAGGTATTATTACCAGCCACATATCCTTTTAATGAAACATTTAATTTTCCAGTTTTACCGCACCAAAGATAGACTGAAGTGATAGTATTTAATGAAGTCCAATTCGCTAATTTTCCATCCACAATTGCGTCATTACTATTACTATTTTTAGTAGTAATAAATCCATTGGCTCCTAAATTAATTGCAATAAGTGGTCCTAATGGAGGATCTACCGGAGTTGTTACCGGAGGATCTACTACAACTGGTGGTTTTGTTGTTTCTGGTTGTGAATCTGTTGCTGAATCCGAAGAACAAGCCCCGAAAAAGATAATAGACAAGATCGATACAATAATTTTTTTCATATTTTTTTGTTAATGATTTCAATTAGTTTAATATAGTTTTAAGTCACTAGCCTGAGCTGTTTTGAACTTCTTTCATTTGTCATTTATAACAAGCAAAACCATTCTTTCACATCCTCTGCAATGGTTTCTGTTCTATCAATACTTTCAAATTCATTATTCCCTTGATTGTATTTATACATTTTTTGCCATTCTTCATAATGCAATACTACTTTATGTATAGCCTCACAAATAAATAAAAGTTCCTCATTTGTCATTGTAGGATGCAAAGACAATCTTACCCAGCCGGGTTTATTGCTTAGATTTTCATGTAGAATACCTTTGGTAATTTCTCTTGACTGCTCTTGTGTGATAGCAAGCAAACTATGTGCATAAGTACTTGCACAAGACCAGCCTCCACGAACTTGAATTCCAAAACGATCGTTTAAAAGCCGAACAATCAGATTATAATGAATGTTTTCAATGGTAAATGAGACGCAACCAATTCGATCTGATTTAATATCTCCTAAAATGGATAAACCCTCTATTTTTTGAAATTCAGAATAACAAAGAGCCAACAATTCGTTTTCTCTGTATTTCATGTTTTCAATTCCCATTTGGGTTTTAAGCTCCAAAGCCAAAGCTGTTCGCATAACCTGTAAAAATCCTGGAGTACCACCGTCTTCGTTAACTTCTATAGAATTGCTGTAATGATAACTACCCCATGGATCGGTATATTTTACATTTCCACCACCTGGATTATCTGGAAATTCAGATTGATATAATTTTTTATTAAAAACTAAGACTCCACATGTCCCTGGTCCTCCAAGAAATTTATGAGGTGAAAAGAAAATAGCATCTAACCTTTGCTCTGGATCCTTAGGATGCATATCCATTTGCACATAAGGAGCTGAAGCAGCAAAATCGACAAAGCAATATCCTCCGTTTTGATGCATTATTTTAGCCAATTCATAATAGGGTGTAATAATTCCTGTAACGTTAGAACAAGCTGTAAATGAACCAATTTTTAAAGATCTATTAGCATATTTTTCAAGCTCTTTTGATAAGATATCAGCATCCACCAAATTGTTTTTATCAGCTGGCAAAATCACAACATCTGCTATTGTTTCATACCAAGGAACCTGATTTGAATGATGCTCCATGTGTGTTATAAAAACTACGGGTCTTTCCTCTTCATACTGAAAATTGGCATTACCAATATTAGACCCGGAGCGCAATCCCATAATACGTTGTAATTTTGATAAAGCCGCCGTCATTCCAGTACCTGTAGCAACAAGAACATCAGATTCAGAAGCGTTTACATGATTCTTTATAAGCTGGCGTGCATACTGATATGCATGTGTTGAAGCTTTACCTGTTTCGCTGGAAAAAGAATGAGTGTTAGCGATCATCGGACCAATTTTGCTGCAGATTATATCCTCGATTGGAGCATATAATCTTCCGCTTGCTATCCAATCTGCATAAAGCACTTTTTGTTTTCCATAAACTGATTCGAAAGTGTGATTAATACCAATTGTGTTTTCTCTGAACTTAGAAAAATACTGTTCTAATGGTGTTATGGTCTCTTTATCTATAATTGTTTCCATTTTTTTTCTTTATAAAAAAACACCTACTTTTTAAAATTTTTAATTCCAGATTTTAACCAATTGTAATACTTCTCAATATCTGGATTATAAGCGGAAGGATCTGTTAAATTGGCACTTTTATGATCTACCATTACATAAAATGGCTGCGCATTGGCTTGATAGGTTTTGATTTGTAAATCACTCCATTTGTTGCCAATTGTTTTGATTTTCTTACCAGTGGTTTCAGAAACATACTGCTCACTTTCTGCTAACTCCTTTTTATCATCCACATATAGTGAAATCAAAACCATATCGTTTTTTAAAACTTCCAGAACCTTAGGATCTGACCAAACCAATTCTTCCATTTTTCTACAGTTCACGCAAGCATATCCTGTAAAGTCTAATAAAACTGGCTTTCCTACTTTTTTTGCGAACTCTATTCCTTTGTCATAATCATGAAAAGTGATAATATTTTGCGGACCATATTCTGCGCCTTCAGGTAATGATTCTTTATTGGCAGTTTCTGTAGTTCCAGAAGCTCCAAGTCCGTTTGGGGACTCACTGTAATGCATTGGTGGCGGGAACCCGCTGATTAATTTTAAAGGTGCTCCCCAAAGTCCAGGAATCAAATAAATAGTAAAACTTAAAACCAATATTCCAAAACTCAATCTTCCGACGGAAATATAATGTAATGGGGCATCATGCGGCAATGTTATTTTTCCAAATAAATAAAGGGCTAAAACTCCAAAAACAGCAATCCAAATCGTGATGAAGACTTCTCTTTCCAATAAATGTGATTGTAAAACCAAATCAGCATTCGATAAAAATTTAAAGGCTAAAGCCAATTCTAGAAACCCAAGAACGACTTTTACAGTATTTAACCATCCACCGGATTTTGGCAGCGCATTCAGCCAGCCTGGAAATGCAGCAAACAATGAAAATGGCAACGCTATTGCAGAAGAAAAACCTAACATTCCAACAATTGGCGCAATTCCACCTTTTGAGGCAGCTTCTACCAACAAAGTTCCAACAATTGGTCCCGTGCAGGAAAATGACACAATAGCCAAAGCCAAAGCCATAAAGAAAATCCCAATCAATCCACCTCTATCTGCTTGAGAATCTACTTTGTTTGCTAAAGCATTGGGCAAGATTATTTCGAAAGCTCCCAAAAAAGAACAGGCAAAAACAACTAATAAAATAAAGAAAATGATATTAAACCAAACGTTCGTAGAAAGCGCATTTAGAGAATCAGCACCAAAAATTGCCGTGACAATTGATCCCAACAAAACATATATAATGATAATGGACAAACCATAAATAACCGCATTTCGAATACCAGCAGCTTTCGTTTTACTTTGTTTTGTAAAAAAACTTACTGTCATTGGGATCATAGGGAAAACACAAGGCGTAAGCAACGCGGCAAAGCCTGATAAAAAGGCAATAATAAAAATACTCCATAATCCTCTGGATTCTATTTTTTCATTTGATGACGTTAATGCTGCCTTTATTGGAGCAAGATCTTTTTTTTCAGAAATAATCATTGCACTATCTTCAGTTGTCTTTATGACAGTTGAATCGACAGAAACATTTTGAGCCAACGCTGCTTCAGTTGTTTTCGCTGCAGTATTCTCTACTGCTTTTTTTTCTTGAGCTGGAACTGTTGGAATACTATTAAATGTAAACTCCTCAGTTGTAGGAGGCAAACAATTTTGATCATTGCAAACCATAAATTCAACTTCCCCTTTAATCTGAAATGGTTTGGCTGTGTTCACTCTGATACGCTGCCTAAAAGTCGTTTCCTTTTCAAAAAAAGTAATTTGCATTTTATATATTGCATCGTTAATAGTTTTTCCTTTTTCTTCTTTTACTGCACCAATCAACACAAAAGAAGGGCTTTTTGTAAAAGTAAAAACGGTCGGTTCTGGTCCGCCATCAGCAATGTTCTGACTATACAAATGCCAACCGCTATCTATTGTAGCAGCCGCTATTAATTCAAATTCAGCATCTGAAATTTTTTCAACACTTGTTTTCCACTTTACAGGATTATAGACCTGTCCTTTTACAAACAGAGAAAGCAATAAAAAAATGCTGGCAAAAAATATATTTTTGTTCATAATAAAAAAATTAAAAAAAAAGAGGGCAGAATATAAAAAACGGCCCTCTGTAAATCCCCAATAAGTAAGGTACTAATCCAAAATATTTAAAGAGGAAAATAATTAACCATATAATCTAATACTTTTAATAATCTATAATAGTGGTTTGTAAACCACTTCATAGGATTTGTTTTTTTCTGAAAACTTATTACAAAAATCCTGAATATCTTTTGCTGTGATTGATTTTACAATATTTATGTAGTTCTTAGGATCATCCATATTGTAATCATTGTGATAATAATTATAAATTAGATCCATAGAATAGTTATTGAAATTTTTGTTATCGTCTCTCTTTTTTAGATAGTTAGTTCGGGTTTTTTCCAAATCTTCCTTCAGAATATCTCCTTTGTTAATCTTTTCGATTTCCTGATATACAATAGGTAATAATTGCTCTACTTTATTAGCATCACAATCAAATGAAACCGCGAGTGACACCACTGGTTTTGGCAACTTCTCCAAATATGAATTTACTTGAGCTCCATAAGTTCCTCCTTCTTTTTCACGTAAACTTTCCGTATATCTCAAGGTTAGAATGTCACCTAAAAAGGCACTAAGAATTCTATTTTTCTGAGAATAAGCATAGTCTTCCTGGAACCTAATCCTAACAGAACTCTTTGGTGTTTCCATTTTCATAAAGATGTCTTTATCAATTTTATTAGAAACCCAGTCAATTGTATTGTCTTTGAATTTTTCATTGCGTTTGATTCCTGAAATGCTAGCAATATATTTCTCCAATAAAGGTTTCAAAACTTCAGGAGTAACATCACCAACTATGTAAAATTCAAAATTTGAAACATCTGAAAAACGATCTTTATAGATACTTTTCATTTTATCAAATGATAAGTCATCAACATATTGCTGATTAAACATACGTACTTTCGGATTGTTTTTTCCGTAAATGCAATTTGTCAAACTATCACCCATTTTAGAACGAATGTCTTTTTCTTTATTTTTTATATAATTTTGCAGATCTTGTTTGATTAAAGCAAACATATCAGCGTCAAGTCTTGGTTTTTCAAAACGCAAATAAACCAATTGCATCATTGTTTCAATATCTTTTGCATTAGCGGAACCATAAACCGATTCTGAAAAATCATTGATACTTACACCCGTTGAAGCAATTTTGCCTTTTAATAATTTTTGTAAATCAGTATGAGAAAATGCTCCTATACCCGACATAATTGCTAAACTGGATGTATTATCTGCTGAAGGAATATCTTTAGGTTCGTATAAAGAAAACCCACCAGCACTTTCCGCTTTTAGCTTTACGTCTTTTTTGTTTTTATCAGCAAATTTATAATGTACTTTCACACCATTGCTCAATACATAGGTAGTGGCATCAATTGCAGCTGCTTTCTTTTCAGAAATTATTTTACCAGGTTTTAAAGTAACCCCATCCATGATAGATTTGCCAACAAAGGAATCTACATAAGGTTGTAAAGTCGCATCATTTTCGGCTTTGGTTATAATGTCAAAAGCTTGTTCTTGGTTTAAATTCGTTTCGTTTTCAACTCCAGTTACAGTAACAACACGATTTTTTGCAGTGTACAACTGACTAATTCTATCTTGAAGAATTTTTGAATTCAAATTACTCAAGATAACTTTTACCATTTCAAATTCGGCTTTTGGATCAGTGATAATTTCATGTTTTAAATAATTATCTTTAATCATTGCGATCACCCTTCTATGTGAAATCTCATTTTGTTTTTCAAGATAACTTTCAAAATTTGAAATATTTTCGGTTACCGCTCTTTCAATTTCTCCTTTTGAAAAACCAAATTTACATACACGCATCAATTCCTGCATGACAGATGTAAAAGCAGCTGTTTGTTGATTTGGTTTTGGTGAAATACTCATATAGAAAGTATCGTTTAAACGGGAATAACCACCATATACAATATTAGCAGATTTAAATGGACTCTCTTGTTTTAGCGCCAAATCAGACAAACGATTATTCAGTATAGAAAAAGCTATATCACGTTGTGTTGATTTTTCTAAATCGGCAAAAGTTTCACTTGGTTTTTCTGCTGCATGGCGAATCATGTAAACAATTGAAGAATTGGATACTTCTTTATCCAAAGCCAATTTAAAAACAGGCTCTTCCTTTTCAGGAATTGCAATTTCAAAACGTTTCTTAGGATTTTGAGGCGCTGGAATATCTGCAAAAAGTTTTTTTATTCTATTTTCAATATCTGTTGCATTCACATCACCTACGATTGCGATTGCCTGTAAATCTGGTCGGTACCAATCTTTATAAAAATCTTTTAAAGTATTGTAATCAAAATTCTTTACAATATTCATATCACCAATAGGCATACGTTGATAGTACAAAGAGTTGTTGTAATAATAAGGGGATAATTGATTGTAAATGCGTTGCCTCGCATCTTGTCTCGTACGCCATTCTTCGGTAATAACACCGCGTTCAGCATCAATTTCTTCATTGGTCAAAGACAAAAAATTAGACCAATCGTGTAAAATCAATAAGCAAGTATCTACAACATTACTATCTATAGAAGGAATGTTATCAAAATTATAAACGGTTTCGTCAGTATTTGTATATGCGTTTATATTTTGACCGAAAACAGCTCCTTGTTTTTGAAGAGCATTCAAAATACCTTTTCCTGCAAAATGTTTGGTTCCGTTAAAAGCCATGTGTTCCAGAAAGTGTGCCAATCCTTTTTGTTGGTCATTTTCTAAAATAGAACCCACATTTTGAATGATATAATAACTAGCCGTATTTTTATTTACCGTTGTCGGATAAATATAATAGGTCATTCCGTTTGGCAATGTTCCTTTTATAATTTTCTGATTGACAGCTAATGGATCTTTTGCATTGAAATTTTGAGCTTGTGAGGGTAATATGTACCCTATCATAAGCAGGAAAATAATTGAAAATTGTTTCATTGATTATTGTTATTTAACGGATGGTTATATGCTGTTTAAAGCGTTCCTATAGCTCTTCCAGTATTGAAATTTTAAAAAACTGCCTCAACTTTAAGATCAAGGCAAGTTCATTATTGTGTACTATTTTAATAATTTGTCTAAAACCATTCTCAATTCTGGCTCTGAAGGACGCTTCTCATTAACATTTAGGATATTTCCCTGAGGATCAAATAATAAAAATCTTGGAATTGAATTAACATCATAATTAACAGCAATAGCAGAATCAAAATCTTTATCAGCCATTAATTGAATTCCTTGTAATTCCTTGTTTTTTACGAAGTCTTTCCATTTTTGAGTGTCTTTTATTTTATCTAATGAAATACTTATAAAAGCAATATTCTTATCATGATAGTCTTCTTCCAGTTTTTTCATGTGAGGTATTTCAGCCTTACAAGGAGCGCACCAAGTTGCCCATAAATCGATATAAACATACTTGCCTTTAAAATCAGAAAATTGGACTGGTTTATCGTTGCTGTCTTTATAACTGAATTCAAACCCTTTTTGACCTACATTTTTGTGGAATCTTTTTTCAAATTCTACTACAAATGCTTTACTCGCATCTGATGTTAAATAAGGCAATACTGGAACGATAACTTTTTCATATTCTTTCGTTGCTATATTGGAAGTCGTTAAATAATCACGAAGAAAAACGTCTCTTAAAGTCGGATCAGTAACATGCGTAATTGCTTCAGTCAAACTTATACGTGGCTGACTCATATCGCCAAAGATTAGTTTGTCATAAAAGAAATAATTGGACATTAAAGCTACTCCGTTAGCTAATTTTAGAATATCAGGATTGGAGAAATTTTTATTAGTTCGCCATTGTTTCATTATAGCAGGAACATTCCCTCTTTCAGGATATTCCGATTTTGGCATTTTAAAAAACATATAACTTAATTCTTCAACATCAGTTTCTACAGCTAATTTTAATAATTTATTAAAAGCAACATCTTTTGTATTAATGCTTTTGATGAATGTATCTGCTTTAGCCAAACCTTTATCTATAAAAGGGTAAAAATCTTTATAAGTTGTTGAAACAAGTAGTCTGCTGTAATAGGAAAAATCATTGTAGATCCCATTTGCTTTATAAACCAAAGCATTTTGACCAATGTTCTTACCGCTTAAAGTATAATTTTCGGCAGTAATAGCAAGTTGTATGTCTAAATTAGGTTCTAAATACAATCGGATTAATTGCTCTCTGTTTTTAAATTGTCCATAATCAACATAATAGAATCCAGGTGTTGCAATGGGGATCATAAATCCAAATTCACCTAATGCATTTAATTTTGTTGTAGCCGCCACGACAGGTTTTCCTTCTTCAGCTTTGTAAAGAATGATTTCTTTGGGTTTTAATTCTTGATCTGAAAATGTTCCCTTAATCGAGGCATATCCAGAAATGCTTGCTGCAAAACTAAATTGAGCCATCAAAAAGGCTACTAAAATATAACCAAAAGTTTTTTTATTCATGATATTTTTAATTTGTTATTTTAAAATGAAACTTTGAATGACTAATTTTTTGCGCGATAAAATCAGTTCATTTATGGCAATATAAATTATGACAAGCAGCAAAAATGCTCTTGTAATCTTAAAAATGAATTTTGAAGCGTGATTTTATAAAAGCCAAATGAAAGTCAAAATTTCATTTGGCTTTTATAAATAATAATTATCTTGGACGGTAGGCCACATCTACAATTTTACATAAACCATCATAGGTATTTGTTAAAATCAAATCTCCATTTACAGGAGGAACATCAAATAATTCCAATTTCCCACCGGTACCATTATAACTACCAAGAATTAATTTTTTGGCAAAAGTTTTTGCTTTAGGGTTGAAATCGATGAAAGTAATTTCATTAGATCCTTTATCAATCATCAGTTTTGCTGATTGAATTCCATTATCGTATTCGTACAACTTATTTCCTGCAACATAAAATAAATATCCAGAATCAGGGCTAACAGCAAACTTTGCAGCTTTATCAAAATCTGGCGCATTTAAAATTTCTTTATAATAAGTTTGATTTAATTTCAAATCAAATCTAAGCAGATAATATTTTCCAGTCGAAATATTTCGTAATACTGCAAAATTCTCATATTGGTTAAAAGCTGACGTAGTCATATATACTAAATCACAATTAGTAGTAGTTGTCCAGTCTAAAACATTAGCTCCCACAGGAGTAGGCATTGCACTACAATTTCCAGCACTATAATTGAAACGTAAAAAACGACGACCATCTCTATCATAAAAAACTGCTGTACCAGAACTTCCATTATTTTCTGCAATAAAAGGTGATGCGTAAAAGTTTTTTGTTTCGGTAGCTACTTTATTTTGAGGTAATCCATACTTTGTAGACATACCTCTGTAATAATAATAGATATTCCCTTTTGAATAAATAAAGTTTTCTCCTCCAGCACTACTAATAGGAGTTTTCATAAAATCAACACCGAAATTCGTCGGGAAAGAACCCCCAACGGTTTCGTATGCAATATTTTGTGATTGTTTCCAAGCAAATGAATTTTCGTCTAATCTAGCTGTACCCGATTCTGAGGCAGTTACATAAATTCCATAAGTTAATGGTGAAGTTAATGGTAGATTAAAACACGATACATCCACTGCATTTCCCTCTAATTTTAAATCAGAACCTGTAAGAGCTAAAGCATCATTTATGACACGTGGCGTTGCAACACCTGGAATAATCGAGACCATATCCAGTCTTGCTTTTCCGTTAACGTCACCAATTACAAGCCATCCTTCATAAACAGCAGAAACTACATTTAACTCAAAATCAGCAGCCTGCCAAGTAACTCCAGTAACTGAATCTTTGACAAAATAGATCACTTTATATTTTGCAGGAGGCAGCTTTATTTGTGCATCAAAATCCTTTGTAGTAGCAATAACAGTAGTCGCTCCATCTCCAAATAAAGCATAATTAAGAGCTACCCATTTGTAGGTATATCGATTGGAATTACTTCCATCGTCCAAAGTTGGATTTAAACTTGGGGTAATCTTAAAATTATCTCCAGTATAAGCGGTATAGGTAGCTGCGATTCCAGTTACATTAATTTCATTGATTTCATTATAATCATAATTTCCTTCATCACTGTTACAACTCCAGCCTAAAAGAAGAACCAGCAGTATAGCAAATTGTGTTTTTATCTTTTTAAACATCGTCTTATATTTTTTTATATTAAAATGAATAATTTTTAAGGGAAAAACATTTCAGTAGTTCCATCTGCTTCATAAATTGTATTTCCTGAAGCTTTTTGATCTGCTAAATAGCGTTTCATAAAGTTTTGATAGTACTGCATATCAGCAGTTCCTAAACCTGGTCCTGATCCGGGATTTTGATTAAAAACTAAAGGATCCAGACTCATTAAATCACACATTAAATAGAATTTTTTTAGAGAAAAAACTCCAAACCAAGGTGCAAACCAACCTTTTGGCTGGCTCAATTGGTCATTAAAAGTTATTTTAAAATGTGTAAAACTTAATTGTTTTTGAGTTAATGTATTTATTATTCTATGATCCATTTTTGTTGTAAAAGATTCATTTTCTTCTAAATTCAAAAGGATAGTCAAATTTTTAGTTTTTATATCTGGAGTTCTCAAAAGTTTTACGGCTATCGTATCCACATAACGATTGGCACGGATCATAACTTTTTCAGGCAGAATAAAATTAACTCCTTCAACTGCTGTACTGGAAGGGTCAACGACCAATTTTACATTTCTATCTACATTACTAATTTTTCCCTGAACTCTTATAGGAAGAAGATAATATTTTTGGGTTATAGAGGGAACATCAAAACCAAAACTAACCACGGTAGTATCCGTAATTGTATTAAGCAAATTATTCTCTCCAAAAACAGCAGGAGAAAAATAAATATTACTGGTATCTTCGTAGGGTTGTATTTCTTCTTTAGTACATGAGGTAAAACCTAAAAAGGACAAAAAGAAGATGCTTAAAAATACTATTTTTTTCATGTCTTATTTTTTTAATTAGTGAAAATTGAGTTCTGACTCAGGTAAAGGCACTACATATTGAAGAGCAGTCATTGCTACGTTTCCAGATGCCACATTACCTTTAGGAATTGTAGTTGAATTATTTCTTTTATAATAGAAAAATAACTGTCCTTCACCAATAAATTCTTTTTTGTATTCTTTTGCAACTTCAGTTGCTACTACCGCGTTACTTGCTAAATTAGGTAAACCTCTATTAAAACGTAATGTATTTAAAAAGGCAATTCCTTCAGCAGAAGTTGTAGCTGTTTCGGCAGCGATAAGATACATTTCAGAAAGTTTAAGCATCGGGATTTGCAGACGGAAATTTTTATTTTTGTCTGTTACATCCGCATATTTAAAAAATGTCTTTTGCGTTTTTCCTCCGACAGCTGGGATTCTCCAACTTGGTAGATTTCTGTAATCGTTATCATTAGATTCAAAAACGGCATTTATTCGAGATAAGAGTGGGGCATATATATCATTGTCTCCTAAGTTAGAATCAAATAAAGCCTCTTGTTTTAAATATAGATTATTATCACTAAGGGCAAAGAAATTTTCTGAAGAAAAAATACGATCAGGATTTGCAGAATCTGTGGCTGCAAAAAATGGAGTCCACGGGAAAAACGGTGTGCTTTTAGTAAACGAAATAACTTCATTTGCAACAGTTGAAGCACCTACTTTATCTCCAGAATATAGAAGGACACGTGCTTTTAAACATTTAACCGCAAGGTAATTCATTCTAAGTCCTCGGTTCGAAGAATAATAAGGATTGCCATCATATGCACTTGTAGCAGCATATTTTCCAGTAGTTAAAACTGGGTCATTTTGCAAAAGTATTAGAGAGGCATCTAAATCTGCCAATACTTTGGTTACAACATCTTTGGCCGAAATTATAGGATTTGTAGATGTTGCAACGCTATCATAATATGGTATTGCAGGCAAAGAAGAATTCACTTTGTAAATAGGTCCAAACAAACGCAGCAAATCAAAATGTAGCATCGCTCTAATTGCCATCGCTTCTCCTTTTAATAAGCTGGCTTTTTCTTCAGAAATTACGCCTTTATATTTAACCGTATTCTCTATGAATTGATTGGAAAGAAAAATAGTACTGTAAGCAGCTTGCCAAATACCTTCCATAGTTGATTTTGGAGCAGGTTCAGCATAACTGTAGGTCACCATTTTTGCTTGTGAATGATTAGTCGAAATATTATATTGTTGGCCTAAAACCTCAACAGCATCCATGGTTAACTGTCCGCCATAAAGTGAATATTTATCCAATTGAATATACAATTCGTTGTGTACGTTTACTATTCCTGATTCAGTCTGAAATGTATTAGATTCTAAAATTTTATCTTTAGGTTCGACATCCAAAAAATCACTGCAACTCAAAGCTGTAACTGATACAAGGAAAATTAGAGTAATTTTATATATATACTTGTTCATAATTATTTTATTAGAATGAAAAATTAAAACTAAATGAATAGATTCTAGAAAAAGGGTACTCAATACCTCTCTCCGCTTTAATAGTAGAAACACGGAAGAAATCATTTGCAAAAAGATTAACCCCCAAAGCTGATAATCCGCATTTTTCTAAAAATAATCTATCAGTTACTTTATATCCGAAACGGATAGATTCACCTGATATATAGTCATTTCTCTGAATAAAACGAGATGAAATAGGTGTTGAATTCGTTAAACCAATTCCTTTAAATAATGCAACATCTCCAGGATTTTTCCAACGATCGGTAAAGGCTCTTGCGTCTTGATTGTCAAAAATTGTTTCTGAAGTAATATTTTCAACTTTATCATATAAGGCCGTATTGAATACGTCTCCACCAAAACTGTATCTCATGTAAACGCCAGCACTAAAATTTTTATATACAAAATTTGTTGAAATTACCCCTGTTGCAATTGGTCTTGAATTTCCAACTTTTACTTCATCATTCTTATCTAAAATAAAAGTGGATTGACCGTCTTTCTTTAAGAAAACTTCTTTCCCTGTTGCCTGATCAATACCTAAAGAACGAACAGCCCAAAGATCAGTCGTACTTGCGCCATCATAAAATCTCATTAAACTGGTTGATTTTTTAGCAGCATCATTTAAAGACGTAAGTGAATTATTAAAACCTCCCAATTCATTAGTATTTGAAGTAGCTGTTAGACCAACTCCCCAAATAATATTATCACGAGTGTTATAAATAATATTATAGTTTGTTTTAAGCTCTAAACCTTTTGTTATGATATACCCTACATTATTAGCATAGGTACTAACTCCTGTAGAAGGAGCAAGATCAATAGTTACAATTTGTGGAGATGTCTCACGTCTGTATGCCCCAAGTGTAGCTGTAAATCTATTTCTAAACATTGCTAAATCTATACCTAAAGATAAATCCTTAGTTTTCTGAGATTCTAAATTAGGATTTGCTAATTGAGAAAGTTTTAAACCAGTACCAAAATAGTTGGCATTAGGATCGTAAGAATATACATTATAAGAATCGAAGCCTACTAAATTTTGATTTCCAGTCTGACCATAATTGGCACGTATTTTAAATATGTTCACAACATCCTCATTCATTTTGAATTCATTGTTTAAATTCCATCCAAAACCTACACCCCAAAAAGGTGAATATTTTTTGTTTGTTCCAAAATTAGTAGCCCCTGAAATGGTGTGTGTCACATCAAAAAGAAATCTTCTGTCATAAGCGTAGTTAATTTGATTGGTTAAATCGACTCCTCTCACTAATGCTGCATATACAATTGGTCTTAACATATTTTGATACCCAGAAGCAAAAGCTGGATTTCCATTTACACCAGTAGGGAATCCTCTTAAAGTAGATTGATAAGAATCATTTTTTGTTTCAAATGCAGAAGCTCTCATGGTATAATTAAAAGAATGAACACCATTAAATATATTAGAATAAGTTCCTCCAATATTTCCATTCCATTTATTTGTAATTCCTTCGTAACTTGTATAACTTCCCTTAACGCTAGGGATGTCATTCACATACATCGTGTTTTCTGGCGATACAAAAATTGTACTATAACTATTTAATCTTGTAGCCGACAAAGCAGCAGTAGTTTTAATATGAGTGTTTATATCATAATTTAAAGCAAAGTTATTGGTAAAATTGAAATTGTTTCCTTTATCAAAACTTGATAAACCTACATTGTATAAAGGATTAGTAGGTTGGTTAACAATTACATTTGGCGTTGAAGTACCATCTAAAAAACGAGTTGCAACACCGTTTTCATTATACTTAGCATAGTATGGACTGGTTTTAGCCCAAATATCAAAAGTTCCATAAGGGGAATTTTGGTTAGTCCCTCCAGTTACAAAGAAATCATTACTGAAATTTAATTTTCCTTTTCTATAATTCAAAGTTCCATTATATCCCCAAGTATTATGTTCAGTACCCTTCATGGTTCCAGTCATGGTTTTATAATTTCCAGCTAAATTAAATCGAAATGCATCAGATCCTCCTCCTACAGACATACTATGCCCAGATGTTAATCCCATTTGAATTGGCTCATTTAACCAATAGGTATTTACACCACGCTGTACATTAGCTAAACGATCATTATAAACCTTATCCCAACGAAATTGAGTTTCTAAGTTATCAAGAATAGGGGCTCTATAGGCCCCTGAAAGTCTTTCGAATTCTAATTTTTGTTGTGCATCCATTAAATTATAAACACTCAAATCAGCAAATTCAAAAGAAGAATTATAAACGTAAGAAAACTGCAGTTTACCTCCTGCTGGTTTATTGGTTTCAATAACAACAATTCCATTAGCAGATCTTGATCCGTACAATGCTGTAGAAGCAGCATCTTTCAGTAAAGTAATACTTGCAATTCTATTCATGTCTAAATCTACAACTTGTTGCAAAGTAGTTGGAAATCCGTCTAATATAAATAATGGTTGATTAGGATCTTCTTTAAATTGACTATTTACTTGATTTACAGATAAACTTGTTTGTCCTCTCACTTCTATTGTAGGCAAAGTGTTTGGATTTGAACCCGCTATACTATTATCCACAACAATAAAAGAAGGGTCTAAAGTTTTTAAAGCTTGAACAACATTTTGAGTAGAAATTTGTCTTAGCTCACTCCCTTTAAATGTTTCAACAGCTCCAGTAATAAGTTCTTTTTTTCTTACTGTTACCCCTGTGTTGATTACAACATCATTTAGTTTACTTAACTCTTTGGTAAGTTTTACATTAACAACGGCTCGGCCATTAATCGCTATAGCTTCTTGCATGTAACCGATATAAGAAAATAATAAAATATCATTACCACTGGCGATTATTGTATATTTTCCATCAATATCAGTTTGTGCAAATAATTTTGTTCCCTTAACAGTTACATTAACTCCTGGTACAGCATTTCCATTTTCATCGACTACTTGTCCATTAATTTTATTTTGGATAGGAGAAACTGCAGGCTCACTAATAGCTACTGTTTTTTTCTTTTCTTTTAAAATGATTTGTTTACCAGAAATTTTATAAGCGGTATTAGAATTATTAAAAACTATTTTTAAAATAGTTTCAATACTTTCATCTTTAACTTTTATAGTAATAGATTTATCTAAATCTACAGATTTTATATTATATACAAATTTGAATTCTGTCTCCGTTTCTATTATTTCAATAATTTTAGAGATTTTGATATTCTTCTCGTTAAGAGAAATTTTTGTGTTTTGAGAATACAAATTATTGGCATGAATTGCCGATAATCCTGTAAATAAAAACAATAATATTAAGTTTATTTTTAAATTAAATCTTAAAAAAGGTTGATTACACCTGATTTTATTCAATAGTTTTTTCATACATTTAAATGTTTTTTTTAAATAGTGTTTGGTCTTGTTAGCTAATCACGTTCATCTACCAGGAAATGTTGGCCCATTTTCTGGTTTTTTTTATTATAAGAAAAACGAAATCTGTCTTTTTTGTATTATTTTACTTCATAGGCATTTGTTTTACTTTTTATTCTATTATAATTTTATTTCCTTTTATTTTATAATCAATATCATAGCTTTCGCTCAAATATTTCATTACATTTTCAATAGATTCCTTTTCAAAAGTTGCATTAAAAATTTCTTTACCCAGTGTTTTATTTTTATTAATAAAAACTACATTATAGTTCCTTTCTAATTTTTTCATAATAGCATCAAAGGACAATTGTTTAAACACTAATGTTCCATTTATCCAAGCAGTATAGTTGCTTACATTTACCTTTTCCGTAGTAATAAGATCTTGACCTTTTTTGTTAGATCCTTTTAATCCAGGGGTTAAATAAACCTGATTTTTATCTGTTTTCTGATCTTTATAAAGAGAAACTTTACCCTCGGCCAATACAACATTTGTTGTAGGATCCTCTTCATAAGTACTCACATCGAATTTTGTACCTAAAACTTCAACGTTGATATCTCGGGCATTTACAATGAAAGGGTGCATTTTGTCTTTTGCAACTTCAAAGTACGCTTCTCCTGTTAAAAAAACCTGCCGATTTTGATTTTTTAAAAAATGCGCAGGATACCTCAAGGAAGTTCCAGAATTTAGATGGACAATTGTACCGTCTGACAATGCAACTTTAAAGGTTTTTCCATAAGGAATTTTCAATGTATTGTAAACCAATTTTTCATTTGAAAAAGCATCAGAATAAACCAATATATCCTTAGCTTGTTTCCCAATTACTTTCCCCGATTTATCTGTTACATCTTGTGAATCTTCAGGATTAATAATTTGTCCTGATTCATCACCTATCTGAAGGACAATCTCATCTTTATTAGGAATAACAACATTCGTTTTTGAATAAAACAAACTTGAAGTCTGATAAAAATAAATGCTGCCTAATAACATAACCAGAATTGCTGCATACTTATAGTAGGATGAAAATCTTTTTTTAACAAAAACATTATTTTCTGCATTTATTCTTTCTGATAATTGTTTTTTCACTTCAGTTGAATCAAATATGTTTGTCACAGCATCTATTGCGAAATTGATTTTTACAAAATCTTTAAACACAATTTGATTCTCTTCATCTTCTAGCCATTTCGTCAAAGTTTCAATTTCTTCTTGATTTGCTTGGTTTGTGATAAATTTCACAATCAATCGTTCCGATTTTTTTACTGTCATTTCACATCATTTTAACACTATTACGAAGCTTAAAAACAAAACCCTAACAATTTTATAAACTTTTTTTCATTTTGATGATTTTTTTTATTTTCTCAAAATGCTCATTGTATTCTTAAAAGGCAACTTATTGTTAAAAAGGCAAACTTGTCAAAAATATATTTAAATCGATGTAAATACAATTTAAAACGATTAAATACACTTATTTAACATAAACAAAAGTTAAAGACTACAAATTTATCACCAAAAAATAACCTAACCTCCCTGAGTTTTATTTATCTATTTGATACTTTATATTATTTTAAAAAATAAAACATAACTATTGGCATTTTGAAATGGATTTGGGTTTGTAATAAAATTCAAATAGAAAACAGCTAATATGATTTTTTTATCAATTAACATAATAGTTTTAAGCTATAAAAATTATAAATTAATATATTTGTTTTTATGAAAACTGTTGATTACAATGATAACAATATACTAATTGAGTCTCTTCGCAATGGAGATGAAAAGGCATATACATATCTCATCGATAGTTATTATCATAAACTTTGTGTTTATGCCAACAGCTTAGTCAAAAATGTTTATAGTGCAGAAGATATAGTGCAGAATGTCTTCATAAAAGTGTGGGAACAACGTACCCGATTAAAATTGGATCACTCCCTAAAAAGTTTTCTTTATAAATTAGCTTACAATGAATTTATAGATTCATATAGAAAAAACCAATCTTTATTCTCTCTTGAAAAATCATATCATGATACTTTGAATAGTATTATTCAAGAAGAGGATTCTGAATCTTTTCAAAGAATTCTAGATGCTGTAAATAAAGAAATTCAAAACCTACCTCCAAAATGCAAAGAAGTTTTTATTTTGAGTAAAAAAGAAGGTTTAACAAATATTGAAATTGCAGAACATTTAGATGTATCTATAAAGACAGTTGAAGCTCAAATTACAAAAGCATTCTGCTTACTTCGTGCATCACTAGATGAAAAAATAAAAAGTATTCTGTTTTTATTATTCGAAAAAAAATTGATCTTTAATAAACTCAATAAATCATAAGATCACATTCTTCTTTATCCTAGGACATTTTTTGTCTTTTTTAACTTGGTGAAATCTTTCCAACTTCTGATTGCTTTTATCAAAAAAGACAGCTATTTGCGTCTGGTTAAATGAAATCAACCATCTTTTCTGATTTATCAACGACTCAATATAAATAACACCAAAATGCCTTTTACTATAAAGTATAATTAAGTCTCCAACTATGATCCGTTTTTAGTTTTCTTTTGTTTATTTGCTCCTCAATAATTCTTTTTGCCACTGATTGCACTGATTTGCACTGATTATGTGTTTTATGGCTGCTATGGATAGTGAGGTTGATTCGTTTCTAGCAATAAATTATTTTTTACCACAAATTACGCATATTTGCACAAATTATTTGCTGGGATGTTTTTTTTGCCACGGTTTGCAATGATTTACATATGATAGTTTAAAATATTTCACATTTCTTATTAATTGATTTGCTATTAAAAAAAAACACCTTCACATTTTGCAGCAAAATAATGAAGGTGATTTTTAGTTTTTTATAAACTTCTTTTAATGCCCATTTCGAGTCCTCGCAATTCGGCTAAACCTCTTAAACGGCCAATTCCAGAATATCCCGGATTTGTTTTTTTCTTCAAATCATCCAGCATTTGGTGACCGTGGTCGGGACGCATCGGAATCAAAGCATCTTTTCTTCCTTGGGCTTTGCGTCTGTTTTCTTCGGCAACCACTTCTTTGATGACAGCAAACATATCTACATCTCCTTCTAAGTGATTCGCTTCGTAAAAGTTTCCTATTTCGTCACGTTTTGTACTTCTAAGGTGCAAAAAGTGAACCCTATCAGCAAAACGTTTGAAAATTTGAACCAAATCGTTATCCGCTCTAACTCCTAACGAACCTGTACAAAAAGTAATTCCGTTTGAAATATTAGGAACTTCAGAAAATAAATGGGCATAATCTTCCTCAGTGCTTACCACTCTTGGTAATCCTAAAATTGGATAAGGCGGATCGTCTGGGTGAATACACATTAAAACATTATTTTGAGCCGCTACAGGAACGATTTCTTTGAGGAAAGCAACTAGGTTTTCTCTTAATTTTGGTGCGTCAATGGCAGCGTACGTATCCAAAATAGTTTGAAATTGCTCTAAAGTATATCCTTCTTCAGCACCAGGTAAACCTGCGATGATATTTTTTACCAGTTTTGTTTTTTCGTCATCAGAAAGTTTTTCTAAATACGCTTTTGCCTGAGCTTGAATCTCGGCCGGATAAGTGTCTGTAGCTCCCGGACGCTTTAATAAAAACAATTCGAAAGCGGCAAAAGCAACCACATCAAAACGAAGCGCTTTGGAACCATCTTCTACTTCAAATTCTAAATCGGTTCTGGTCCAATCCAAAACCGGCATAAAGTTGTAGCATACAATGTTAATTCCACAAGCAGCTAAGTTCTCGATGCTTTTTTTGTAATTTTCAATATACGTAAGATAATTTCCTGAACGTGTTTTTATATTTTCATGTACCGGAATACTCTCTACTACAGACCAGGTTAATCCCGCCCTTTCAATAGTTTCTTTTCTTTGATTAATTTCTTCGATTGTCCATATTTGACCGTTAGGGATATGGTGCAAAGCTGATACAATTCCAGTTGCTCCAGCCTGTTTTACATCTGATAATGATACGGGATCTTTGGGACCGTACCAACGCCATGTTTGTTCCATTTTTTATATGTTTTTAATTTAATATTATCTCAATTAAAATTGTGAATTACTCTGTTTTTTTATTTTTTAACCACATAGAAACATAGAATTCTATGTGTGAAAAAGAAGTCATTTTATTCTATATAGAAAAACATAGCTATGTACTCTATATAGGAGAGTAACGTCTTTTAAGATATTTTAAAGCTATGTTCCTATGTGGTAAAAACTTCAAAGTATTTGTTTTGATACTCCTTAACTAAACAATATTGCTATTATATACTAGAAGCACCAAAACCACCATCAACTTTGATTATGGTACCTGTTACAAATTTAGACATATCACTGCATAAGAATAATAAAACTCCGTCCAAATCTTGCGGTACACCAAAGCGTCCCATTGGGGTGTGGTCAATGATTTTGATACCTCTTGGAGTCAATTCTCCTTCCGGAGTAAGCAATAATGCTCTGTTTTGTTCACCAATAAAAAATCCAGGAGCAATTGCATTCACACGGATACCTTCACCATATTTACCTGCTAGTTCCACTGCAGTCCATTTAGTGAAATTATCAATAGCTGCCTTTGAAGCGGAATAACCTACTACGCGAGTTAACGGCCTTTCAGCAGATGCTGATGAAATATTAATGATTACGCCGCTTTTTTGTTTGGCAAACAGTTCTGAGAAAATCTGAGTAGGAAGGACTGTTCCAATGATATTTAAATCCAATACTTTTTGTAAATCACCTGCTTTTAAATCATAAAAAGCTTGGTCTGGTCCAATAGTTGCGCCAGGCATATTTCCACCAGCTGCATTTATCAAAATATCTAATCGGCCATATTTTTCAACGATTAATGTTTTAATAGCCTCAAGTTCTTCCACATTTAAAACATTTCCTTTTACAGCAAATGCTTTTCCACCTTCTTTTTCTATTTCGTTTACAGTAGTTTGAGCCTCTTCTAAAGTTAGTCCGACAATTCCAGTGATTACACCTTGTTTGGATAAAACTTTTGCCATGTTACTTCCCAATACTCCAGCTCCTCCTGTGATAAGGGCAATTTTTCCTTCTAAATTAAATAATGAATTCATCTTTGTTATTTGTAATTTATTGTTTGTATTATTTCAAAGACCTTTTTTGTGTAGTCTTCGATTTTTTTGATCATTCGGCGCTAATTTTTTTTTTTTTTACCATTACTATTACGACTTTCGTGTGCGTACACGAAAAAATATCAATTTTTTATTATTTACTATTTTTAATTTTTTTTTGAAAATAGAGATAGAGAAGTATTTCTTAAAAATAGGATACTTTCTTTTGGCATTGAGTTTGATATTCGTGTGCGTACACGTACTTTGCAAATATATATAAAAACTTAAATAATAAAAGTGACTTTTGGAATAAAAAAATTATTTTTGTGACTTTCTTTTGAATTATTTAACTCTAAGACAACGATTATTATAACAATAAAAAAAATAGCAGAATTAGCGAATGTTTCTCCTGGAACAGTGGATAGAATTATTCATAATCGTGGTCAGGTGTCACAGGAGAATATTGATAAAGTAAATGCCATTATTAAGAAGCATGGTTTTAAGAGAAATATTTTTGCAAGTAATTTAGCCTCGAATAAAAAAACTAAAATAGCTGTTTTTTTACCAAAGTTTGAGCAATTGGAATATTGGGAAAGTCAGTTGAATGGAGTTCAAAAGGCAGGGGAGGAGTTTGGTAAATTTGGAGTTGAATTGCATTATTTTTTTTATGATTTTGATATAACTTCATTTCAGAAAATGTTTTCTAAAGTTCTTGATTTTGAATGTGAAGGTTTGCTTTTTTCTCCTATTTTTCATGAAGAGTCTCTTGTCTTTTTAAGGGAATATAAAAAGAAAAATATACCGGTAGTCATGATTGACTCGGATATTAAAAGTGAAATCCCTCATTTTTACATTGGTCAGGATGCTTTCAAAAGTGGTTATTTGGCGGGACGACTCATTAGTTTTGCAGTAAAGAATGAGCGTAATGTACTTATTGTTAAACTAGCCAGAGAAATAGACAGCACCTCGGTTTTTTTACAGCGCATTAAAGGTTTTTATACCTTTTTTGAAGAGCATCCAGAGCTAACCAATTTTAACTTTTCTGAAATTACAATTAAAGATTCCGATGAAGGTCAACTCACTTTGGAAATGTTTAAAGATGTCAGCAGTATCTTTGTCCCCAATTCGAGGGCCTATATTGTTGCTGGTTTTTTGGCACAGCAAAATATAAAAGGGATAAGAATAATTGGTTACGATCTTTTAAAAGAGAATATTACTTATTTGAATTCCGGTGTAATTGATTTTTTAATTAATCAAAAACCAGAAGAACAAGGATATACAGGTATTAATTATCTTTATAAAAAGATTATTTTGCACGAAAATTTAAATGAGAATCATTTTATGCCACTTGATATTATTGTAAAAGAAAATTATTTTGTGAATTTGAATCAATAAATACAACTTGGTTTTTTTTGTTCCAAGTTGTATCATCAACCTGACCCACCTTATTTTATTGTTTAAGATCTTAATTTACAATTAATTTTTTTGCTGAAGTTTTATTACCTAATAGTAATGAAACCATATAAATTCCTGTTTTTGCAATAGCATTATAATTGTATCGTCCTGATATATTCTAAAGCGTCTCTTTTTTTAATAAATTAAATTCATTAGTGGATATGAGTAAAATTACTTATCACTGCAGGTGTTTGGTATCCTTTCTTGATAGTATAAAATGCTATCGAACATCATATTTACATTTTTTTGACAAAATTTCTGATTTACTATAGACATAATGCATATCTGTAAGCAGACTCAAAAAAGGATTAGAACCAATCAATTTGAGATTCATTTATACTTCATTTTAAATTTAGATGCTACTTAACAAGATTTTGATATAAAAAACATTTTGATTCAGAACTTAAAATAGTTTGCAACAGGCTGAATTGATTTTATAAAATTAAATTAGGAGACTTTATTTGTAAAAATGGCATGTAACCAATTTTACTTTTTTCAATAAAAAATAAAAAAAGTGACTTTTTGTTTTGAGTCTTAATAATAAACGATATATTTGGAGAACCAAATTGGTTAACCAATATTTTTTTGTTATAATAATGAAATGGACAATTTCTATTTGAATAAAAAAATAGAGTTTGGTACAGACAAAAGGAAACTAAAATTTAGTGGATCATTTCAGAAGAAGGAAATTATAAAATAATCATGAGCATACTAAATAAAAGACGAATAGTCCTAATTATAGTTTTGGTGTTTTTGCATATCAATGTAAAATCACAAACACATCCCAGTTTAGTTTTGACACCACAAGGAGTTCGCGAAATAAGAGCTCAATTAGGGAAAGTTCCTCTTTTTGATGCTTCTTTGGCAGATGCTAAAAAAGAAGTGGATGCCGAAATTGTTTTGGGCATAGACATTCCTGTACCTAAGGATTTTTCAGGAGGGTTTACGCATGAACGGCATAAAAAAAACTGGCTTATTTTACAAAAGGCAGGTTTTTTGTATCAGATAACAGGAAATGAGAAATATGCAATTTATGTCCGAGATATGTTGTTAGCTTATGCCAAAATGTATGCCACTTTACCTTTGCACCCGCAGGAACGTTCGTATGCCAGAGGCAAACTTTTCTGGCAGGCTTTAAATGATGCTAACTGGTTAGTCTATGTTAGTCAGGCTTATGATTGTGTATATGATTTTATTAGTCCAGCAGATCGTTCAATACTTGAAAAAGATTTGTTCAGACCTTTTGCCGATTTTATTTCCATTGGTTCTCCTCAGTTTTTTAACAGAGTCCACAATCACAGTACTTGGGGTAATGTCGCGGTTGGAATGATAGGTTTAGTAATGAATGATGAGGTACTTCTGGATCGGGCCTTAAATGGTTTAAAAGATGACGGTTTGCCTGTAGGGATGAAGGATAATGATGGTGGCTTAATTAAAAAAGAAGGACAGAAAACAGGTTTTTTAGCCAATATTGATGAGCCATTTTCGCCAGATGGCTATTATACCGAAGGGCCTTATTATCAAAGGTATGCCATGTATCCTTTTATGGTTTTTGCGGAAGCACTCCAAAACATTAAACCTGAATTGAAAATTTTTGAATATAAAAATGGTATTCTTATAAAATCGGTATATGCATTGCTGAATCTGACAAATTCAGAAGGAGAGTTTTTTCCGTTGAATGATGGACAAAAAGGGATGTCTTATTATTCTAGAGAGCTAGTTTCGGCGGTTGATATTGCTTATTTATACGGAGGAAAAGATCCTGCTCTATTGTCAATTGCTGAGAAACAGGGACGTGTTCAGTTGGATAATTCTGGAATGGCAGTGGCACTTGGGATTCAAAACAATTTACAAAAACCATTTGAAAAAAAATCAATCGATTTATCGGATGGCTCTGATGGGAAGCAGGGTGGCGTTGCAATTATCAGAAATAAAACCAATGGAAATGAATTGACTTTGGTGATGAAATACGCTTCTCAAGGACTGAGTCACGGACATTATGATAAACTTTCTTTTTCTTTTTATAATAATGGAACTGATATTCTGCAGGATTATGGATTAGCAAGATTTGTAAATATAGAACAAAAAGGAGGTGGTAATTATTTAAAAGAAAATGCAACCTGGGCCAAACAAACCATTGCACATAACACGATTGTTCAAAATGAAACTTCTCATTTTGGCGGAGATTTTGAAACAGGAAGTAAGTTTTCTTCAAAAAAATACCTGTTTGATGTTTCCAATCCTAAAGTTCAAATTATTAGCGCCATTGAAAATAACGCCTATCCAGGGACAATCATGCAAAGGACAATGGCTTTAATTGAAGAAGAAGGATTTGAAAAGCCATTTTTACTGGATATTATTCAATTGGTTTCCAAAACCTCTAATCAATATGATTTACCGTTTTATTATTTCGGACAAATAATGTCGGCTAATTTTAAGTATGAAACCCCAAAATTTCTTGAGCCTTTTGGAAAGGCAAATGGCTATCAGCATTTATGGAAAGAAGGTTCGGCAGTTTTATCTCAAGAGAATGCCAAGATTTCCTGGCTGAACGAAGGTTGTTTTTATACATTAACATCAGTTGCTCAGCCTAATGATGAGGTTTTCTTTGTGAGAATAGGGGCAAATGACCCCAACTTTAATTTAAGGAAAGATCCTGGAATTGTTTTTAGAAAAAAGAATGCCCAAAAAGCCACTTTTGTCTCTGTTGTAGAAACGCACGGAAACTATGATAAAGTGTTTGAATTGGCAACAAATTCATACAGTACTATTGATTCTTTAAAAGTGGTTTATGAAGATCTAAACTATATTGGAGTTGAAATTAAAAGCAAATCAGGAGCAACAACACTCTTTGTTTTGGCAACAAAAAACAATAAAGAAAATCAAAAGCATCGATTACAAATAAATAACAAAACCTACAATTGGGTAGGATCATATTATACAACAACAATTAAATAGAAAAGTATGCAAGTTTTTGGAGCAAGTAAAGAATTTTTGATAGGAGATGAAATCCCATGGGAAGTAGTTGGAGCAGGAGTAAAACGAAAAATAATGGGCTATGATGATACCATTATGCTCGTAAATGTATCCTTTGAAAAAGGAGGGATAGGACCAATGCACGAGCATTATCATGCGCAGGTAACGTATGTTGTCAGTGGTCAATTTGAAATGACTATTGGCGAGGAAACCAAAATTTTGAAAGGTGGCGATTGTTTTTATATACCGCCTCATAAACTTCACGGAGCTATTTGTCTTGAAGATGGTGTTCTTATTGATGTTTTTAGCCCCATTCGTGAAGATTTTATGAAGGTATAATAAAAGATATTTGAAATATAAATAAATTGTCGCACTCTTTTTTTAAAGTATAATGAATATAAAATTTTCAAAAATTGCAGTCTTTGCAGCATTTTCTATAGTTTGTTATGGTTATGGTCAAGATGCCAGCAAGGAAAAAAAGCAAACAGCAGCTATAGATTTATCACATTGGAGTGTTACTATTCCTGAAGAAAATCCGAAAAAACCAGGTGATGCAATAGGATTTAGTTATCCAGAAATATTGGATTATGCCAATAATCTAATACTTAAAAAGTATATGTATAATGATGAAAAGGATAAATCGATTGTCTTTTATGCTTTTCCATCAGGAGCAACTACAGCCAACAGTCATTTTTCAAGATCTGAATTGAGAGAGACAATGGAAGTAGGTAAACAAGATGTAAATTGGACATTTGCTCAAGGAGGAACTTTTAAAGGAACCTATGCAATGGCCGATGTATCAAAAGAAAAGGATGGTAAATACAGCCGGGTCATCATTGCACAAATTCACGGAAGATTAACAAACGAACAACGTAATTTAATTGGACAAAAAGACAATAATGCACCTCCAATGTTAAAAATTTACTGGGATAATGGAAAAATACGAGTAAAAACAAAAGTTCTAAAAAATGTAAATGTATCTGAAAAAGAGATTCTAACAACGAAAGCTTGGGGTGATGATGAAGGCAAAGATTTTAAACAGAAAGTAGATTTCGACAAATTTACTTTGGAAGTTAAAGTTTCGGATGGTCGAATGGAAGTCATTCTTAACGGAAATGAATCGTTTATTTATAATGACATAAACATAAAAAAATGGAGAGTGTTTGAGAATTATTTCAAAGCTGGGAATTATTTTCAATCCAATGAACCTAACGCATTTGCCAAGGTTAAGATTTATGCTTTAGAAACCTCTCATTAGAAATTAGTCTAGTTTCCTGATGTTATTATTCAGTTTTTTAGGTAATCCTTTATTGAAAACAATTATGATTAGAACCAAGTATTTAATTTTTATGTTTGTTTTTGCAACTTTTCTAACAGCTTGTAAAGCCCAAAATCATTCGAAAACTCAAAAGGTGAATGTTCTTCTTGAAAAACGGTACAAGAAACTTCTGGAGTATCCGATTGATTCTTTAGGATTTCCACGGAGTATGTCTTTAAAGACAAGAGTAATTAAAAAAGTCCCTTCAAAAGATTGGACAAGTGGTTTTTTTGTTGGAAATCTTTGGCAGATATATCAATTAACTGGTGATTCCCGATTCAAAAAAAGAGCGGCTATTTGGAATGCTTTTATGGAAAAAGAGAAGTTTAACAATCATAGTCATGATGTTGGTTTTAAGATTTTTTGCAGTTTTGGAAAAGGGCTGGAAGTTGAAAAGAATGCAAAGTATAAAGTAATCGTCATTAAAAGTGCTGAAACTCTTATTACTCGATTTAATAAAAAAGTAGGTTGCATAAGGTCTTGGGATTTCAACGCAGCTATTTGGGAATTTCCCGTGATTATTGATAATATGATGAACTTGGAGTTGCTTTTTGAGGCTTCTAAATTTTCAGGCGATCCAAAATATAAAAAGGTAGCCATTCAACACGCCAACACGACTTTAAAAAATCATTTTAGAAAAGATGGCAGTACGTATCATGTTGTTGTATATGATACCATTACTGGAGTGGCTAAAAATAAAATAACCTTTCAAGGGTTCAAAGATGATTCGTCTTGGGCCAGAGGGCAATCCTGGGCGGTGTATGGCTATACGATGTGTTATCGTTATACCAAAGATCCAGCTTATCTCAAACAAGCTGAAGCTACAGCCAAGTATTTTATAAACCATAAAAACATGCCTGCAGACGGAATTCCGTATTGGGATTTTAATCACACGGACATTCCGAATTCTCCAAGAGATGTTTCGGCAGCTGCAGTGGTGGCTTCTGCTCTGGTTGAACTTTATAAATACACCAATAATGAAACGTATTTGAATTATTCAAATAAAGTGATTCAGACTTTGAGTTCTAATAAATATCTTTTGAATAACTCCGTAAATGCTCCTTTTATTTTGGATCACAGTACGGGACATTGGCCTAAAAATGACGAAATAGATGAACCAATCATCTACGCAGACTATTACTTTTTGGAAGCAATAATTAGAAAAAACGCACTTTAATTTATGAAAATCAATATTTATAACAGAGCAAATCTATTTGTACTTTATATCATATTTGGTTTTGGAACCTTACATGCCCAGCAAAAGGAAAGTTTGGTGCGAAGTAAAATCAATATCAATTCAGATTGGAATTATTTAGAAAATGATACTAAAAATTTATCTGAAATAGTAGATGGAGGCAATTGGGTTAAAATAAATCTGCCACACACCTGGAACAATCAAGATGCCACAGATAATGAACCTGGATACCGAAGACTTGCAAGTTGGTACAAAAAGAACCTTGTTATTCCAATTATTGATGCACATAAAGAGTATAAATTATATTTTGAAGGAAGTAATATTACGACTAATGTTTATGTGAATGGAAAAGAAGTGGGAAAACATATTGGCGGATATGTTGGCTTTACTTTTGATATTACAAAGTATATAACTACTGGAAATAACGAAATCTTGGTTCGAGTTGATAATAGTTACAACATTGATATCATTCCTTCTCAGAAAAGCGATTTTTTTATTTATGGCGGAATCACGAGAGATGTTTGGTTACTTTCAATGGCAAAAAATCACATCGACAATATTAAAATAACAACACCAAAAGTTTCAGAGAAATCAGCTTTTTTAGTTGTTGAAGCTTTGGTTAAAAACGATAAAAACACTTCTGGATTTTCTTATTTGGCACAATTGATTAATCCCAAAGGAAAAGTGGTTGCTACCAAAAAAGGGAATTTATCTGGAGAAAAAACAATAATAGAGTTCAACGAAATTAAAAACCCTCAATTGTGGGATGTTAATACTCCAAATTTATATTCTGTAAGCGTTTCGTTATTAGAAAACGGAAAAATAACGGATAAAATAGATGATAAAGTAGGTTTTAGATGGTTTGAATTTAAAGATAACGGCCCGTTTTATCTTAACGGAAAACGAGTTTTGATTCGAGGAACACACCGTCATGAAGAACACGCTGGAGTTGGAGCTGCAATGTCAAATGAGCAGCATCGAAAAGATATGGAATCCATTAAAGAAATGGGTGCAAACTTTGTTCGATTGGCGCATTATCCACAAGATCCAGAAATTTATAAGGCTTGTGACGAGTTGGGTTTATTGGTTTGGGATGAGCTGCCTTGGTGTCGTGGTGGTATTGGAAATGAAGTTTGGCAAACCAACACTAAAAATTTACTTTCTGAAATGATTCATCAAAATTACAATCATCCGTCCATCATTATATGGTCTTTAGGGAATGAAATGAATTGGTTACCTGATTTTAAAGATGGAGATAATACCAAAAGAATAAATGTTTTTTTAACGGAACTAAACGAGATAGCACATCAATTAGATACAAGTCGAAAAACAGCCATCCGAAAATATGAAGAAGGTTCTAAAATTGTGGATGTATTTTCGCCTTCCATTTGGTCGGGCTGGTATTCTGGAAGCTATAAAAATTATAAAAAGGCAATCGATAAATATAAATTAGATTACAAACATTTCATTCATGCAGAATATGGCGGAGACAGCCAAGTTGGACGTCATTCCGAAAATCCTATTACGGGTGAAGGTCTTATCAAATCGGTAGGCTGGGAGGAAGCCATTGTTCAAACCAAAGGTGCTAATATTGCTCAAGTCGGAGATTGGAGCGAAAATTATATTGTCGATTTATTTGATTGGCATTTGCATATTTCTGAAAATGATCCAACATTCGTGGGTAATATTCAGTGGGCTTTCAAAGATTTTGGAACGCCTTTACGACCAGAGGATGATATTCCTTATATGAACCAAAAAGGATTGGTAGATAGAAACGGAAATCCAAAAGATGCTTATTATGTGTTTAAAAGTTACTGGAGCGACAAACCTTTTGCCTATATCGAATCACATACTTGGACTGAGCGCCAAGGTCTAAAAGATACCCCGCGAATTATAAATGTTTTCAGTAATTGTCCTAAAGTAGAATTCTTTCACAATGGAGTTTCTTTGGGACAAAAAAATAGAAACATAAAGAACTACCCAGCTTCGGGCTTGACTTGGGATGTAAATTTCACGGAAGGGAAAAATACGTTTACAGCTGTTGGAACAACAAGTGATGGAAAAGAAGTGATTGATACTGTTGATGTTAAGTACCGTTTTGTAAAGAATGAAGCTGCAATAGGACTGGTTTTATCTTCGGAAAAACTACAAAATGGAAATTATCTAGTGACTGCAATTGCGGTAGATAAAAATAATCTTCGTTGTTTGGATTATGAAGACCGCGTTTATTTTCAATGTTTGTCGGGTGGTCAAACTTTAAAAAATCAAGGTACGCCAACAGGAAGTGAATCGATTAGAATGTCTAATGGAAAAGCGGCTATTGAAGTTGTTCCAAATTCAAGCGGAGATTCCATTGAAATGACCATTTTGAATCAAAATTTTAAAGGAGAATATTTAAAATTTAAAAAATAATAAAGATGAAAATTATAAAACAAGTCACATTTATTTTACTCTTTTCCAGTGCCTATGTCGTTTCGGCACAAGAGGTAAGGCTATCCGTAAATAATTTTCCAAAGACGATTGTTTTGGAAGGGGAGGTTTTACAACATAATTCTGAATTAATTAAAAATGATTCCGATAAAAAAGCTGCACTGCAAAGTCTTTTGAGGCAAGCCAATAAAATATTGAAGGCTAAGAAATTATATTCGGTTATGCATAAAAAGCAAGTTCCGGCAAGCGGTGATAAACACGATTATATGAGTACAGGTCCGTATTGGTGGCCAGACCCAACTAAGCCTGATGGATTGCCTTACATTAGAAAAGACGGATTGCGTAATCCTGAATATTATGATATTACTGATTCTCAAGAAATGGATGGCGTAGAAGACGATGCAGAAACTTTGGCTTTGGCATACTATTTTACAAAGGAAGAAAAATTTGCTAAATGGGCTTCGGAAGTTATTAAAACTTGGTTTTTAAAATCGGAAACACGTCAAAATCCAAATCTTAATTTTGGACAAGCCATTGCAGGAATAACTACAGGCAGAGGTATTGGTTTAATTGAAACTCGAGGTTTGTACCGTGTAATCGATGCGGCCATTTTGATTCAAGATTCCAATAGCTGGTCAAGCGATGATCATTTGACATTGAAAAAATGGTTTTCGGATTACTTGACCTGGATAACCGAAAGTCCAATAGGAAAAGATGAAGCGGATGAGCATAACAATCATGGGACTCATTATAGTGTTCAGGTAATTTCGTATGCTCTTTTTACAAATCGACCTGAAATAGCTTTGTCTGAAATTGAAACTTTTAAAAACAGATTGGAAAGTCAATTAAAACTAGATGGGAGTCAGCCTTTTGAATTGGCAAGAACAAAATCCTGGAGTTACACCAATATGAATTTGGACGGTTATTTTATAGCAGCCAGATTGGCCGAAAACAGTCAAATTGATCTTTGGCATTACCAAACCAAGGAAGGGAAAAGCATCAAAGGAGCCTTGGATTGGTTGTTACCCTATATTGATTCGAAAAAAAAATGGGAGTATGAGCAAATCCATAATATAGAGTTTGGAGAAACTGTAAAGATTTTGAAAACAGCTTCAGAAAAGTATTCAAATCCTGATTATGATGTTTTGGCAAAAAAAGTAGATGCCAAATCGTTTCAACTTCCCTTTAATCAATTGGTTTTTTAATTTTAGATAAAGATTTATTTCAATATTGCTTACTGGTTATTTTTAAAGATAGTTCTACATCCTTAATTTGGTTGTAGAACTTTTTTTTCAAACCATCAAAATAACAAGTCGGTTTTTTTCAATTCATAAAGCTTGAAAAAGCTAGGTCTTTCCTAAGTTACTGATATCATAATTCGAAGATTCTTCTCTTCGGTTTGAATCAATCTTCAAAAATTATTTTTATAAAAGTAAAAACATAAAAAATATATTTTTTATTTCAGAAATAAATAATATATTTGGAGAACCAAATTGGTAAACCAGTTTGGTTCTCCAAGTAAATAGAAAATAAATTATTTTGCAAAACCATTTTATAAATCAAAAAAACATTATTATGAAAAGAATTTTACACTTATCAATCTTGTTAGCCTTTACAGTTTCTTTTGGGCAAAAAACATTACCCTTATACGAGGGTTTTGATTACGCCATAGGATCAAATATATTAGGACAAGGAGGCTGGACAAATCTTGCGACTCCTAACAATGGAACTTTAATAGCTTCATCTCCAGGATGGTTAGATAATGGGCTTCCAGCTTATACAGGAGAAGCTTTAGCTATGGGTAGAGCAGGAGATGATCCTCAATTGATTTTTTCACCTGTTCCTACGAGTGGTTCAATTTACGCTTCATTTGTTGTGAAAGTAACTAGTCTAATGACGGGAACTGTCGCTTCTCCAACCTACATTACTTATGCAAAAACAGGAAGTACATCAACTACGCCAGTTGCTCCTGCGGCTTTTTTTAGTTTTGGTTATAGTGCTACAGGAACGACTTCTACTTCTTATGCAGGTGCAGTGTTTATCAGAAGATCAAGTGATACGGCTACCGATACATTTTATCTAGGAATTAATGCAAGTAATACAACTGCTAATGAAGGAGATATTGTTTGGAGCTCAACTTTATTTACCGTAGGAGATGAAATTGTAGTGGTCACTAGTTTTTCTTATGATGATTATGTGGCAAAAATGTGGTTGAATCCTGCAATTTCTGGTACGGAGCCAGCAACCTCTTTGGTTACTGCATCAAGAACGGGAACGATTAAACCAGATAGATTACGTCTTACACAACAAAGTTCTGCAGCTACCCCATATTTAATTATTGATGAAATAAGAGCAGCTACTAATTGGATACAAGCTACAGGAGGAACTTTAGGTTTATCAAAATCTGAAATAGCAGAATTAAAAGTGTATCCAAATCCAGTTACAAACGGGACATTGAATATTAGTTCTGCCAATAATAGTGAAAAACAAGTTTCCATTTACAATATTTTGGGGCAACAAGTTTTTAAAACTAAAACAAACTCAGGGCCAATTAATGTATCAAATCTTAATGAAGGAGGATATATTCTAAAAATTACTGAAGATGGAAAATCAGAGACAAAAAAAATACTTGTTGAATAAACAATTTGAATAAATAGTCTATACGATATATTTTAATTAGAAAGTTATCGCATAAATTTTCAGCAACAATAGTTATTAACTTCAAAATAATTTTAAATTGAAAAAGAGAATTCTATTACCCATTATGGCAGCGATGTTGTCTTTGTCTTCACTGGCGCAGACAAAGGATACTATAGTTCCTAAGGCAGTTGTATTTCCAGCGGGCTATACTGCTAAATTAGACGTGGTTTATACGAAAGTAAATGGTTGGGATGGAAGAGCAGATTTGTATTTTAATACAAATGCTTCCAAACCTACCCCAGTTATCATTAATATACATGGTGGTGGCTGGAAATCCGGCACAAAAGAATCTCAAGGCGGTTTTAATCCTTTTTTTAAAACTGGTTTTGCAGTGGCAAATATGGAATATCGTTTGTCAGGTCAAGCCAAAGCCCCAGCAGCCATCGAAGATACCCGTTGTATGCTTATTTATCTAATAAAAAATGCAAAGGAACTCAACATTGACACAAATAAAATTGTGATTATGGGCGGAAGTGCCGGTGGTCATCTTGCTTTGATGGGGGGATTGCTAGGTAATGATCATCGTTTTGATACCAATTGTCCTGGAGTTGAAAATATAAAAGTAGCAGCCATCATTGATAAATATGGAATTATGGATGTTTGGGATTGGACCTATGGCCCAGAACACAAAAGTTCTTCGCCTAAATTATGGCTGGGAGATAATGCTAAAAATGATGCTTTTATTAAGTCAGTTTCACCTATTTCATATGTGACCAAAGATAGTCCTCCAATTTTTATAGTACACGGAGACTCAGATCCAACAGTACCTTATCAGCAATCAGTAGATTTATACAAGAAACTCCAAAAACTAGGTGTTAAATCAAAATTTATAACTGTTCCAGGAGGTTTACATGGCAAATTTGATAAAGAAATGAATAACGATATTAATAAGTCAATAATTGAATTTCTTAAAGAAATTAATCTGTTTAATTAAACTTTGGATAATAGTAATAGGAGTTCTTTTTGCTCTAAAAAAAGTAATAAAATGAAAATACAGAATAATACAAAAGTTGTTTTGACACTATTGTTTTTGGTAGCTTCTTTTTCTGGATTTACCCAAGTTATGCTAAAAGCTGATGGACTTGGTGATACTTATGAATTAATTAATAGTGTGTTGGCTCCTGGTTACGATGCCGTAGAAAATCCAGAATGTGTTCATAAAGATTTTGGCCGACATATTGAAGAAGTTTGGGATGCTGATTTAAAAGAAAGTGTTTTTAAATTTTATATTCATGTAACTCCTGATAATGATCGTTGCGAAAGTATAGATCGCCAAAGGGTTGAAATTAAAGCCTATGAATCTTCACCCGATAATTTAAAAGGAGTTTTGGGTGAAACAATTACCTATAAATGGAAATTTAAATTACCAACCGGATTTCAGCCTTCTACTAATTTTACCCATTTGCATCAGATTAAGGCAGTGGGTGGATCTGAAAGTATGCCTCTATTTACTTTATCGGCTAAAAAAGGGAAGATTAACAAAATGAATTTGATTCATAATAATGTTACTGTCCTAGCCAGTGCCAATTTATCTGAATTCGAAAACACTTGGGTTGAAATTACAGAAACAATTAAGGTGGGTGGTAATGGGACTTATTCAATGAACATAAAAAGAATTAGCGACGGAAAGGAAATTCTTTCCTACAGTAATGCAAATATAATGACCATTAGACCTGACAACAAGTTTATCAGACCTAAATGGGGTATTTACCGCAGTTTGAAAAATCCTGAAGATTTGAGAGATGAATCAGTTCGATTTGCTGATTTTTCTATAACTGAAGGCAGTATTTCTGGTAAATAAGTTTGATATAAATAATGCGAGTAAATCAGAATCATAAGTTTCTGTTTTTTAAAACTATTTCTAAAATGATGAATCTTACTTTTTCTCGCTTTTATATGGCGGCATTATTAGTTTTAATTGGAAATCCATTTTCTTCCAAAGCACAAATTACCTTGAATGCAGATGGTCCAGGAAACACCTATGAATTAATCAATAGTGTTTTAGCTCCAGGTTATAATGTTGTTGAAGATCCAGAATGTGTACATAGTTCTTTCGGGCGACATATTGCCGAAGTATATGATACAGAATTAAATAAAAATTTTTTTGAATTTTATATCCATGTAACTCCTGATAATGATCGTTGTATCAATTTTGACAGACAACGTGTTGAGATTAAAACCTATGAACCATCACCAGATAATTTGAAAGGCACGCTGGGAGAAACAGTTGCTTATAAATGGAGGTTTAAAATACCTTTTGGTTTTCAGCCTTCGTCTAGTTTTACTCACATTCACCAAGTCAAAGCTGTAGGTGGGGATGATGATAATCCTATTTTTACTTTAACTTTAAGAAAAGGCTCTCCTAATAGATTGGAACTGAATTATGTTAAAGACGATTTTTCTGGTACAACTAAGTATGCTAATTTGAATATGTCTCTGTTTGAAGACATTTGGGTAGAAGCCACAGAAACAATTTATATTTCTTCTTTTGGTACATATTCTATTACTATTAAAAGAGTTGACAACGGAGTTGTATTGCTGAATTATAATAATTCAAACATTGCCACTATTCGACTTGGAGCGGTTGATAACAGTTTTATTCGCCCAAAATGGGGAATTTATAGAAGCTTACTTGATCAAGCCAGTCTGAGAGACGATTCAATTCGTTTTTCTGACTTTAGTATATCTGAAGCAACTTTATCTGCGGATGAGTTTTCTTCGAATAGTGAAGGCATTGTTTTGTTTCCAAATCCTGTCTTAGATAATTTGGAGCTTTCTGAAAAAATTCTTCAGAATTATGATGGCATTCATGTTTTCAATGTTGATGGAAAATTGATTTTATCCCAAAAAATTACATCCAGTAATTTAAATCTTTCTCCTTTAAATTCAGGACTTTATTTTGTTACATTTTTGAGAAAAGGTAAAGAAATAAATACAGTTAAGATGCTAAAAAAATAGTAAGCATTTTAATTCTTCAGGATATTAAACAGGATCAAAAGTATGTCGTTGCTGCAAATTTATTTTTTGAAGTTTCTTTTGAAATTCTTGCTTACTACAGATGTAAATTATGATTTATCTTATTTAAATCACTTTTAAAATTAAATATTTAAAAATTCACCTAAAAAAATATAGTATTTGTTTTTTATTTAAAAATAAATACTATATTTGGATAACCAAATTGGTTAACCAGATATTTAACTAAACCAAATTAATATTAAAATGAACAAATTATGAAAAAGCGAATCTTACTGTTTCTGTTAATTTTTACTTCAATTATACATGCACAGACTGATAAGCTAAAAATTTCAGGTATTGTGAAAGATGAAAAAGGAATGCCGATATCTAACGTTGCCATTACCTTTGATGATAAAGAAGTTTCAACTGATATGGATGGAAAATATTCTATGGATGTTAAAAGTTCTAAATCAATTTTGAAATTTTCATTCATTGGTTTTGAACCTCAAGTTGTTGTGGTAGGAAAAAATAAAATAATAGATATTACTTTAAAAGAGTCAACAAGTGCTCTTGATGAAGTAGTTGTTATTGGATATGGTACTCAAAAAAGGTCGAATGTTACCGGTTCTGTATCAAAATTTAAAGATGAAAAACTAAATGAAATTCCAGTATCAAGACTTGATCAGGCATTACAAGGAAAAATTGCAGGTGTCCAAATTCAAAATACTTCATCAGAAGCAGGTTCTAATACCCAAATATCGATCAGAGGGATTAGTTCTGTCAATGCTGGTGCAAGCCCGCTTATAGTTATTGATGGACAGCCAGTTCCAGATGGATTGGCTTCATTGAATATGGCTGATGTTGAATCTGTTGATGTACTTAAAGATGCTGCTTCTGCGGCTATTTATGGTTCTCGTGGGGCAAGTGGTGTTATATTGATAACTACTAAAAGTGGTAAATCGGATAAAGTTAAATATTCTTTCAAGTATGCAAGTGGATTTAAACAAGCTTACAGTACCTATCCTATTATGACTTCGACAGAATATGTAGAACGTTTGTTTGCTGAGCACGATTTAAAATTAACAGACCCTAGTGTCAATCAATCTACTAATACAGTTTCTAGTAACAATAGAGCTACTTATGTAATTGAACAAGAGATGTTAGGAGGGAAAGGTATTGATTACCAGGATGAAGTATTGCAAACAGGTGATTTTAAAAACATTCAGCTGAGTGCTACTGGTGGTGGTAGTAAAGTTCGATATTTTCTCTCTGGAGGTTACAATGGCGACGAAGGGATTATGATTAAAAGTAATTTTGAAAAATATAACTTTCGTTCTAAGTTGGATGTCGATTTGAGTAAAAAAGTAAAACTTTCCGTTAATTTGAATCCTTCTTTTTCAAAGAAAGAATCTCCATCTGAAAATTTTACAAACTTTATACGTTATCCAAGTTTCCTGCCTATTTACCATAATGAAACGACAGCGGCATTTGTGCATCAAAACCCACAATGGGCAAGTGTAAAAGCAGGAGATTTTGCACATCCAAGGCATTTTAATTCATTGAATTATACTGGAACCATGCCGGATGGAAGTACTTGGGGACCAGCATTAGCGAGTCCGTTTAACTCAGCACAGAATAATCCAATGGCTTCTCTTCTTAGTCAAGAGATCACTACTGATGAATATAGACTGCAATCAAGCGCAAACTTGACTTTTAATATACTTCCTGGGCTTGATTTTAAAACGATGGCCAGTTTATATACCAATTATGGTGAAAGATTTGAATGGGCTGATAGAAATGCAACAGGGGATGGAATTGTAAACAAAGGTGTTTACATTAATACTAAATACATCGACTTGTTATCTGAAAATACGCTGACTTACAAAAAATCATTTGGAGATCACTCCATTGATGCATTAATAGGATATACGGCTCAAAAAACTAAAAGTAGCACAACACAAACTACAGGTCAAGATTACCCAAGCGACGATATAAGAACTTTAAATAACGCTTTATTGATTGATAAAGCTGGAACTTTTGGATCTAAAAATCAAATCGGATTATTGTCTTATTTAGGAAGAATTAATTATGCTTATAAAAATAAGTATTTATTATCTGCCAGTTTGCGTTCAGATGGAAGTTCTTATTTTGGATCGGGTCATAAATGGGGAAATTTTCCAGCAGCTTCTGTAGGATGGGTAGTTTCAAAAGAGGAATTTATGAGCAAGGCAGATTGGCTAAGCAAACTTACTTTTAGAGCCAGTTATGGAGTTTCAGGTAATAATAGAATTTTTGATTATGGTTTTGTTGATTTGTTAAGTTCTGCCAACTATTCATTAGGGGCGGGTACTGGTTCTTCGGTATCTGGACAGGCGCCAACATCAACAATTCTTGCTAATCCTGAAATTACATGGGAAACTACTAATCAAGGAAATTTAGGTTTGGATCTTTCTCTACTTAAAAGTAGAATTAATCTTTCGGTTGATGTTTATCAATCCAGAACCAATGAATTATTATTGCAACAAGCCAATATGGCCTTTACAGGAGTTCCTCTTTTTTGGAACAATATTGGAAGTTTAAATAATAAAGGGATCGAGTTTGAATTATCAACAACTAATGTAAAAACAAGAGATTTCAAATGGACTACTTCTGCCAACTTTTCTCATACAGAAAATGAAGTTAGAGAATTAGGAAGTGAAGCTTATTTGAGAAATCAAGGAGAGCGTACAGAAGTATATCAAACCAAAGTAGGAGATCCGTTGGTTCAGTTTTATGGTTTCAAAACCGATGGGGTATGGCTTTCACAAAAACAAATTGACCAAGCTAAAGCTTCAGGTTTGACTAGTTCATTAGCTAATTTGTTTATTCCTGGTGGTCTGAAATTGGTAGATTTGAATGGTGACAACGTCATTGATAATGATGACAGAACTACGATGGGTAATCCATATCCTGATTTTACTTGGGGAATTACGAATGTCTTTAATTACAAGTGGGTAGATTTAAGTTTTACTTTCCAAGGAGTTCAAGGCGGGGAATTGGTAAACGGAGATCCTAACTATAATGAGACTAAACAACGCAATAAAAATTATAACACCAATCGTTGGTTAAGCGAAATGTATCCTGGAGATGGAAAAACTCCTTATGAAACGGCTGGATTCAACTGGATGCTTACTGATTATGTGGTAGAAGATGCTTCTTATTTTGCACTTAGAGAGGTTAGCATTGGTGTTAATATTCCTGAATATTTGACAAAACAACTAGGCTTGAGTGGTCTGCGTTTTTATACGTCTGGACAGAATATGTATTTCCATTCAGCTAGTAATTATAGAGGAATTAATCCTGAAGGACGTTCCTTGACAGGACCTTATGCGTCTTCTTTAATCAGCGGATATCAAAGAGGTGCTTTTCCGATTCCTAAGACTGTAATTATCGGAGTAGATATTAATTTTTAATTTAAAACAAACTTGATTATGAAAGCATTAAAATATATAATGATTCTTCTTTTGGGAGGCTTAATTAGTTGCAGTGATATCATCGATTTATATCCAGAATCTAACATAAATACAGCTACTTATTATTCAAATTATGAAGAAATTAATACTGCATTGGTAGGATGTTATAGAGGGCTTCAGAAGCCTTTGCTCGAAGAATGGAAAATGGCGGAACTGCGTAGTGACAACTCTATAATGGGAGCTTATGGATCTACTGCATCCGTTAATTATGATTTGAGTTTTCTAGATGAGTTTTATCCATCAAGTTCTCATCAAGGAATTTATAATTATTGGATAAATACTTATAATAATATAAGAAGTGCCAATCTTGTTTTAAACGCTCTTAAAACAAATTATAATCCGAACACGGGAGCAATCGAGTATGAAAATGCTACTGTTCCAGTTACAGAGGCAGAACGTAAAAGTTTAGCTGCACAAGCTTCTTTCATTCGAGCGTATCATTATTTTAATTTGGTACGTTTGTTTGGCGGGGTGTTTTTAGTGCACGAAGCAATCACTCCTGAAGACGCAAAAAAACTAAACCGCTCTTCTGTTACAGATGTTTATAAATTGATTGTAGCGGATTTGGTTAACGCATCAGCTAATGGTAATAGTGCTAAGTTTGGTGCTATTAAAGCTACTGACATTGGACTTGCTAATATGTGGAGTTCAAAAGCGTTGCTGGCTAAAGTATATCTTACTTTAAACAGGAAGGCAGAAGCGGCAGTTTTGCTAAACGATGTTATTGCTAATAGCGGTTATGGTTTAGAAAGCAGTTATGCCAATATCTTTTCTATTAACAATGAGATGAGTAAAGAAATTCTTTTTACTATTCGTTTTAAAGCAGGTGGTTTAGGAATGGGAAGTACGCTGCCTAATTTATTTGCTCCATTAAATAGTGGTAATGCTGTGATAAATGGAGATGGTAGTGGTTATAATACTCCTAGTGCTGAATTGAATAGTTCCTATGCTGCGACAGATCTTAGAAAAGGAGTTAATATTGGTGTCTATGGTTCAGGAACTAAAGCTGTATTGTATGTTAAAAAATATATTTCGGTGGTAGCTATCGCTAAAGATGCAGAGAATGACTGGCCTGTTATTCGATATTCAGATGTGTTGTTGATGTTGGCAGAAGCCAATGGAAATTCTCCTGCAAGTATGGGATTAGTCAATCAAGTACACGTTCGAGCAGGTTTAACACCTTTGCCTACTGCTGTAACGACGGCTGTTTATGAAAAGGCGGTAGCAGATGAAAGAAGATGGGAGTTCGCTTTTGAGAACCAACGTTTTTTCGATTTATTGAGGTTAAATGTTACATCTACCACTTTGACTGCTGAGAAAATATTGAGTGATCATTTTGCCGTAATGTATCCGTTGCACTATACGCTTTATCCAGAGCCAAAGTTAACGTTACAGCAGATACAAGCAAATGCAAGTACAGAACATATGTTGTTGCCGATACCTCAGTATGAGATTGATACAAATTCGTTCATTAAAATTGCCCAAAATCCAGGATATTAAATCATTAAATAGAGTAATTTTTTTCATAGAGAATACCTGATAGCTACTGTTGTAAAACTTAGGATATTGGGTATTTTTTTTACATATTATTTTCTCTTGAAAAATGGTGAAAGTTGTAAATTTTATTCTATATTTGGTAATCCAAATTGGTAAACCAATCTGAAAAACCAAAAAAAATATTTTGTAAAACTTTAATTTTTAAAAAGATGAAAATAATTACTCCGATTGAACAGTATGTTTTCTTTAGGATTATGAATTTTAAATTCATTTTTGCAATAACAGCAATATCTGTTTTTAGTTTGAATATGCATTCACAAATTGTTACTACAGCTGCGAGTTTGCAAACGGCTGTAAATACAGCTGCTCCAGGTGCTACTATTATTGTTAAAAATGGTACTTATTCTAATTTTTATGCGTCCTTTACTAGAATAGCAACGGCAGAAAATCCAATTACGATTAAAGCAGAAACAGTAGGAGGGGTTACTTTGACGGGGGACTCTCGTTTTGCATTTAAAAAATCAGCCTATATTAATTTTGAAGGTTTTGTATTTAATTGCACAGGCAATAATACGTTGGTAAAATTGGAAGCATGTAATAATGTCCGAATTTCAAAAAATGTTTTTGAATTAAATACGACAACAGCTATAAAATGGATTGTGATTGTCGGTACTTATAATGATTACACCTTTCAGTTTTTAAGTCATCACAATAGAATAGACCACAATATTTTTAAAAATAAACTTACTGGGGGAAATTTTATCACAATAGATGGAACGTATAACGAAACTCAAACGGAAAATTATCAGTCACATCACGATAGAATTGATCATAATTATTTTTACAAAAACTACCCAAGAGCCGAAAATGAGAAAGAATCCATCAGAATTGGAAATAGCTTGTTATGTAATTCTAATGGTTTTACAACTGTTGAATTTAATTTATTTGAGGAATGTGATGGCGATCCGGAAATTGTTTCTGTCAAATCAAATGATAATATTATAAGGCACAATACATTCAATAGAAATCACGGAACCTTGTGTCTTCGTCAAGGCAGTAGAAATAGAGTAGAGGGTAATTATTTCTTTGGAGGAGGAAAACCAAATGCAATGTTTGGAACTCAAACAATTTATACAGGTGGAGTTAGGGTTTATGGAACAGATCATCTTATTGTAAATAATTATTTTGAAGGTTTACAGGGAACCGTTTGGGAAGCACCAATAACTCTGACGCAAGGAGAGGTAATTACGGGATCAAGTACTAATTTTAGTTTGCACTTTAGACCAGAGCGTATTACAATTGCTTACAATACATTGGTAAATAATGCCTACGGAATAGAACTTGGTTATCCAAAGGCAGATGGATCGTACAACAAAAAATTAATGGACATTAAAATTGTTAATAATTTAGTTGTTGGGTCGCAAAACAATCTAGTTAAATTTTATACGGATCAACAAGGTGGGGTGACATGGTTGAACAATATAATGTATCCGACAGAAACAGCACAATTGGTTACTGGAGGTCCCGCTTTTACAGCTGATCAGGTTGTAGTACAGGATCCAAATTTATCCTTAAATAATAGTATCTGGAAAGCTACCAATACTTCTCCGGTTATTGCAGACGCAGTTCCTTCTTTAAATATCAATCAGGATATTGATGGTCAGACAAGATCTTCAATCAGCAATGCAGGTGCGGATAATTTCAGTGCTGAGCTTTTCACTTATTTTCCTGTGACCGTAAATGACGTAGGTCCAACTGCGGTAGAGGCGAGTCTTTCTGTTGTAACAGCAACTACTTCCCCTACAGCCTTGCTTTATCCAAATCCAACAAAAGGTTATTTGGAATTGGCTATTTCTTTATTGCAAAATGATGTAGCTATAGAATTATTTAATATTCATGGACAGCTTGTTGAAAAAGGAATCTATCCCGTTGTTTCAGGAAAGGTTCAATTAAACCTAGAAAAACAGTCTTCAGGAGTTTATTTTTTAAGAGCAAAAATAGATGGGAAGCAAATGAATTATAAAGTAATAAAGCAATAATTCATTTTATAATTTAAGGTTCAGCATTAATATTTTGTATTGATAAAAGGGATTTAATCTCAATTTGGAATTATAAATTAATGCTAAAGAAGTTAAAAATGTTGCTTATTAAAAAAAATAAAAAATTTTGTGCATTTAATTTTTTTTAAATAAAAAAAGAAAGTATATTTGGTTGCCCAAAGTGGTAAACCAATTTAGGTAACCAAAATAAAATTGGTTTAAAGATCGTTTTCAAGGGGAATTATATTATATTTTTATGTTATATTTTTTTGTAATTTCGCAAAAACCAATCTGGTTAACCAAATTTTATTTAAAATTATAAGATATGAAATTAGAAGTACACGTTAAAAAAGATCATCGCGAGGCTATGAATAGTATAATTTCAAAAATTAAAGATTATATCAATTTCAAAAACTTGGAACCAGATGATAAACTGCCATCGGAGAGGATGTTATCCGAAAAATTTGGAGTTAGCAGAAGCAGTGTTAGGGAAGCAATACAAAGATTAGAATATTATGGTATTTTAAAATCAATTCCGCAAAGTGGCACTTTTGTTGCAAATATTGGAGTGATTGCAATGAATGGAATAATAGATGATATTTTGGAATTGGAAGATTTCAATTTTAAATCTTTGGTTGAAACAAGAATTTTACTAGAACTTAAAACGGTTAGGCTAGCTGCACTAAGGAGAACGGATGATGATTTGAGGAAGATCAAAATGGCTTTAGAAGCTTATACAACAAAAGTATTAAATGGAGAAGACGCAGTGCAGGAAGATTTGCTTTTTCACTTAGCCATTGCAAAAGCCAGTGGAAATGCAACTATAAATAATTTGATGTTAATTATAACCCCTGAAATTATTACCAATTTTGGAAAATACCATGTATGCGATGACAATCTGGCTACGATAGGGATTAAAGAACATACTGATATTTATGAGGCGATTATTGCTCAAAATCCACAATTGGCAAAACAAAAAATGAAAGAACATTTTAAAGCTCTATATCAGTATTGTTATAACATTGAATAATATTCTCAGGGGATAAATTATAAGAAGATTTTTTCTAGTTTTTATGGCTCCATTATCCCCTAATTAATAATTTTTAGATTTTAAGAATCAGATTTTACCTTATTGAAAAATAGAGGTACAGGGATTTCTTATGTTTATTTTTAAATAAAATAACAGCTCAAAACAAAACATAATACAATGAAAGTAAAAGGATTAAGGTGGTTTATTATTGGATTAATATTTTTAGCCACGGTTATAAATTACATTGATAGAAGTGCGCTTTCTATTATGTGGGGCAATGAAAATGTTGAGGGATCAATTTCTCAATCATTGGGGTTGACAAAAGATGATTATGGATATATTCTAAATGTGTTTATGGTTTTCTATGCGCTGGGACAACTTTTTTCGGGGAAATTGTTTGATAAAGTAGGAACACGAATAGGATATGTAATTAGCATTGGGGTTTGGGGAATATCATCATTTCTACACTCAACAGTTCGAGGTGTATTTTCAATTGGTTTTTTCAGAAGTACATTGGGATTATCGGAAGCCGGAAACTGGCCTGGTGGGGTAAAAAGCAATGCTGAATGGTTTCCTATAAAAGAACGAGCCATCGCACAAGGATTGTTTAATGCAGGAGCTTCAATAGGATCTGTTATTGCACCACCTTTTATAGCATCACTTTTTGTTGCTTTTGGATGGAGAATTACTTTTATGGTGGTGGGATCTTTTGGAATTCTTTGGATAATACCATGGTTGCTTATAAATAAAGCAGGGCCTAAAAAGCATCCTTGGATTACCGAAGATGAGCAAAAATATATTTTGGAAGGACAAAGTAAAGCAGACCAAAATGCAGATGATAATACTAAAGGATTAAGTCTTAAAGAAATTCTATCTCATAGAGAATCCTGGGCAATTGTTATTGGACGTTTATTTTTAGAGCCAATATGGTGGTTATTTGTAGGTTGGATGCCCATTTATTTGTTTGACGTTTATGGTTTTGACGTCAAGGGAGTAGGAATGTTTGCCTGGGTTCCTTATGTGGGTGCAGCAATCGGAAGTATTGCTGGAGGATATGTTTCCGGAAAAATTATAGCAAAAACAAATTCTATTGACAAAGGAAGAAAAACGACCATATTGATAGGAGGAATTATCATGTTGCTTGGACTGATTGCAACGGTATTATTTGCCACGACACCTGAGCGCTTTGTTTCCATTGTTTTTATTGTACTGTTTGGTTTTCAGTTTTCAATTGGAAATGTCCAAACCCTGCCAAGTGATTTATTTAGCGGAAAATCAGTAGGGTCATTAGCTGGCTTAGGCGGTATGGTGGGTGTGTTTTCAGTTATTATTATGAATTTTTTAGTACCTAAAATCGCTGTAGTATCCTATACCCCAATTTTTATTGCTATCGCAGCATTTGTACCTCTGGGTATTGGAGCCATTTACTTCTTTGCACGAAATATAGAATCAGTAGAAAAATAATTATAAAAATTTAAATTAAATAAAATGAGTAAGTCAAAAGGGAAAATAGCCGTTATAACAGGTGCAACTGGAGGGATTGGTTTCGCAGTAGCAAAAAGATTAGGAAAAGATGGATATACAGTCGTTTTAAACGGTATAGATGATGAAGCCGGTGCTCAAAGAGTAGCAGAACTTTCTGCAGAAGGTATTGCAGCTGAGTATTATAGTTTCGATGTAACAAATGATGAAGCTGTTACGGCTAATATTAATAAAATTGGAGAAAAATATGGAAAAATAGATGTTCTGGTAAATAATGCTGGTGGTATAGGTATTAGAGCCAGGTTTGAAGAAATGACAACAGAGGAATATAAATTCGTGATGGCTTTGAATCTTGATTCAGTATTTTTTGCTTCAAGAGCCGCTATACCTTTTCTTAAAAAAGGAGAAAAAGCTTCTATCATAAACTATACATCAAATGCAGCTTGGAATGGCGCTGGTCCTGGAGCTGGTATTTACGCAACCTCTAAAGGAGGGGTGCAATCTATCACGAGAGCTTTAGCTAAAGATTTAGCTGAGTACGGAATTAGGGTAAACGCAGTTTCACCGGGTACCATAGACACCCCTTTTCACGCACAAATTAAAGCGACTAAACCTGAAGTTTTTGCTTCTTGGAAAAATACAATTTTGTTAGGTAGATTAGGTGATGCAGAAGAAGTAGCTGCTGTTGTGGCTTTCTTGGTAAGTGATGATGCATCTTTCTTAACAGCTGAAACGATCCAAATAGGTGGAGGACAGGCTTTAGGTATATAATTGAATTTAGATTATACAAAATACATAATTGATTTTTAATAATTATGATTACAAAAAAAAAAGCCTGCAACAATATCTTTTTTTGATGTAGGCTTTGGTTTTTTTATTGTTTATAAATGTGGAATCCATTCAATATTTTGCTTTAACGATTTTAATTTTTTATCAGTCATGAAACACCTCATTTCTTTTCTTTTATTATTTGCTTCAGGTTCTCTTTTCGCAAAAGTAACACTGCCAAAGTTTTTTTCGAACCATATGGTTTTACAGCGGGATGCTCCCATAACAATTTATGGCTGGGCCGGTGCAGGAAAGACTGTAAAAATCAATTTTAATAATAAGAATTTAAAAACCAAAGCGAATGCTAATGGCGAGTGGACTATTGATTTTAAAGCTCTAAAAGCAGGTGGTCCTTATAAAATGACAATTATCGAAGACAATACAATTGCTCTGGAAGATATTTATATTGGAGATGTCTGGTTTTGTTCCGGGCAATCTAATATGGGCTGGAAACTCGAAGATGCTTTAAACGGAAAGGAAGAGCTTTCTAAAGCAAACTATGAAAAAATAAAACTGTTGCAGGTATCGAGAACAATGGCTGGTTCTCCACAAAAGGATATCGAAAAAGGACAATGGGAAACTTGTTCTCCCGAAAATGCTATAGGATTTTCGGCTGTTGCTTATTTTTTTGGAAGAGAATTATACCAGGATTATAACGTTCCAATTGGGTTGATAAATTCGTCATGGGGCGGTACCAATATTGAGGCCTGGATGAGTGAGGATATGATGGGAAAACATGAATCTGCAAAAAAGGTAATGGCAGAAATGAAAAGCCTCAATTTTTCGGATTTAACTAAGAATTACTATCGGGATTTTAAGAAATGGGAAGAGAAAGTAGATAAATTAGATGTGGGTTTACAGGAAAAATGGTTCGATAATTCATATGACAAATCCTCATGGAAAACCATAAGTGTTCCCACTTTTTGGGAAACAGCAAAGATAACACCAGGTGATGGAGTCGTATGGGTTTCCAGAAATTTTGAATTGTCTCAGAAAGATTGGTCTGAAAAGGAATTGCTTTTGAGTATTGGTCGTATTGATAATGAGGATGTGACTTATATCAATGGAAAAGTCGTAGGTCAGAGTACAGTAAAAGACCTGGATCGCTTTTATAAAATCCCGAATTCCATATTTACTGTTGGAAAAAATACAATTACCATTCGTATAAAAAATACGGGTGATATTGGTGGTTTTCGTAGTGCCAAAGAAGCATTATACCTACAGGCAGGAGATCAAAAAATTGCTTTGGCTGGCGATTGGAAATATGAAATAGGAACTAAAACAATAGATGAAGTTCCTGTAAGACTGCATCCCAACAATTATCCAACCTCTTTATACAACGGAATGGTAGCACCTTTTTTCAGAATTAAAATCAAGGGAGTTATTTGGTATCAGGCAGAATCAAATGCTAAAAATGCTGTTGAGTATGCCGATTTATTTAAAGGTATGATTACCGATTGGAGAACAAAATGGAAATCGGATTTTCCTTTTATTTTTGCCCAGTTGCCTAATTACGCCAATCAAAATGATCGTTGGATAACACTTCGGGAATCACAAGCCAAAGCACTGGAATTAAAAAATACCGGAATGGCCGTATTGATTGACGTGGGTACTGATGAAAATATTCATCCAATTCATAAACAGATTGTAGGAAAAAGAATGGCAGTAATTGCGGGTAATTTGGCGTATGCAAATAAAAACAAAAGTGCTTCGGCTCCTGTTTTTGAACAATATAAAACGGAAGGCAATTCAATCATCGTTACTTTTAAAAATGGGACATTTGCTGAAGAAACGCCTAAGTCAGAAATTAATGGTTTTATGATTGCTGGCAATGACAATAAATTTTACCCTGCAAATGCTTTATTGCAAAATGATAGGAGAACTATAAAATTGAGTTCAGACAAAGTTTTAGACCCCAAAGAAGTTCGGTATTTATGGAAGGATGCTCCAGGGAAAATAATGCTTTATAACAAAGACGGGCTTGCAACACCGCCTTTTAGAACCGATAAATAAAATTTTAGAAATTGAATTGATGAAAAATTTGTTGTTTTTTGGAGTTGCTTTTTTATTATTTTCTTTTGGAATTAAGGAAGAGAAGAATACTGTTAAAGTAACTAATAAGGAAGAGTTAAAATCGGCTATCAAAAATGCTGAGGCTGGCGACGAGATTGTTCTGGCTGATGGCATTTGGAAAGATGTTCAGATTAAGTTTTTTGGTAAAGGAACGAAAGAGGCTCCTATTGTTTTGCGGGCAGAAACAGAAGGGAAAGTGATTATTGAAGGAGTTTCTGATTTGAAATTGGGAGGGACTTATTTAGAAGTGAGAGGACTTCATTTTAAAAATGGATATACACCTTCTAATACCGTGATTGACTTTCATATTGATGCTAAAAACATTGCCAATAACTGTAAGGTATCCAATTGTGTTATTGAAAATTTTACGCAGCCTAATAGAAATAAAGAAGATCATTGGGTAGAATTTTGGGGAAGGCATAACCAGTTGGACCATTGTTATCTTGCGGGAAAATCTAATTCGGGCCCCACAATTTTGATAGCTTTAAAAGGAAATGAGCATATTAACAACTATCATCAGATTATTAATAATCACTTTGGACCAAGACCCAGAAAAGGAGGACCTCACGGTGAAACGATACAGCTAGGAGACAGCAATACATCGATGGCGCCATCTTATACGAATGTTGCCAACAATCTTTTTGAACGATGCGATGGCGAAGTCGAGATTATTTCGAATAAATCCAATAATAACGAATATAGAAACAATGTTTTCTATAAATGCGAAGGCTCGTTGGTTCTAAGACATGGGAATTATTGTACCATCGATGGGAATATATTCATTGGCGATGACAATTCTGAATTTATGGGAGGAATTCGCGTAATCAATACCGGACATCTGATTACTAACAACTATTTTTATAAAATTAAAGGAAAAGAATTCCGAAGTGCTCTGGCAGTAATGAATGGCGTTCCAAAATCACCACAAAACCGATACAATCAGGTAACCGATGTGGTTGTGGCCTATAATACTTTTGTAGATTGTCAAACGCCTTGGCAGTTCAGCGTGGGAGCGAATATGGATAAAAGTGATGTGCTGCCTGCTCAGGAAATACGTTCTGCCAGACCGGAAAGAATGATTGTGGCAAATAATATTATTTTTAATACTGTAGCAGATGAGTTTCCAATAAAGGCATATGACAAAGTAGATGGAGTTTTGTTTAAAAATAATATAATCAACAGCATTAACAAAAGTGATGTCAAAGATGATGGGATTAAAACGCAAAACTTCACAATGAAAAAAATTTCTGATTGGTTGTATGTACCAACAGTCGACCAAAAAGAATTATTTGTGGGGTTTGAATTTGAGAATATAAAGCAGGATGTTTTTTTAAATAGCAGGGTGACAGGCAATGGAGCAGGAGCTATCGTTTTGCCGGTTGATGAAAGTAAAGGTGTAATCAATAAAAAAGCATACGGTGCACATTGGTTTTCAACGGAGCAGTTAAAAGTAACTTATAAAAAAATCCAAGTGGCTTCATCAAATGAATTGTCCACAGCATTGTCCCAGGCAGCATCTGGAACTATAATTGAATTAAAAAAAGGAATATATGAGATTACAGCATCTTTAGTAATTGACAAAAAAATCACACTTAAATCCAAAAATGAGAAGAATAAAGTTGTGATACATTATGAAGGTCAAGCCAACACTCCCGTTTTTTTAATGGGAGCTAACGGAAATTTAACTCTGGAGAATATCATTCTGAAAGGAGAAAAAGAACAGCATACTTTTGCGACCAAAGAAAAAGAAATGTCTTCTGCTTATAATTTAAAGATAAAAAATACCGAAATAAGTGATTTTGATTGTGTTTTAAAGGCTTACAAAGATGCTTTTGCTGATACGATTTCAATAGATAATTCTGTAATTAAAAACTGCAGGGGAGGTTTGAAATTAGCAGATGAAAATGATGATCTTGGCGAATACAATGCCGAGTTTGTATTTATAATGAATTCTAAATTTGAGAATGTTCAAAATAACATTTTAGATTATTATCGTGGTGGGTATGATGAGTCAACAATAGGAGGTAATCTGGTTTTTCAAAACAATACTATTACGAATTGTGGCAGGGAAGAGAAAAGTGGGGTACTGATAAAAACGACTGGAATTGTGAATGTAGATATTTCAAAGAATACTTTTTTAAACAATCCTGTAAAATTTATAGCTGTTCTTTGGGGTGAAAAAAAACAAGAACCCAAAGAGAATGCAATCAAAAATTCAGGAGAATTCAAAACAGAACAAAATCTGAAGCAAAAAATGATGTACTAAGAAAAGGATACTATCCTAAAATAGTGTGTAAGTTTAAAAATATAGGGGTTTGGCTTTTTAATTAAAGTTGAGCCTTTTTTTAAATAATCTGATCAACTTTTTAGGACAACTCATAGTGTGGTTTTGAATTAGTTACTAAAACTAAAGATCAAATGTTTTCGTAATGTGCGTGAAGGATGGAAGTAAGTTACCGAAGTAACGCGTACAGCCTGACAGCTTCCCAATAAAAGGGCGCCTACTCGCAAAGTGAATTAAGCCCTTTTATTGGGATGGTGGCACGCCCAAATTATTTATTAGATTATACTGCAGTCGCTTCTAATGGAATAAAACTATCTTTTGGCGCTTCGCATAAAGGACAGCAATAATCGTCTGGGAGTTCGTTGAATGGCGTTCCTTTTTCAATGTTCTGAATGACATCGCCGTATTCTGAATTATAGACAGTCAAGCATTCCTGACATTGATGAATGTCCAGTGCTTTGGTTTCTTTTTTGGCCGTTGTATTTTGGAATTCTAGCACACTGGTTCCGAGTTCTTCGAAGTATTTTTTACTTAATTCGATGAGGATGTTGGGTAATTCCAACTTGTCAACGTCTTGTGCGTGAACGATGTATTCGCGAGTGTTTGGATCGAAATTTTTGGCATGCAAAACGTTGAAAGTATCACGGATTTTGATGGCTTCGAGATCCTTTGGTGATTCGTTTCTTTCGATTACGACTGAGGTAAAATAGTGCCCCTCACGGTTATAATCGGACAGCCCGAAGGTAAGTCCGTAAGTACTAATATCGAACTGATCGAGGGTACGTACTAAAAATGTTTTGAGGTTCAACGCCCATTCCATAGCTACTGGTAAATGCCAGTTCAGTTCCAGCAATGAGTGGCGTACATTGATCCCTTTTTTGCCTAAGAATTTTTCCCAATCGAGTTTGCGGTCTTTTGGAATTCCTTTTACGATAAATGATTTCCAAGGTGTGATGCATAATTTTCCGATTTTGCAATCAAAACACAAATCACACATTTCTTTTAGGAATTGTAAATCGTAGAGATTGTTACGCCAGTAAAGTCCAAGCCAGTACTGATCGATTCCGAGTTTGTTCATTCCTTCGTAATAAGGGAAAGGGTAGAACGAAATATTTAGCGGTTGATCGATAGTCCTATTGTTGGTGTCTAAGTGACTAATGAGTTGAAAAATCATATCAATAGAATCGGGTTCTTCCTGAAGTATTTTTTCGATCTCGTAATAAATTTTGCCAATGTCCCAGCTGTAGATCAGCACAGGGAAAAGCTCCATTTTGTCCCATTTAGGTAGGCGAACATACAAAAACCAATAGTCTTCGTGATGTGAAGCGATAAAGTTGATGTGTCCTGTAAACAAAGGAACAAGTTGTTGTTTTGGGTCTGTTATGTTGACTTTTAACTTGGGTTGTTCCTTGAATTGTTCTAGTATATAAAGAAATTTGTTCCCGGTTAGCCAAGGTGTATTGCTGAAAATGTCGGTGGCAACATAGGAAGAAACAATGTTATTGCCACTTTTTTCATTTGGATATACAAAATGATATTTCCCAACTTTTTCATGTGAATTATTTTGGAATCCTTTTGGAAATATGATGTCTTGTCTGGATCCAAAAGAGATGGCGTCCAAACCTTGTTCTAGTCCCATATTCACAATATCGCGCAATTCTCCTGGAGAAATGACACCGCCTTTTACAATGAGTCTTGTTAATTCCATTTTTTTAGTGATTAGTGAATTGTGATTAGTAATTAGTCTTTAGTGCTTCATCTTTTGCTAATCACTAATTACTAATCACCAATTACTTTTCTGTTTATTTACATTTCGCTAATATTTCTTTTACTTCGGTTTTGCAGCTGCCGCAACCTAATCCTGCACCCGTGGTTTTGCAAAGCTCAGTAAAGTTGTTAACGCCACTTTTGATAGATTCTTCGATATTGCCACTACCTACCTGACTACAGGAACAAACGAGTTTTCCTATTACAGGCTTGGCTTGTGAGCCGCTTCCTCTTAATAAAGTATTTCTTTTGTCTGCCAATTCGATTTTGCTTTCAATCATGGTTTTGAATTCGGCAAATTCGTTTTTATCTCCCATCAGGATGGCTCCTACGAGTAAATCATTTTTAACGATACATTTTTTGTAATAGCGTTTTCCTAAGTCGGCAAAAACAATTTCTTCATACGAATCATCATTTTCAGGAACCTCTATCTGACCAATACTACAAAGGTTGATGTCTTCTAGTTTTAAAATATTCATCAGTATGGAGCCTTTATAAAAGCTGCTGATATCGCCTGCAATAAAGTTGGCTAAAATATCAGCCTGTTCTTCGGCGGCGGAAGTAATTCCAAATAAACGTCCTTCAAATTCAGCTATTTCTCCTATGGCAAATACATCAGGATTTGAAGTTTGTAGATATTGATTTACTTTAACACCACGACCGCAGGCAATTCCTGTTTCTTTTGCTAATTCTATATTTGGTAAAGTTCCGATGGCATAAACGATAGCATTTGCGGTTAGAATTCGTCCACTTTTTAAGGCGATTTCCAATTCGTTTTCATTGTCAGTTTCGAATACTGTACTAACTTCATTATCGAAATAAATCTGAATGCCGCGAAGCTGCACTTCTTCGGCTAATAATTTGCATGAAATGCGATCTAACTGGCGTTCCATCAATCTGGAAGCTCTTTGGATTATGGTGATTTTTACTTTTTTATGTTTTAATGCTGCGGCTAATTCCAAACCTAATAAACCACCACCCACAATGACTACATGTTGTTCTTCTGGAGATAAATTGGTGCTGTCCAGGTAATTTTTTAGTTTATCAGCATCTTCTTTTTTTCTCATTGTAAAACGCCCTGGCAAATGCAATTGTGCATTCTCTGGGACAAATGGCCTGCTTCCGGTAGCCATAATCAGAGTATCGAAAGTATGTGTTTCTCCTTTACTATCCTTGATTATTTTATCAGTTGAGTTTATATTTTGAATGCTTACACCTGATTTTAAAGTAATATTAAGTTTCTTTAAAGTGTCCTCGTCTCTAATTTTTAATAAACTTTCCCAAGATAATTCGTCTGTAACGTATTCAGGCAAGAGCACTCGGTTATAAAACGGATTTTTTTCATTTGAAAAAACAATAATTTCATCGGTAGTATTGATTTCTCTATAATTTTGGATGAAACGAAAAGCCGCTGCCCCAGCTCCGATAACGGCAATTTTTTGGAACGGTTTTACATATTTTTTAACCGAAACAGTAGTGTATTTAAAGTCAGGTTCTTTTGAAATTGGGTCAACAATAGTATTGGTTAAATTATTGGTTCTGTTCAAATCATTATCCAATTGTTTTCCCCAATGCATTGGCAAAAACAATACCCCTTCTTTAATGGTTTCTGTAATTTTGGCTTTGACACGAACTTCGCCATTTTTGCTGGCGACAGTAACGATATCGCCATTTTTTATTTTTGATTTATAAGCGTCTATTGGGTTGATTTCAAGGACTGGGCTAGGAGTGTGGGTCATCAAGCGGGATACTTTACCCGTTTTAGTCATCGTATGCCATTGATCACGAATTCGTCCTGTTGTCAATATAAAAGGATATTTTTCCGTTGGTAATTGAGAAGTGTTCTCTATACTTGTTGGAATATTGAAAATCGCTTTTTTAGAAGGTGTAAAGAATTTTCTATCCGCAAATAAACGAGGCGTTCCGGGGTGTCCATAATCAGGAACTGGCCATTGAAAAGTTCCTTCGTTTTTTAGTCTTGAATAATTTAAATACGAAACATCGATATTAGTGCCTTTTGTCATTAGGCAATATTCTTTGTAAACATCTTCGGTATTGTTGAAATTGAAACCAGAGAATTTCATTTTTTTAGCGAAATTCAATAAAATTTCAACATCGGATAACGCCTCTCCCGGAGGATTGATTCCTTTAGGGAGATAGGAGATACGGCGCTCAGAGTTGGTCATCGTTCCTTCTTTCTCTAACCAGCCTGCTGCGGGTAATAATAAATCGGCAAATTTTGCGGTATCGGCATTATGTGAAATCTCCTGAACGACAACAAATTTGGCATTTCCCAGCGCTTTTTCTACTCTTCGAGAATCGGGTAAGCTTACCATAGGATTGGTGCAAATAATCCAGATGGCTTTCATTTTTCCAGATTCTAAGGCATCAAACATTTCGGTCGCTGTAAGTCCTGGTTTTTCAGAAATGGATTCTACACCCCAAAAATCGGCTACTTCTTTGCGATGTTCTGGATTGTTCAATTCTTTATGAACCGCCAACAAGTTTGCCATTCCGCCCACTTCACGTCCTCCCATTGCGTTGGGTTGACCTGTTAAGGAGAAAGGACCAGAACCGGGTTTCCCAATTTGACCAGTGATCAACGAAAGATTCAATAAAGCAGTATTTTTATCCACTCCGATGGCGCTTTGGTTGAGTCCCATTGCCCACATAGAAATAAATCCTTTGGCTCTGCCAATATATTCAGCGGCTAAGTGAATGTCATTTACCGGGACACCACATAATTTAGCGGCTTTTTCGTAAGAGCTATTGACTACTAAATCTTTATATAATTGATAATTTTCAGTATGGTTTTTTACAAAATCAGAATCAATGTATCCTTTTTCGATCAAACGCTTTCCGATAGCATGGTATAAAACAATATCAGTTCCAGGAAGAATTTGCAAATGTAAATCTGCTGCCAAAGCCGAATCCGTTTTTCTGGGATCTACGACAATGATTTTTGTTTTAGGATTTTTTTCTTTGTGTTGCTCCAATCTTCTAAAAAGAATTGGATGACAAAACGCAGGATTTGCACCAGTTATTAGAAAAGTATCTGCCAGTTCAATATCTGCATACGCTATAGGAACGGAGTCTTCTCCGAAGGTTTTTTTGTAACCGACAACTGCAGAACTCATACAAAGTCTTGAGTTGGTGTCTATATTGTTAGTGTTCAGAAAGCCTTTTACTAATTTGTTTACCAGATAATATTCTTCGGTTAAACATTGTCCTGAGATATAAAAACCAACGCTATCTGGGCCATGTTTTTTTATGATTGAAGAAAAAACAGCGGCTGCACGGTCTAAAGCGGCATCCCAGCTTACTCTTTCTTTTGGATGAGATTTACTCCATCTCATTTCAGGATATAAAATTCTATCCGAAGTGTCATTGACAACATAATGTAAGTTCATCCCTTTAGAACAAAGCATTCCTCTGTTTACGGGATGATTTTTATCGCCTGTAACCGTCACTCCATTTTTAGAATCATTTTTTACAATAATTCCACATCCTACTCCACAATAGGAACACGTAGTTTTGATTTCTGTATTTTGCATTATGTATATCTTTAATTAAAAAGTAGTCATCTCTGAATTGTGCGTACACTGTACCTAGACAAAAATAAGTAATAATTACGTATAAATACGTATATATGTGATTTATTTTGGGTATAATGAACATTAAAATTATAATGGTAAAAATCGGTTCTTTTTTTTGAATTATTAAAAGAAATGGGGGTTATTGTAAATTAAAAATTGTGTTTTTAGGAGTATTATGTTAATAAATGCGAACTTATTAGTTTTTTGATTGTAAATTTAACAGAAACTGAAAGTCATAAACGTTTTTGAAATGTTTTAATATCAGTAGTTTAATGACTTTTTAAAACAAATTTTTAAAAATGAAAACTTGATGCGTTTATAAAAACACTTCAAGTTTTCGAGAGGTATTAAATTTGTTTTGTGGTATTCTTTGTCATTTTAGCATTTGGGGCAAAAAATGCTTTCTGAATATCAAACTAGTTTTTTAAACCAATTTTGAAACTATTGATATATTCAACTGGTTTTTTGCCATCGTAGTACATATCATCAATGAATTCATTGGTTGCAGGTTTGAACCCGTCTGTTGCTGGAATATCATTTTCAACTATAAAACCTTCTTCTAATAATAATTTTGCGGCTTGAAACCAAATATCTGGTTTATAAACTTCTTTGATTTTTGAGAGATACCATTCGTTGGGTTTGGATTCGGTTATTTGTCCCCAACGTTTCATTTGTGTCATGAACCAAATTCCGTCTGAATAATAAGGATAGGTCGCATTGTATCGAAAGAAAACATTGAAATCTGGCACAGAACGAACATCGCCTTTTTCGAATTCAAAAGTACCTAACATCGAATTGTCAATTACTCGTTTTTCGCCATCAACATAAGCTGATTTGGATAAAATTCGTGTGGCTTCTTTTCGGTTTTCGGGATTGTCCAGCCATTTTCCTGCTTTGATTAAAGCTTTGGTTATTGCTACAGCTGTATTTGGGTATTTTGATGTAAATTCTTTGGTCATCACAAATACTTTTTCAGGATGATTTTTCCAAATTTCTTTGCTGGTTACTATTGGGACTCCTATGTTGTCTTGCACCGCTTGCTGGTTCCAAGGCTCTCCAACACAATAGCCATTTATTGTTCCAACCTTTAATGTTTCTGGCATTTGCGGAGGCGCAGTAATATTTAATTGAACATCCGCACCAGTGTTTCCTTTACTTCCTTGTATGGTATTGTTGTTGTAAAATCCTGGATGTATTCCGCCGGCTGCTAACCAATATCGCAATTGATAGTTATGAGTAGAGTAAGCGCCAACAACTCCAAATGTAAAGGGTTTGTTTGCGTGTTTGTAAAAATTGAGAACAGGTTTCAAAGCGTAAGCAGGAATTGGATGCACTGGTTTACCATATTCTACAGGTATGCTGTCTTTTATTTTGTCCCAAACTTCTTTGGAAACCGTAATGGCATTTCCATTCAAATCCATCGAATAGGAAGTGATTAATTGTGCTTGTCTCCCGCATCCCACAGCTGCTGCGATAGGTTGTCCAGCCAACATTTGTGCACCATCGAGTTGGTTGTCTATAACTTTATCTAGAATGTCGCGCCAATTAGCTTGTGCTTCTAAATTTACGGTAAGTCCTTCTTCTTCAAAATAGCCTAAAAATTTTGCAATTGCCAAAGGAGCCATATCGGTAAGTTTGATGAAACCAATGGTTAGATTTGCTTTTTCTACAGGGAGTTTTTTTGTTTTTGGAGGATTGGATGTTTCTTTTTTAAGAATCGTATGTTTTGAGTTTGGAGTTTTAAAGCCAGTAACGGTAAACACTATTGCTAAAAGTGTGATTAGATTCAGGACTTGTTTTTTCATGGTTTTTAGTTTGGGTAATTATTATGATTGATTGCTAATTTGGGTTCATTAGTCATTTTAAAAATAAAAAACTGCTCTCCAGATTAGAGTTTTGGAGAGCAGCTAAACACAAGTAATTAAAAAAAAATTATTTTTTTCTATCCATTTCCTTAGATAGGTTCGGTTGTTTCTCGTTCATGATTTTGGTAACTGTAATATGCATCCAGATCAGACAAATACTTGATAATAGTAAAATGAATATCCAAGAGCTAGACCAAATTCCTGTGCAGGTCAATAAGTATCCGAATATGATTGGGCCAAAGAAACCGCCTAGACCACCAATCATTCCTACCATACCACCCACAACGCCCACTTCGGTTGGGAAATATTCTGGTATGTGTTTGTAAACGGCAGCTTTACCAATTCCCCACGAAATTCCGATAAGAATCACAAGTATTAGATATACCCACATATTGGCACTAAAATGGATAGCTGTAACTCCTTTGGCAATCAGTTCTTTTTTCTTTACTTCCTGATTTTGATTCACAACTACTTCCTGCCATGAATTTTTAGTTGGGAAAATGGTGTTTTCTATTGGTTTGTTTATTTTGCCAATTACAGGGAATTCTTTTTCTCCTACTTTTACAAGTGTATTTGAAACAGTGGTGATAATCCCTTTCTTAGTAGCCATTATTCCAGGTCCTGCAGTTGTAATGTCCATTTTTGGAACCATTAATAATGCGCTTAGGATTACTGAAGAACCCAACACCCAGTACATTACTTTTCTAGCTCCAAACTTATCTGATAAATAACCACCAAATGCACGAATAACACCTGAAGGTAAGCTAAACATAGTGGCAAACATTCCACCCATGACTAAACTTGTTTGATAAACATTCATGAAGTTTGGTAATAACCATTGAGAATAAGCAACAAAGCATCCGAATACTAGGAAATAGTAGGCACCAAATCTCCAAACTCTGGCACTTTTTAAAGGTTGAAGCATTTTAGAAACGCTCTTTTGGGTTTGATTTTCAACTTTTTTGTTTTTTGTAAAAAGTAAAAAAACAATACCTATTATTACTAATGCTATTCCATATATAACCGGTAGTAGTTTCCAACCATTTTGTGGGTCGTCTATCGAAAATTCATTTAATAAAGAAGGAGCCAAAAAGGTAGTAATTGCAGCACCTGCATTACCCATTCCGAAGATTCCTAAGGCTCTTCCTTGCCATTCTTTTGGGTACCAAATTGAAGTAAATCCTATTCCAACAGCAAAACTAGTTCCTACCATTCCAAATAGAAAGCTTAAAAGGGCAAACATAAAAAAGCTATCTGCTAACGGTAAAAGAAATAAAGGAATAGAGCAGAGAAGGAGTAAAATTGAGAATACATATTTACCACCAAATTTATCGGTTAGTATTCCTATTGGTAAACGCATAATAGAACCAGTTAAAATAGGAATTCCTAAAAGCCATCCTACTTGGACAACGTCCCATTTGAAAATTCCGTTATCTACTAAAAAGGTTACAAGAACTCCATTTAGAGTCCAGCAAGCGAAACACACCGTAAAGGCTAAAGTATTTAGAAATAAAATTCGGTGTGATAATGAAAGGGAGTTTGTTGTTGACATAATACTTACTATTTTTATACAAAACTAAGTAGTATGTTGCGTAAAAAAGCTGCGAAAACGCATCTTTTGAAAAATAATTAAGTATTTATACTTATAAGGTCACTAAGTGTCAAAGTTGCTGAGTTGCTAAGTTTTTTTCTCAATGAAAATGTATCAGAGAGAAAATGGTTTGAAAATACAAAGTATTACAGCGTAACATTGTAGAAATACAGTGCGGAGATCCTTCCTTCGTCAGGATGACAAGATTATGATGAATGTTTGTGGTAAAAAAGATAAATTTCTTAACTAAATGACATTGATTTAAAAGAGGTCTTACTAGCTTAGAAACTTAGCACTTAGAAACTTTCTCTCAATGGAATGTATTAGAGAAGAAATGGTTTGAAAACACAAAGTATTATTGTGTAACATTGTAGAAATACTGAGCTAGGATCCTTCCTTCGTCAGGATGACAAGATTGCGTTGAATGTTTGTGGTAAAAAAAAAAGGAAATTCTTTGACTAAGCGCCATTAATTTTTTGATAAAACTTAGAAACTAAAAAAAACTTAGCAACTCAGAAACTTAGCACTTAGAAACTTTCTCTACAACAGCGCATATTCTGTTGCTTTGTTCGAAAGTTCCATTAGGTTTTTTACTTTTAATTTTTTCATCAGATTGAAACGGTGTACTTCGGCAGTTCTTTTACTGATGTCTAAAGCTTCGGCAATTTCTTTGTTTCCTTTACCGCTAAGCAAAAGCTTTAAGATTTCTTTCTCTCTTTTAGTAATTAATTGCTCTTCTCCTAGTAGTTGTTTTGGTTCAGAAGCTATTGCTGGATTAGTAAGTTGTCCAATTAATATAGAAGAAATGTCTCCACTAAAATATTTTCCACCATTTGAAACCGTATGAACGGCTTTTAAAAATTCTTCTTTACTAGAACCTTTTAATAAATATCCGTCGGCTCCGGCTTGAATGGATTTCAATACGTATTCTTCGGATTCGTGCATTGAAAGCATTATAATTTTGACAAAATTACCTTTGCTTCTTAATTGTTCGACTACTTCGATGCCAGTTAAGTTAGGCATTCTGATGTCTAGAATCAATAAATCGGGTTTTAGACTGTCTATTAAAGTTAGTGCTTCAAGGCCATCAGTAGCTTCTCCAACAACAGTTACGTTGATTTCATTTTCTAATAATGATTTGATACCATCTCTCACAAATACGTGGTCGTCTGCAAGAACTACTTGAATTTTATCACTCATAATACTTATTATTCAATACTGCTTTTTACGTAGATTCATCTAATTTGGGATGCAAGATACGTATTTTTTAAAAATCAATTTCAAATTCAATGCCAAAAATCATTTTTAATTTTAAATTTCTAAAATTTGTTTAGCAAATAAAATGAGATGTTGTTTTATAGTCGCTGAGTTGCGTGAGCACATGACCTGATTATTTTTATTTAAATAGGAATATTGAAAGTTATACGAGTTCCTTCATTTGGAATAGAATTGAAGAAAACACGCCCGTTGATGTATTGAATACGTTCTTTCATAAAGAGGAGTCCCATTCCTGATTCGCTGTTTCTTTTTTTCTCAACGGCATTAATATCAAACCCTTTTCCGTTATCATCGACGATGATACTTAATAAGGTGGCGCTGTGAGAGAGTTGCACGATGATGTGTGTTGAATCGGCGTATTTGATGGCATTGTTAATCGCTTCTTGCGTTAGTCGATAAATGTTGATTTCGATTAATGAGTCTAAGCGGGCATTGAAATCGGTTTTGTTGTAAAATAAAATGTTCTTTCCTGTAAGTTTGGAAAGTTCTTGAGTTAGTTTAGAAAGCGCCGGAGTGATTCCGTGGTCGCTCAATTCTGGCGGCATTAAATTGAATGTTGCTGTACGGACTCCTTTGATGATGTCGAGCGATAACTTTTTTAAGTATTCTACTTTTATAGTTGCTTTTTCTTTGTCATCCAGATTGATGCTTTCGAGACTGAATTTTAGTCCAGTTAACATTTGACCAATTCCGTCATGAATTTCTCGGGCAATTCTATTTTGCTCGTTTTCCTGATTTTCGACAATTTTACTCGAAATTATTTTTTGTTGGTTTAGTTTGTTAGCAATATTGGCAGCGTTCAAACGCTCTACTTCCTGAACCGCTTTTTTACGTTCGGTAATATCGAAACAAATGATTAAAAGTTCGGACTCGTTTTTTTTTATCGTTACCGGGATCATTGACAAATCCAGCCATATTGATTGTTCTGTTCTGGTGGTGATGTTTAGTTCTCCCTGCCAGCCTCGGCGGTGGTTTTCGAGTATGATGCGATCAATTATAATTTGCTCGCTTTCGATAGGTGTCATAACTGCACCAAATTTTGTATCTGAATGAAATGGGTTGTATTGTAATAGTTTTGAAAATTTTTCGCCAATATGAATAATGGAACCGTCGGTAGCCACTCGGCAATAGAGTAGGGTGTTCTCCATGGCGTAATTGAGTGATTTTAATTCTTTGACGGAGTTTTCTTTTGCTTCGCTAATGATTTCGGTACTTTGAGCCAGTTTCAAAGCTTTTTTCTCAGAAGATAATAAGTTGGAAATAAGGGACTCGATCTTTTTGGTTGTTGGTTTGAAAATGAATACAAATTCCATTAACAAAACCAATAAAGTAAAGCCAAGAAGAATGTATTCTGTCAAACGTTGTTGTGTGACTTTTTCTAATGCTTCTGCATCATATTCGCTAACAATTTGATTCATTTCTGAAAGAAAAACAGTTTCGTTATCGAGTAACTTTTGTACTAGTTTTATGTTTTCCTGTTCGTTTATGTTTTGTCTTTTGTTGGCCAAAAAAGTATTGGTAACCTTAATTATGGTGTCAAAATTAGGTTTAATTTTTTCAAAATATTGAGTAAGAATTTTGTTTTTTTCTTTGGGAAAACCCAAACGTTCGTTGCCGTTTACTAATGAATTATGATTGGATTCCCACAAAGAAATGATTTTGGAAATCTTCTCGATTTGTTCTTCCTTTTGTTGTGGATCAGTTATGAAATTAAGGACTAAAACTTCTTTGGTCAATTTTTGACTCAACATCCTTTGTTTTCCAGAGGTATTTATTATTTTGGAATCGCTGAGTTGTCTGTATAAGTTGTATTGAATAAGAAGCTGACTTAGAATTACTGTTATAGCAATAGTAACTAAGGCGAATAGATACATTCGCCTTAATTTATTAAAAGAAATTTTATCAAAAGATACTTTGGATTTTTTTTTCATAGATGAAAGCGAACCATTAGTTTTTTTTTGCCACAAATTACACAAATTAAATTGGGATTACTAATTTTACGAATTGTTTAAATGCTTACTAATAAGTGCAAATTAGTGTAATTCGGGCTATACAAATTATAAGCCTAAAGCATCTTTTATTAATTGAAGATTCTCAGGAGTGTAGTTAATTTTTAACGCTTCCTGATGTCCTTTGTCGGACATTTTATTCCAGGTTTTTAGAATAATATTTTTCAGTTTTTCCTCATCGTGTTTGTGAACGAAAGGCTCTAAATAAAATTCTAAAAAAACCAGACATATGACATCTTCTAACAGTTGTGTTTCTTCGTCTTTTTTGAGTAATTTTTTTTCAATTAAAAAAGAAACACGGTCGATAAACGCCTCTTCATATCCTGCTTTTTTTAAGATTTCGGCGGTAGTTTTGGCGTGGAATTTTTTTAAGTCTTCCCTCCATTTTAAATAACCAACACGATCCATCGGATAGGATTCTCTCGCTACTTTCCAGCGACAAATGTGTTGTGCTTTGGCAGCTATTTGAACTTCTTCGGAAGCATTGGGTTGAAAGTCCATTAGTCTTTCGTACATTCTATCCGAATATAATAATTCTTTTGGATAGGTTATGCCTTGGTATTTTTCTTCGTTTGGATCAGCTTCGTTTTCAGAGTCAATCCACGCACTTGCGTTTAAGAATTGCATTGTTTTCATTTGAAAAAGTATAGATTCATGGGTAGTTACCAATTATTTTGGTTACAGACGTTGTAGCTCCTAAATAATAAGTTAGTATCGCATTTCGATATGCTTATTTCAAAGATACGTACATTAATCTAAAAACCCAACGAATACTTCGTCTCCTTCAACTTTTACAGGATAAGTTGCAATTTTTAAATCATCATCTCCATTTAAATTAGTTCCATCGACTAATGAAAATGTTTTTTTGTGCATTGGGCAGGCAATTTTTGGAATTCCATCAGTAGAACCAGTCATTCCTCTTGATAATACCATTTCCAATTTGTGAGGACAAGCGTTTTGACAAGCATACCATTCGTTTCTTCTTTCGAAGTTAAAAATAGCGATTTGTTTGTCTTTATATTTAATGCAACCACCTCTGTTACTTGGGAAGTCTTTTATATTTCCTGCTTTGAACCAGGTTTTTACGGCACTTGCATTTACGGTTTCGTATCGGCTTAATAGGTCTTCCATGATATTTTGTTTTGTTTTTTAACCAAGGCCCCGCTTTGCAGATTTAAGCAGAGCCAAGATTAAAAAGGTTATTTTTTCAGTTTGCGCTTATTCGTTTTTTACCAGGATTTTGGCATTTTTTGATCTCTTACTGGTACGTATTCGATGTTGTCATCTCTTTCATCTGTATTAACAAAGTGAGTAAAACGTTTCATCAATCTTGGTTTTTCTAATACTTGATTCCACTCACATTCATAGCTGTTTATTAAAGATGCCATTTCCGAATCTAATGTTTCGCAGATTCCAATACGGTCAAAAATGATCACTTCTTTTAGGTAATCTAATCCGCCTTCCAGTTTTTCCAACCAAGTTGAAGTCCGAACTAAAGGTCCTGCCGTTCTGATATAGTACATTAAGAAACGATCCATGTATTTAAGTACAGTTTCTTTATCGATGGCTTCTGCTAATAAAACGGCATGTTTAGGATTTGCTCCTCCGTTTCCACAGATGTAAAGATTCCAACCGCCTTCAACCGCTATTAATCCGAAATCTTTTCCTCTGGCCTCAGCACATTCTCTGATGCAAGCAGAAACACCACCTTTAATCTTATGAGGAGCACGGATTCCTTTGTAACGATTTTCTAATTCGATGGCAAATCCAACACTATCATCCATACCATAACGGCACCAAGCATTACCAACACAACTTTTTACTGCTCTTAATGATTTTCCGTAAGCATGTCCAGTTTCAAAACCATTGTCAATTAATATTTTCCAAATGGCTGGTAAATCGTTTAATTGTGCACCAAATAAATCAAGACGTTGCGCTCCTGTTATTTTAGTATATAAATCGAATTGTTTAGCAACTTCTCCGATAACAATTAATTTTTCAGGAGTAATCTCACCACCAGCCATTCTAGGTACAACTGAATAGGTTCCATTTCTTTGGATATTACCCAGGAATCTATCATTAGTATCTTGTGTTGTAACGTGTTTGTTTGCTGTATCGTTATAAAGACTTGAGAAAACGGAAGCAACTACCGGCTTACAAATCTCACATCCATCTCCATTTCCGTGATGGTCAATTACATCATAGAAATTCGTGTATTTATTGATTTTTACAATGTCAAATAATTCTTGTCTTGTATAGTTGAAGTGCTCGCAGATAGAATCTTTGATTTCTTTTCCAAGTGATTTTTGAGTTGCTTTTACAATATCAACAACCATTGGTTTACAGCCACCACAACCTGTAGTTGCTTTGGTTAATTTTACAACGTCACCAAGAGTAGTCGCAGTTCCATCTATTAAAGAGCAACAAATAGTTCCTTTAGTAACATTCTCGCATGAACAGATTACTGCTGTGTCAGGTAAGTCTGTGGCGCTTCCTAGAGGAGAACTTTCGCCACCTCTTGAACCTAAAATCAAATCTTCAGGATTTGCCGGCAATGCCATAGCATTGGCGTAAATTTGAAATAATCCGTTGTAATCTGATGAATCTCCCACTAGAATTCCCCCTAAAAGAGTTTTTCCATCTTTGGTTACATTGATTCTTTTGTAGATACCACTGAATTTGTTCTCATAAACAATTGCAGTTACATTTTCGTTTTCAATGAAAGGATCACCAAAACTCGCAACTTCAACTCCAATTAATTTTAATTGAGTGGACATATCGATGGTTTCTCTCATCGTTTTATCCTTTTTCAGGATTTGTTCAGCGGCCACATCGGCCATTTCGTAGCCAGGAGCTACAAGTCCGTATATCATATGGTTGTACAAAGCAACCTCACCGATGGCGTAAATATTAGGATCTGATGTTTGCATTTTATTGTTTACCACGATACCGCCTCTAACGCCTACTTCAAGTCCGGAAACTCTTCCTAGTTCGTCACGAGGTTTTATCCCAGCCGATATAACCAACATATCCACTTTCAATAATTCATTTTCATCAAACATCATCCCCGTAATAGCTTCTTCTCCATCAATATATTGAGTTGATTTATTAAGATGGATACCGATATTCAATTCTTCAATTTTAGATTGAAGCATATCACTCGCTCCTTTGTCCAATTGTCTTGGCATTAATCTCGGCGCAAATTCCACTACATGAGGATTTAATCCTAAGTCACGTACAGCTTTGGCAGCCTCAAGGCCTAACAATCCACCACCTAGTACAGCAGCTTCTGTTGCTCCTTTTAGTTTTATTTTCTTGGCATAAGACATAATTGCGTCTAGGTCCTCTATAGTTCTATATACAAAAACTCCTTCTTTATCTACACCTTCAATGGGTGGAACAAAAGCAGCAGAACCCGTAGCCAAAACTAAGTAGTCATACTCATAAGTTTTTTCTAAGTGCGTATGTATTGTTTTTTGCTCTCTGTTAATATCCGTAATTAACTCCGAAGTGTTTAATATAATATTGTTCTCTTCATACCATGTCTTAGTTGAAAGAGACAAGTCTTCAGCGCTTTTTCCTGCAAAGTATTCACTTAGGTGAACTCTGTCGTAAGCACGTCTTGGTTCTTCTCCAAATACTGTAATTTGATAATTTTCTTGTCCAGATTTCGCGATGAATTTCTCGCAAAATTTATAACCTACCATGCCGTTTCCGACTACTATCACATTAATCATAATCTGTTAATTAAGTATTACTACGCAAACATACGTATAAATACTTAATTTTAATACTTAATTTTAATTTTTTTTCTAAAATAGAATCATTTTGAATAAGCGTTAAGTGAATTCTGAATAAATAGGTGCATCAATTTTGGGGTGTCCTCGTTATACAATATTTTGATTTTTAATAGAATATACTATTTCAATGAGGTTAGGCTATCCGCTGTATCTTTTCTTTTTTTAAAGAGAAAAAGAAAAGGATGCCGCTTCCATCCTTCATACAAGTCTAGTTTTTTATATGCATTTGGGGTTAAAAAGAGATATACTTAGTAAGGAAAGGGATGTATCTAAGTAGATTTTAAGATTTTATTTTTACAACAATTACTTTTGAATTGACTACGTAGTTTTTTTGAAGGATGCTGTTCACAACGTAGAATTTTGCAGCATCACTATAGTAGTAGAATAAGAGACAATGTCATTATGTTAAGTGAAAAAAATACTTACCGTTTTGTCATTTCGACGAAGGAGAAATCACATAATGACAGCAACTAATGTGATTTCTCCTTCGTCGAAATGACATAAAATGTGCTTAACTTAATAACATTGGGATAGCAGATAGACGATACAACTATTATTTTTTAGCTTTTCGTTCGTTTTCTTTTACATTGTATATGACAATGCGTTCAATAAGATCAAAAGGGATTGGTTCATTTAATGGAAACTGAACGGATCCTTTCCCTTGTTTGTATTTCGAAAGTTCATTGGTAAATTCGGTGTGAGCATTTGGAGTAGCATAAAAACCAATATGATTTTTATAAGCGGCAAAATAAACTAGAGGTTTTCCGTTAGTTTTATAGGCTGGCATGCCGTATGAAATACTTTCAATTGCATCCGGAGCATTCTTTAAAATGGTATTTCGAACCTTTTCTAACAGTGATTGAACTTCTTTTGGGAATAGTAGAAGATATTCTTCAACAGTTTTGAAATTATTTTCCATGTTAAATGTGTTTTTCTTATTGCAAACAATACTAAAATGTCTTTTATTTTATTGATTGAATGGTAGTTATATAGGATTTAATTATGAATATAAAAATACAATTAAATGTGTTAATGGTACTATAAAAGGAGTTTTTGTACTAATTTTTGAATTGATACTATAAGTTTTATCTATTAAAAAAAATATTTAGATAAGATTATATTTGGTAAATTAGTCGGAAAGTTTTAAATAAAAATAGTCTATGGAAAATATCACAAATCAGAATTCTCACGGAGAAGGTAAATGTCCGTTTTCGGGCGCTAGTGCAAAACAAAGTGCAGGATCAGGCACAAGAAACAATGACTGGTGGCCAAATCAATTAAAATTAAATATCCTTAGACAAAATTCCTCGTTGTCTAATCCTATGGGAGAAGATTTTAATTATGCCGAAGCTTTTAAAAGTCTTGACCTAGATGCTGTAAAGAAAGATCTTTTCGCATTAATGACAGATTCTCAAGAATGGTGGCCAGCTGATTATGGGCATTATGGACCTTTCTTTATCCGTATGGCTTGGCATAGCGCGGGAACATACCGTATTGCTGATGGTCGTGGAGGGGCGGGTTTTGGAACACAACGATTCGCGCCGCTAAACAGTTGGCCTGATAATGTGAATCTTGATAAAGCACGTTTGTTATTATGGCCAATCAAACAGAAATATGGCAACAAAATTTCTTGGGCAGATTTGATGATTTTGACTGGAAACTGTGCTTTAGAGTCAATGGGTTTTAAAACTTTTGGTTTTGCCGGAGGCCGCGCCGATGTTTGGGAGCCTGCTGAAGATATTTATTGGGGATCTGAAGGAAAATGGCTGGACGATCAACGTTATTCGGGCGATCGTGAATTAGAGAACCCTTTGGCTGCCGTTCAAATGGGATTGATTTATGTAAATCCAGAAGGGCCTAACGGTAATCCTGATCCAGTAGCATCTGCTCGTGATATTCGTGAAACTTTCAAGAGAATGGCTATGAATGATGAAGAAACTGTTGCTCTTGTAGCAGGTGGTCATACTTTTGGAAAAACTCATGGTGCTGCCGATCCAAATCAATATGTGGGAGCAGAGCCTGCTGCAGCAGGTATTGAAGAGCAAGGTTTGGGTTGGAAAAATACATTTGGAACCGGAAGCGGTGAACATACAATTAGTAGTGGACTTGAAGGGGCTTGGACAACAACGCCTGCAAAATGGAGCCACAACTACTTAGAAAATCTTTTTGGATTTGAATGGGAACTTAGTAAAAGTCCAGCAGGAGCACATCAATGGAAGCCAAAAGGTGGAGCAGGAGCAGGAACTGTTCCAGATGCTCATAATCCATCAAAAAGTCACGCTCCTACCATGTTGACTGCTGATTTAGCTTTGCGATTTGATCCTATTTATGAGAAAATTTCAAGACATTTTCTAGAAAATCCAGATGCTTTTGCAGATGCTTTTGCCAGAGCCTGGTTCAAATTGACGCATAGAGACATGGGGCCAATTGTACGTTATCTAGGTTCTGAAGTTCCAACAGAAGAACTAATTTGGCAAGATCCTATTCCTGCTGCTCCTCAACCATTAATTAATGATCAAGATATTGCGGCTTTAAAAACTAAAATTGCTGATTCTGGATTAACAGTTTCTCAACTGGTTGCTACGGCTTGGGCTTCGGCTTCAACGTTCCGTGGTTCAGACAAACGTGGTGGTGCCAATGGTGCCCGTATTCGTTTAGCTCCACAAAAAGATTGGGAAGTTAACAATCCAGCTGAATTAGCCACTGTATTGAAAACTCTTGAAGGAATTCAGGCGGGCTTTAATCAGGGAGGAAAACAAGTATCGCTTGCAGATTTGATTGTTTTGGCTGGAAATGTAGGTGTCGAAAAAGCGGCTCAAAACGGTGGCTATACTGTAACGGTTCCTTTTACAGCAGGTAGAGGAGACGCTTCTCAAGAGCAAACCGATGTAGAATCTTTTGCTGTTCTTGAACCAGAAGCTGACGGATTTAGAAACTACAAAAAAGCTGAATATACAGTGTCGTCTGAAGAGATGTTAATTGATAAAGCGCAACTGCTAACATTAACTGCTCCCGAGTTAACGGTACTTCTTGGTGGTTTACGTGTTCTTAATGTAAATTATAAACACTCTAAAAATGGTGTATTCACAACTCGTCCAGAGGTTTTGACGAATGATTTCTTTGTAAATTTATTGGATTTAGGTACAATTTGGAAAGCTTCTGCAGATTCGAAAGAGGTATTTGAAGGACGTGATCGTAAAACAGGAACTGTTAAATGGACAGGAACTCGTGTAGATCTTATCTTTGGATCGAATTCAGAACTTCGTGCCATCGCTGAAGTTTATGGCTGTGGAGATTCTCAAGATAAATTTATAAAAGATTTTGTTGCCGTTTGGGCTAAAGTGATGAATTTAGATCGATTCGACTTGGCTTAAAATAAAGGTAAAATCAATATTTTTTAAACATAAAAGGTGGTCAATTTACTGACCACCTTTTGTTTTTTATAAACTACATCGGAATTTTTTCAATTAAAATTTCCGTGTCTGACAAATCAAAATAGGTACAAGTCATTTCGATAATATCAACTCTCCATTTTGCAATTCCGCATTGAGCTGCATGATTGCAAAACGTTAAATAATCAGTTTGACCGTCTTGGTGCATTACTAAAAATTCAATAAATCGTTCTTTGTTAGCTGACGGAGCGATTGTTATTACATCATACTTATCGTCCGAAGCAACATTGTAATTATTTACCCCATAATATTGAACATGACCGTCATTTACAAAAGTATCATAACCTTTTACGCCCAAAATGATTAAATCTTGTATGTAATTTGGGAAATCGGCACCACTTTTTACTTTAGAATGGGCATCTTTTATTTGTTCTAGTGTAAACATATTTTTATTATTAAGGTTGATTATTGTTTTAAAAAAGTAATTAATGGCTTTATAAATTGATCGAAAGATTCAATGTGTGGCAAATGTCCCGTGTTCGGAATTTCAACCAATTTGGAGTTCGGAATTGCTTTTTGGGTTTTTTTGCCCAATTCTGCATAATTGCCCATTGTTTTTCTGACTTCTTCAGATACTAAAGGTTTTCCTAGAGCCGTTTTATCTCTGGTTCCAATGATTAGAAGTGTTGGGCTCTTGATGTTTTTAAATTCATATAAAACGGGTTGCGTAAAAATCATTTCATACATAAGTGCTGAATTCCAAGCTACGATATTATAATCCGGAGCTGTTGTCCAGCCAGCACTTAATTCGGCCCATTTTTGGAAATCGGCGTTCCATTTTCCGTCATAGTAATTAGCTATTTGGTATTTTTTTATGGCTTCATAATTTTGTTTTAATTCGCCTTCGTACCACCAATCCACAGGTTTGTAAGGAACAACTAATTTCCAATCTTCAAGACCGATTGGGTTTTCAAGTACTAATTTTTCGGTAGTTTCTGGAAACATTAGTGTAAATCTTGTGGCTAACATTCCACCCATGGAATGCCCTAAAATGGTTGTTTTTGTAATTCCTAATTGGTCTAATAATTTCTTCGTATTCTCTGCAAATTGCTGAAATGTATATTGAAAATTATTTGGCTTGGATGATTTTCCAAAACCAATCTGATCAGGGACAATTACACGAAAACCTTCTTTAGTTAAGGCTTTTATTGTAGTTTCCCAATAGGCACCATTGAAATTTTTTCCATGAAATAAAACAATATTTTTATTATTGTAATTCTCAGGTTTGATGTCCATGTAAGCCATTTTTAAAGATTGGCGCTGATTGTTAACATCCAAAAAATGAACAGGAAAAGGATAATCGTAATTGCTTAAATTAATGTCTAAAGTTTTTATATTTTCCTGTTGAGAAAAGCATAAAAATGGAATTAGAAGTAGTATGAGTGTTATATTTTTCATAGTCAATTTGTTATGTTTTTTTAACTTAAGCTAAAATTAAGCAACCTTTTTTTAAAACCAAAAATTAGAATACTAAAATTGTCAGAAAATATTTTTATTTTTAATGTTTTAAAGTTCAATAAAATCTTCACTTTTTGGAAAAGTACTTAAAGCATCTACAATAATTTGAGGAGTAGGGGTAGCTAATTTTCGAAGTTTAGTGTCCATCCAAGCTCCATCTACAGTAATGATTGAGCACAAAACATCATCTTTATAAAATTCATGAATAATGGACCAGCGTGAAGCATCGGCTTTCATTTTGGCCATTTTGGTTTTCATAATGATAATGTCTGAAATTTTGATTTCTTTTCTGAAAACACATTCTTCTCTAAATAGTATCGGACCAATATGTTCCGTCTGCATTACTCTTAAAGTCAATCCTAGTTGTTCTAGTAATTCAACACGATGTTGTGCTCCAAAATCATAATAAGCGCTGTGACGCAAATGAAAATTAGGATCTAAATCAGACCAACGAAGTGATAATTGTTTGCTAAATGTAGCCATAGTATGGATTTGTAAATGTTTTTTTGTGGCGAAGATAGGTAGGATTTTGAATTTGCTGTTATATCTTTTTGCTAAAATTATTCAAAAAAAACAGATTTTGGATTAAATTTTGCACATCTGATTTTTTAAATTCTTATCTTCCATTTTAAATCGAATAACCATTAAAATAATTATTTTGAACTTGCAGCCCAAACATAATTCTGAGGAAAATGACCAATTTATTTTTTGTCTAGAAGCCGTTCCGGATGTTGAAATCAGCACGATTACAGCTGTCGTTAAAAACTTAGAACAATTGGCTCTTGAACAAGGTATTGCCAGTATTTATAAGACTTGTGATACCATCGAAGGACTTGAAGAAAGTTTGACGACCCTGCTTTATGATGATCATAATTTCAAAGATTACGAGATTATCTATTTAGTGATGCAAGGCAAAAGAAATACCATTTGTCTCAACAATTACTACTATAGTTTTGAAGAAATAGCAGAACTTTTTGAAGGAAAAATGAAAGGTAAAATAGTACATTTTGCCAATGCTAAAATACTGGATTTAGATCAGGAAGAAGCACAATATTTTCTTGATATAACTGGTGCTCGAGCGGTTTCAGGTTACGGAGTGGTTCATAAAAATATAAACAGCAACTTGTTGGATAAGGCTTTTTTTGGTTTATGTCAGGAATTGGATGATGTGGTAGATATAGTCGAAGAATTGCACCAGAAGCATTATGCACTATGCAAGTTACTTGAATTTAGATTGTACTATTGATTTTAGGAGCAGTGAAATTCAGGCATTTTTGGAAAGACGATTCCTGCTATTCGTTTTATTCCCGCCCAAAAAAAAGGAGGGGATATCGCCGCGATCCTATCGTTTGAACACAAACAAGAGAAATTATTTTTTGCCACAAATTTTCACCTTAAAACAATTCGTGTAATCAATTTCACGAATTTAAATTCGTGCTAATTCGTGCTATTCGTGGCTATTTTTGATTTGTGCCCTAACGATAGACTGCGATCAGGGCTAAAAGGCAATATAGTACTTCTTTGCAATGAATTTTAGATCCTTCATTTTTATAACCTATATTCTCAGTTATTTCAAGAAAAAAAGCTAAATTTTGGAGTATCTTTACAAGTATTAAAATTTTAAGAATCATGATTCTTTATATTAAAAATATGGTTTGCAACCGTTGTAAAATGGTCGTTCAATCAGAATTAGAAAAATTGGGTATTACTGCTCAAAAAGTAGAATTGGGCGAAGTAACTATCGACAAAGATTTGGATGTTGATGAAAAAATACAGCTCAATCAAGTTCTTTTAGACTTAGGTTTCGAATTAATTGACGATAAAAAAAGCAGATACATAGAAAAAATAAAATCGGTAATCATTGAATTAGTTCATGAACAAAACAATGATTTGAAAATAACGCTATCCGATTATTTGAGTCAAAATGTGTATCACGATTATTTTTATCTTTCCAATCTTTTCTCCGAAATAGAAGGAACTACAATCGAAAAATACTTTATCGCTCAGAAAATAGAACGGGTAAAAGAATTATTGGCTTATAATGAATTGTCTTTGGGCGAAATTGCTTTTCAACTGAATTATTCCAGTGTGGCGCACCTTAGTAATCAATTTAAAAAAGTAACTGGGCTTTCACCAAGTCATTTTAAAAACATACGATTCAGCACTAGAAAATCCTTAGATGAAGTGTAATTTTTGAATAAAGTCTACCAATGAAAAACCTCTTTACATTTAGATAACCGAATGTAAAGAGGTTTTTTTAGTTGATTCCTGAAATTATTTTTCAACTTGTAAATTAGTACTAATGGCAATTCTGTTCCAGGCGTTTATCGTAACAACCGCCATTATAAGTTGAGCGATATGACTTTCGTCAAAAAATTGCGTTGCTTTTTTATAGGTTTCATCAGATAATCCGTGATTGTGAATTAATGTGATTTCTTCTGTGATGGCCAGCACGACTTTTTCTTCTTCTGTAAATAAATCGGTTTCTCTCCAGGCATTTAGTAAAAAAATACGCTGAGGTGTTTCTCCATTTTTGATAGCATCTTTGGTGTGCATATCCAGGCAAAAAGCGCATTTATTGATTTGAGACGCACGAATTTTTAGAAGTTCTTTGTGTGTTTTTGATAATTGTGTGGTTGCCAAATAACCTTCTAAAGCGTACATTGCTTTATAGGCTTGTGGGGCGATTTCGTTGATGTTGACTCTTTTTTCCATTTTTATCTGTGATTTAAATTTTGATAGGACAAAGTTCAGAATCATAAACCACAAAAAACTTAAACTGGTTTAAGAACGCTTTTTATTTCTGATTTCGCTTAAATATTCGGGAGTAAAACCTAAGAAAGAAGCAACAAGATACTGAGGAATTCGTTGTACAAACTCTGGATATTTATTGTTGAGGTGATGATAAAATTCTTCTTTAGAAAAACTATGCAGATATTTTATCCGCATCTGTGAAGCGGCGTAGGCACGTTGATAAACAAACCTGAAATAGCGTTCCATTTTTGGGAATTCAGTCAATAATTTTTCTTGCGAATGATAATCAATCACTAAAATTTCTGAATTTTCGACCGCTTGGATATAAAATTCCGAAGCGAGTTTGTTTTCATAAGCGATATTATCAGTAATCCACCAGTTTTCAATGGCAAATTCAGTAGTTTGTTCGATGCCTTTATCGTTGATAAAAAACTTTCTCAAACAGCCATTAAGAACAAAATAATTAGATTTACAAATTTGCCCTTCGATTAGTAAATTCTCTTTCTTTCTAACTTTTATAACCTTAAAAAATGCTGAAATAGCAACGAATTCTTCATCATTGATTGCAATGAATTTATCTAAATGTTTTTTGAATATTTCAGACATAGTTTTTTATATATGAGAGATTTATTTTATTTTATTTAGCTTCCACAACTGCTAAATTATTGATTATTTTCCATTCGTTATCGGTGTCCAAAACCAATGAATTGTATGAAATAAAATGGTTTTCTGAACTTTCTAAACGAAGTTTAACCGATGCAATAGTTTTGCTTTCATCAATACTTTCAATTATCATTTTTCTCGGTAATCCACCAAAAATTCCATCCCGAATATTAGCTAAATATTTTTCTTTATCAATTATAGTTACGCCCGAAGTCCCCATAAATCCATTATTTGTAACTCGAAAATCTTTATGCAATACTTTGTCTAAAAGCGCTGTGTCGCTGTTGTCGCCACCTTTTACAAAATTGGTAATGGCTTGTTTTATTTTGTCAGTCATTTTTTTGTCTAAAGTTTAATTGTTGTATTCAGGTTCTTTACAAATGTAAAAAAGTACAGCCTAAACTGAACTTTTATTGATGTTTATTAATGTAAATTACTAATTCGCAAGTTGCCATTTTTTGATGTTCTCAGCGTTAATTTCGTTGGTGCCATCTTTAGGATTAGGTTGTCCTTTGCCCGTATTGATGAGGTCTTTTAAGCTATTTTGAATAAATCCTGTCCAGGCATCATGGCATATATTGTAACATTCATGAGTTGGATTCAAACCTTGATGTGTTAGTTTTACTTTGGTTTTATCTCCATCTTTTGAGATTTCAAAAATCATTTTGGTATCTACCCATTCTGTTTTGTCTTTGACAAAGCTAAATTCATTTGCCAAAACATGATAAACCAGTTTTTGATCTTGAATCTTCTCAATCAATTTTATTTTGCAAAAATGAAGATCTTGGTAATGGTAGAAAAAAGTCTCACCAAGTTTGTCGGTATCTCCTTCAATATCTTCGCTCCACCAAGCTCTGAAATTTTGAATAGCGTTAAATGCTTCTGTCGGTGTTTTGTCAACCATAATGGTCGATGTATAATCTTGATTTTCCATGAGAATAGTTTTTTAATGTTTTTAAATATTTTTTAAACTTCTACAGTGTCAAAGAGATAAATCTGAACCTGTTCATTGTTTGGAGCAAAAATTCTTCTGTCAGCTGCACAGGCTTGTCCTTCGGGAGAAGCAAATGCTGTTTTAATGGCTTCTAAGCTTTCAAAATGTAAAGTGCCAATACAATAGGTGTCTGAGTGTCCTGTTGTTGAAATAATAGGGCTTCTGCCAACATCATATTTTAGTAATCCCGGAAGTTTTTTTGCCAGAGGAATATGGATTTCAAAATAGTGTTTGTCAAAAGCAGCTGGGTCTTTTGGCGTTCTGTAAATTGCAATCATTCGTGCCATATGGTTTTGTTTTATTGGATTTACTTCAATTTCTTCGCAAGATTTTCCAAATATTTTGTCCATGCTGTTGAACAATTTTCATAGCATTCAAACTTTGGAACCAAGCCTTCATGTGTAAATGTGACTATACTTTTGTCTCCTTGTTTTGAAATTTCAAAACTAATTTTGGTATTGGTCCATTCATCTGTTTTTTCGACAAAAGAAAGTTTGCTTTCCGTTACCAACCAAACAATTTTCCGGTTAGGAATCACTTCAATTAATTGGTGTTTGGTATGATGCATTCCTTCACCTGCGTCAAAAGTAAATTCATCATTGAGCTTATCGCTACTTCCTTTGATATCTTCCCCAAACAAACCTACCCACCATTTACGTACATCAATTAATGTTTCAAAAATGACCTCCGGAGTTTTTGAAGATTCAAAGCTGAAGGCAAAATTTCTGGTTTCTGTTGCTGTTTCCATTTTATTGTTATTTAAATTAAACTAAGTTACAAATAATGTTGCTATTGATTTCTTTATTCTTGGTTAAGTTGTTCTATAATAGATTGTTGTAAATAGTATTGGTGACTTATAAAAATCAATAAAATAAAGGTACTATCTAAATTCGATAGCAAAAGGTTGTAATATAGACAATATAGCGGGTTGATTTAGACAGGATTAAGTGGTATCTTTATTCAAAAATTAGTAGCTATGAACCATCTTACGATAATTGTTCCCGACGGAGAAAATAATTTGAGCAGTATTGTTGGCGCTTATAAAATATTTTCAAGAGCCAATGCCTATTGGAAACAAACCAAAAACACCGAATTATTTACCATACAATTGGCGGGTATTTCTAAAGAAGTTGAATTTTATGAAGGATTATTTTCGGTAAGGCCTCATGTGAATATTGCTGAAATTGCCAAAACAAACCTCATTATTATTCCATCACTAAATCATAATTATTGCAAAGCATTGGAAAGCAACAAAACCCTGATTGACTGGGTTGAGAAGCAATATAAACAAGGTGCCGAAGTCGCAAGTATTTGCACTGGCGCTTTTATGTTGGCGGCTTCAGGTTTGTTAAATGGTAAAAGTTGTTC
>Ga0308157_10000707_pt1 | contig 93523 bp, 84 predicted proteins | sample PhyBR1_FD_201035 | JGI IMG/M metagenome (GOLD analysis project Ga0308157, IMG submission 201035) | Phyllosphere microbial communities from UC Gill Tract Community Farm, Albany, California, United States - DLSLB.R1 | ecosystem: Host-associated > Plants > Phyllosphere > Unclassified | place: USA...
CTGGTAACGGCACAGACCATCATAACCGAGAGCTATCCGCCGGAAAAACGCGGGATGGCGCAGGCAATATACGGTATGGGCGTTATTGTGGGGCCTACCCTTGGCCCGCCATTGGGTGGCTGGATCGTGGACAACTGGAGCTGGCCTTATATTTTTTACATCAATATCCCAATAGGCATCATTGCCACACTGCTAACCCTGATGTATGTGAAAAGCCCTAAATATGGCGAGAAACTGAAGGCCAACCAGGTAGACTGGTGGGGGATCGTATTGCTGGCATCGTTTATCGGATCACTGCAATATGTGCTGGAGCACGGGCAGCAGGACGATTGGTTTGCCGACGGTACGATCGTAACGCTCAGTGTAGTGACCGTTTTTGGGTTACTGGGCTTTATTTGGCGGGAACTCACCTATGAGCACCCTATAGTAAACCTTAGGGTATTGAAAGACAGCAACCTTCGCATTGGTACGATCATGTGTTTCATGCTCGGATTTGGATTGTACGGGTCAACATTCATCATACCGCTTTACACGCAGTCGATCTTAGGATGGACCGCGCTGGATGCCGGCTTATTGCTGGTGCCAAGCTCAATAATGACAGCCTTTATGATGCCGTTCATCGGGCAGATGATACAGCGGGGCGTGCCGCAAACGTATATGGTCGCGGTTGGTTTCCTGGTATTCTTCCTGTTCACCTTTTGGATGTTCAATGTAATGACACCTGATACCGGGACCGAGCATTTCTTTTGGCCACTTATCCTGCGTGGTGTGGGCCTTGGCTTGCTTTTCGTACCAATAACCACCATGTCACTCTCATCCCTTAAAGGGAAAAGCATTGGCGAGGGCGCGGCCTTTACAGGCATGATGCGCCAGTTGGGCGGCTCGTTCGGGATCGCGATCATCACAACATTCATATCACGTTTTGCACAGCAGCACAGGGTAGATGCCATTGCGCACCTGGATAGTGCCAGCTTTGAAGTGCAGCAGCGCGTAACGCAATTGCAGCAGGGCTTTATGGCAAAAGGTTTTAGCGCTAATGAGGCATTGGCGAAAGCCCACCAGATCATTGACTTTGGAGTTACCAAACAGGCTACGGTGCTGTCCTATATGGATGTATTCCTGTACCTCGGGATATTGTTCCTTATCTGCATACCATTCATTCTTTTGGTAAGAAGAGGCAAAACAAAAGTAGATATGAGCGAGGCGATGCATTAAAGCACCCCCCTAACCCCCGAAGGGGGAAGTCCACTTAAACCCATAAAAAATACTCCGGATAATTTTCGGAGCATTTTTTATTATATACAATTGGCTTTTAGCGATCGTGGGATTTCCCCTTCGGGGGTTAGGGCGCTTGGCTTCTACCGGGTAAACACCAGTGTATCCTTTGTGGAAAGTTTTGCATCGAAAGCATAGCCCTCATAGTTAAAACCCTTCAGGCCTTTCAGTGTCTTTACATTCTTGTCGATGATGTAGCGCACCATCATGCCCCTCGCCTTTTTGGCAAAAAAGCTCACCATGCGCAGCTGGCCGTCTTTGTAGTCTTTAAATTCAGGGGTTATGACAGGTACTTTGAGTGCCTTGGCATCAACCGCGTCAAAATATTCCTTACTGGCAAGGTTGACGAACAGTTCGCCATCCTTCAATTCGTCATTAAGCGCCTGCGTGATCGTTGGTTTCCAGAACTCGTAGAGGTTCTTGTTCTCCCCTACCGGCATCTGCGTACCCATTTCAAGGCGATAAGGCTGAATGAGGTCGAGGGGCTTTAATAATCCATACAGTCCGGACAGTATCCTGAGCGTATCCTGCAACTTGCCTACCTTAGCCGTCGGGATGGTATAGGCTTCCAGCCCCGTGTACACATCGCCATTAAAGGCATATACTGCCGGTCGCGCATTCTTGGCAGTGAAAGGTGTTTTCCACTCCTGGTTGCGTTCCCAGTTGAGGTCGGCCAGCTTATCGGAAATGTGCATCAAGTCCCGCAGTTGGGCAGGTGTTTTTTCCTTCAGCGTTTCGTGCACGGTCTCGGCATTCGCCAAAAAGGCAGGCTGGGTATGCTTTCGTGTAGGCAGTTTGGTTTCGTAATCGAGTGTTTTTGCAGGCGATATGACGATTTTCATTTGGGTCGTGTTTATGATCCAAATGTATTGTTTCCTGTAAGGTTTTCAAAATCTTGTAAATTAAATTTCATCGCTATAAGGCAGCACAACTAAGATATCCTTCCTGAGGCCAGAATTTGCGATGTTTGGCCCGGGTAGCTCTACACTATCATAATAAAAATACCGTTATATTAGCACAACCAACAAATCCAACCATGGCCGACTACATTATACAGACGCAGGTGCTGGACTTTACTTATTCCAAAAACCGAAAGGTGCTTGACAACGTTTCCCTTCACATCCCTAAAGGTTCCATTTATGGTTTTCTTGGCCCCAATGGCGCGGGAAAATCAACCACGATGAGGCTTCTTACAGGAATATTGCCGGAACAGGGCGACTCGATACGTATTTTCGGGAAGCCGTTGCAGGAACAGCTGCCTGAAGTGTTCGATAACATAGGGTCGCTGGTCGAAAGCCCTGCATTGTACCTGCACCTGAGCGGCTACAACAACCTGAAATACATAGCCAAACTGCGCAATATCCCCGAAAGCCGCATTGCTGAAGTGCTTGAACTGGTCGACCTGGCCTGCGATGCCAAGCGAAAGGCAAAGCAATATTCGCTGGGCATGAAGCAGCGCCTCGCCATCGCCATGGCACTGCTGCACGAACCTGAACTGCTTTTACTCGACGAGCCCGTGAATGGCCTTGATCCAAACGGCATCCAGGACATCCGCAGGCTGCTGATAAAACTGAACCGTGAAAAAGGTGTTACCATTTTTGTGTCGAGCCACCTTTTGGCAGAGATAGAGCGTATGTGTACCCACGTTGCCATCATTAGTGGCGGGAAGCTGCGGTTTGAAGGCACAATGGAAGAACTGGCCAAACATTCAGGCGCGTGCAGGGTGCAGCTTTCGCTGAAGGACGCCTCGGGCTGGCATGCAAAGCTGCTGGAGGAACACCCAACCGCCACACTGGAAAGCGCGGGGCAGATCAACCTCGAACTGGACAACCGCGAGGCCATTCCCGCATTCGCCAAAAAACTTGTAGACAGCGGTGCGCAACTTTATGAGATCAAGATACTCGACGGGCTCGAAGAGTGGTTCATGTCATTGGTAAAACAGTAATAAAACAACACAAATGCAAAATTTCATTACCGCTTTAAAGGCCGAGCATATCAAAAAGAAAGGGACAGGCATTTATGTCCTCAGTATCATCCTTGGTGCTATAGTTCCTATTATCACTACCATAATTGAGTTTTTCCAGGACCACATACCGGGCAGAAGGCTTCCCTACAACTACTATCTTAACTTTATAGAGAACGGCCTGGACGCGTTTACCCAATTCTTCTTTCCACTGCTCATCATCATTACCGTGAGCCGCATCACGCAGCTTGACCACCGTAATGGAGGCTGGCAGCTCATGGAAACACAGCCCATGCGGAAGGTAAGCATCTATTTCTCCAAATTTACGGTCGTCATCATTGCCAACCTCATTGCTATCTTTACCTATTTTATAGTAAGCTACATTGGCGCTTTCGTATTCAGCCTTTTCATTGAGATTCCGAAAGATGCTACAACGGGATTTGCCTTTGCGGAACTTACGATGCTTTTCACAAGGTTATTTCTGGCCTCGCTGTTCCTTGCGGCTTTCCAGTATTTAATATCGGTATTGCTGTCCAGCTTCATCTGGTCGATACTCATAGGGTTCTTCTTGCTGCTGCTGTTCATTTTCCTAAATGTATTACATCTCGTCCCGGACTGGTACCCAATGGAACTGCTCAATAAAATTGCCACATATACTAACGGCAGCCAGTTGGGCTATTGGGTCACCTATTCGGAGGCAGTGAGCGTGCTGTGCAGCATTATAGCGCTGTACATTGGTTTTGAATGGTACAGGCATAAATCTTTTAGGAGGGCTTTCTTCGGCAATGGAAAACGGGTTGGAAAGCTGGCTGCTGTACTGGTTGTGTTTGGTGGGTTGCTGGCCTACACACTTTCCCCTAACACTATGCCGCCACATAAACGCACCGTGGTAAGCGGTAAGATAACCGGCGATGCCCGGATCGCCAATGTATACCTAATAAGTACATTTGCAGAAGATACCATTGTAACGATACCTGTTAAGGATAATGCTTTCCATGCCGTTATTGACAAGGACATTATTTTTGACACTTATACGCTGGCTTTCGGCGAAAGGGCTAGCCAGGGGCTTGTACTGTCTAAAAATGACAGTGTATTTGCAGACCTTAAAATGTATGGCCCGAATGTAAAATCGGACATTACAGGTACGCGACTTGCCGAAAACCAATATCAGGAATCGGCCAGGTTTGACGGAAGCACGGTGCTTTACTACATTCAGGAGAACATCTTCATGGACAACCCCACAATGATAGCCAACGCGCTTGTAGGCGAATGGAAGGACGACATGGACACCTCGGATAAGTTCAGGACTGTAGACAACTATGTGCCGCGTGAGGATTTCCTGGAGCGTAACCGCAAGGCACTGACCATCGAGCACCTGAATGTATGGAATGGTTTTGTAAAGAAACGTGAAAGCCTTTATCCCAATGAAGCAACTCCCGAAACGGCCGGCATCAAAGCCATGAGGGCCAACGTACGCATGGACGACGAGACCATGCTTGGCAGCGAGGCATACTTTAAATACGTGCGCTCGGCCATGATCGCAGGGAATAAGGAAGACATTGATGAGAACACGAAGGCGCTTTTGGCCATTGCTAAAATGAAGCCCGGCAACTTCAGGGATAAGATGCTGTACTGGCAATTGAACACCAGTATTAAGGAAGCCTCCACGTCTGCTGAAAGGGCGAAGCTGATGGCCGCTCATGGCAACACTTTTTCCAACAAAAAATTCTATGCCAACGTAGGCGCTAAGTACCAACTCATCGAAAGCCTCAGCAAAGGTATGCCGGCACCACTGATAGCGGCCATCGATATTACCGGAAAGCCATTTGACTTCAGTACGCTAAAAGGCAAGTATGTCGCAATAGATGTTTGGGCCACGTGGTGCGTGCCGTGCAGGGAGCAGTCGCCAAAATTTGAGAAGTTTGCTATTAAATACAAGAGCGAGCCCATACAGTTCGTAGCCCTGAGTATTGACCGCCGGTCAGAGGACTGGAGGATGGAGGCTAAAAACCATTCGAAGTCGGTGCTGCAGCTTTATGCCGCCAATGAAAAACTCTTCAGCAAACAATACGACATACAGTATGTACCGCGTTTCATCCTGATCGGTCCGGATGGTAATTTTGTCGAATCGCAAATGGCAATGCCGGCGGATAAGAATTTTGAAAAGCTGCTGCGCGAAACACTTGGCCTTCCCGAACAAAAATAATTTTATCTTTGTTCGATGGGTTTCCGTTCGGCATTCATAAAAAATAAAGAGGTCCTCGCATACGGCGCGTGCCTGGCATTGCTGCTGCTATTGCTGCGATGGTTGGAATTCCGCTTTTTGGTATTGAGCCATTCAATGGAGGTTTACATCGGGCTGATCGCATTGCTGTTTATGGGGTTGGGCATCTGGCTGGCTTTGAAACTCGCCAAACCGAAGAAGGAAACTATCATCATCGAAAAGGAGGTCCGCATACCTGCCTCAACTGAATTTATCTTTAATGAATCACAAGCCGAACGTCTAGGCCTGAGCAAACGGGAACTGGAAGTGCTTCAACTGCTATCCGAAGGCCTGAGCAATGCCGAGATCGCGGAGCGGCTGTTCGTATCGCTCAACACGGTTAAGACCCACACCTCTAGAATATTTGAAAAGTTGGAGGTAAAGCGCAGAACCCAGGCGGTTGAGGTGGGGAAGAGATTGGGGTTGATAGGGTAACTAATACTCCCAAAATTATAAAATCACCCAAAAGTATGACTGCATTTACAGGGCATTCCGCCAATTTTGCCTCATAGATCTAAAACAAACTTTATGAAAAAACTTGTACTTACCTATGGGCTCCTTGGGGGCGGTATCTCAGTGATCGGCTACCTTATTACAATGTTTACCGGCGCGCCGCACAACGAGTTTGCCATGCTCATTGGTTTTGCCTCAATGCTGGCAGCGTTCTCCCTCATTTTTGTCGCTACGGTTAAATACCGCAAGCAACAAGACGGTGCGGTAAGCTTTGGCAACGCATTTCTTATCGGGCTGTACATATCGCTTATCGCTTCGACAATTTATGTATTGGTATGGCTATACTACTTATATAATGTGTACCCTGATTTCGCTCCCAGGTATGCAGCGGAGTACCTTGAGGGCCTTAAAGCGGCTGGGGTGTCTCAGGAAAAGCTTGCAGAAGAAACCGCCAGTATGAACGAACTGATTACCAATTACAAAAAACCATGGTTCGTGATCGGGATGACCTATACCGAGATACTTCCAATAGGTATTATCGTATCTTTGATAAGCGCGGCAATTTTAAAACGTAAACCAAAACTACAATAATGGGAAAAGTAACAGGACTGGGCGGATTGTTCTTCCGTTCCAAAGACAGCAAGGCACAAGCACAATGGTATGAGGAAAACCTGGGCATCAATTCGGCCACGAGCGGGTACATCTGGATGCAGGAAGCGGGTCCAACAGTGTTCTCGCCTTTCAAACAGGACACCGACTATTTCGGCAGCCCTGAGCAGCAGTTCATGATCAACTTCCGCGTGGAGGGCCTGGATGAATTGCTGGCCGACCTTTCTGCCAAAGGCGTTCGTATCGATGAGAACAGGATGGATGAGTCCTACGGGCGCTTTGCATGGATATACGACCCGGAAGGGAATAAGATCGAGCTTTGGGAACCGGTCAACGGGTAAATTTAAATATACTGAACACACCCCTAAGCGCTCAAGAGGGGAACAAGTAACGTGGTTACTCAGACCTTTGAAATGAAGCGATTAGGAGGTATGAGTGAAGTTCTTCCCCTCTTGAGAGGGGTTAGGGGTGTGTTATTTAGATCTTTTGATAATCAACAATGATGCTATTTCGCAATTAGCGTAATTCATCACTAACTTTTATATTTGTGTAAAACCTTACACCATGGATTTTTCGCAGATAAACAAAAGTATCAGCAGGTATGTAAACTTTACAGGGGAAGAACTGGACATTTTCAACTCCTTGCTGGAATACCGAAAAGTACCCAAAAAGACCATTATGCTGCGCGAAGGCGAAATGTGTGATTTTGAAGCTTTTGTGATAAAGGGTTGTGTACGCAGGTATTATATCGACCCCAACGGCTTTGAGGTGATATTGCATTTTGCCATTGAGGATGCCTGGGTAAGCGACATTTCCTTCAGCATTTATGAGGACAAGCCCAGCCGCATTTTCATTGAGACTATGGAGGATTGTGAATTCCTCGTTTTCACTCCCGACACCAAGGAAAAGCTTTTCGCGAAAGCGCCAAAGTTTGAGCGGGCTTTCCGCATACTGTTACAGCGCAACCTGGCCCACACCCAGAATAGGCTGTTCAACGCCATATCTAAAACCGCTCTCGAAAAATACCTGGAGTTCCTGGAGCAATACCCTACCCTGCCCCAGCGTGTGGCCCAGCATTACATCGCTTCCTACCTTGGCATCTCGGCAGAGTTTCTGAGCAAGACGAGGGCGAAAGCTGCAAAAATGTAATGTTCCGGGTTTAGGGTTTAGAGTTCTGAGTTGCAACCCTGAACCCAAAACTCCGAACCCTTAACCGAAACGGCTTCGCCGTTTTTCTTGTCCCAGTTCAATGCCTAACTGTTTTTTATGGCGCAACTTTGCCTTGTAATTAAACAACAGCAGTTATGAACCGGAAAGATTTTATAAAAAAAGGCCTTATGGGAACAGGTATGTTCATTACTTCGGCCGCTGTGGGCGACGCGCTTAAAAACGACATTGATGAAATAACCCCTTTGGAACCTATAGGCTTCAACCATCTGCCCAACCCAGGCTCGCTGGTACTGGAAAATACAGTTTTGCATAAAGCGGGAACCCGTGGCCACGCCAACCACGGATGGCTCGACTCGCACCATACCTTTAGCTTTGCAAACTACAATAACCCCGACAGGATGCACTTTGGTGTACTCAGGGTACTGAACGACGACAGGGTTGATCCAGGAATGGGTTTCGGTACGCATCCGCATGATAACATGGAGATCATTTCCATTCCGCTGGAAGGCGACCTGGAGCATAAGGACAGCATGAACAATACTGCGGTGATCCGTAAGGGCGACATCCAGGTTATGAGCGCCGGTACGGGGATATACCATAGCGAATATAATAAGAATAAGGACAAGCTGACCAAATTCCTCCAGATATGGGTGTACCCCAACAAACGGAACGTAACGCCCCGCTATGGCCAGATCACGCTTGATGAAACTGCAAGGCGCAATAACCTGCAGCAGGTCCTTTCCCCTAACCCGGATGACGAGGGCGTATGGATCCACCAGGATGCCTGGTTCCACCTCGGCACTTTTGATACCGACAAGCAGGCCAATTATTCACTTAAGAAAAAAGGCAACGGCATTTATGCGTTTGTCATAAAAGGCGACTTTACCATTGGCACTATTGAACTAAACCAGCGCGATGGCCTGGGGATATGGGATACTGATGAGATATCGATCACCGCCAATTCGCAGGATGCAGAAATCCTGCTCATGGAAGTTCCGATGGCATTACGCTAAATATTTGTAAATAAATTTCATAACTAAAAATAATTTCATACATTTGTATATACAAATTTTGTAGATACATTTATTTAAACTAAATATAACAACATTTAAAATTTAAAAACATGGCAACAACAAAATGGGCAATAGACCCAACACATTCAGAGATCGGATTTAAAGTAAAACACATGATGTTCAGCAACGTATCGGGCAAGTTTGACGCCTTTACCGCTGAAGCCACAACAGAGGGCGATGATTTCGAGAACGCCGAATTTGATTTCTCTGCCGAGGCATCATCTGTAAATACAGGCAACGCTGACCGTGACAGCCACCTTAAGACTGCGGATTTCTTCGGCGTTGAAGAGGATGCTAAGATCACGTTCAGATCGACATCTTTCAAAAAGAACAGCGATGACGATTACACCCTAATCGGCGACCTTACCATCAAAGGAAATACAAAATCAGTATCCCTTGACGTAGAGTTTGGCGGCATCGCAAAGGACCCTTGGGGCAATACCAAGGCCGGTTTTAGCGCTACAGGCAAGCTGAACCGCAAAGACTTTGGCCTTACCTGGAATGCAGCCCTTGAAACCGGCGGCGTACTGGTTAGCGAAGAAGTAAAACTGGTGATCGACGTACAGTTCGTAAAAGCATAAGTTTGGTAATTGGTTTGTTTTGAAAAACCCCGCAGCAGTTGATGTTGCGGGGTTTTGCTTTGTACTATTTTTTGCATGTTTAGCGTTACATTAGAAAAACCTCCCTTCATGAAATTTCCAATTATTTTAATTGTCATACTAATATGTTTATCATGCAAAGAGGAAAGTGGCATAAAACACCAAACACAAACTGTCATTAAAAACGATGAAGAAAGGAATGTTGTTTATAAAGTCCGTTATACTTTAGAAAATTTACTGCAAAAAGCCATTTCAAAAGATTCTGTCAACTTTGATAACTGGAGTCCGTTTATCTCTTTTAAATCAGGGGATATCATTTCAAAAGAAAAAAAGAATGCCATCATTGCAACAATGGCTAATGATAGCATTTTAAAAGTTGAATTATATGAATTAAAAGGCAAATGGATGAAAAATAGCGAATTGACATTCTCAAAAGCCCATGTCATTCAATTTGATTTACGCATGATTGATTATAATTTCGACGGTAGTAATGACATATACATACAGCAATCAGCCTCTAACGGTTTCTCAATCTCCCGGGGATTTCTTATAACTATCGATCCCACTACACACTACATGAAATATCACCCCGAAGCCCGCGAGCTGGGCAATATGCGTCCCGAACCAAATGAAGGGTTGTGTATTCAGACAAATACAATGACTGTCCATATATAAAAGGCAAACCGTGCGTAGTTTTTAATAAATGGAAAGGCAATAAGCTCACAACAACTAAAACCGTATGTCCTGAATGTGATGAATTAAAATAATCAATCCTCCTCCTCTTCCGCCGTATGCGATTTGGAATACACTCTCCATTTTTCAACGCATTCGGTCATATCTGCCGGAATTGGAGCTTCAAAACGCAGGAACTCTTTGGTCACAGGGTGCTCAAAGCCCAGCGTGCGTGCGTGCAGCGCCTGCCTTGGCAATATCTTGAAGCAATTGTCTATAAATTGTTTGTACTTGGTAAAGGTAGTGCCCTTCAGTATGAGGTCGCCACCATAGCGTGCGTCGTTGAAGAGCGTATGCCCTATGTACTTCATGTGTACACGTATCTGGTGGGTGCGTCCTGTTTCAAGTCGGCAGGATACGAGCGTAACATAACCCAATCGCTCAATGACCTTATAGTGTGTTACCGCGGGCTTGCCTTCGCTGCCGTCCGGGTATACCATATTCTGCATACGGTCTTTCGGATTACGGCCGATGTGGCCCTCGATGGTACCCTCATCTTCTTTCAGGTTGCCCCAAACCAGCGCGATATACTCCCTTTCGGAAGTTTTTTCGGAGAATTGCTTCGTCAGCCCCGCCATCGCCAGTTCGGTCTTGGCAATAACCAAAAGACCCGAAGTGTCCTTATCGATGCGGTGAACCAACCCCGGCCTTTCGCTGCTGTTCATAGGCAGGTTCTCGAAGTGGTAAGCCAGTGCATTCACCAACGTACCCGAATAATTGCCGTGTCCCGGATGGACTACAAGACCGGCCGGTTTGTTGACTACCAGTAGGTGGTCGTCCTCGTACACAATGTCCAGGGGAATATTTTCGGGTTCCAGCAGGTGTTCATAAGGCGGGTGTTCGAGCTTCATGCTCACTATGTCACTGGCCTTTACCTTGTGGTTCGACTTAACAGGGATATCATTGACAAAAATATTCCCTGAATCGGCAGCCTTCTGTATCTTATTCCGGGTGATGTTCTCTATAAGGTTCATCAGGAATTTGTCTACCCTTAGCGGGGCCTGTCCTTTTCCTGCCTCAAACCTGTGGTGTTCGTATAGTTCGTCTTCCGAGTCGTTTTCAATAATAGGTCGTGTCGTCATTTATTCTTCGTCATCAATATTAATATCCTGTGCCCCTGTGCTGTCCGGCTCTTCATAACCTGTCTTTCCGTCGCCCAATACCAGATCGATCTTCGAGGCTTTCATTACTTTATCGCCTCCTTTAAGCTTTTTGCCGTTCTGCCACATTTCAAGAACTACATCTTTTGCCAAATACGGTTTATACGTCTTCTTGCCTTCCTCAAGCCCGTTAGCCTTTAATGTCGGAATAGCAGCACGATAGGTTTTCTGTATCAGGTCGGGAAGCGCAATAGTGCTGAATTTTCCCGCGTTCACTTTGATATATACTTTACGGTCTTCCTTAACATTCACGTTCGGTAACGGATCCTGCTCTACAATGCTGTAAGGAGGGAACTCCGGGCGGAAATCCACCGTATCGAGGACTACATATTCCAGATCAATGTTCTCAAGCGCTTCGGCAGCCTGCTCCACCTTCATTTTACGAAGGTCCGGCACCGGTATCTTCTGGTCGTGGTTGGTGGCAAATCCCAACCATTGCAGTACAAGGAAAACCACTACGATCACAATGCCGATAGCTATCGCGAGGTGCTTGAAGAATACTTTACTCGTCAGGAAATTTTTAAGGCTCATACAAAATCAATTTTGGCAAAGATATAAATAATACTAAACTTTTGTTGTGCATAAGGCGGGCAACCTCTGCAGGGTGCTTTTTTACCACAACGGCACGAAGATCTCAACAGGGATCACAAGGCTATATCTTCAAAGATCGCAAGGCGCCCCTAACCTTTTAGCCATCGTGGCATAACAATTCTGCAAGCAGAAAACCAAATGCTTGTTTAGAAAAATTTCCCGTGTTCAAGCATAAATTACCACTCATCCATCAACATAACGCAAATAATGATAATTTTGTGTAAGCACCGGCACATCAGCCGGCTTACAACCAATACTTATAAATAAATGAACATAGCAGTGGTAATGGGCGGATATTCAGATGAATCCGTCATATCGATACGCAGCGGGCAGCTGATACTCAACAACCTTGACCGTACTAAATATACGCCGTATGAAGTGCACATCCTCCCAGAAGGCTGGGACGTACTCATTGACGGACAAAAATATCCCATTAACAAAGGCGATTTTTCTTTTGAGAAGGACGGGCAGAAAACCACTTTTAATGTCATTGCCAATACTATCCACGGTACACCGGGCGAGGATGGCCACATGCAGTCCTACTGGGAACTGCTGGAGATCCCGTATACCGGCTGTGGTTTTTACCAAAGCGCGCTAACGTTCAACAAGCGGGATACGTTAAGCGTACTCGCGAAGTTCAACATTCCGAGGGCGAAGTCGATATACCTGTCCAAAGGGGACAGTATTACCGCTGAAGAGGTAGAAGCCACTTTGGGCCTCCCCTTCATGGTAAAGCCAAACCAGAGCGGCAGCAGCCTGGGCGTTTCTAAAGTAAATGACCTGGCCGAATTTGACAAGGCGTTGGAATTCGCTTTCGCGGAAGACAGCGACATACTGATCGAATCGTACCTTAAAGGAACCGAAGTATCGGTAGGTGTCCTGAATTACAACGGTAAGACTACGGTTTTGGGTCTGACCGAGATCGTGTCGCACAATGACTTTTTTGATTATGAAGCGAAATATTTGGGCAAATCGGAGGAGATAACCCCTGCCCGCGTGGATGCCGCAACCGAACAGAAGATACGCGAAACGGCCGCCAAAGCCTATGAGGCGCTGGGCATGAGCGGGTTTAGCCGAACTGACTTCATCGTGATGGATGGCGAGCCGCATTTCATAGAGATCAATACCAACCCGGGATTGTCGCCGGCCAGCATCTTTCCGCAGCAGGCCGCACATGCCGGGGTAGCAATGAGCGATCTGCTGGACAGCGAGATACAGCAGGCGATGAAAAGAAAAGTATTGTGGAAGAGGTAGGCCTCTCCCCTGCCCTCTACAAAGGAGAGGGAGCAACTTCACTCAAAACCTGAAGCTTTAAACCTGAAACAAAAAAAGATGAGAATAGCTGTATTCCCCGGGTCGTTCGACCCAATAACCCTTGGACATTACGACATCATTAAGCGTGGCGTGCCATTGTTCGATAAGATCGTGGTAGCCATAGGCGTAAATGCCGAGAAAAAATACATGTTCCCTCTGGAGGAGCGGCTAAAGTTCATAAAAGAGGCATTCGCCGATGAACCAAAGATCGAAGTGATCACCTACCAGGGCCTTACCATAGACCTGTGCAAAAAAGTCGGGGCCGGATTCATACTGCGCGGCCTGCGCAACCCGGCCGACTTCGAGTTCGAAAAGGCCATCGCGCATACCAACCGCAAGCTGTCGCAGATCGAGACCGTATTCCTGCTTACCGCGGCCAGCACATCGTACATCAGTTCGAGCATTGTGAGGGACGTACTGCGCCACGGTGGCGACTACACAGTACTAGTACCCAATTCGGTACGCGTGAAATAAGACTATGAAGAAACTTTTAGCATTGTTGCTGTTTACGGCGACCCTGTCGGCACAAAAAAATATGTACACAACACCTTACGAAAAAGGCAACCGCAACCAAACCGCTACCTACCAGGAGACCATCGACTTTTTCAGGCTGCTGGACAGGGATTTTGAGTCTGTACAACTGCTCGAAATGGGCCCGACCGACAGTGGCATCCCATTGCACATCGTCATTTACAATCCCGATAAGGTGTTCGATCTAGCAAAAATGGACGATAACAAGGCAGTGCTGTTCGTTAACAATGGCATTCACCCCGGCGAACCTGACGGCATCGACGCAACCATGATGTTGTACCGCGACCTTGCTACAGGCAAGGTACCGGCACCGAAGAATACGGTTATCGTAACCATCCCTATTTACAACATCGGCGGGGCGCTCAACCGCAATTCGCACAGCCGGGCCAACCAGAATGGGCCGGAAAGTTATGGCTTCCGCGGCAATGAGCGCAACTACGACCTGAACCGCGATTTCCTGAAAAGTGATACCAAAAATGCCCGCAGCTTTGCGGAGATATTCCACAAGGTACAGCCGGACATCTTTATAGACAATCACGTGAGCAACGGCGCCGACTACCAATATGTATTCACCTATATCGCCACTCACCACCAAAAGCTGGGCGGCAATTTGGGTACTTTCTATAAGGCCGAAATGCTGCCGAAGATACTGGCAGCAATGAAAGCCAAAGGCATTGAGGCGACTCCTTACGTGAATATACACGACGAAAAACCTGACGGCGGATTTGCGCAGTTCATGGACTACCCGAGGTACTCCACGGGGTATGCCTCGATGTTCAACGTACCGGGGTCGATGCCCGAAACACACATGCTGAAAAACTATGCCGACCGTGTAAAGGTTACCTATGAATACATGGCCGAAACCCTTGCCTACATCGAGCAAAACCATAAGCGCATAAAAGAGCTTCGCTCAGAAAATGACAGGCATTACAAGGCCGGTATGCAGTACCCGCTGCTGTGGGAGATCGATTCTATTGAAGTGACACTATTGCCTTTCCTGGGTTACGAAGGCGGTTTCAAAACCAGCGAGGTATCGGGCAAGCCAAGGCTGTATTACGACCGCAAAAAGCCGTTCAGCAAGACCGTGCCTTACTACCAGCGCTATAACCCAACCCTGGAAGTGACCATCCCGGAAGCCTATATCATTCCGCGATCGTGGTGGAATGCCGTCGAACTGCTTCAAATCAACAACATCAGGATGGAACCCTTGGCACAGGATACTGAGATCGAGGTGGAAAGCTACCGCATCGTTGACCATAAAACTTCGAGATCGCCATATGAGGGGCATTACCCGCACTACGGCACACAGGTAAAAGCTACTACCCGCAAAGTGCTTTTCCGCAAAGGGGACTTTGTGATCCCGACAAACCAGCCGGGCGTGAAATACCTGTTGGAAACACTTGAGCCACAGGCCAACGACTCGTACTTTAACTGGAACTTTTTTGATGCGATACTACAACAAAAAGAGTATTTTTCGGCCTATGTATTCGAAGATACTGCTGCTAAGCTACTGAAGGATAACCCGAAACTCAAAACGGAATTCGACGCCAAAAAAAAGCAGGACAGGGCCTTTGCGAATGATGGTGATGCCCAGCTGGACTGGATCTATACGCAGTCGGAATATTACGAGAAAACACACATGGAATATCCTGTTTACAGGAAGATGAGATCGCTATGATACGGACAGGATCGAAGTTTTTCTTTTTATTACTCGCCTCAGGCACCCTCTTTTCGTGCGAAGAGAAAGCACTGAAATTGACTGATAACGTGCCCTTTGAAAAGGAAACCTATGAACTTATAAATCTGAATTTGTCACATTCAGAATATCAGGAAGCCAATCTGCCGGATAAGCTTTTTGTTGAACCTTACTATGAAAATGAGTTCCTCCTGCCAAAAATTGAAAGTGCATTCCCAAAAGAAGATCTTGAATTTGTGCGTAAGCAATTGAGAGACACAACAGCTTTTACACTCAAAGGCAAAAAACTATTATTGTCAGAAAAAGTGCGTCTGATTTCAGACGATACGCTTAAAAGAATGTTTAATGATGCGATAAAGACTGAGAAATTTTCTGCCTTTTGGGATGGTTACAGGAAAAAGTTTGGAAAAGGGATAATGCTGGTGTATGCCAAACCGATATTTTCTAAAGATGGTAAGACAGCAGCATTTTATGTTTCAAGCTCTTACGGCCCTCTGTCAGGCGGGGGCTCTATAATGCTCTTTACAAAGAAAAATAAAAAATGGGAACCAGTCCGGACGCTCTCCTGGTGGATAAGCTAACACATTTAAAATGAAACACCTCCCCCTCACCCTTGATCCGCGCCTGTTTGCCCTGCTCACATTCGCGTTCGTACTGGCAACCATCATAGGCACTGTAAGCCATGAAGGCGGCCATTATGCAGTAAGTAAAGCACTTGGCTATGATGCCTACATCAGCTATGCTTCTTCGGGGACAAGGTCCGGCATCAGCGAGCGGGAGATGGCGGTTTTTGATTCTTTATATAAAGCAGACAAAGTTAAGATACACGCAAAAGAAGATTCGCCTGAAAAGAAATACTATCTCGAATACCGCGAGCAGCTAAGCGGCAAGTTTAAGGAACACCCGAAACAACACTCACTGCTGATTGTGCTGGGCGGGCCGGCACAAACCATGCTTACCGGGATGCTTGGCTTTTGGCTGTTATGGCGCTGGCGCAAAAAGGGAGTGCTTATCGATCCTTTAAAAGTAAAGCACTGGATTGGAGTATTACTGGCCTTCTTCTGGTCGCGGCAAGTGTTCAACTTCATAATGTCGCTTCCTGAATTTTATTCGTCGCAAAGTTTAGCCAGCGATGAACCCCGCATTTCACGCTACTTCGGATGGCCGGACTGGTCGTTCGGATTGGCAACCTTCATCCCTGCGGTACTTATCCTGTGGTGGGTAGTTTTTAAAGCCATCATAAAACAGCAGAGGTTCACTTTCCTGCTATCAGGGTTGGCCGGAAGTGCTTTCGGGTGGTTTATCTGGATGTACTGGCTGGGGCCGAGGTTGTTGCCTTGAATTATTTCGGATTCAGATTATATATTTTTCCACTGCTGCTCCATAAATGTAGCATCTACAGCAAGAGTGAAGCTCAATCTGAAATCTAAAATCTGAAATTATTACCTTTCCACTTCCGCATTCTCAAACAACAGCTTTATATTGTCGTAAGAATTCTGCAATGCATCTTTGATCTCATCCGGCTTTAGCCAGGCCACTTTTTCGATGCCTTCATTAGCCTGTCCGGTAAGCGGGCCGATATAATTGGTCTTCATTTCGAACCAGTGCGTCACCTTGAGCTTATACACACCGTTACGTTTGAAAACGTGATACGTTTTTTGCAATTTATTGATGATCTTCAGGCCGCTAACACCGGTCTCCTCCTCTACCTCGCGCATGGCCGTATCCTCGATCTCCTCCCCTTTTTCTATGCCGCCTTTCGGCAGGTCCCACTTACCGTTACGGAAAATGAAAAGCACCTCGCCATTGGCATTATACACCAGTCCTCCGCCAGCTTTTGCTACAGGTATCTTCTCCTTCAGCTTCTTGAGGATCTCCTTCTCGTCAGGGTAATATAAAAAGGCTTTCTGCACCTTGTTATTGAACATCTTTTTTATCAGCTGCTCAATATCAACGGTTTCCAGTAAGAACATCTGGAAATCGGTTTCTTTTTCAACTTGGTTGGTCAAAAAAAGTGGCTTATCGTTTACAAAAACTTTATACATTTGCAGTATGATTTTCAATACAGACACCGCTAAAAAAACAGCCGAATTGCTTTTACAAATAAACGCAATTAAATTAAATCCGCAAACACCATTTACATGGGCTTCGGGTTGGAAGTCGCCTATTTATTGCGATAACAGGATAACTCTTTCATTTCCACCGATACGCAATTACATCCGTGAGGAGTTTTCCAAGCATATTGAGAAGGAATTTGGCAAACCCGACGTTATTGCCGGGGTAGCTACAGGCGCTATCGGTATAGGGATGCTTGTGGCAGAGTACATGGGACTGCCGTTCGTATACGTGCGTCCTGAGCCTAAAAAACACGGCCGCCAGAACCAGGTGGAGGGCTTTTTGCAAAAAGGCCAGAACGTGGTTGTGGTAGAAGACCTGATATCGACCGGAAACAGCAGCCTTTTGGCCGTTGATGCGCTAAAAGCCGCCGGTGCTAACGTAAAAGGGATGGTGGCGATATTCACTTATGGGTTTGATGTTTCTGTGGAGAATTTCAAAAAAGCAAATATAACGCTGCATACACTAGGTAACTATGACACCTTGCTTGAAGAAGCCGCGGCAAAACAATATATTACCGAAAAAGAACAGGAAACCCTGAAGGAGTGGAGGAAAAACCCTTCGACGTGGGGACAGTAATTATTGAAAATTAAAATATTTAAAGATTTAAAATCTGAAATAAATGAATTTAGAAAGCCCAAAAGTAACTGTAAGCCAACCGGCACACTATATATTCGACCAGCTGAGCGATGTAAAGAACTTCGAGAAGCTGATGCCGGATAACATTTCAAAGTTCGAAGTGACCGGCGAGGAGTCTTTCATATTCGCATTAAAAGGAATGCCTGAGATCAAATTGAAAATGAAGGACAGGCAGGCTCCAAACAAACTTGTATTAGGAGCCGCGAGCGACAAGCTCCCATTCACGCTTACAGGGAACATCAGCAGCATTTCAGACAGTTCAAGCGAAGTGCAGTTGCTTTTTGAAGGAGAGTTCAATGCTATGATGGCGATGATGGTAAAAGGGCCGATAAGCAAGTTCATCGAGACATTAGCAAATAATATGCATAAACTATAAGATAAATACTGCATCAATCGTTAAATTTTAAGCCTTTTAGCAAAAACTAAAAGGCTTTTTTATATTTTTATCGGAGATATGACAGTTATGAAAAAGTTTTTGCTGGCCCTTTGTATCCTCGTAGGCGTCATGGGCCGCTCCCAGGGGGTAAATGGCGCGCTGGATGCTGCATTGCTTACGCAGGCTAATGCCATGGGCAAGGCATTTGTAAGTAAAGACTACTCCGCCTTTATAAAGTACAGCCATCCTGTTGTGGTATCAATGATGGGCGGCCATGATAAGATGCTGTCCGACACCCAGGAAAGTTTCAGGACTTTTGAAGAGCAAGGTGTCAGCTTTATCAACGTGACGTTTTCAGCACCCTCAAAAATACTGGAATCCGAAGGCGAATTGCAAACAACTTTTACCGAAATAATAGAAATGCGCATACCCGGCGGCAAACTAACGGCCTACGCCAAAGTGATCGCATTATCAAAAGACAATGGGGCGCACTGGTACTTTATAGATTCTACCGACCACCCTATAGAAATGATGCGGAAGATCATTCCCTCCCTCCACCCCGACCTCGAACTGCCGCAGCACATGGAGGCCTCATTTGAACAAGACACTAATCCAAAGCCTTAATGCGCATAGCCTTCATTACCGACACCCATTTGGGTGATACTACACCCACGTCCAGGGGCATAGATCCTCAAAAGAACCTTGACTCCATACTTGATCACATCGCCGAAAAAGATGCCGACCTGATTGTTTTTGCCGGCGACATTACCCAGCCTGGCCGTTACCCTGAATTCTTTAGTAAGCTGGCTGATATTTGCCCTGATCAAAAAACGATATTGGGCAACCATGATGACCACGATGAAGTCGTGAAGCATTTTACACATCCGTCAGCGAGTGATACGGAACTGTACTATTCTTACGAAGATGTGGAGTACAAGTTCATTTACCTCGATTCCTCATCGGCCCACATCAGCGATACGCAGTTTGACTGGCTGGCCAAAGAAGTCGGTACAGACAAGACATCGGTCATCTTTATCCACCACCCGGTCCTGGGCCTCGATACCGGCATGGACCATACTTACCCGCTGCAGGGACGGCAACGCATCAATGCCTTATTGCAACAGTGCCAAAAACCTGTAACTGTTTTTTGCGGCCACTACCACATGCCCGACGCACGGCAGGATGGCAATATCACGCAGTACATTACTCCGGCTGTTTCCTTCCAGGTAAATAAGGCATCGCAGGTTATAGATATTAATGTAGATTCTTTCGGGTACAGGATCATTGATATTGGCGAAAGAATCAGCACATCACTCTTTATCAATAGCGGCAACGGCTTTATTGAAGAAGAAGACACTATCGGCTAACTTTGTTATTTGCGATCTGTCCTCATAGCTAGCGGGATCGGAATTTTTCAAAAAGGGGTTAAAGATTTTATAAAGTAAACACTGCCACAGATGTTTTGAGTACTTTTAATACCCAAACAAAACACATCATGAAAGACAATAACGAATTCGAACTTCCGTACGGCATGGATGAAGCCATGCAGGCAGAGGAACTTGTAGAGATACATATCGGTGACGTAAACCTGCCTACCGGAAGGATCATTGCTGCCGACCCTTTCTTTACTGAAGAACAATGTCCTTTTTCCAGGACCGTAGAACCTGATAAATATCCTGTTTACATTTATGTGGCAAAAATTGACGAGCTGCACCACAGGATCGCATATGCCAGGATAAAATTCCGCCCTGAGAGCGCTTCAAGATGGATACTCGCACTTACCGACGACCTGACGGCTGAGGAGCTTAACGACCTGGGAGACGACGAGTTCTATGGCTTCCCGGTAGAATCGGGGCTGGCATGTTTTCTTGACGAGGAGACAAATGCGGAACTTATCGCAAAGATCGACAGCGTGCAGGAGGGCAAACCGGAATCCAACTATTATGACGAAATACTGGCAGACGAGTTCAGGGAATATTCGGGCAAAAATAACTTTTCGAGGCAGCTTGGCGACTGGAACGACCACCGCCCCAATTCTGACTCTGACAACAATGCCATCATGTTCGCCTCCGGATGGGGTGATGGGTACTACCCTGCCTACTGGGGACTTGGCGAAAATGGCGAAACCATAGAGCTTACTATCGATTTCCTAATCAGTGATATTGGCGAAGAAGATGAGGAGGATGCCGAAGATCAATAATTTTCAGTCGCAGTCGCAGTTATCAGATGAAACATGCGGCTGCGACTAATATAATAAAGTAACTTCCTTCAACCCGAAAGATGCGATAGTATCATTTTCCAACAATACCTGAAGATCGCCATTGCGGCTTACCCCCCTGATAATGCCCATGAACCTGTGACCCCTTTTTTCAAACGGCATGGGGACATCTTTTTTAAAGAGCCGGTGATGGTACATTGACCAAATCACATCAATATCCTTATTGAGAATGCGTGACACATTACGCCTCAGCTTTTCTGTAACCACAAGCATTATTGCTTCCTTATCGAAGTTGGCACCATCAATAACTGACAGTGATGATGCTTTTGGCAGTCCCGAAAAATCCTTTTGATTGACATTCAGCCCAATACCTATAATAGAGTAGATCTCGCCATCAGTCCTGATGCTGTTCTCTATTAATATCCCGCCAATTTTGTAATTGCCTGCCAAAATGTCGTTAGGCCATTTAATGCAAATTTCCTTTTTTGTAAATTCTTCCAAAGCCTGTGCAATGCTCAGGGCAACCGCTGCATTAAGGGTAAATATCCCGGCGATACCCAAAAGCAGGTCTTTCACTAACACACTAAAGGTTAGGTTTTTGCCCGGCTCCGCATCCCACTTCGCCCCCATCTGCCCCTTTCCCTGTGTTTGGTTTTCGGCCACGACTACGGTAAAGTTTTCTACATACCTTTCGGCAAGCAGTTGCTTAAGGTAGTCGTTGGTCGAGCTAATGGCACTGAGTTTGATGATATTCATTACAAAATAAGACGGATTTATCTTTTTAATCTTGTGTTAAGGTTCAAAAGTAAATACAAAAAATGGTAACTTTGCTAAAATATAAATTTTTAGATGGCGAAAAAAAATGTAAGTAATGATGCTCTTTTAGCCAACATCATTAAAGGGATCGAAGAAGTAAAAGGGAATGATATTGATATCCTGGACCTCAGGGCAATAGACAACACGGTGTGCGACTATTTCGTGATCTGCAACGGAACTTCAAATACTCAGGTGAACGCGATCGTTCACTCTATCCAAAAAATAGTTTCAAAGGAATTAAAGGACAAGCCATGGCACGTAGAAGGCACGGAAAATGGCGAGTGGGTACTTATGGACTATGTGAACATAGTGGTTCACGTGTTCCAAAAACACATCCGCGAGTATTACAACATAGAAAGCCTATGGGGTGATGCCAACATAACGTCGATCCCAAGCAACTACTAATCTAACGAAATTTCATGTCAAAAGATAACAAACCGAATAAGGTAAAAGTAAGTCCGTGGCTTATATACGGCGGTATACTGCTGATGTTCCTTGCCATAAATTACGTTGTTGGCGGTTCATCATGGAGCGATCCTAAACCTACGTCGCTTTCCACATTCTATAAATACCTTGATGCCGGACAGGTAAGCAAGGTTGTTTACAACAAGACAAATGCCGAAGTTTACATTAAGGATGAGTTCCTGAAGAACAAAGAACATTCGAAACTGCAGCAAAAAGACATGCTGGGCAACGCGGTCAAAGGACCTCATTATTCGGTAAATATTGGCGATAAGAATGAGCTTTTCAATGAAAAGCTTGACAAAGCCTATCAGGAAGGCAAGCTATCTGAGTACGCTTCTGAGCCTGACAGCATTTGGGGCGACCTGCTCATCGGCATCCTCCCTATCCTTATCCTGGTAGCACTGTGGATCTTTATGATGCGCAGGATGTCAGGCGGCGGTGCAGGCGGTGGCGGCGGCCAGATATTCAATATCGGCAAGTCCAAAGCCAAATTGTTCGACGAAAAGAATGACATCAAGGTGACATTCAAGGACGTAGCAGGACTTGAAGGCGCCAAGGAAGAGATACAGGAGATCGTGGAATTCCTTAAAAATCCTGAAAAATATACCAGCATAGGGGGAAAGATACCTAAAGGCGCATTGCTTGTAGGCCCTCCGGGAACGGGTAAGACCCTTTTGGCAAAAGCCGTAGCTGGCGAGGCCAAAGTACCGTTCTTCTCGCTTTCGGGCTCTGATTTCGTAGAGATGTTCGTAGGTGTGGGTGCTTCAAGGGTACGTGATCTTTTCAAACAGGCCAAAGAGAAATCCCCGGCCATCATTTTCATTGATGAGATCGACGCTGTGGGACGTGCCCGTGGCAAGAACAACTTCTCAGGCTCTAATGATGAGCGCGAGAATACACTGAACCAGCTTCTAACAGAAATGGATGGTTTCGGCACCAATACCAACGTTATCGTACTTGCGGCGACCAACCGCGCCGATGTGCTTGACAAAGCCCTTATGCGTGCCGGACGTTTTGACAGGCAGATCTATGTTGACCTTCCGGACATCCGTGAGCGCCGCGAGATATTCGAGGTACACCTCAAGCCCCTTAAAAAGTCGGAAGACCTGGATACCGAATTCCTTGCTAAACAAACCCCGGGATTCTCGGGCGCGGACATTGCCAACGTATGTAACGAAGCCGCGCTTATCGCTGCCCGTAATGACAAAAAAGCAGTGGACAAGCAGGATTTTCTTGATGCGGTAGACCGTATCGTAGGCGGATTGGAAAAGAAGAACAAGATCATATCGCCGGAAGAAAAACGTGCGATCGCCATACACGAAGCAGGCCATGCCACCGTAAGCTGGATGCTGGAACATGCCGCGCCGCTGGTTAAGGTAACTATAGTTCCACGCGGGCAGAGCCTGGGAGCAGCATGGTACCTGCCGGAAGAAAGGCTTATCGTACGCCCTGAGCAGATGCTTGACGAAATGTGCGCCACAATGGGAGGACGCGCTGCTGAAAAGGTGACCTTCGACAAAATATCGACCGGTGCATTGAGCGACCTTGAAAAAGTGACCAAACAGGCACGCGCGATGGTAACGATATACGGCCTTAATGAAAAAGTAGGGAACGTAACTTACTACGATTCGTCAGGACAGAGCGAGTATAATTTTTCCAAACCTTATTCTGAAGATACGGCACAGATCATCGACAAGGAGATATCAGCGCTTATCGAAGAACAATACAGGCGTGCTATAAACATTCTTGCCGAAAATAAAGACAAGCTGAACAAGCTGGCCGACATCCTTATCGAGAGGGAAGTGATCTTTAAGGACGACCTTGAGGAGATATTCGGAAAAAGGCCTTTCGACAAGCATGGGCATGAAGCAGTTACAGAAGCGTAAACTTACATTTACTAAATAAAACCAAAAATCTTAATTCGATCGTTAAATTGAATTAAGATTTTTTTATCTTTGGGTATGTAAGGTAAAAACGGGGGAAATCTCTATGAGTCTTTTTAAAAAAATCTTTGGTGCCGCAAATGATGTTTCCGGTGAAGAACACGGGCAGGACGGGCACCCTTACCTACCGGAACAACAACTTCCTATAGATGAGATGTTCATGGTCAACTTCCGTAAAAATGGAGGCAAGTTCATCTATTGCGATAACCTTGGCGAAGTGCACGAGCAGTTCCTTAATGTACTTGAGGAGAATGACTGGTTTGAGTGCGAAGCCCTGTGTTTTGAGCCGCGCCTATACCCCCTGCTCGACGAGAACAGGCTAAATTATAATAATCCGCAACAGCCTAAGTTCATTTTGGCAACCTGCGAGAACCTTGTTGCCGACGAAGGCTCCATCCTTTTTTCATCGAACCAGATCAAGCAAAAAAAGCCGCATGAGCTTCCTGCCAACATTGTAGTATATGCTACGACAAGCCAGATACTGGGCACAAAGAGTGACGGCCTGCGCGAAATAAAGCGCAAGTACGACAAAGACTACCCTACGAACATCACCACTATAAAATATTTCGAAAAAGCCAAGGAGGAAGATTTCATGCACTATGGCAGTGCTGCTAAAAATCTGTACCTGCTGCTTTTAGAGGACCTGTAAGATGAATGAAAGCATAGTCAGGGCACTGTCGGGCATCGTATACATTGCATTATTGCTGGGCGCAACGCTCTACTCCCCCATTAGCTTTATGGCATTATTCGGCATCTTCATGCTGATAGCCATTACAGAATTTTGCAGGCTGGTTGATCTTAAATATATTGTCCCTATAATTATAGGCACAGCTTTTTTCGGACTGTTCGTCTTTATTATTCCCAATAATAGTTTTTCCGGAAATTTGATGCCTTCCCTTGGATCGGTGCTAATTTCCATTTTATTGCTCGAAGACCTTTTTAGCACAAGGCCATCCGCACAAAAAAATGAAATTGTGAAATATGCGCAGCTCATAGGCTATGTCATTTTACCTTTTATACTGATAATTAAATTATCCATATTTTCATTACACAATAGTGGACATCACATAGGGGAAATTTATGCGCCCATTATTGTAATTGGCTCTTTTATCATCATCTGGACCAACGACACCTTCGCCTATATTGTCGGTAAGGCCATAGGTAAACATAAACTTTTCGAACGCATTTCCCCCAAAAAAACCATCGAAGGCTTTTTGGGAGGCATGGTTTTCGCCATAGCGGCGGGTTATATCCTAAGCATTTATTTCGATGTACTGAGCCCTATACACTGGATGGCATCAGCGGTCATCCTTGTGATATTCGGGACTTTAGGCGACCTTGTAGAATCTAAATTCAAGCGCGCCGCGGGCGTTAAGGACAGCGGGAATATAATGCCGGGCCATGGCGGAATTTTAGACAGGCTCGATAGTATCATATTTGCGATACCTTTCCTATTTTTGTATTACCAAATCATACACTATGTTTCATAAAGAAGGAGCAAAAATTATTTTTATCGCGCTGGCGATAACCGTTGGGGTAGTGATCCTCACCGAACAGTTCATCCACAATTTCTGGCTGCTGAAGACCATTCAGGTCTTTGCGCTCATTTTCCTGATCCTGATATTGCAGTTCTTCAGGAATCCCAAGCGTTATACCGATTCGGCCGACCACAGTATCATTGCGCCTGTAGACGGCAAAGTGGTGGTGATCGAAGAGGTTTACGAGCCGGAATATTTTAAGGACAAGCGCCTGCAGGTTTCCATCTTTATGTCGCCGATCAATGTACACGTAACGCGCTACCCGGTCAACGGCCTTGTGAAGTTCAGCAAATACCATCCGGGCAAATACCTTGTGGCCTGGCACCCGAAAGCAAGTGAAGAGAACGAACGTACAACGGTCGTGATCGAGAACAGCCATTTTGGCGAGATATTGTACAGGCAGATCGCCGGAGCACTGGCTAGGCGTATCGTGAACTATGCCCGCGAAGGCATGCAGGCAGCACAGGGTACCGATGCAGGGTTCATCAAGTTCGGCTCGAGGGTGGACCTGTTCCTGCCTTTGGGAACAGAAGTGAATGTAAAGCTGAACCAGAAAGCGGTTGGCGGAAAAACGGTAATAGCAATAAAAGCATAATACATGGCCGAAAAGGACCTCGATACCCTTTTTCAGGAGGCTTACGAAAAAGCCTCCCAAATGACCGACTCGCTGCCGCAGGACGTTATGCTCCGCATTTATGCCTATTACAAGCAGGCAACATCAGGCGAGCCAAAAGGGCTTTACCAGAATTTTGACCTGAGGAATGCCTTTAAAATGAACGCGTGGATCCAGGTGCAGCACCTTTCGCCCAACGAGGCCAAGCAGCTTTACATAGAGACCATAAATTCCTTAACTAAATAATATTACAATATGAAAAAAGTAAAGATCTTCCTTTCAGCACTTGTGGTGATCGCATCGCTGCAATCGTGCAAGGACAAAAATGAGCTTGAAGAAGTAGTAGAAGTTCCGGCACCTGACAAAGAGGAAGCCAAACCCGCTGCTGTACAAGGCAACCCTGACGACGTGAAGGCCGAAGGAGGGCCGTTCGCCATAGCGAAGCTGGGTTTTGCCTATGACGCACTTGCACCACACATTGATGCAAGGACAATGGAGGTGCACTACTCGAAGCATTATAAAAAATATACCGATGAGCTGAACAAGGCCATCAAAGGCACCGATCTCGAGAAGAAGACCATCGAGGAAATACTGGCCTCCCTTGCTCCGGATAATAAAGCTGTACGCAACAACGGCGGCGGGTATTATAACCACACCCTTTTCTGGGAGATAATGGCACCAAAAGCCGGCGGTGAGCCTAAAGGTGCTTTGGCGGAAGCGATCAAAAAAGACTTTGGTTCGTTCGATGCGTTCAAGACACAATTTACAGAGGCGGCTACCAAGCAGTTCGGTTCCGGCTGGGCTTGGCTTGTTGTAACAAAAGACGGAAAACTGGCTGTGACCAGCACCGCAAATCAGGATAACCCACTAATGCCGGGAGCTGCTGTGGCCGGCAAGCCTATACTTGGGCTTGACGTATGGGAACACGCTTATTACCTGGAATATCAAAATAAAAGACCGGATTACATCACAGCTTTTTACAACGTGATCAACTGGGATGCAGTAGGCAAAAAGTATGATGCTGCGATAAAAAAATGATATTCGTTCAACGAATAAAAGCATTTGCATAATTGATCCGCCTTCGGGCGGATCTTTTATTCACTATGATCAGGGAATGTGTGAAATACTTCAAGATCTACATCGTGAGTGTTTCCCTGACCTTGCCAGTCTCAAAAAAAAGATCGATTTTTGGAAATCACTAAACCAAACAAAATAAATGAGATACTTATATTCGATAGCGTTACTGCTGTTATTGGCATCGTGCAAGGAAGAAGAAAAGAAAAAACCCGCAGACCACACGAAAGCCGAATGGTCTTTTTACAAACTGGAAGGCCATGTGAAGTCCGTATCTGAGAGATCGTATGAAGCAGTTGGCAACTGGCAAAAAGGAAGCACCAGGCAGGAAATTGCCAGTGCGCATGATACTGATATGGGCTTTAATGAAAAGGGCTTGCTTATTTCAGAAAAAAAATGGTTCAATGGAACCATGCCTTTTGAGGAATCAAAATTCAACGGCAGGGGAAATGAAATTAGCAAAATGCAGTACATCAATGGTCAGCTGGGGATCAAGACCGAGCATAGCCGCGACAAGGCTGGTAATGTTACGGCGATCATTCGCCGCAATGGCGATAATACGCAGCTTGACCGTACGGCAATGACCTACAATGGCAAATTGCTAACTGAAAAGAAGACGTTTTCCAACCAGGATAACCCTAATGGCAGGACAACCTATGTTTATGACAAAAAAGGCAATCTAAAAGGTGAGAACCTGTACCTGAACACAGAGTACATACAGGTAAAGAACCTTTATGAGTATGACGCGCAAAACAGAAAGATCTCCGAGACAAGGTACAGCAAAGACAAGACTTTGTATAAGACCACTTTTGAATACGACGGGAAGAACATTACGAAGAAGGAAACTACAGGCCCCGACGGCGCTGTGACCATGACGGAAAAAAGCAGTTTCGATAAAGAGGGAAACCTGTTGGAGCGCTATATTACCGATACTTATGACAGGTCGGTAACGCATGAGGCATACAAATATGACAATAATGGCAATATGCTTAGCTATGTGATCTCTCGCAATGGCAGTAAAGAGCAGGAACTGATCAATATTTATGATAGCCACAACAACCTCACCGCGACCAAAACAGCGAACGCAAAAGGCGAGATAATTGACAGCCGAACTTACACTTATGAATATGACGCAAAAGGCAACTGGACGAAAAAAACGGTAAGCCTTACTGACCAGCCGGCATTCATAGTAGAAAGGAAGATAGAATATTTTGCAGAGTAATGAAAGGCATTGTAATGACCGTATAAAAAAAGATCCACCGCTTGTATGGTGGATCTTTTTATAAATAAGGACTAAATTAACCCTTTAACTTTGCTTTCATTGCCTTGTAATCGGCATCCCTTTCAAGTGCCTGGTAAATGCTTGTAAGAAGCGATATGGTGTACTGGTTGTCGGGCTTTATCTTATGTGCTTTTTCAAGATAGGCTAGCGACTCTGTATATATACCATCCTTTTTCTTTTTGAGGGCATCATAACGGTCGTTCTCCTTTTTGCTGGTACCGGTAATGCTGTTCATTTCGTTAACGATCTTCTCTTCATCGGCAAGGATAAGCGAAGCCATTCCTACAAGCGCAGGCTCGTAGTTAGGATCGATCTGGAGCGCTTTGCTATAATGGTTCTTAGCCTCAGCTTTATCAGTCTCAGAGGCTACAACACCAAGGTTGTAAAACAATTCAGGGTTGTTCGGGTTCTTGGCAGCAGCTTCGTTGATAAGCCTCTTATAGCCTTCCATATCTTTTGCCTGGTAATAGATATTCGCTTCGGCAACGATAAGGTTAACATCCTCAGGATTGTTTTTCCTGGCTGCGGTCATGGCAGCTTTGGCTTTATCGTTCTCACCTTTCTGCACATAGATAAGGGCGATGTTCTTAGTGATCTCACCTTTTAGCGAAGGCAGCTTTTCATCTTTCGGCTCAACGTATTCGCCTGTCTTAACAGCAATGTCACGGGTGTCCTTATTTGGAAAGCCCTCTACCTGTCCGCTCTTTTTGTTCTTAGCAACATAGGCAGTGCCTTCACCTGTAAAACCTGACTTGTCAAGTGCAAGATAATAGTTAAGCGCATTGTCATAATCCTGCCCGTTCACCGCCATTGCAGCGGCATTGTAAAGCTGGGCATGGTCTTTCGGGTCAAGTTTATACACCAGTCCATATAAAGCGGCAGCCTCCTTATACATTTTCCCTTCTGCCAATTGGGAAGCAATATTGCCAACCATTGTTTTCACTTCAGGGAATATCTCCTCCTGGATCTCCTTAGTATGTATTTTCTTAGCGTTCTTTTCAACTTCAAGAACTTTATTGAAGTCGTCAATTGAACTACTAAGCACGGCCGATGCCTTTTTAATGTCAGCCATGATCATAGGATTGGTCATCAATTCCATTACACCGCCGGAAGCTTTGTAATAGTAAAAGTCTGACTGCTGCTCTGGGGTAGCCGCGCTCATTTTAGGTTCGGCGGCAGCGAGAAGCTCCTTAAATTTTGTCATATCCTCTTTTGTTGGAGGAGCATCTTTGTCGACTATCTTCTTCAGGCCTTTCAGCTCATCCTTTTGTGCGAACGCGCTAACTGATAACAATAGCGACGCTGCAACGGCATATTTAATTTTCATATTGTTATTATTAAAATTATTCTTCGTTCTGCTCTTCTTCAGTTCCCGGTTCCTCAAGGCCCTCCTCGGCTATTTCCTTCATGTCCTGAGGCAGGTTTTCGGCGCCAAGCTCTTCGATGTTCTCCTCGATCGCTTCTTCAATGGCATCTTCCTCACGCAGTACTTTTGTAACCGCCGCGATAGAATCGTTGCCCTTGATATTGATAAGGCGAACACCCTGGGTGGCACGTCCCATGACCCTAAGGTCAGATACCATCATCCTGATCGTTAGCCCCGATTTGTTGATGATCATAAGGTCATCCGCATCGGTAACACTGTTGATAGACACTAAGCTACCGGTCTTTTCCGTAATGCTCAATGTTTTCACACCCTTACCGCCACGGTTGGTGATCCTGTAATCTTCAAGGCTTGAGCGCTTGCCGTATCCGTTCTCGGACACCACAAGTATCTCGCTGTTCATATCATTTACAGAAACCATGCCGATCACTTCATCCTTCTCATCGGCCAGTGTGATACCGCGCACTCCCGACGCGCTCCTGCCCATTGGGCGGGTCTTGCCTTCTTCAAAGCGCACCAGCTTGCCCGACTTGACCGCGATAAGCACCTGGCTTTCGCCTGTGGTTAGCTTTGCTTCCAATAGCTCATCATCCTCACGGATGGTGATCGCAGCGATACCGTTGAGCCTTGGGCGTGAATACTGCTCCAGCAGGGTTTTCTTTACGATACCCTGCTTGGTCGCCATGATCACATAATGATTGTTGATATAATCCTGGTCTTTAAGGTCCTGCGTACAGATAAAAGCCTTTACCTTATCGTCATTCTCGATATTGATAAGGTTTTGTATCGCACGGCCCTTGCTGGTCTTGCTGCCTTCCGGAATTTCGTAAACACGCATCCAGAAACATTTTCCTTTTTGGGTAAAGAACAGCATATACTGGTGATTGGTGGCCACATACAGGTGCTCCAGGAAATCCTGGTCACGGGTGGCGACGCCTTTTTGGCCTACGCCTCCCCTGTTCTGTGTCTTATATTCAGATAGCGAAGTACGCTTAATATAGCCTGCGTGCGAAATGGTGACCACAACGCTCTCATCGGCAATAAGGTCTTCGATGCTCACGTCGCCACCCGCATATTCGATCTGGGAACGGCGTGCATCGCCATATTTATCGCGTATTTCGGTAAGTTCCTGTTTGATGAGTTCCATCCTCAGTTCCTTGCTTGCCAATAGCGCTTTCAATTCTGCTATCAATTTCATGATGTCAGCATATTCGGCCCTCAGTTTGTCCTGCTCCAGTCCGGTAAGCTGCCTTAGTCGCATTTCTACGATGGCGCGTGCCTGGATCTCGCTAAGGCTGAAGCGTTCTATCAATCGCGAACGCGCTTCGTCGCCGTCTTTAGAGCTTCGTATTATCTGGATCACTTCGTCGATATTGTCCGAAGCAATGATCAATCCTTCCAATATGTGCGCACGCTCCTCTGCTTTACGAAGATCGTATTGCGTCCTGCGTACCACCACATCGTGCCTGTGCTCTACAAAATAGTGGATAAGGTCTTTCAGGTTGAGCATCTGCGGCCTTCCGGCAACAAGCGCAATGTTGTTTACACTGAACGATGACTGGAGCTGTGTGAATTTGAATAGCGTATTTAGCACCACATTAGGCACTGCCTCCCTTTTAAGGATGTATACGATACGCATACCGTTACGGTCAGACTCGTCGCGGATGTTGGCTATACCCTCGATCCTTTTCTCGTTAACCATGTCGGCCGTCTTCTTGATCATATCGGCCTTGTTCACCTGGTAAGGTATCTCTGTAACAATGATGCACTCACGGCCATCTACTTCTTCAAAACTCGTTTTGGCCCTCATTACAACACGGCCACGACCTGTCTTGAATGCCTCGCGCACGCCTTCGTAGCCGTAAATGATACCCCCTGTTGGGAAATCGGGCGCTTTAACGTGCGTCATCAGTTCGTCTATCTCGATCTCTGTATTATCTATGTAGGCCAAAGTACCGTTCACGACCTCAGTAAGGTTGTGCGGGGCCATATTGGTCGCCATACCTACCGCGATACCCGAAGCACCGTTAACCAAAAGGTTCGGCACCTTTGTCGGCATTACTGTTGGCTCCTCAAGGGTGTCATCGAAGTTAAGCTGGAAGTCTACCGTTTCCTTGTCAAGGTCGGCCATTATCTCTTCGGATATCTTCCTTAGCCTTGCCTCGGTATAACGCATTGCCGCGGGGCTGTCGCCGTCTACCGAACCAAAGTTACCCTGCCCGTCTACCAAGAGGTAACGAAGGCTCCATTCCTGGGCCATACGTACCATGGCATCATATACTGAAGAGTCACCATGCGGGTGATACTTACCTAATACTTCTCCTACGATCCTTGCGGATTTTTTGTGTGCCCTGTTGGAAAGGACACCTAATTCATACATTCCGAAGAGCACCCTCCTGTGAACCGGTTTCAATCCATCCCTCACATCGGGCAGCGCCCTGGATACGATCACCGACATTGAATAGTCAATGTAGGCTGATTTCATTTCGTCCTCTATGTTAATGGGAATTAACTTTTCTCCTTCAGACATAAGTAATTACGTTATTAATTATAGTTAATACAAAACGTGCCAATATACATAATTTAAACAGGAATTAAAGGCCTTTCGGGAGATTTTTTTCGTGTTTTATCAACATCCTAAGGTGTTGTAATAGTTAATAAAGTAATATTAAATCTTTTTTATTTTCGGGATTTTTTTCGTCATTTAGCCTGACAGCAGATTTTGACGGACTGACAGTATCGCAGTGAGGTATGATTTTTGCAAAATCCTGTTTAAATGCTTAAATTTACATATCAACAATAACATTATGGATGATAATTTTTCACCAAGGGTCAAGGACGTTATAACCTACAGCAAGGAGGAAGCTCTGCGTTTAGGTCATGACTTCATTGGCACCGAACACTTAATGTTAGGAATTTTGCGGGACGGGAACGGCAAGGCTATCTCTATACTGAACAGCATATCCGTAGACCTGGATCATTTACGCAGAAAAGTAGAGATACTAAGCCCTGCGAACCCTAATGCCGAGCGCAGCAACGAGAAGAAGAACCTTCATCTTACACGCCAGGCAGAGCGTGCCCTGAGGACCACATTCCTTGAGGCCAAGGTGTTCCAGAGCACATCGATAAGCACCGCGCACCTGCTGCTGTGCATTTTACGTAATGAGAATGACCCCACTACAAAGTTGCTTAACAAGCTAAAGATCGATTACGAAACAGTTAAAGAACAATTTATCAGCATGACATCAAACGAAGAAGAATACCTGGAAAATCTGCCTAAAGCAGAGTCGTACAACGACGATGCAGGACAAGATGACAGCCTGCGCGAGAGCACTTTCAACAATCCTTCTTCAGGCGCTAAGGCCAACAAGAAATCCAAAACGCCCGTACTTGACAACTTCGGCCGCGACCTGACCGAACTTGCCGAAGAAGGCAAACTGGACCCTGTGGTAGGCCGTGAAAAGGAAATTGAGCGCGTATCGCAGATATTGAGCCGCCGAAAAAAGAACAACCCACTGCTTATCGGTGAGCCCGGGGTAGGTAAATCGGCCATTGCCGAAGGCCTTGCACTGCGCATCATCCAAAAGAAAGTATCGCGGATCCTGTTCAACAAGCGCGTGGTAACGCTCGATCTTGCCAGCCTGGTCGCCGGTACAAAATACCGCGGGCAGTTCGAAGAGCGCATGAAGGCCGTAATGAACGAACTGGAGAAGAATGATGACATCATCCTTTTCATTGACGAGATACACACCATTGTGGGTGCAGGTGGCGCTACAGGGTCGCTTGACGCCAGCAACATGTTCAAGCCGGCACTGGCACGCGGGGAGATACAATGCATCGGCGCGACTACCCTGGATGAGTACCGCCAGTACATTGAGAAGGACGGCGCGCTTGAGCGTCGTTTCCAGAAGGTGATCGTAGAACCTACATCGGTAGAGGAAACTATCACCATCCTGAACAACATTAAGAACAAGTATGAAGACCACCACAGCGTGACCTACAGCCAGGAAGCAATAGAGGCTTGTGTAAAGCTGACGAACCGTTACATGAGCGAACGTTTCCTTCCTGACAAGGCTATTGACGCGCTGGATGAGGCAGGTTCCCGCGTACACATTACCAATATTGATGTACCTAAACAGATCCTTGACCTGGAAAGGCAGCTTGAAGAAGTACGCGAGTTAAAGAACAGCGTGGTTAAGAAACAAAAATATGAGGAAGCAGCAAAACTTCGCGATGATGAGAAACGGATAGAGAAAGACCTTGCCATAGCCCAGGAGCAGTGGGAAGAGGAATCTAAATCCAACCGCATACTTGTAACCGAAGATAACGTAGCCGATGTGGTATCAATGATGACAGGAATACCTGTAAACCGCATCGCGCAGACCGAAAGCAACAAACTGGCAAAATTGCCTGAACTTATAAAAGGCAAGGTCATAGGACAGGACGAAGCGGTGGCAAAGATCGCCAAATCAATCCAGCGTAACCGTGCAGGCCTCAAGGACCCGAACAAGCCAATAGGCTCGTTCATCTTCCTGGGACAGACGGGTGTGGGTAAAACACAGCTGGCCAAGGTTATTGCCAAAGAACTTTTTGATAGTGAGGATGCACTCGTACGCATCGACATGAGCGAGTACATGGAGAAATTTGCCATATCGAGGCTTGTAGGAGCGCCTCCGGGATATGTTGGCTACGAAGAAGGCGGCCAGCTTACCGAAAAGGTACGCCGCAAACCGTACTGCGTAGTGCTTCTTGATGAGATAGAAAAGGCGCACCCGGATGTATTCAACATGTTGCTGCAGGTGCTGGATGACGGATATTTAACAGACAGCCTTGGGCGCAAGATCGACTTCCGCAATACGATCATCATCATGACATCCAATGTTGGCGCACGCCAGCTGAAAGATTTCGGACAAGGTGTAGGGTTTGGCACCTCGGCTAAAAAACTTCAGGCCGATGAGCACACAAAAGGCGTTATAGAAGCGGCATTGAAGAAAACCTTCGCGCCGGAGTTCATCAACAGGATCGATGACATCATCGTGTTCAACGCGCTTGAAAAAGAGCACATTGACCAGATCATCGAAATTGAGCTTGCAAGGCTGTACTCAAGGGTAAAAGACCTTGGCTACAACGTAACGCTATCAGACAAGGCAAAGGCTTTCATTGCAGAGAAAGGCTTCGACAAGCAATATGGTGCAAGGCCGCTGAACAGGGCCATCCAGAAATATGTGGAGGATGCCCTTGCAGAAGAGATCATCACGGCCAAAATAGCCGGTGGGGATGAGATCTTCATGGACCTTGAGGAAAATGCTACCGAACTTACGGTTACGGTAAAAAAGGCTGAGAATACCTCAAGCCCTGAATAAGTAATAATTATTGGTTTTTAATGAAAGATCCCCAAGGCGCATAAGCTTTGGGGATTTTTTTATCCTCTTCATAAAACCTCATCGCTAACCCTCTACAAACGAGAGGTATACGGAACGTTCTTTTAGCAATAACTATTAAAAAACCTCAACTCCAGCCGCTCTCCAGGGAAGTGGGGAACTCATGCTTGAATGGCAGGTCCTAAAATATTTAGGCAACTATATCGGGGTTCGGGTGCAGCTGCTCCCCTCTCCTTTGGAGAGTCCCGATAGCTATCGGTATGGTGAGGTCTTCCTGCCAACATTATTTTTTTGATAAATAACTCCCAACGCCGCGCCACTATTAAAAAAAGTAGTAATTTAGGTTATTAAACAGATCAGATAATGCTTGAAAAAGTAATTGTGGGCAGTGAAGAATGGTGCTCGTTCCCACAGCTTGGCATTCACGCCATTAAGGCACGCGTAGACTCGGGTGCGAAGACCTCGGCCCTCCATGCCGTGAACATCGTTCCCTTTGAAAAGGAAGGCGAGAACTGGGTAAAATTCGACATCAACCCCATACAGAAAAATATAAAGACGGTCATACACTGCCAGGCCCCCCTCGTGGACAAGCGTGTGGTGAAAAGCTCGAGCGGTTTTCGTGAACAGCGTTATGTCATCCGTGCCGAAACACAGGTAGGTGAAACGCGCTGGGAGGTAGAACTCACATTGACCAACCGTGACTCTATGGGTTTCCGCATGCTGTTGGGCCGTGAGGCAATGAGCGGGCGAATATTGGTCGACCCTGAACAAAAATATGTATTGGGGCAACCTACCAGGGAAAAATTACACGAGTATTACGATAAAGGCGAAGAGCCGAAGCGTGGTCTCCGTATCGGCCTTTTGGCAAGCAACCCTTCACTGTACAGCAATAAGCGCATCATGGAAGCCGGCGAACAGCGCGGCCATGAAATGCACTTTTTAAGCCTTAAGGACTGCTACATGAAACTGGATGCCAATACGCCCGAGATACATTACCGCGGCGGCAGGGTACTGAATGACTTTGATGCTGTTATACCGCGCATCCGTCCCAGCATGACATTTTACGGGTGTGCCCTTACACGCCATTTTGAAGCATTGAAGGTTTTTTGCCTTAACTCCTCGATGGCGATAAGCCAGTCGCGCGACAAACTGTACTCGCTGCAATTACTGCTAAACAACGGGGTTGATATACCAACCACAGGATTTGCCAATTCACCGCTTGATACTAACGAACTTATAAAAATGGTAGGCGGATCACCGCTAATCGTGAAACTGCTGGAAGGCACGCAAGGCAAAGGCGTTGTTCTGGCAGAGACCAAAAAGGCGGCCGAGAGCGTTATCAATGCATTTAAAAGCCTGAATGCCAATATACTTGTACAGGAATTCATAAAAGAAGCGAATGGCAAAGACCTCAGGCTGTTCGTAATAGACGGAAAAGTTGTGGCTACGATACAACGGGAGGCGCTTCCGGGAGAGTTCCGGGCAAATATCCACTTGGGCGGGACGGCTTCGGTAATAAAAGCAACCCCCGAGGAGAAAAGGATCGCGGTAAAAGCTGCAAAGGCCATGAACCTGAAAGTTGCAGGCGTCGACATTATCCGCTCGGATAAAGGGCCGCTGTTATTGGAGGTGAACTCCTCTCCCGGCCTGGAAGGTATTGAAGGCGCAACCAATAAGGACATTGCCGGGGAGATGATAAAGGCTATTGAGAAGAATTTTAAATACAAGCTATAGCAAATAGTTATGGGCATTATCGCAAAAATAATAATTGGCTTAGTGGCGCTGATCCACCTGTATATCATGTGGCTGGAAATGTTCGGCTGGATGACAAGGGCACGCAAGGTTTTCCGAAAGCTCCCGCCTGACATGTTTGAAAAAACAAAGTCGATGGCGGGCAACCAGGGGCTTTACAACGGATTTTTGGCCGCGGGCCTTATATGGTCGCTGGTCATTTGCTGTAATGCCGAATGGAGCGCCAACGTAGCTATGTTCTTTTTGGGATGCGTATTCGTAGCAGGCGTGTATGGTGCTATGACGGTCCAGAAAACAATATTCTACGTTCAATCGGTACCGGCACTGTTGGGGCTGTTGGCTGTTTATTTAAAAATATAATAGATAATAGATAATAGATAATAGATAATAGATAATAGATAATAGATAATAGATAATAGATAATAATGAAATATTGGGTAATTATTGTAATAGTGCTCATCGGGCTAATGATAACCATTGTTGGGGCATTATTAAAGATAATGCACTGGCCGGAAGCCAGCTTAATGCTGATCGTGGGAATGGGTTTGAAAGCACTGGGAATACTATTGCTTCTGATCAAAGTTGTAATGGCAAGGAACAGTAATTCGCTATTAAAACAATAATTTATGATTAAAAAAATTACTTTACCCTTACTCTTCAGCCTCCTACTATCACTTTCGGCCTTTGCCCAGCAATCCGGCTGCTCTAAATTTAAGAATGGTACCTTTAAGGTAACGGATCCGGCTTCGAAAAAGGTCTGCATAATTACCCGCGAAGGCAACATCCAAACCGAAAAAATGGAAGAGAGTGAGGAGGTTTACGACTTCGACCTGGTATGGATAGACGACTGCACCTATACCGTAACCCCCACCCCTGCTACCGCGGCACGCAACAAGGCAGTGCTGAAGGCGGGCACCATGACCGTACGCATCATCAAGGCTAAGGACAACTCCTACACCCAGCGCGTTACCGTGGCTACCAATCCAAAATTCAGGCGCATGGACGAAGTGTTTTTGGTGGAAAGCAAGTAAGCCATGAGGTACTGTTACATTATAGCCCTGCTGCTGTTTTTACACTGTAATGCTCAGGAAAAGCTTTTTGAGGTTGACGGATATCCTGTTACAGACAAAATGATTCGCGACAATTATGGTAAAGACAATAACCGTAAAAATGTTGGCGATGTTTTCTCATTGGAAAAAGTGTGGTTTGGCAATAAGGCAATTGGACAAACATTAATTTTTGAACTTTATACTGATGGCCATCGCTTTATTACCTGGCACTTTTATAACAATGATATACCCGCAGCATTGGCAGAAACTATCGAAATGCATTTAGAGAGCGGAGAGCTTGCGGAAAATAAGCAAGTTGCTGCGGCACTTCCGAAATTCACTAAAATAGCCGTAAGCATTCCTGAAAATTATTTTGAAACCCTAAAAGGGCTTGGACTCGGGGATACTAAAGAGAAAGCGCTCGCTATCTATAACAGCAAGCCGGACAATATTACAAACACTAACGGCGTTGAAAAATATGAATGGTCGTTCGTCGGTGATATTTCCATATCTGAAGGATACAGCAAAGCAGACGGAAAGCCGGTAGCCCGGGACAGTTTTGGACATAACGTTACGCTGTTCTTCAGGGAGGAGAAACTGATTGGGATTATTTTACTTAATGATATTCCATAAGCAGATGAACAAAAATGTAAAACGGCTTATAAAATATACGGGCATTCTTGCAGGTACAATAATTGTACTTGCTTTTGGATTGTACCTGATCTTCATTTTCCCATCGACCGTCAGCTGTCCGGCCTTCAATGAGGGCTACTATGACTGGCTGCCTTATACCGAAAAACAGGACATTGTATTTACAGATGGGAAGTCGGACCGGGTATTTACAGTTTCAACGTTTGAGATACATCATACCACAAGTTATAACGCTAATACAAAATGTGGCTGCTGTGAGGACCAAGTGAGAATAGTAATGACATCTGCCGAGGAGACCGTTGAAGTAATCTATGATAATTATGACAATCCGGACACCTGCCTTGGGGAAATGATGCGTGTAAACTTTAAAAACGGTTATGCAGAAGCGCAAAACCTTGGAATTTCCCCATCTGATGAAAAATTCAATGTAGAGAACAAGATCTTTTTTAAAAAGGGCAAAGGGATGACTAAGTTTATTGTGCGCGGAAAAACCTGGAGCCTGAAAAGCAGTGGGACAACAGGTAAAAAGCAGAGTGTTGGCAATGGCACCGGCTGTTAGGCTACCTATAGACTGAAGGGACTGCCCTCAGCATTTTGCCCGAACACTTTTCACAAATAAAGTTTGGTTTTTATTTATTCATGATCAACACAATAGCTATTATTGTAATAAATAAAAGAGTTGAAGATGCAGTTCAAAGAGATCCATACCGAACGCCTGATCCTCCGCGCCATTACGCCCGAAGTGTACGACTACATCCACAACAACTTCGGCAACACAGAGCTGATGGAGTTCCTCGGCCTGGCGTCAGCCGAAGACCTTGCTATGGAGAAAGAAAAGTACAGTAAGGTCTACGCTACACATAACCGTACGTTTATGCTTTTCCAATTGATCGATAATGCTACAGGTAAGATCATTGGCGGATGCGGCTACCACACCTGGTTCCCTAAGCACGACCGTGCCGAGATAGGCTACGACCTGAGAGATGAAGAGGACAAGCGCAAAGGCCTTATGACCGAAGCCGTAGCGGCCGTGCTGGACTATGGATTTACCGAGATGGGGCTGCACCGTGTGGAAGCGCTGGCAGCGGAATACAATGAGCCATCCCTTAAGATATTGAATAAGTTCGGATTTAAATTTGAAGGGACACTGCGGGAGCATTACAATGTAGGCGGGGTAATGGAGGATTCGGTGATGTACTCGCTGTTGAAGCACGAATTTAAAAAGCAATGACATGAAAAAGTTTCTTTTCCTGCTTACCATAGTTGCTTTTACGGGCTGCTTTGCCGGATACCACACCATAGACGGTGCCGCAATGCATGCCGATGAAATAACAGCCATAGCTAAAAAGCTGTTCGAACAGGGAAATTATGGCTGGAGCCTCCCCACGAAAGCCATTGATGAACTTGCGCTAAGTGACGATGAAAAAAAACTTTTGGGGCCCAAACTGAGATATACCGAAGCCTTATTGGTTTACGACGATATGTTTGGCAAGAGTAATGACAGCCTGGTGGTTTTCTTCCACGATCCCTCGTGGGCGCACCAGCACGCCATTTATGTAGACATGAAAAGAACACCTCGCAAAACGATGCCTGAAGCATGCCAAAGGGTAACAGGCAGGATATATTACAGCAGATCGGCAGGAGGGCTGCGTACTGCAAAAATTTTATAGAAAATGGCTAAAACAAAACTTTCCCCTGAAGAGCAGATTACGGAATTCATTACTACCTCTACTCATCCGCTAAAGGATCTGATCCAGGCATTGCGCGAATTTATATTAGAGATAAGCCCGGAGATCAGCGGGCACATCAAGTGGAACTCACCAGCGTTTTACTACAATGGTGAAATGGCTGATTTTGACCCAAAGGAATATAAGCGTGATATTGCCGTTCTCCATGTGAGGAAACCCGGAGAGATACTCCTTGTTTTTCCCACAGGTGCTATAGTAAAAAAAGATCCGGGGATACTTGAAGGCAAGTATACCGATGGCCGCCGCATGGTAACGATAAAAAGCATGGAAGACCTGAACAGTAAAAAAGATCCGCTAAAAACAGTGATAACGGATTGGCTCGATAAAATTGAGAAATAATGATACGTAAGATAGTAACCTGTTTTTTTACTGTAATGGTGCTCTCGTCATTTTTGACACCGAAGAAAATAGACCTGGAACTTTTAAAAGGCAAGTGGACTTATAAAGAATATTACCCTAAAAGGGAAGTAGATATTTATATGAAGGTCAAAGATGTGCCACACGACAAAGGAAGTTTTGACTTCAGGGAAAATGGCGTGCTTATGGTTAAGCAAAATTCCGGCTGGTGCGGCACTCCGCCCATCCATTATCAAACCGTTGAAGGAAAATGGGAAGTAGTGAGCGACTCTGTTGTACGCCTTGAATACCGGAATTGGCGTGGCAATATTTCGAAACAGCTGCATATTGTAAGCCTGAACAAAACAGAGATGGCATTTAAGAATTATAATAGTGCTAAATGATGCCAATAAAACTACTCCTTTTCGCCTTACTGATCAGCTTCAACACTTTCGCCCAGATAAAAGGCACGATCAAAGACAGCTATACAAAGCAGCCCATACCGCTTGTAAACATTTGGGTAGTTGGTGAGGATAAAGGCACTACGGCCGATGAGCAGGGGAACTTCAGCCTGCCAATTGCTGATCTTTCAAAAACATTGCTGTTCAGCGCGGTTGGCTACGGGGACGTTTCGATAAAGGTTTCGGACATTAAGGATGTGATCGTAATGTCGCCCAGGCCAATAGAGCTCGAAGAAGTGATACTAGGCAAGAGACAAAATAAAAGCTTTCGTACCATTAATGCATTAGAAGATGAGGAGGAAACTTATTTTGCTTCATCATCAACGGTAAGGCCGCGCATGATCGCAAGGCTGATACCCAACCGCAAAGAATATTTACCGACCCCTTTTATTAAAGATGTAACCTTCATTACCGTAAGCCGCTCACCCGATCCCAAATTCAACCTGAGGCTTTATTCGGTTGCCGAAGATGGCGGTCCCGGAGAATTACTTTATGGTAAAAACCTGATCTGCACTGTAAAGAAAAACAAGCGAATTACCACCATAGACCTCTCATCATACAACATAAGGATGCCCGAAAAAGGTTTTTTTGTAGCAATAGAATGGCTTATCATTGACAGCAACCGCTTTGATCTGGTATCACTAAAATATGGCAAGGCACTTGACCGAAAGGATAAGCAGTACAACATTTGCTACGACCCGCCGTTCCAATGCGCCTATACTGACAGGCTGGGCTCACAATGGCTATATGAAAGAGGCGCCTGGACGAACAAGTATAACATGCACAATAAAAAGTACTACAATTTCTTTGCGGAGGTAACCTTATCGGATTGATCTTACAGTTCAGTTATCTACTTGAAAGTCTCATTCCTGAGTCGAAATAACAGAGCCCAAAGGTTTTAAAAACCTTTGGGCTCTCAAATATATAACAGTCATTATTCGAACACGGTCTCGTCTATCTGCATATTATAAAGGAATGCAATGGTGTTCTCGATGTCATAATGCAGTATGCGGTCTTCGGTAACAAGCGGTACTTCTTCCCTATACGACTTGAGGAACATCTCAATGAAATCGCTCGACTTGAGCGGCCTCCTGAACTCGATGGCCTGTGAGGCGTTCATCAGCTCTATGGCAAGGATGCGCTCGAGGTTCTTAATGATCCTCAGCGCTTTGGTGGCCGCATTTGCCCCCATACTCACGTGGTCTTCCTGTCCGTTCGATGAAACAATGCTGTCTACGCTGGCAGGCGTTGCAAGCTGTTTATTTTGGCTCACAATGCTCGCGGCGGTATATTGCGGTATCATGAAGCCCGAGTTAAGCCCAGGGTTGCTAACCAAAAATGGCGGCAGGCCACGCAGGCCGGAAATAAGCTGGTAGGTACGCCTCTCTGAAATGCTGCCCAGTTCGGCCAGTGCGATCCCGAGAAAATCGAGCGTGAGCGCCAGTGGCTGCCCATGAAAGTTGCCGCCGGAAATGATCTGGTCGCTTTCAGCAAATATATTTGGGTTATCGGTAACCGAGTTGATCTCGGTACGGAAAACCTTTTTTACATAGTCTATGGTATCTTTTGTAGCGCCATGCACCTGTGGTATGCAGCGGAACGAATAGGGGTCCTGTACGTGCTTTTTAGGCTGGGCAATGATCTCGCTATCCTCCAGCAGTTCATTAAAACGCCTTGCGGTAACGATCTGTCCCTTGTGCGGGCGAACGATATGGATAAGCTCATTGAACGGCTCTATGCGGCCATCAAAGCCTTCTAACGATATCGCACCAATAACATCGGCAAGATAGCTGTATTTTACAGACCTCAGCAGGATGTGAACTCCATAGGCGCTCATGAACTGTGTACCGTTGAGCAATGCAAGTCCTTCCTTAGATCTGAGCTCTATAGGCTTCCATCCCATTTTATCAAGGACTTTGCCGGCAGGCTGGCGGAAACCGTCGGCAAATACCTCCCCCATTCCGAGCAGTGGCAATGACAGGTGTGCCAATGGCGCCAGATCGCCCGATGCGCCCAAAGAGCCCTGCTCGTATACTACAGGAAATATGTCATTATTATAAAAGTCAACAAGCCGCTCCACCGTTTCCAACTGTACGCCAGAATGCCCGTAGCTGAGCGACTGTATCTTGAGGAGCAGCATGATCTTTACGATCTCGGCCGGTACCTCATCACCCGTGCCGCAGGCGTGTGACATAACGAGGTTCTCCTGTAGCCTTGTAAGGTTTTCATTGGATATCTTCACATTATACAGCGACCCGAAACCTGTATTAATGCCGTAAATGGCATCCTCGTTCGATCGCATTTTCTCATCAAGGTACATACGGCATCTTTCGATGTTTGCCCTTGCCTCTTCGGACAAAGCCAGCTTTTTATCCTGCGAAAGGATAGCGTTCACGATCTCAAGGGACAGGCTTTCGCTGCTGATATAATGTATGGTTTCCATATTGGAGGTGTGTTTGAAGGCCCAAAATTCAAGAAACAATAATTAAAAAACAAGATTTTTGGCAATTATTCATCGTTATACCGATATTCAGCGATTTACCATTTATAAATCGGGAATTGCTTAACGAAACTTAATTTTAGTAACTTCGCCATTCCCAATAAATTTTTGCCCAAATGCTATCCTACCGTTACACACGCCCGCTGAAATGGACAATGATACCCGTGCTTCTACTGTTATGGGCAGCTACTGGCTATTCGCAAACGGCAATGGATGAGTACCGCACCGGAAGGGCTTTTGCCGCACGCTACCAAATAGATACCGCGTACCATCATTTGCAGAAGGCGGTGAAGCTCAGCCGTAATTCCTCCGAAGGTGCAAAGGCATTGATCTACCTGCAATATGGCAAGCTTTTAAAGCTAAAAGAAAAGACCGACAGCTCGTTCGTATATTTCAACAGAGCGCTCGATACTTATAGTAAGCAAAACAATAAAGACAGCATACTGTTTGTAAAGGCATCCATTGCCGAGGTGTTCAGGTTCCGTGATAACAAGCATAAGGCACTGGAATACATAAAAGAGGCTGAAATACTGCTAACGCCGGAGACCGCCCCAAATATTATGGCCTATTATTATAACAGGCGCGCCGGGATCGAGAACATGTTCTCTAATAATGCGTATGCCCAAAAGTTATCTGAAAAGGTGATCGCCATGCAGGACCGTGTGACTGATAAGGAAACGGTCGTGTACAGTTATAATGAGCTTGGAGCCATTTATGAATACAGGGATGAGCCCGAAAAAGCTAATGCCTATTATATGGCCGCACTGAGACTTGCCGATGCCTATAACCTGCTCATACCAAAGGCCAATGTACTAGTAAATTTAAGCAGGACACCTGATATCGATAGCAGGATAAAGCTGCTCGAGGAAGCGTTCGAGCTAAGCAAAACAACTGACAACCTCGATATGCAGTTCAAGATCGCCAACCTGCTTTTTTGGCCCTACAAAGAAAAAGGCGATTATAAAAAAGCATTCGAATACTGCTACCTTGCCTTATACATGGAGGAAAAAATGTACGATTCCAGGGCACTGGCAAGGACAGCAGAAATAGAGCGCAAATACAACCTGAGTAAAGCACAGGAAGACCTGCGGCATAAGAACTCCGAAGTCAACAGCGCCGAAAAGACCATGATACTTACAGTTATCATTGCCGCCCTTGCTGTGATAGTGCTGTTCATCATGGTTTACTTTTACAGGAAGACCAAAAACAACAACAACATACTGGAACAGCTTTCCAAAGAAAATGAGTTCCTGCTGAGCGAAGCTAACCATCGGATAAATAACAACCTGCAGCTCATTACCATTATGATCAGCGATGAGATGCGGAAAACGGATGTAGACAAGCATGATGCCCTCAATAAGATCATGTCAAAAGTGAACTCTATAGCACTGCTTCACAGGCACCTGTACAAAGCTGACGATAAACGAATAGTTAACGTTGGCAAATACCTCAGGGAAGTGCTGAGCAATTTTTCGGAGGTTTTTGCCGAACAGGGCATAAAGACTTGTTTTAGGAAAGAAGACATATACATTCCAAATGAAGAGGCTATATATATGGGACTGCTTGTTACCGAACTGTGCATCAATTCGATAAAATATGCTTTTACTGACCAACAGGATAAGCAGATAGATTTTGAACTCGCCATCAGAAAAGATAAGCTCATTTTTAGCTTTAAGGATAACGGAAAGAAAAATGCCGGGGAGGAAATAATCCCAAAACTTGCGCAACGCCTTTGCAAACAGCTGAAAGTGAATTGCAGGACGGCTACAGATGACGGATTTTTGTTCTACTTCGAAAAATAAAATACTATGATAATTCCCGAAACGGTTAAGATATTAATTGTTGAAGATGAGATACTGATCGCCGAATATGTAAAAGAAATGCTGGCAGATGATGGATTTACCGCGGTAAAGATGGCACATGAACGGGATGATGCCGTTATGATGTTCCGCGCCTATTGCCCGGATATCATCCTGATGGACATCAACATCCATGGCCGCGACACGGGCATTGACCTGGCCGGTACCAAAAACCCCGAAGCCAACATCATTTTCCTGACAGCCCAAAGCGACATGGCTACCATGCAGAAAGCGCTGGCAACAGCCCCGAGTTCCTACCTGACAAAGCCCATCAGGAAAACCGACCTCATGGCCGCCATACAGTTGGTCCTACAAAATAAAAAGGAACGCTTTGTAACTATAAAGGACGGGTACGGCACAGTGAAGATAGCACAGGATGACATACTGTATATCAAGGCTGACAATGTGTATCTGGATATATATACTACAAAGAAGAATTTTACGGTACGGCATACACTCGAGAAATTCATGCTTGAACTGGATGCGGCGGCTTTTGCCAAAACCCATCGATCCTACATTGTGAACCGTGCGGCCGTAACAGGGAAAAGCAGCAAATCCGTATATATTGGAGATATAGAGATACCACTGTCCAGGAACTACTCTTTAGACCTGTAATGCAGTTCGCATACAAATTCCTGCATTTCACAACAAAATGTTAAAACGTACGGTAAGACTGGCTACATTTGAAACGAATTTTAGTAAAAACCCAGTCTGCAAGTATCGTAATGATCTGCCGGAATTTTTTAAAGTTGTAGCTTTTTCGACATCGGGGTCTTCTTAAGCACATAGCCGGCAAATTCAGATATTCCTATCCCTCCCTCCGCAGGCTGGGCCTTTTTATTATAATAAAGTGATGCGTTGCTCAGAAAATATCGGACAAACCACCAATTTTATACCAATTGTTCATTAATTGCCAAAGCGCTTCTTCCCGAAGCGCTTTTTTATGGTGTATACTCTATCATGTCAATAATGCTGAGTGCATCCCACATACAAACTTCTGCATTTCACAACAAAAATTGATGATGAAAAGATACTGTCGCTATTTTTGGTACAGATCTAAAGAACGCCGGCCTGCAAAAAAACACAGCCATAAAAGTATGTTGCTTTTCATGACATCGGGGTCTTCCAAGCACTAACGGGCAAATTTTACATAATACAGCAGGCCGGCCTTTAGATACTATACTTCCTAAACTTTGCCTCCTAAACTATTTTTGCGCCTTTTCGGCCTCTATTTTTAAATATGCCTTTCCGAGATAACTGATAATATCGGAAGCGGTGAACGCCTGACTGCTAACGTCACATACGCCAATGTCGGCCGCAAGCCCATGCAGGTAAACGCCAAATACTGCGGCATCTGCAGGCAGGTAGGATTGTGCCAGCAACCCCGTAATAACGCCCGTCAGGACATCGCCGCTTCCGCCTGTTGCCAGACCGGAATTGCCTGTAGGATTAATATACACCACATCGTCAAACGCAATGATGGTAAAGGCATCCTTGGCCACGAGGATAATATTATGTTCTTTAGCGAATGCCCGGATCTTTTCCACCTTTTCAAAATCATCCTGCCAGGACCCAATAAGTCGTTCCAATTCCTTGGGGTGCGGTGTGAGTATGGTATTTTCAGGAAGGTATTTAAGCCATTCCTTGTTATAGGACAGTATATTGAGCGCGTCGGCATCAATAACCAAAGGCGATCGCTGCCTTTTTAGGAATTCAAACAGGGCCTGTTGTGTTTCCGGATGCTGGCCAATGCCGGGTCCCAGCCCTACTGCTTTGGGCTGCAGATCGAAACTGATGTTCTTTATGTGCTCTTTGCCATCAGTAAGCACCATGGCTTCGGGAAAAGCTGTCTGCACGATATCATACCCACATTTGGGTACATAGGCCGTAACCAGCCCACACCCCGATCTGAGCGCCGCTTTTGCAGACAGTAATGCCGCCCCTATCTTGCCATAACTGCCGCCAATGATCAATGCGTGCCCCTGCGTACCTTTGTGTGCGTGGTGGGGTACAGGGCGATAGCGGCGGTGGGCTTCGGTCTTTTCGGTAAGATGGTAGTGAGTCGTTTCGGCATCAATGAATTCTTTGTCGAGGCCGATATCGAGTATCTTGATATCTTTGATGAAATGGCAATTGCCTGCGAGGTAAAAGGCGAGTTTGGGGAATTGGAAGGTAAGTACAATGTCGGATCGCACGGCCAATTCTGTTTTCCTGTCCATGAACATTCCGGATGGCACATCTATGGAAATGACTTTCGCCTTGCTGTTGTTGATCTTTTCGATCACATCGCGTACTTCCTGCCCCACTTCCCGGTTCAGGCGAATGCCAAATATCGCATCAATATACACGATCTTATGCTTTTTATAAGCATAGACCTCATTGGTATTGCACTGCAGGCTGCTTTCTTCCAGCTTTTCCAGATTAGAGGTAAAATCGGCAGAAGGATCGCCTGCACCCTCTACGATGTCGACGACCGCCTTATAATTATCACGATGGAGCAGCCGCGCCACAACAAGGCCGTCACCACCATTGTTACCCCTGCCGCAAAATATATGGAAAACGGTCTCCTTATCAGGAAACTTCCTTTTTAGCCACAAAAACACCTCGGTACCCGCCCTTTCCATCAATTCACCCGAAGTAATGCCCTGCCGGGAAATTGTGATCTCGTCAGCTTCCTTTATTTTACCTGCCCCAAAAATTTTCATATGTAATGATCGCTATTAATTAATCTCCGGCTTTAGTGCTGCCGGACAGGGTATACTAAGTAAATTTATCACATTTGGCGCATCCGATCTGTGTCATGAAGTAATATTTAACGTACTGGGCCACCGGTGATGCAGATCATTACCCTTTTCTGCGATCGGTCTACAAATGTAAAATCACATTTTCCTGTTTTAAGTTCCTCTTAACAAATACTTTTTTTGGCTATGTTTGCGTAAAAAAAACCAAGACTATGAAAAAGCTGCTGTCCCTAAGCCTGTTATTATTCTGCGTTGCCGTTCATGCACAAAAGCAGCGGTACGAGAATAAGGAATATGGCTTTGCGATGGATGAGCCGGAAGGATGGCTCTGGGCCAACAACGACGACCTGAAGCAAAACCTTGGCAAGCTCGATCTGGACAATGCAAAGCTGCTCAAGATCATACAGGACCACAAGGGATCGCTGCTGCTAATGTCCTATTACAAATATGACCCCATGACCAAAGCAGGGCTCATTCCAGCTGTGCAGGTCAATGTGAGGGAAATGCGCAACAAGGATCTCAGTATTTTTAAGTCTTATATTGTCAAAAGCGCCAACAGCTTTAAGGACCTCTACACCGATTATGAATTTATCGATGAGCCGAAGGAGGTCAGGGTTAACAGCATTAAGAGCATTTACTTTAGTGGGAAATTTACGATGAAAACCCAAATGGGCGAGATCTACCGGGTTCGCAGCAGGACATATGTGATACCCCACGGCGACTTCTACTTCCAGATCGTACTGACAGATGGTGTGGTAACCGAAGATTGCTCGAAGCTTTTTGAGGAATTGATCGATAGCATTAAAATTAAGAAGTAGCATTGCCGGATATTGGATGGTTAGATACAGTATCTTAAACTGCCTGATCAGATATAAGCTTGTCGCACCAGGTCTTACATCTAAAGATCTAATGATAGATATCATATCTAAAAATCCAGACATTACCTCTCGGCCATCAACCCCTCCAGCCTCTTCCTGTCGCTTTCCGGCAACAATGGCAGCAGGCTCTCGAACTGTGCCCTTAATACATCTTTTTTCAGCATTTTACGAATATTGTCTTTCGCGAACTTTACGAACTGCCATTTGTGGTGCCCGGCGGCATTAACAAGGTTTTGCAGCATTATCATATCAAATTTTCCGATATAGAGCAGGTTGGCCAAGGCATTTTGGCGTACAGTGCTTTCATATTTGGGAGAAGAGTATTCCAACAGCTCCGCGTACATTTTATCTTTTTCAGTAGCGCGATAGCCCATTGCATTGTAGGCCAGCGTGAGCCACAGTATGCGCAGGTTCTTATCGTTGAAGCCTATCCACCCATCGGCTTTATCGAGGAATTCCGGCTGCCTGTCGGGCAATTTGCTGCACAGCACGTTAAGAGCGATCTCCTTTGTAATATAGGAGTTATCGTCGAGGAGTGTAATGTAATCATTGATGAACGATGGCGGTATGGTCGTTACCGTACGCGCCACGGCCTGCCGCAGCCTGATGTCGCCCGATCGCATGGCATAACGTATGATCTCGGCTTTTTCCTCAAAAAGTACCTCAGCGATCTGGAACAGCACCTCCTCTTTTACCGGATAGAACTGATCCGACTGCAATATCTGCATGAAAATTGGCTTTTTCTCGGCAAAGCGCTTGTCGGCCAGGTCACCCAATTTCAGGTAAAGCTGCATGAATTCGTTCTTGTTGAGCAGTTCTAATGCCTCCTGGACCTCGAACCCGCCTCTTTCGAGCCAGCGTTTGCGGAAGCTGTTAGTATCATAGTTGGAGACTTTATTGATCTCCGCAAAAAAATCATCGGTATCAACATTTTTGTAGGCATACTTTTCAAGATACGCCTTAACAGCCTTGCGGAAAGCCTCCTCACCCACACCATTTCGCAATACATGCAGCGCCCACGCTCCCTTTTGGTAAAAGGTGAGCGTGCTTGCCTTTTCGTTCATCACAGGGATGGTATCGGTTTTGGCGGCCTGCTGCAGTCGCTCGGCCATTTGGTAGAGTTCATAGTTGAAATGGTCGTCGCCGTATAATTCCTTTTCGCACAGCAGCGCATAGTAGGTCGCAAAGCCTTCCTGTAGCCAGTGGTGGGAACTGCTTTCGGCGGTAACAAGGTCGCCGAACCACTGGTGTGCCAACTCGTGGGCATTGACATTAATGTAGGTTCGGTCGTTAAACCCGGCCTCGTCGACCACAAAGTCCTGTGCGAAAATGGTGGATGTGGTATTCTCCATACCGGCATACAGGAAGTCGAGCACCGGCACCTGGCGGTAAATGCCCCAGGGATAGGGCACGCCAATTTCCTTTTCAAGGAAATCGAACATCCGTTTGCTGTCACGGTAGGTCGGGCCGAATTTATCTTTGTCTTCCGGGCGGAGGTAGTATTCCAGCGGCGTACCGGAACCGGATGTCTCGGAATACTTATCAAATTTTCCGATGGCAAGCATTACAAGGTAGCTGCTCATAGGTTTCTCCATTTCGTAATACCAGGAAGTATCTTTACCGAGCAATCCCTTTTTGCTGAGTTCCCCATTGGACATGACGGTGTAATTGGCGTCAAAGGTTGCAGACATATTAAAGATCACCTTCTCGTTCACATCATCAAAGCTGGGCAGCCAGTGGCTGGTGTACTTTCCCTGTCCCTGTGTCCATACCTGGTCGTCATTGCCATCTTTTACAAAGTAAAGCGTCTGTTTCGGTTGCGCCTCATACCGGAATTCCACCGTGTTTTTCCCTTTCTTAAACCCTTTGTACAGCTTTAAGGCATTCGCCGAGGCTGTCCAGCCCGTCTTCTTTTTACCGTTCACCTTTACATCGGTAAATTTCATGTTGCGCGCATCTATGTAGATGGTATCGACTTTTTTGTCAAGCACTTCGAAGGTGTACACCATTTTGCCCATGACCTTTTTATGCGGTACATCGAAGGACAGGTGGGTATTCGCCGTTTTAAAGTCAACCTTTTTGATTTGCTGGGCAAAGGCGATGGTAGAAAGTAACAGGAAAAACAAATATCTCATGTATGCGTTGTTTGCACAAAACTAAGCATTTGGAGCGATCTTATTTTCAGAAAATAACGTTAAATAGGACTTGTAGGATTGTAGGATTTTTTACTTTTATGTAATCCGAATTTAAAACGTTACAGTGCGGCGTTTTACACGAAAACATGTGCATAAAACGTAAATTCAGTTCCTTACGACTCCCCCTCTCCTTTGGAGAGGGACCGGGGGGTGAGGTCCGTGTGAGGGAATGCAGCGGCATCCTGCGAAGTGCAACGGAGCAGATAGAGCGGAAAGCCCTACACCGCAGCGCAGCGAAGGTAGAACGCCAAAAAAACATGAACATGAAGCACATCTTCAAAAAATATTATTGCCTTATCCTCCTGCTCTTCGCGGTCACTGCTCATGCACAGCTGATCCCCGGTACAGGCAAAGCCGAAGAAGCTGTAGCCGAAACGCCAAAGGATACCCTGGGGCGCCGCTCACCCCGTGGTACTGTTGAGGGATTCATAACAGCCATAGGCGAGTCGGATTACGTGCTTGCCAGCCACTATCTTGAGCTCAATAAAAGGACTTACCGCAAAGAGGCCGAACGCATACGCATAGTGACCATTTTCCAAAGGCTGCTGGACCAGAGCGGCGACATACAGGCCTACGGGTTCATCAGTAATAAGGAGACGGGGCGCACCGACGAAGAAAAGCTTCCTGAGGGTACCGACCTGGTGGGCAACATTACCGCGGCGGGTGAAACGGTAGACCTCATCGTAAAAAATACGGCAAAGGCAGGAGAGCCGGCGGTATGGCTTTTTTCGGCCGAAACGGTCGAGGACGTTCTCAGCATCAATGTTGACAACGACCTGCTGGTCGATAAAATACTGCCGGATGTGCTGAAGGAGCAACGGCTGGGCGGCGTTCCCGTTGGTCATTGGCTTGCCCTTGTGGTGCTCATCATGTTGGCCTACCTTGCGGCGTGGGCAGCCATCTCCATCATAAGCCTGCTTATACGTGCGGTATGGAAAAAAGCAGGTGAAGAAAATACAGCGCCGATCATCAGGGCTTTTGAATTGCCGTTCCGCCTGTACCTCACGGTATGGATATTTGTGGAGGTATCGCAGCAGGTGGGCATTTCTATCATTGTCAGGCAGCGTTTCAGCGTGATCAGCGTTACCGTAGGCATTGTGGCGATCCTTATGCTGTTGTGGCGCATTGCCGACCTGGTGAGCGTTTACACGAAAGACCGAATGACGGTACGCAAGCGCGTTTCGGCCATATCGATCATCATGTTCCTGAGGCGGACGGCCAAAATAGCCATCGTAATATTCGGCATCATTGCGGTGTTGGGTGCGCTGGGCGTAGACGTTACCGCGGGACTTGCCGCACTGGGCATAGGTGGTATCGCACTCGCCCTGGGTGCGCAAAAAACAATGGAGAACTTTGTGGGCAGCGTGACCCTTATCGCCGATCAGCCCATACGTGTCGGCGACTGGTGTAAGATAGGCGACATATCCGGTACGGTAGAGTCAATAGGCATGCGGAGCACACGCCTGCGCACATCGGCACGTACCATAGTAACGATACCCAATGGAGAATTCTCGTCGAGCCGGATAGAGAATTATGCGTTCCGTGACCGGTTCCTGTTTAACCCGCACTTTTTTTTCAGGCTGGAAACCTCACCCGACCAGGTGCGTTACCTGCTGGTGGAATTGCGTAAAGTGCTCTATGCCCATCCCAAAGTACTGGACTCCCCTCCTATCGTACGGTTTACAGGCATAGTTTCGAGCGCGCTGAAAATGGAGATCACTGCGTATGTGGAAGCGCCCAACTGGGACACGGCGCAGGAGATACATGAAGACCTATTATTACGCATGATGGACGTGGTGATAAGCAGCGGGACTTATTTTGCCCTGCCTTCGCAAATGGGCTATACCCCGAATGACCTCTATGACTTCGACAGGGCTAATGCCGCCGCAGAAACCGTAAAAGAATGGCGCGACAACAACGAAATGCCGCTGCCGAAATTTGACCCGGCACAGGTGGAGAAGCTGAAAGGTACGCTAAAATATCCGCCGGAAGGAAGTGTGGTGAAGGAAGACCCCTGAAAAACCGGGTAACACAACAGCCACAGTAGATAAAATTATATTATCTTCGGTCATACAAACAACCACCGTTATGACCCTATCATATAAAGCATTGACGTTAAGTGTAATGCTCATCCTAATTTCTGTCTCCTGTAATAAAAGGGAAGAACCTGCAAAAGCCGGACAAAGAACCGAAACAAAAAAAGAGAATGTCGTGTTCTTCGATGACTTTTCCGGTAGGGCGATCGACACCGCCAACTGGACGGCACGCACCGATGTGTTCGTGAACAACGAGCAGCAGGCTTACGCCGATTCGACCGCCACGCTTTATCTTGATAAAAATGTTGCAGGCGCAGAGAACGGCGCGTTGGTGATCCAGGCACATTACAGTCCGGGGTATCTCGCTGAGAACGGCAAAAAATACGACTTCATATCAGGCCGGATGGATTCGCGGGGCAAGAAACAGTTTACCTATGGTTCGATGGCCGCACGCATGAAAATGCCTCCCGGAAGCGGTTACTGGCCTGCATTTTGGGCATTGGGCGCACAGGGCGACTGGCCGGAATGCGGCGAGATCGACATCATGGAGTACGTAGGCGAGCCCGACTGGATAGGTTGCGCGCTGCACGGGCCGGGCTACTACGGCGATACGCATCTTGTGAATAAAGTGTATCTTGAAGATACGGATGTATCTGAATGGCATGTGTACTCGGTGGACTGGACTAAGGATTCACTACTCTTTAAAGTGGATGGCAAGCTGTTTTACCGTGTTACCAAACCGGTGGTAGGTAACTACGGCCCGTGGGTGTTCGACAAACCGCACTTCCTGATACTTAACTTTGCCCTGGGCGGTGCCTATCCCGCCAAGATCAATGGCGTAAAAACGCCTTACAACGGTATGCCTCAAAGCACAGTGGATGATATTAGGAAAGGGAATGCAAAAGTGTATGTGGACTGGGTCAAGGTAACAGAGTAGATTGCCAGATTCTTCGATAGTGGATTTTTAGATGGTAAGGCCGACTACAGTTTTCTTTTAAGGAAGTAACCCCTGACGTTAGCATTTTGATCATAAGGCCTGTTGACAAGCTGTCCTTTCGCATTGGTAACAGCGCCGAACAGGTCGAAAGTTTCGGTCACTAAACTATAATTTTTAGTGAGCGCCATTCGGTAGAGGCGCAGCTTAACGGGATCGCTGCTGCCGAAGAGCACATACGCATCCGGATGGCGCTCTGTAAAGGCATACACCGAGCGGAAAACAGTTGCCAGCACCGCAAAGGTGTCATTATTTCCGGATGGCGAAATATCGTCTATTTCTGTTTCGCCTGTTCGTTCGTTAATGGAAATGATACTGCCATAGCCAAGATTGTATACGTGTTCATTTAATGTAGCCGTATACTTGATAGCCATAGGAACAGTCCCGTTACTGCCGGTGGATATAAACCCGAAAACGGTAAGACTGGCATTGGATGAAAGTTCGTATTCCTTATATTCCATGAGCAATGATACGGCTTTATTGCCGGCAGGCAACAGCATTATGGTTTATTGGCTATCTTAGCGATCGCATTACATTTATATGGATATTAACTTCGTAACCTGCATGGCCGGTGGAGCAGCCTTTTTGCTGGGATTTGAGTGTATGCTCAATAGCCGGAGGGCAAATACTATTGCCAATAAATGGTTGGCTGTGTTTGTTATCACTTTTGGCCTGGCGATGATTGAAATGGCCCTTGCTACGCAAAATTTCCAGTACGGCCATCCAAAACTGTTTGAGCTCATAAGCCTGCTGCGCTTTCTCACTGCGCCTGCGTTATACCTGGCAGTTATTTCATTTACTTCCCTCACTCCTGCCTTTAAGCGGAAACACTTGCTGCATTTTACACCGTTCCTGTTCTTCTTAGGGTTCCGCATTCCTTTTTTCGTCACCGGAGAAAATATAGCGCTTAGCCCTGAGATTGCCAAAATAGTCTTTATTATTTTAGCCTCGGCGCTTCCACTGCAAAGTATCCTATATTGGTCATTGTCTTTACGAAGGCTGGAGGATCATAACAAAGCTCTCAGGTTATTTTCGTCGTCGACAGAAAGTAGCGGGTTGGCATGGCTAAAGGATTTTTTACTCATCGTGGGCGTTATTGCCGCAACATGGCTCAACATCCTGTATTTCCATATTGACATACTGATACCTTATACTCCTTTTCTGTACCTGGCCTGCTTATTTTTCCTCGCTTACTTTTCACTACAGCAAAAGGAAATATATGATCTTACAGATGCGGAAAGATCCGGCCTCACTGAGATAATTGGGAAGCCTGGCCCCGTGCAGAGGCAAAAGCGTTTATCGGAGGCGCGTTTAAACATATTGACCGAAAAACTACGAAGGCTTATTGATGAACAGGAAGTTTATCTTGATAACGAACTTACACTGCCCGCACTGGCTGAAATGCTGGAAATAACTACTAATGAAGCTTCTTACCTTATCAATGAAGCTTATAATGAGAACTTCTACAACTTCATTAACAGGCATCGTGTGGAAGCCGCAAAATTATTGCTGCTTTCAGGCCAATTCAAGAAACTGAATATCCTTGGCATCGCATACCGTTCAGGCTTCACTTCAAAAAGCACATTTAATGCCACATTTAAGAAGTGTACAGGTATGACACCGACACAATTCGTAAAACAAAATACCCCTATAACCGCATAAATAAGTGCGAATGTATACAGACACACTTTAATCAATTGTATTACAGCACATTTGCAGCATATAAAAAAATAATATCATGCTGCGAACAACACCCGAAAGATCATCGTTACTTAGAAAACTGCTTACCTGCTCAATAGCGGGATCCACAATGGCAGGCACCCTTCTGCTGCTTGGTAATGGCGGAACTATACCATGGCTGCCACCCACTGTTATTTTTCCATTGACAGGGATGTCACTGGTCACTGCATTGGTGTATCCATTTGTTTGGCACCAAAAGGAAAAGAATAACACGATAAATTCTGAAAACACTTATGCGTTTCTTTATTCTCTTATCCGCTATGGCATTGCCTTTAGTATTGCATGTTTTGGGTGGAAAAAGATCTTCGGGCTTCAATTCATAGTTCCGGAAGAGATCGCATCGCTGCCAATGAACAAGCAGGACGGAGAGTGGCTAACGTGGTATTATTTTGGGTATAGCGCTCTTTACGGCACTATCATCGCGGGCATGCAAATCGGGGGCGCGATACTGCTGCTCTTCTGCCGTACCACCTTTTTTGGAAGCATCCTGCTATTTGGGGTAATGCTTAACCTTTTGCTTATCAATATTTGCTACAGCATGAATGCCGGCGCATTGATACAGTCGGTAACACTTACGGCGGGATTATTATTCCTGATACTATCGGATCACCGCAGGATCACTGAATTTTTCTTTAAACATGAAACACAATATCCGGAGATGGTGGTTAAGGGCCCGACACTAAAATATATCTTGATACTATCGGTCATACTTCTATCACTAATTTTTACAGTATACTTAAGGTTCCGAAATTAGCTTATATATTTCTCCAAAAACTCAAAATCCTCATACTTAAGCTCGACGGGCTGCATTTGCACCACCTGGAAGTCATAACCTGAATCGGCGACCAAGGGCAGGTAATTGTCGGCCTGCTCCTCGTAGGCTATGGCCCAGGCATCTTCTTCGGTAACTATTTCGTCGGATTCTATAGCAAGCACATTCTTGTATCTGGCAACAGCCTGCATTTCGGCTTCAGGAACGAGTGGTGTATCAGCAAGCATGAGCAGCTTAGCGGTATGCCCGGCAATGGCCTGCCTCATGGCGGCCCTGAATTTATCGGAATTTTCGGGAAGCGCCAGTTCGCGACCACCCGGGATGAGGAACAGCGTAGTTTTTAAAGTCTCCATTTCATGATATCATTTTCCGCGAAATTACGCCAAGCCGCGCCAATGGCGAAAGGGATTAACATTGCGTTGGGGATTGTTTTCCAGTTCCGGGTTTCGGGTTCAGAGTTCCGGGTTGCCAATTGGGAATATAGATTGCGGATAAAGAAATAGTTTCCCCGATAGCCCCGATAGAGCCGGTATCCTGCGGAGGCACGGAGCAGATAAAGGCGATAGCGGGAAAGACGACGGCAAAAGTAGACTTGCCTTTTGCTACGAGCCCCCTACTCCCCGAAGGGGGAATGAGCTACACTCCTGCCGGGAGAAAGATCGCTCAGCCATTCTTCCCCTGCGACGACAGAGCCACTCACTCATCCCTGTAAATTTATTATCTTCGCAGGGATGAACAACCTGCTCGAAACTCCCATAGAATACCTCAAGGGTGTAGGCCCGGCGCGTGGCGAACTGCTGCGCAAGGAGCTCGGCATCCATAAGTATGGCGACCTGTTGCACCTATTCCCCAACCGTTATATCGACCGTACACGGTATTATAAGGTCAACGAGCTGATCAACAATAATGCCGAAGTGCAGGTGGTGGGCAAGGTCGTGAACCTGAAGACAGTGGGCGAGAAGAAGACACGGCTTGTAGCCACATTTTCAGATGGCACCGGCGAAATAGAGCTCGTTTGGTTCCAGGGCCAGAAATGGATACGGGAAAACATCAAGATCAATGTCCCATATGTAGTATTTGGCAAGGCAAGCGCATTCAATGGTATGTTCAATATGGCACACCCCGAAATGGAACTGCTGAGCGATCATGAGCAAAGCCTTCGCAGCGCCATGCAGCCCATATACCCCAGTACAGAAAAGCTTACGCAACGCGGCATTACCAATAAAGTAGTAAACAACATCATGCAGCAGCTGTTCCGCGAAACGCAGGCGCTATATAGCGACGTGCTGCCGCCATCCATCATGAATGAGCTGCAGCTGATCCCGAAGAACGCGGCGCTGTTCAACATCCATTTCCCTAAAAGCCCCGAGCTGCTGGCACGGGCGCAGTTCCGCCTGAAATTTGAGGAGCTGTTCTTTATCCAGTTGCAGCTGATCACCAAGAACCTCATCCGCAAGCATAAGATCAAAGGCCATGTTTTCGATAAGGTGGGCGAGTACTTTAAAGGCTTTTACGATAACCACCTACCCTTTGAACTGACAGGCGCTCAAAAGCGTGTCATCAAAGAGATCCGCCATGACATGGGACAGCCCGCACAGATGAACCGCCTTTTGCAGGGCGATGTAGGATCGGGTAAAACCATAGTCGCGTTGATGAGCATGCTGCTGGCACTGGATAACGGTTTCCAGGCCTGCCTCATGGCCCCGACAGAGATACTTGCCAACCAGCATTTTAGTGGGCTTAGCGAACTCGCCCAACCTTTGGGCATCAATATCAAGATACTTACCGGGTCGACCAAAACGGCCGAACGCAGGATCATACATGAGGAACTGGAGAATGGCACATTGCATATCATCATTGGTACGCACGCGTTGCTGGAAGACAAGGTGCGGTTTAAAAACCTTGGCCTTGCCGTTATCGATGAGCAGCACCGTTTTGGCGTGGAGCAGCGCAGCAAACTGTGGCGCAAGAACGACATCCCACCGCACGTACTGGTAATGACGGCTACTCCTATTCCCCGTACACTGGCCATGAGCCTGTATGGGGACTTGGACATTTCGGTGATAGATGAACTGCCACCGGGCCGCAAGCCCATACAGACCGTACACCGCTATGACAGCAACCGACTGAAAGTATGGAAATTCCTTAAGGATGAAATTGCAAAAGGCCGCCAGGTATACATCGTATACCCGCTGATACAGGAGAGCGAGAAGATGGATTACAAAGACCTGATGGATGGCTATGAAAGCATTTCGCGTGACTTCCCGCTGCCACACTATTCGGTCAGCATTGTACACGGCCAGATGAAGCCTTCAGAAAAAGACAGCGAAATGGCCCGCTTTGCAGCCGGGAAGACCAACCTTATGGTCGCTACAACGGTGATCGAGGTCGGAGTGAACGTACCCAATGCAAGTGTAATGGTCATAGAGAGCGCCGAACGTTTCGGTTTGTCGCAGCTGCACCAGCTTCGCGGCCGTGTGGGCCGTGGCGCCGACCAAAGCTACTGCATCATGATGACCGGCCAAAAACTGAGCAACGACAGCAAGACCCGCCTTGAAACGATGTGCCGCACAAACGACGGCTTCGAGATCGCAGAGGTCGACTTAAAGCTGCGCGGCCCGGGCGATATCATGGGGACACAGCAAAGCGGCGTACTGAACCTGCAGATCGCCGACATTGTCAGGGACAAAGACATACTCCAGCTGGCGCGCCACCACGCCATTCGCCTGCTACAGGACGATGCCCCGCTGAATAAACCGGAACATGCCGCACTGAGGCACGCGTTCATAGAGATGGGTAAAAAGAAGAATATCTGGAATTATATCTCTTAGTTGTCGGTTGACAGTTGACGGTTGACAGCTGCTTACTCATACCTGATAGTCTCCTCCCTGGCCATAATCATGTGAACTCTGAAATATTCGGCAGGAGTAAGCACGTCCCGTAGCCTACCCTTGGGGGAGGACTGGGAGGGGACTACACGCCTGTGTGCAGTTCTCCCTTTGGGAATTAGGGGGATAACTGAAAACAAAATCGTTACAGTATTAGCTGTTATGCTTCAGTTATCGCAAAACAAATATAATTTTCCTACGCTCAAATCAGTTATTCCGTTAATTAACGGGTAGTTAACTTTTGCAGAATTGATGTCTTCGTAATTTTAGTAAAATTAAAACTATTAAAATTATGAGCACATTTCAAGGAAAAACGATAATCATAACAGGGGCTGCCATGGGGCTTGGCCTTGCGACAGCAAAAGTAGTGGCCGAACGCGGCGCGAACCTGACACTTGTAGATTACAATGAGGATGCTTTAAATAAAGCCAAAGAAGAACTCCTTGGCATTGCACCGGATGCAAAAATACTGACCATAACAGCCGACGTATCCAATGAGGATGCCGTGAAAAACTATGTTGATAAAACGATCTCGGAGTTTGGCCAGATCGATGGCTTTTACAATAATGCCGGTATAGAGGGCAAGCAGGCTCCGATAACCGAATATGATATTGAAGTATTTAAGAAGGTGATCGACATCAACCTTATGGGTGTTTACTACGGACTACGGTATGTGATCCCGGCCATGCAGAAGAACGGTGGCGGAAAGATCGTGAACGTAGCTTCTGTGGGTGGCATAAGAGGTGTTGTGAACCAAATGCCTTACGTCGCGAGCAAACATGCCGTATCGGGAATGACCAAGAACGCTGCCATTGAATATGGAAAGGACAATATCTTTACCAATGCCATAGCGCCGGGTGCCATACTTACGCCAATGGTTGCCGGGGCATTCAAGCAGGTAAACCCTTCGGACCCTGCCGCGGCCGAGAAAGAATACGCCCAACGCAATCCGACACGCCGATTAGGTAAACCTGAGGAAGTGGGCAAGCTTGTTGCTTTTTTGCTTAGCGACGATTGCCAGTATGTGAATGGGCAAACCATAGCCATTGATGGCGGGGAGTCTAACTTATATGGGAATTCTTAATAACACCCTCCTACTTTTTATAAACCCCGGCGGATGATGTTCGTTAGGGTATGTTTTTTACTTCACCTAAGTCCCCTTACTTACCGATAGCTATCGTGATACGGAAAGAAGGGTAATGCGGATATATTTACCTGACTAAGATCACAAAATTCCTGTGAAAGCTGTTAACTTACAGCTGATAACCATTTTATTACTGTACCTTACATAACTAAAACCACGATAATGACAAAAACTGAAAAGAAGGAACAGCTGAAAGGGATGATAAAGGAGTTTTTGGATGCCAAAGACCTCATGAGCCTTACGCGGCTGCGCAACCTCATATACATAGAGATCATAGAGCTTCCGATGTCTTCCAATGACCGAAATACCGTGGAGGATGCCATGTATATGTGGAACTACAATAGCGACCGCTATATCTCCAATACAAAGAACCCTACGATAAAGGCTACGCTAATGGGTGACTTTGATGCCATCCTTAACATTGTCGATACTTCATTGCTGAAGAATTAGATATAACAGCAAACTGTTTTGGGTAATTATCAAAACAGCTTCTTCGAAAGATGGGCTGGGTCTATTCCCATATCGTGCAAAGAGAGAACCCGTCAACTGTCGACCGTCAGCCAAAAAAACTACTTACACGCCTCTACCCCAACGATAAGAGCTTCGGGCAATTCGAGTTCCCTGGCTTTTTGCACATCGGCACAGGCGGCTTCTATATCTCCTTTATCGTAAAGCAGCCTTGCCCTGCTGGTATAAATGTAGGCCAGCTGTTTTTGCGGTGTTTTTCGTGTATCGATAATATTAGTGAGGTCGGCGATGGCTTTGTCGGGGTTGGGCTTGTCCATGACAGTGTAGGTGGTAGCACGCGATACCAGTGCCCTCCAGGCCTGGTCTTCGTTAGCAACATTCAGCGCCTGGGTGTACAGGCTTATGGCGGCAGCAAAATTATGCTCTTTATTCTGGATCACTGCCCTTTCCATAAGCTGCTGGAAATCGCCTGAATTCTTGTTCACCGGCTCAACCATTATCATTTCCATACGGTCGGCCTGTTCCTTTTTTACCTCTTTATGTTCTTTAAGAGGTTGTACCGCTTTGGCCGGTTTCGAAGTGGTTTTGCCGCTTCCTGTTTGTTCTGAATATTTGGGATAGGTTTGTGCGGTTGCCGCGAGGCTTAGCGAAAATGCCGCGATAAGTAGTAAACGTTTCATAGCTGGTTGGTTTAGAACACTAAGATAGGAAATTCTGTTATTGGTTGTAAGTTAAATTCTACAATGGTTTATTTGTCCCCATCTACGCCCTACTCAAATAAAAGAGTGACGAAAACTACATGATCATCTTTAAGCCATGATCATAAAACAAAAACCACCTGCATGAGGTGGTTTTGTTCATTATATCGTGGCTGTTTAGAATTTCTCGTCTGCGCCTTTTTTTGATGCTCCGTTATATTCCACAAGTGTGGTTAGCGCTTTCCTCATCCTCTCTACCAGTGTCTGGTCCGGGGTAAAATTGAACGGTGAGCTGTAATCTTTGTAATTAGGGCCCGCGATCGAAATGTATTCGAAAACGTTCGGTTTAGTATCCTGCACGCATGTTGTAAGTCCCATGCTTTTTCCAGACATGAAGAAATCTTCCGAGTACTCATTGCTCAGGCCGGTCACTTTGTTAAGGTCGATGGTAGTCGTGCAAACTTCGCCTCCGTACATTTCCTTAGTGTATACAAAAAGGCCGTTGGAATAGGAAACGAATTTCCTTGGCGAGGCAAGGTTCTCCTGCATTTTGCCTCCGATCCAGTCCATGGTCTCGGCTTTGGTCGCTTTTGAGCTTGCTGTTTTAGCCGCGGCAGGCTTAGCAGCAGGTTTTACAGCCGCTTTTTTCTGTGCGCTAACGCTCATCGTCATAAGTACTGCGGCGCATACCACAAGTTTTGAAAGTTTCATTATAGGTTGTTTTATTGGTTATGCCTACTATCGTATTCAGGTTTCTGTTCGGCTCATTTCCCCCGGCCGCACTGTAATTTTGGCCGTGCCAAATCTATCAAATTTTATGGATAGGTAAAATATTTTTTGGAGGGAATTGTTGACAAGTTTTAATTCGTTAACTTCAGATGAAGAAGTGTTGGACATGAGTTAACATACGTTTTAAACACGCACCTTTTGAGCATTTCCATTAGATCAAAAAACAATCCCTAATCCTGAAAGATCGTCGCGCTACTTTTATCTGATCCAAAATACACGTTTTGTCCCCAAAACAAAAACCCCCTCCGTTTCCGGAAGGGGTTTCATATCTAAAGCGGATGAGGATTACTTCTGCTCTCCTTTTTCCATTCTTTCTTTAAGCTGTGACAATACGTCGATATCACCAAGGGTGGTTTTCTCTGCATTGTTTGACGATGAAGACATGTTATTGTTGTTATTGTCTTGTTGTGACCTAACATTTTTCTCCTCCTCATCACGGAAAGTAGCAGTGTGAGAAGCTACAACCCTTTTGAACTCTTTGTTGAACTCGATCACTTTGAAGTCGGCAACTTCACCTTTCTTAAGTTTTTTGCCATCTTCTTTCTCAAGGTGACGTGTAGGGATGAAAGCAACGATATCGTCACCAAACTCTACAGTAGCGCCTTTGTCAACGATCTCAGCGATAGTTCCGTTATGAACTGAACCTACACCGAAAGAATCCTCATACTTATCCCATGGGTTAGCCTGTGTCTGCTTGTGGCCAAGAGACAGTTTGCGTCCGTCAACATCAAGCTCAAGAACTACAACGTCAAGCTTATCGCCTACGTTAACGAACTCTGATGGGTGCTTGATCTTCTTAGTCCATGAAAGGTCTGAGATATAGATAAGTCCGTCGATGCCTTCTTCAAGCTCAACGAATACACCAAAGTTAGTAAAGTTCCTTACGATACCTGTGTGGCGTGAACCTACAGGGTATTTAGAAGTGATGTCAGTCCATGGATCTTGAGAAAGCTGCTTGATGCCAAGAGACATTTTGCGGTCTTCCCTGTCAAGGGTCAGGATAACTGCTTCAACCTCATCACCAACTTTTACGAAGTCCTGGGCAGAACGCAGGTGCGTAGACCATGACATTTCAGAAACGTGGATAAGGCCTTCTACACCTTCGGCAACTTCGATGAACGCGCCGTAGTCAGCAATAACCACTACTTTGCCTTTCACTTTGTCACCTACAGCAAGCTTAGAGTCAAGCGCGTCCCACGGGTGGGCGTTAAGCTGCTTAAGACCAAGCTGGATCCTTGTTTTCTCATCATCGAAGTCAAGGATAACCACGTTAAGCTTCTGGTCAAGCTCAAGCACTTCGCTTGGGTGGTTGATACGGCTCCATGAAAGGTCAGTGATGTGGATAAGTCCGTCAACACCTCCAAGGTCGATGAATACACCGTATGAAGTGATGTTCTTAACAACACCTTCAAGTACCTGGCCTTTTTCAAGCTGCCCGATGATCTCTTTTTTCTGTACTTCGATATCAGCCTCGATAAGGGCTTTGTGCGAAACTACTACGTTCTTGAACTCGTGGTTGATCTTTACGACTTTGAACTCCATAGTCTTGTTTACGTACTGGTCGTAATCCCTGATAGGTTTTACGTCTATCTGCGAACCAGGAAGGAATGCTTCGATGCCGAATACGTCAACGATCATACCGCCTTTAGTCCTGCACTTAACGAAACCGTTAACGATCTCGCCTGTTTCATTAGCATTGATAACCCTGTCCCAAGCCTTGATAGTACGTGCTTTCTTGTGAGAAAGTACAAGCTGTCCTGACTTGTCTTCGCGAACGTCGATAAGTACTTCAACTTTGTCTCCTACTTTAAGGTTCGGGTTGTAACGGAATTCGTTAAGGGAGATAACACCTTCGGATTTTGCGTTGATGTCAACGATAGCGTCACGGTCAGTGATGCGTACAACTGTACCTTCTACTACTTCGTCGCTATCAGTTGAAATGAAAGTCTTTTCAACAAGGCTTTCAAATTCCCTAAGGTTTTGCTCGTCTACCGGATCGATACCTTCTTCAAAGTTGTGCCAGTTAAACTCCTGTAGAAATTCCTCTTTTGATTTTGTTTGTTCAGACATGCTGATATAAAATTTGTATCCTGTGCCGTGCGTGGGTTCCTAGCAGCGCAAAACAGCAGAAGCGTTTTACAAAAAAATGATTTGATACCTTCAGGAAACCCGTCCTGCCAAAAGGTGCGCAAAGGTAAGATATTTTTTTGATTTACAAAACATTAGTCTTAAAGTTATCCTAACAGAAAATATAGGATTTGGTTAACACTCTTTACCATGCCCTTAACAGCGGGGCGGTCCAATAATCATTTATTTTATGCATCGCTAGAGAAGAAATATAACCTACTGAAATTCAACACATATAAATGAATAAATTTACCCTTTCGCAAAAAAAGCACCTTACTGTACTATGTTTTTTGCTGTTCAGCTGGGTGGCAGGCGCGCAACTGACAGTGAATGTAGCCGTGACCGATGAGACGTGCCCCGGCTATGGAGCGCTTTCGCTTTCGGTATCCAATGCCAACCCTTCGGTACCTGTACTATATAAGGTGTATCTTTTACCTGAGGATACCATACCCATCTGGAACAGTACACAAACCAACGTGCCCGCCCTGGGCGATGGCGATTACCTTGTTGTCGCCACACAGGAACTTGGCGATGGCAATACCTCCACAGGTCAGGCCAATGCTACCATCGGGTCATTATATGTGCCGGTTGAATTTTACATAAGCAATTCGGTAGCTACGTGCAGCAGCGGTACTGACATGACCGTAACCGTGACAGCAGGGGACCCTGCTACCTATGAGATCATAAACGGGCCTGTTATCGTTGCTCCACAGGCATCTAATGTGTTTACCAATGTCCCGTCAGGAACGTATGAGGTTCGCGTAACCGATGGATGCGGCAATGGGTTTACTGCTAATCATACTTTTACCGTGGCCGAACCTACTGTGCTTACACTGGCAGGCCCTGAGTTCCCCGACAGCACTTTGCCTTCGTGCGACAGCATAAATATTACCTACACCGTGAGCACCTCAAGCCCGTCAGGCATCATTTATCCGCTAACGGTGCAAATGACCGTTACACCACCCGGTGGTGGTACACCGGACGTGTACAACCAAACAATAAATTCCGGCAATCCGTCGCTGCTTACTATAAACCGCCTTATCGATTATTATCCTGAAGCCTATGCCGTGAGCATATCGGTAACCGACCCCTGCGGGAACGTTTACGAGTCTGAGAACACAGTGAGCCGGGTGCTCAATGCCAGTGCATCAGCTTCTCAGGTATCGTGCAATGGCCAGAGCCTTACGGTAAATGCTACCAATCTTGTAGCCCCTTATACCATCAGTTTCACTTCGATGCCGGCAGGGTTCGACCCGGCAGCTTTCAACGGGAACTATCCCGGCTCATACACCGGCCCTACGGTCTTTGGCAGTGAAAGCAACCCCGTTCCGCTGGGTAACTATGCGGGTACCATAACCGATGCCTGCGGGCGCACAGACGATTTTACACGCCAGGTAACCCCGCTAACCCCACCCGAGCCTGTAGTGCAAGCTACCAATAATAACTGCCAGACACAGCTTGGCAGGGTGCTATTAAGGGTGCCCAATGCACAGTTGACATCGGTCATTATGACATCTGCACCGTCAGCATATGGCCAGGCAACACCCTATGATGTAACTACCGAGATCAATAATGGCGGGGTGTTTACACTTAGCGGCCTAAACCCCGGAAATTATACATTTAACCTAACCGACTCCTGCGGCAACTCCTATACAGGTATTGTTGGCCCAGTACCGCAATTTGCGCCGCAGGAACCGGAATATCTTCCAATACCGGACTGTACCGAAGGAATGGGATCGATAAAGATAACCCCATCAATTACAGCTGTTACGATCACGAGCGCGCCATCGTCATTTGGTAATGCACTGCCGTTCAATGCTACTTCTAACATTTTTGAAGGCGACTTTAGCATGGATGCACTTCCGCCAGGCAATTACACCTTTAGCGTCGATACGGAGTGTCAGAACGGCTATACCCAAACGGTAGAGATACTTCCCCTATCGGTTACAGCCAACTCGATCGAGGTACAGCCCACATGCAATGATTTCAGTATTTATACTACTTATGAGTCCAATGCCGGCGATTCGGTCAATTTCTGGCTGCAGCGGTATAATGATACAAACGATTCATGGGAACATCCGGGTACCGGAACTGCTTATGTAGCAAATGATGTGCTTACAGGAGATAATGCCCTACCACTATCACAGTCTAATACCGGGTTTACCACCACTGGGGAGTTCCGCATCCTCAGGCAACAAACATCGTATTGCATGGGCTCACTGGGCAAGACAGAAAAGAACTGCATTGAGGAGGTTCAGGAGTTCGAGTTTTATAACCTTTTAGGCATTACCGGTATTTATAACCGCACCTGTGTAGGCGAAGACTTTGAGATCGAAGTACAGGCAACAGGCATAACGCCGCAATATGAACTTATAAGCAGGGATGGCGATACTTCATTTTATGTAGACAACGGCACTAATAGCATTTTTACGGGTCTCGAATCGGGACTATATGTATTGCAGGTGACCGATGCCTGCGGCGAAGTACGCGTGGAGCAGTTCAATATTGCCGAACTCCCTCCGCTTATTACTGCCAGCGCAGCCGAAGACATGTACTTTTGCGATGAAACAGGCAGTGGCGGAACCTTTGACCTCTCACTTCAGGACGATGCCATTTTAGGCGATGTTGACCCGGACATCGCAATAATAACGTACCACGCCAGCCAGCAGGATGCCGATCAGGACATCGATCCACTACCTGCAAATTACAGTTCGGGGACCGCCACTATATATGCGAGGGTAGAATGGATAGTGAACCCGCTGTGCTACGGCACAAGCTCCTTCAATATTATCGCGTCCCCTACTTTCGAACTGGTCATGGCCGAAACATGGGGCATGTGCAACGGACAGCCCGTAACCATTTCGGCTGATGCCGGATACGAGTCTTACAGCTGGTCAACCGGTGAAACTACCGAAAACATAAACGTAGCTGTACCAGGAGAATATACGGTAACGGTAACGAATGAAGGGGGCTGTGAGGTTTCAAAAACTGTAACGGCCCTTGTAATAAGCCAACCGCTTATCACCCAGGTTGAAATTGAGGACTGGACCGACGACGACAACAGTGTGACCGTAATTACAGGTGATAGCGATACCTCGGGGTATGAATATTCATTTGATGGGATAAATTACTATGACAGCTCCGAACTTACCGGTGTACCTGCGGGCATGATCACAGTATATGTGCGCGATAAATTTGGCTGCTACCCTCCCGATTCTGAGGACATAATGATAGCTACTTATCCAAAATTCTTCTCGCCCAACGGTGATGGCAGTAATGATACGTGGCGGATAAAGTTCGCCGTGCTTGAGCCGGGGCTCACGGTACAGATATTTGACCGCTATGGCAAGCCTATCACAAATTTTGGGGCCACAAGTGAGGGATGGGATGGCACATTCAACGGACGGGCCATGCCTGCGGATGACTACTGGTTCATAGTGAAACGCGGTGACGGCAGGGAACTTAAAGGGCACTTCTCTATAAAAAGATAACTGTTCAATATCCTGCTCCTCAGCATTATTGCATAAAATAAACAAAACGAATGTTTTATGTTAAAAATTAAAAAATAATGTTAACGAACTCGTATTAATGTTATCTTTAGCGGAATAATTAAGTTGCCAAGCCTTAATTTCTGCTATGAGAACCAACCTAAATATCCTTTACAGGCGAACGCCTGAGTTTTGGCTATGGAGTAATTTTAAAGTAATAATGCTCCTGCTTTGGCTCACTCCGGCCGCGGCCCAGCTAACCGTAGACGTTACCGTTACTGACGAATTATGCCCCGGCGGCGGTGCCCTTTCATTTACGGTAAGTAATGCCGACCCCAATGTGCCTGTAAATTACAAAGTGTACAAATTACCCAATACGACTACACCCATATCCAATAATTCCAACACCTCTGTATCCGGATTGATCGATGGCGACTATCTTGTTGTAGCGACACAGATCATCAGCGGCAACACGGTTACCGATCAGGAACAGGTAACCATTGATGACCTGACAGTTCCCCTGTCCTATACCTTAACAAGCGTTAATGCCTATTGCGGCGCGGACGGCAGCATAACTGTAAATGTAAATAGCGGAACGGCAGCATCCTACGAGATCATTACCGGCCCAATGACCAGGCCGGCCCAGGCGTCGAACGTTTTCAACAATCTCCTGCCCGGCAGCTACCAGGTAAGGGTTACCGATAATTGCGGATCGGCAGAAGTCGTCACATATTCCTTATTTACCGATGGCCCGGTGTTGGCCATAGACCTTCCGGCATTCCCAGACTCGATCCTCCCGGCATGCGACCAGATCACTGTTAGCAATGCAATAGCTTCGTCTAACGGAGTGCCTATCGCATATCCCCTCACGGCTGTGTTCACTGTTTACGATCCTGCAGACAATGTCGTTTTCACAAATACACAAACCATTGCCATTGGCGGAGAAGAAGTGGCAACGGTCTCTCAGGTCATACCTTTTTTCCATGCCACGCCCTACCATTATACACTGCAGGTTACAGACCCCTGTGGCACGGTATATAATGCCAACTGCCCGGTAAACCAAAAGCTTTCCGCCATGCCCGGATTTAATAATTTGGGGTGCGGCAATTACCAGTTCATGATAAACATCAGTAAGTACGTTCCTCCATATACGGTAACGTTCACTTCGGTACCCGACGGTTTTGATCCCGCCGCGGTGAATGCCACGCACCCGGGGCCATTCAGCGAGAACACGATCTATTATGGGGATCCGGACGATACCGTTCCTGTAGGGACCTATGCGTATAGTGTTACCGATGCCTGCGGACATACCTCAACTTATGAAACTGAGCTAACAGAACCGGATATCGAACCCATTGCATCCCCATTTGCTGCTGACTGCCTTGGCAATCCCGGCAAAGTAGAGATAGGGATACCGGGATACTTTATTGGCATTGGCACAGTAACCGTTGCACCACAGGCGTATGAAGATGAAAATGAACTGCCGCATGATGTTTCGGGATTTGTGGACGAAGAGGGAGCGCTTAAAATCAATGACCTGCCACCCGGTGAATATACCGTAACGCTAATTGATACCTGTGGTACCACATGGCCACCGGTAGATTTTATTATACAGCAGGCACCCGGCAATGTAGGCACACCGCTTAGCCGCCCGGACTGTACCCCCGGAAAGGCGACGGTTTACATGAACGCATCGGGAGGTGTATTGACCATGGTAAAAATAATAGCCGCACCACCCGGGTTCCAAGAGCAGTTGCCTTATGATGCTTCATTTAACATTGCTGCTCTCGACGGTGCCTTTTACATGGACAACCTGCCTCCCGGACAATATACCTTCCTGGTAGATACCACCTGCGAAACGGGGGTCACAAAAACAGCAACGCTCACGGGCTATACTGTCACGGCTAACACGTCAACCTTAACGCGACATTGCGGCTCGTTCGACATAAGCTTTCAACATACCAGCAACGCCATAGCGTTCCTTTCCTTTTGGCTGCAGCGATACGATCCCGCGACCGACACCTGGGGGCATCCTGAGACAGGCGTATCCATACCCGCAGGAAATACACCTGTTGACGCTGATAACGGGTACCCACTGACCAATAATACCGCCGTTTACAGCCTTAACTATACAGGCCTGTTCCGTATCGTAAAGGTATACCAGAGCTTTCCGAATGGGAGCGTAAGTACCAAGAAATTCTGTACCGAAGTTATAGAGGAGTTCGAATTCCTCGACGACCTGCAGATAACCGGCATCACGAGCCTTACCTGTTCCGGTGCCATAGGCGACGTACAGGTAGATGTAGAGGGTGTATCTCCTACGACCTATGAGCTCATCAGTAAAAATGGCGATGACTCCTTTTACCTCAACAATGGGCAGAACAATATCTTCAACGCTCTCGATTCGGCGTTTTATAAGGTAAGGGTGGCCGACCCTTGTGGTAATTTTAAAACCGAGATATTCAATGTGGCCGACCTTCCGTCGCTGGTAACTGCTACACAGCCTGGAGATATGCACCTGTGCGATACCAACAATAACGGTACGGAGCAGTTTGACCTGTCGCAGCAAAACAGCGCCATACTCAACGGACAGGATGCCGCAATGGTCGCGATCACCTACCACACCTCCCAGGCCGATGCTGATACAGGCACAGGCCCGCTACCCACCCTGTATGATTCTGCCACAGCAACGATATATGCCCGCCTGGTGTACAATAACAATACTGCCTGCGTTGCAACAACATCGTTCAGCATTAATGCCGACGGAGCGCCGGAACTGGATATGGAAACGGTATGGGTTGTGTGCGAAGGCGAAGATATCGAAGTAATTGCCGATGCCGGTTTTGACTTTTACCAATGGTCAGGTGGTGAGACCACGCAGTCGATAACAGTATCCGAAGCCGGGAGCCATACCGTAAAAGTAACGAACCAATATGGCTGTGAAGCCGAGAAAACTATAAGTGTCGTACTATCCCCACTGCCTGTAGTAAGCCGCATCGATGTGGATGACTGGACAGACAGCAGCAATGTGATCACTGTGATCATGCAAAACCAGTCGGCCGCCAGCTTTGAGTACTCGCTTGATGGTGTTAATTACCAGGACAGCCCCGTTTTTACAGGACTTACACCAGGTCCCTATTTGGTATATGTACGGGATATATTTGAATGCGGCAGGGTTACAATGCCTGCTTTCGTACTCACATACCCAAAATTCTTTACTCCAAATGGCGACGGGATTAACGACAACTGGCGCATACAATTCTCCATCATGGAACCTGACATGCTCATTTATATTTACGACCGCTACGGCAAGCTGATCACCGGCTTTGGCACCGACAGCATCGGCTGGGACGGCACGCTAAATGGAGTTCCCCTACCTGCTACCGACTATTGGTTCGTAGTGAAAAGGCAGAATGGCCAGGAGATGAAAGGGCATTTCTCGATGATCAGGTAATTTCAGATATCAGATCGAGCTACACCTGAGCTTTAACCTATCGTTAGGTAATTTGATCCGCAAGTAAGGTATACAACGTTCTCCGCGTGAGCGATCGCAGCGGAATCCCCGTAGCGCAGCGGAGGGATACAGTGAAGAGCGCGACGGCGTAGGCACGGAGCCGCCACGCCCAAATAAAACAAAACAGGCCGCCTGTAAAGACAGCCTGTATATATTTTAAATCCTGAAGATCCTTAGTGCTTTACCTCGTTTATTAGAGAAGGGTCGTGCTTGTGCTTGAACATCACGGCAAAGGCTATGGCGATAACCAGTGCATAGGCAGCGAACGAGAGCCAGATGTCGTGCCATTCCCGCATGGTAACGGCTTTGTCAAACATTCCCTGAGCATCTACAGCAGCGCCGCTTTTTTTGACGAATGACATCATGTGGGCATTGTCAGACGTAGTGTCCAGATAAGCGGACAATTCGGTCGTATTTGCAAATGACCTGGTAAAATATTTATCAATGACCCAGCCAGAAGTAACAGAGCCTAATACAGCCCCTATACCGTTGGTCATCATCATGAACAATCCCTGTGCCGATGAGCGTATCTTAGCGCTTGTAGTGGTCTCAACGAATAGTGAACCTGATATGTTGAAGAAGTCGAACGCCATACCGTAAACGATACACGAAAGGATGATCATCCAAAGGCCGTTCACAGGGTCACCATAGGCGAAAAGGCCAAAACGAAGCACCCAAGCCAGCATGCTGATGAGCATTACCTGCTTGATGCCAAAACGCTTCAGGAAGAAGGGTATGGCAAGTATGAACAGGGTTTCACTGATCTGCGATATCGACATGATGATCGTAGAATATTCCACCACGAATGAGTCGGCATATTTTGGGAAATTCTCAAATTCACTAAGGAAAACATCGCCATAGGCATTGGTAAGCTGCAGAGCGCCGCCCAGGAACATGGAGAAGATGAAGAACAGCATGATCTTGTAATCTCCAAATAGTTTAAAAGCGCCCAGTCCCAACGTTTCCGACACGGAAGAAGTGTCTTTGGTCTTACCCTGAGGCACACACTTTGGCAATGTAAGCGCATAGATCGCAAGGGCCACTGCGGCTATACCGGCTATGTAAAACTGGTATTCGGTAGCTTTACTCCCTGTAAGGTTGGTTATCCACATGGCAATTATAAAGCCTATCGTTCCAAATACACGTATCGGCGGGAAATCCTTTACCACGTCGCCATTGTTCATTTTCAGCGATGTATAGGAAATGGAATTGCTGAGGGATATGGTTGGCATATAAAAACACATAGCCACGAACATCACGTAGATGAATGTTGTCGGATCTTCTACCATCGGGAGGCAGAACAGCGTTCCCGCATACAGTATGTGCATGGCCGCATACAGCTTTTCGGCATTGATCCACCTGTCGGCAATGATACCCGTTAGCGTTGGCATGAACAGCGAGGCGAACCCCATGGTACTGAACACTAAGCCGAACTGGGTGCCATCCCAGTGTTTTGTACCAAACCAATAATTTGCAATTGTTATCAGCCACGCCCCCCAGACAAAAAACTGGAGGAAACTCATTACCACAAGGCGGTTCTTTATACCCATAAAATTATGTATGCTATATTAACATTTTCTTAACGGCGGTAAATCTATGAAAAAAATGGGATTTTGAAACAGCTACATCGTTAAAGTTGTGCCGCTTCTTTCACAAGGCCAAGCACTAATTCGAACTGCTCCTCTTTGGAAAGGTCTGAATTATCGATGGCTATGGCATCTATAGCCTGTATGAGCGGAGAGTCATCACGGTTGGAATCGATGTGGTCACGCTTTTGCACATTTTCAAGCACGGCATCGTAAGTTACTCCTTCTCCCTTTTGCGTAAGTTCGTCAAAACGGCGCTGTGCACGGGTCTCGGCACTGGCGACCATAAATACCTTCAATTCGGCATTAGGGAATACCACTGTGCCTATATCACGGCCATCCATTACTACGCCTTTATTTTCGCCCATATGCTGCTGCTGCTCCACGAGTTTGGCCCGCACTTCCGATACTTCGGCAACGCGGCTAACAAGGTTGGAAACTTCAAGTGTGCGGATCTTCTTTTCAACATTGATCCCGTTCAGGAACATTTCGCCAAAACCAAGCTCAGGGTTAAAACGGAATTCCAGGTTTACATCCGGCAGGTTTTGTATCAGGGCTTCCCTGTCGAGGTGCTCAGGAGATACAAGCCCATTTTCCATGGCATAGAGCGTTACGGCACGGTACATGGCCCCACTGTCTACATACACATAGCCCATATGGGCAGCGATCTGTTTGGCGAGGGTACTTTTCCCGGTAGAAGAAAAGCCGTCTATGGCAATTGTGATTTTTTTGTCCAAGCTACTGCAGGTTTATGGTTAACCCGAACAGGCTGGTATTGGCCGCCAGGGTATAACGTGAGTACGAATAATCGAACCGCAATTTATTAAATCTTAAGCCTACGCCCGCCGAAATTCCCGAAAAATTTCGCCTGTCTTCAATGCGCAGTTCCTCAGCCCTCCTGAAGTTATAGCCAACCCTGATATTGAAGCTTTTGCCAGGGAACAATTCTGCCCCCAGTATCACGTGGCGCAGGGCATTGTTCATAAAGGATACCTTCTCCTCGCTGCTGCCTCCATCTATGCCTTCCTCTGCCCTGTTAGGGTTTGAAAAGGCTATGTTCCACTGTTGCAGGTTCTCAAGGGTTATGTGCCACCTCAGCGGTACGTTTTCGAGCTCCTGCGAAATTCCCGCGATCACTTCCAATGGCAGCGATTCACGCAAACCGGCATAGGTGGTAAACTGCATCCCGGCATTGCGGATGGCGAGCGCTATGTTGATGTCATTATCTTCGTCAATATAAATGGCACCGAGGTCTATCGCACCACCGAAAGAATTATAGCTTTCGAGCGTTGATGATATCAGCTTACCGTTGGCACCTACATAAATATTGGTGTAAGGGAGATTATAAGCGTAGCCGAATGACAGGGCTATCTCGCTGCCGGTAAAGTCTCCGGTAAGCATGCCCATTTCGTCACGGCCTTCAAATGTGCCGTAGTTCACATAGTTCACTCCGGCATGAAAGGTTTGCAGGTGCCTGTCGTAAGTATAGGCATAGGCAGCCGTACCATAAGTTACCTCACCAAAATAGCTGCCATAATTTACAGACAGGTGGTTGTCCATTTCGGCATTGATGGTGGCAGGATTGTAAATGCCCTGGTTAACGTCATAATCGTAAAGCGTGATGATCTTTCCGCCAAGGGCCGACTGGCGCGGCGAGGTGACAAGGTTCAAAAACTGGTAGGTATGCTTCCCTCCTATCTGGCTAAAAGACAAACTGGTGCAGCATAAAAGAAGAAATAAGAGCCCGTTCTTAAACATTGTTAGCAATACGTTTTGTGCATACTATAACGCAGGTGCGAAGATATTATTTTTTAAATAAAAAAACGGCTAAGAACTTTAGCCGTTTTTCATGATATATGTACGTATTAAAGCACTTTTGCGTTCTTCGCCATTTGGTCGGTGATGGCAAATTTCACCACATCGGCCATTTCCTTTACATAATGGAAAGTAAGTCCCTCAAGATAATCCTGCTTGATCTCCTCGATATCCTGCCTGTTTTCCTCGCACAGGATGATCTCTTTGATATTGGCTCGTTTGGCAGCCAGTATTTTTTCTTTTATACCTCCCACAGGAAGCACTCGCCCACGAAGCGTGATCTCGCCCGTCATGGCAAGATGCCTTTTTACCCTTTTCTGCGTATAGGTCGATATAAGGGACGTAAGCATCGCCACACCGGCACTTGGTCCGTCTTTTGGAGTTGCGCCTTCGGGTACGTGGATGTGTACGTTATAATTCGTGATCACTTCAGGGCTAATGCCCAGCCTCTCGGCATTCGATTTTATATATTCCAAAGCGATCGTTGCGGACTCCTTCATTACATTGCCAAGATTACCTGTCATGGTCATGTTCCCTTTACCTTTAGACAGTATCGACTCAATGAAAAGGATATCACCACCCACACTTGTCCACGCAAGACCTGTAACGACACCGGCCACATCGTTATTTTCATACTTGTCACGCTCCATTTTTGGCGCGCCAAGTATTTTTACTACTTCCTCTTCGGTAACCTTAGGTTCGTACTCCTCTTCCATCGCTACCGATTTGGCAATGTGGCGCACAGTTTTCGCGATCTGCTTCTCCAGTCCGCGCACACCCGATTCGCGGGTATATCCGGTTACGATCTTCTCCAATTGTTTTTTACCCAACTGGATGTCCTTTGGCGTAAGCCCGTGTTCTTTTATCTGCTTTGGCAGCAAGTGTTTTTTAGCGATCTCGATCTTCTCCTCAATTGTATAACCTGTCATGTGGATGATCTCCATCCTGTCACGAAGGGCGGGCTGAATGGTGCTGAGATTGTTGGACGTGGCAATGAACATGACTTTTGAAAGATCAAAGCCCATTTCCAGGAAGTTATCATAAAACTCCTTGTTCTGTTCCGGGTCGAGCACCTCCAGCAATGCAGAAGATGGGTCGCCCTGGTTACCTGAACTTAATTTATCGATCTCATCCAGAACAAATACAGGGTTGGATGTTCCGGCTTTTTTTAGGCTCTGCAGGATCCTGCCCGGCATGGCGCCAATGTAGGTTTTCCTATGCCCCCTTATCTCAGCCTCATCACGAAGTCCGCCAAGGGATATGCGTACGTACTCCCTGCCAAGCGCTTCGGCTACTGACTTTCCTATAGACGTCTTACCTACTCCCGGGGGCCCGTAAAGGCAGAGAATAGGCGATTTCATATCGTTACGCAGCTTAAGTACCGCTAAGTATTCTATAATACGTTTCTTTACATCATCAAGGCCATAGTGGTCACGGTGCAAAATTTTCTCAGCACGCTTCAGGTCGAAGTTATCTTTAGAGAACTCATTCCACGGCAGGTCGAGCATCAGTTCGAGGTAGTTGCGTTGTGTGCCATACTCTGCCGCCTGCGGATTAGTACGCTGCAGCTTTGCCACTTCTTTGTCAAACTGCGCCCTCACTTTGTCGTTCCATTTTTTAGACCGCCCTTTCTGGCGCATCTCATCGATCTCCTGATCGTGCGATACACCGCCCAGCTCTTCCTGGATGGTCTTCATTTGCTGGTGCAGAAAATACTCGCGCTGTTGCTGGTCAAGGTCAAAACGGACTTTACTTTGTATGTCGTTCTTCAATTCCAGCTTTTGCAGCTCCAGGTTCATGTAGCGCAGGGTTTCCAGCGCACGGTCCTTAAGGTTGTTGATGGCAAGCAGGTCCTGCTTTTCCTTCACGGAAAGGTTCATATTGGAGGACACGAAATTCACCAGGAACGAATCACTCTCAATATTCTTTATGGCAAAAGTCGCTTCAGTAGGGATGTTTGGGCTTTCCTTGATGATCTGGATGGCAAGCTCCTTTATGGACTCAATGATAGTATTGAATTCAGCGTCCTTTTTACCCGGCCTTTCCTCGCTTACCTCTTTAGTTGTGGCTTGCAGGTAGGGCTGGTCGGTAGTTACGGTATCCACTTCAAAGCGCTTCTTACCCTGGAGGATCACAGTGGTATTACCATCGGGCATCTTCAGTACGCGGAGTATCCTCGCTACGGTGCCAACGGTGTTGATATCGTCAGCGCCCGGTTCCTCTACCGCTTCATCTTTTTGCGCTACTACACCTATGATCTTACTGCCCGTATTGGCATCATTGATAAGTTTGATCGACTTGTCCCGTCCGGCAGTGATGGGTATTACCACTCCCGGGAAAAGCACCATATTGCGCAATGGAAGTATCGGAAGGGTCGCAGGTATTTGTTCATTATTCATCTCCTCCTCATCTTCAGATGTCATTAGCGGTATCAGGTCCGCATCTGTATCAATTTCCTGGAGTGACAAACTGTCAATATTTATTAATTTACGATTCGACATAGTTAAGGTCAGTCATTTTGTCATTAAAAATCAGTTACCGGGGAAACGGTCTTTTGACCTCATATTCCACCTCACAGCCTGTATTTCAGCAACAGCCTGTAAATTCAGCAAAAATTGCTATCACTTTATTCCAATCATTATGCCATAAAAAAATCCGCCGCAGCGGATCTTCTATTTTTTATTGGTGCTGTATTTACGGCAATTCGATATTAAACTCGCCCTCGGTTATCTGAACGGTATTACCTTCACCATCATCACCAGTAAACTGGAACGTACCTTTCAGCCATCCACCACTGTTGCTGATAATGGTCACGCTGCCCGATACGGCATCGTATCCCCATTCGTTGCTGTCGTCGCTGTATGTTGCCGATGGTACTGCCATAGGAGCATCAACAAAGGCATAAGTTCCCGGAGTAACATTTGTAGGGACAAGGACCTGTACAGAACTTGCAGGGCTAACAATATTACCGCTGAAGGACACATTGTTCCCTGCCTCAAGCGAAGCGATGATGCTATAGTTCTTCTGCACGCCGTTCACTTTGGCCTTCACATACTCATCATCTGTCGGATTAACGATGTTGCCCGTGTAAGGTATGTTTTGGAACGAACCATTGGTAAACGCTATCGATGGGTGGTTTTCCTCTGAATTAGACCAATGGCCTACAAAATTGAAAGTACCCGAAATAGTGTGGTTTGTCGTATTGATAGATGTGATCGTTACGCTACCTGTAGAATTAAGCTCATCATCAACATTCCAGTACTGATACTCAGAAGTAAGGGTCGGATGGTAGGCCATAAGCACCTGGTCACCGCTGTATGTACCTGTTGTAGTAGCCGGGATAGCAATGCTTACCTGCTCATTGCCCTGAACACCGCCAATAACGATCATCCCATCGGCCATAACCGCCTGTACCTGATCGGCTGTGAATGTCTCACCGCTAAAATCTACCTTAAAGATAGCCGGGCCGGTCGGCTCGGTTGGTTGATTACCTATAAGTAGTGGATCTACCGGCTCAGAGTCACATGAAGTGAAACCGATGGCAGCGAATAATACTATAAAAGCTGATAAAAAGCTTAATTTTTTCATAGCAGGATCAATTTATTTTTAAGGTTTCAAATATAATGGAATTAAATTAATATCAAAACCTTATTTTGTTAATAGTAAATTTAATGTTAACGCCTGATCTATGAAGTTGTCTTTCGCCTTGGCACCCTTAAAAGCAATACGATCCCCACTACAAAGAACACTGTAAGAAATACGACAGAATACCTTTGGCTGTTCAGTGCCTGATCGATCGCGCCATATAAAAGCATCCCGATCACAATGCCGATCTTCTCAGTAACATCATAAAAGCTGAAAAAGGAAGCGGTATCTTTAGTTTCGGGAAGCAATTTAGAGTATGTGCTTCGGGATAGCGACTGTATGCCCCCCATTACCAGGCCAACGAATGCTGCGGTAACGTAAAAATGGGCCGGTTCGGTCACGAACCAGGCGCCTACACAAATAACCGCCCAGACAGCGTTAATATATATAAGTGCCTTTATGTTGCCTATCCTGGCCGATAGCCTTGAAGTGAGCAATGCTCCCGCTACAGCTATCAGTTGTATAAGCAAAATACTGATGATGAGCCCCATGCTCTTGGCGTCCTCATTGGGCCAGTTGATCTCTTCTGCTCCAAAATAGGTCGCCGCGAGCATTACCGTTTGTACCGCCATACTGTACACGAAAAATGCGCCGAGGTATCGTTTCAATTCTATATTTTCTTTTAACTGGAGCCAAACCTTGCGGAGCTCGCGAAATCCATTGAGCAGTACGTCGCGGGTCACTTTATTCCTGCGTACACCTTTCGGCAAATGGTAGTAGCTGTACTGGCTGAACAGTATCCACCAGATCCCCACCGATACGAAGGAATATCGCATGGCCATGATCGCGGTCTTAAGTCCGTCGCCTTCATCTATCCCAAAAACTTCGGGGTACATGATCATGGCGAGGTTAAAGATGAGCAATATCATACTGCCTATGTAGCCGAGGGAATATCCTTTGGCACTCACGGCATCCTGCTGTTCAGGATAAGCGATATCAGGCAGGTAGGAATTGTAAAACACAAGGCTGCCCCAAAAACCTACTAACCCGAAAAGGTAGCACACAAGGCTCCAGTACAGGTTGTCGCGGTCAAACCAGTACAGACCGATGCACGATAATCCACCTATGTAACAGAACGCTTTAAGGAACGACTTCTTGTTACCTGCGTAATCGGCAATACCCGACAGCAATGGAGAGATGAAGGCTACAATGAGGAAAGCAAATGCTGTTACAAAGCTGATGAGCGCCGTACCCTTCATCGAGGTGCCGAATACATCGAGCATCTCGCCTTCAGGTATCAGCTTATTATAGAATATGGGAAATACAGCCGAAGCGATAACAAGGCTGTAAACAGAGTTCGCCCAGTCATAAAAAGCCCAGGCGTTAAGGAGCTTTTTGCTGCCTTTTTCAGGGTGTGCCATAGTTTTTGGTTTGGTAACCAAAGCTACTATATTTTTTGGAACTTTTACGCTGTACCGCATTAAGGTTATAAAAAGCAAAAGCCGCCCTTTTCAGGCGGCTTCTTACGCTATTACAAACCAATTAATACTTCATGCCAAATTTAGCGGCCTCTTTCTTAGCCTTGGGTATCTGGCTTTTTATGTTCGATATGCGAGTGTTGTCAGATGGGTGCGTGCTCATGAATTCAGGTGGTGCTCCGCCGCCTGAATTGGCCGACATCCTTTGCCAGAAATCGATCGCCTTGTCAGGATTATAACCTGCTATAGCCATTAGTATAAGCCCTATGTCATCAGCTTCAGTCTCGTGCTTCCTGCTAAAAGGCAGCATAGCACCAAATTCAGTACCAAGGCCGTACGCCTGCATAATGATCTGTTGTGTGGTCTCGCTCTTGCCGCCGGTCGCAACACCCACGCCTACGGCGCCTAGCTGTTGCAATTGTCCGGCGCTCATACGCTGCGCGCCATGGTTTACCAATGCGTGTGCCACTTCATGCCCCATTACCGTTGCAAGGCCTGCCTCATCTTTTGTTATTGGCAGGATACCTGTGTATACCACGATCTTTCCGCCAGGCATGCACCATGCATTTACCGCAGGGTCCTGTACAAGCTTGTACTCCCACTGATACCCCTCAAGATAGCCCTGGTAGCCGTTTGCATTAAGGTATTTTTCGGCAGCAGCCCTTATTTTTTGGCCTACCGATGTTACCATTGCCGCCTGGCTGGTTCCCGTAACTACCTTATTTTCCTTAAGGAACTGGTCGTACTGCGCAAAAGCGCTGGGGAATATCTGGTCGTTCGACACAAAGTTGAGGTCCTTTTTCCCTGTAAAAGGATTCGTGGTGCACGCGCAAACCAAAATGAAGAGGATGCCCGATACGGTTAGCAAGCTTCGTTTCATATCTTAAAATCTTTAATTTTATTCAAATTTACTAAATCCCTTTGATATGTAATTCAGAAAAATCCTTGCTTATAGTTAAACTATTGTGAATATTTAATTGAAGATCTTTCAAAGAAACTGCTTCGTTGTCAATTTCAACACTTTGCACCCTGAATGGCAGACCTGTAAGGTTTATCTTAAAATTAGAATATGGTGTGACATACTTACCTTCCTTATGTTGGCGGATAACCAGATCATTCTCTTTCCCGGTAAGCGTGAACGTCCTTAGCGAATACCTGCCTTTTGTATAGTCATAACCATCCTGCGCATCCTCGAACACTACAGATGTCTCCTTGCCTTCCTTATAATATACGTCAAGCGTAAGCTCCTCTATCTCTTTTTCGCCTACATATTGCTGCACGGGGTATTTCGGGATGATAGCACCGGCCTTGACGAATACGGGTATCTGATCAAAGGCCGTATCTACCCACATTTCCTTACCGCCGGTCACCAATTCATTGGTCCAGTAGTTATACCATTGCCCTTTTGGGATGTACATCCTTCGGCCGAGGGCATTCGGTTCCAGTATGGGGCAAACGAGTATGTGGTTCCCGAAGATGAACTCGTCGGTCCTGTAATGCGTCTGCGTATCTTCCTGATCATAGTAGAACAGTGGTTTCAGCATTGGCAGGCCTTCGTCGATATACTGCCAGAACATGGTATATAAGTATGGTAAAAGCTGGTAGCGCAGTTCGATAAATTTTCGGGTCACGTTGATCACCTCTTCCCCAAAAGCCCACGGTTCCTGCTCACCATGATGGCCGGACGAGTGCGTGCGGCAAAACGGGTGGAATACGCCCAACTGGATCCATCGTGCATAAAGCTCCCCGGTAGGCTGTTCGGCAAAACCGCCAATATCGCTTCCTGTAAAACCCATGCCGCTCAGGCTCATGCGCTGTACCTGCACGTTGGCTATCCAAAGGTGCTCCCATGTAGCAATATTATCTCCTGTCCAGGAAGATGTGTAACGCTGTGCGCCTGAATATGCCGAGCGCGTAATGATGAACGGCCTCTTAGGATAAGAGAAACGCTTCACACCTTCATACGTAGCGCGTGCCATCTGGGTACCGTATATATTGTGTGCCTTCCGATGGCTGCATGGGTGGCCGTCATAATCGTGGCGTACATCCAGTGGGAAAGTCTTGGTAGGTACTTCCATTACTGCCGGCTCGTTCATGTCATTCCACACGCCTTTAACACCATAGTCGGCGATCAGTTCTTTGAATAAACCTGCCCACCATTCGCGTACTGCAGGATTGGTATAGTCGGGGAAATTGCATTCGCCCGGCCAAACCTTGCCTTTCATGTAAGGCCCATCGGCGCGCTTGCAGAAATAGTCATTTTCTATTGCCTCATTGTATACAGAATATTCCGGATCTATCTTAATACCCGGATCTATAATTACGATCGTCTTGAAACCATCCCCGGCCAGTTCGGCTACCATGCGTTTGGGATCGGGAAAGTATTCCTTATTCCACGTAAAGCACCGGAAGCCTTCCATATAATCAATATCAAGGTAAATGGCATCGCACGGTATTTGTAGTTCCCTGAATTTAGCGGCGACTTCTTTCACCTTGCTTTCCGGGTAATAGCTCCATTTGCACTGGTGGTAGCCCAAAGCCCATAAAGGCGGAAGCTCAGGCTTGCCGGTAAGGTCGGTGTACGATGTAACCACCTCCTGCATTTGCGGCCCGTAGAAAAAGTAGTAATTCATTTCGCCGCCATCGGCCCAAAAACTGGCTACGTTGCGGCGCTCATGGCAAAAGTCGAAAAAGCTCCTGAAGGTATTATCGAAAAACACGCCATAAGCATCCTTGCCGCGAAGGCCAATATAAAAAGGCACAGCCTTATACAATGGCTCCTGGTCTTTTTGAAAAGCATATTGATCGGTGGCCCAGTTCTCCAGGCGCTTGCCTTTCAGGTTCATGTGGGTAGCTTTGTCGCCAAGGCCGTAGAAATTTTCACCATCGGGCGAAACCTTGCTCATTTTTACCACATTGCCGCCGTACTCGTATATTTCTTCCCAATGAAAGCCCAGCTCATCTTCCATCAGCACACTGCCGTTAATGTCATAAATGCCCGTGCGAAGGTCACTTTTATGGATGTGGCATTCCAGTTTGCTGGTTGTGATCTTATAGTATCCCTCTTCTTCGGTAACTTCGAACTTATTGAAGCCGCGTGAATGGTTATCTGCAATGGCGTATGAAAAGTCATCACTAAAGTAGCCCTTGGTCGTGAAGCGGAAACGCAGCAGGCTGTCGCGGAATACGGTCACTTTAAGGATGACATTATTATCGGTATGGAAAAAGGCACTGTCGACCTCTTTGCTGAATTTTATTATTTTGGAGGGGTAAAGGTCCCCCTTGCGTTCAAGCTCGGTATTTATTATCATAAATGCTGTATAAAGTGCAAAACATCAAATATATAAGTTTGACGGCGATTTTAAGAATGTTAGTTTCTACGAAAACGTTGCCTGTTGATAAGTATTCACCTAAAATGTTCTCGACTGCGCCCGAACTGACACCGTACATAACTTTATTTACGATCATATGTTGGACACCATTGTCACATCGAGCGCAGTAGAGATGCCAAAAAAATTATTTCACAGAAAGCACTATTACCCCAAGAGGGGGCAGTGTCATCGCGGCAGAAAACTCCCTGCCATTCCATGCGATAGCTTCCACTTTCAATTTTTTGTTGTAAACGCCGCTTCCGCCGAGATCGGCAGCATCACTGTTGAATACTTCCTTGAGTTTGCCATTTACAGGAATGCCAATGCGGTAGTCTTCCCTGATAACCGGGGTCATGTTGCAAACCACGATCAGGTTCTCCTCAGGGTTATTGCCTTTACGGATGTAGGACAATACCGAATTCTCGCTGTCGCCATAGTTGATCCACTCAAAGCCTTCGGCCGAGAACTGCTTTTCGTATAGTGCCGGTTGCATCCTGTATAATTTGTTTAGCGCCGTGATGGTATTTTTGATGCCTTTATGGTGGTCGTATTCCAGCAAATGCCAGTCCAGGCTCTGATCAAAATTCCACTCCGCGCTTTGCCCAAATTCACTGCCCATAAATAGCAGCTTGGCGCCCGGATGCGTGAACATAAAGCTGTACAGCAGGCGCAGGTTGGCAAAACGCTGCCATTCGTCCCCCGGCATACGCCCAAGTATAGAATGCTTGCCATAGACTACTTCGTCATGCGACAGCGGCAGCATAAAATTCTCGGTAAAGGCATACGTCATGCTGAACGTGAGGTCATTTTGGTGGTGCCTTCGGTATATGGCTTCCTTCTTGAAATATTCGAGTGTATCGTGCATCCAGCCCATCATCCACTTCATCCCGAAGCCCAACCCGCCAATATACGTTGGACGCGATACCATGGGGAATGAGGTACTTTCCTCGGCAATAGTCTGCACGCCTTCAAAGCTTCGGTACACTTCCTCGTTCATATCTTTCAGGAAGCTAATGGTATCGAGGTTTTCCCGTCCACCGTATATATTCGGCTCCCACTCGCCATCATTGCGCGAATAATCGAGGTATAGCATGGAGGCAACAGCATCCACACGCAGTCCGTCGATATGGTATTTATCGAGCCAGAAAATGGCATTGCTGATAAGGAAGGAGCGTACCTCGTTGCGACCGTAATTGAAGATAAGGCTTTTCCAGTCGGGATGGTAGCCTTTACGGATATCCGGGTGCTCATACAGGTGTGTGCCGTCAAAAAAACCCAACCCGTGCGCATCGCTCGGGAAGTGCGACGGCACCCAGTCCAGTATGACACCGATGCCTTCCTGGTGCAGTTTGTCTACTAAAACCATAAAGTCTTCCGGCTTTCCGAAACGCGAGGTTGGCGCGAAATACCCCACCAGTTGGTAACCCCATGATGGGTCATACGGGTATTCCATAATGGGCATGAACTCCACGTGGGTAAAGCTCATTTCCTTAACATAGGCCACAAGCTGGTCGGCGAGCTCGATATAGCTAAGGAACCTGCCCCCCTCTGCCCTGCGCCACGAACCCAGGTGCACCTCATAGACCGAATACGGCTTGTCCAGTCCGTTCTTGTCCTTGCGGTTGTCCATCCATTTTGTGTCTTTCCAGGTATGCTTCGTCTCCCAAACCACCGATGCGGTATTGGGCGGCATTTCGCAGTAAAGGGCGAATGGGTCGGCCTTTTCTGTCTTTATGTCGTTGTGGTGCGAGTGTATCTTGTATTTGTATTTCGTGCCTTTATCAATACCGGGAATAAACCCTTCCCAGATCCCGGAGCCGTCCCAGCGCACATTGAGCGGGTGCTCGCCCTCCAGCCAGTAATTAAAGTCACCTACGACCGAAACACCCTTCGCTGACGGCGCCCATACCGCGAAGTACACGCCTTTCTGCCCGTCAACTTCAATAAGGTGTGCACCGAGCTTTTCGTACAGGCGGTAGTGCTTGCCGGCTTTGAATAAGTCGATATCGAAATCAGTAAAAAAGGAGTGGGGTTGTACTTTATTCATTGTTTTTTTTGTTCTATTATTATTTGTACTCGACTGTGCTCGAACTGACAACGTATATAACTTTATTTACGGTTACATTGTCGGTTACCGTTGTCACATCGAGCGAAGTCGAGATGCGTTAATCAGGTTTGTACTTGCTATGGGTCGCATTCCGGCATTCTGCCAAAATTTGTATCAGATCAAAATCTCCTGTTATCAATGCTTCTTTTTTTGCCTTACTCCATTTTTTAAGCCTCTTTTCAAAAGCGATCGCCTGAACCGGATACATAAATTCTTGTACAAAAGCAAGCGTAACAGGCCTTCTGGAATAGGTATACGAATCAGGTTTAATCCCTGCATTATGCTGATCAACTCTTATATCTACATTATTTGTAATTCCTGTATAGAAAGTTCCATCCCTGCATCGAAGCATATATACATAGTAAAATTTCATGATAATTTTGTTTCTTAAGTGTTCTCGACTGCGCTCGAACTGACAACGTATATAACATTATTTACGTTTAAATAGTTGCAACCCGGTGTCACATCGAGCGCAGTCGAGATGCCTTATAATTCCAATTAAGTTTATCGCACGTATACTGTTCTCGACTGCGCTCGAACTGACAATATATATAACATTATTTACGTTTAAATAGTTGCAACCCCGTGTCACATCGAGCGCAGCCGAGATGCCTTATAATTCCAATTGAGTTTATCGTAACTATACTGTTCTTGACTGCGCTTGATGTGACAACTATACATACCAATTTACGCCTGAACTCAATACCCCATTATACTCGCTATCCCCCGCAACGGTATTACCGCCCAACGTGGTCTGGAGTTGAGCTCATAACCGAGTTCGTACACTGCTTTCTCAAGTATGCAATATTTTAAAAGGAATGCTATCTCTTTGTTGTAGCCGATGTTCAGGTTGCCTTCCTGCGCCTTTTCCACATAAGTGTCGAGGTACACGCCCACCATATAGTTGAACAGTAGCTCCCCCGCTTTAAAGAGGTCTTCCTGCTCAAACGGGTACTTGTCTTTATTATTGAATATGGTCGCATATATCGCGTAATGGAACGAGCGGAACAGCCCGGCCACGTCCTTCAGAGGCGGCTGCTTTACCTTGCGGTCACGGATGGTGCTTTCTGGTTCACCTTCAAAATCAAGAAGGTAAAAATCATCGCCGTTCACCAATACCTGACCTAAATGATAATCGCCGTGTATACGGATACGCTCGCTCTTCAGCTGTGTCCAGTCGAAATTGAGGAAGTGCTTTCGTATCTCTTTCTTTTTATCGAGGAATTGGTGTGCGAGTTCCAATGCAAATCCATCCAGCTTGTGGAGGTTATTTTCAATGGTATTCAGCCTGTTCTGGAACTGGTAGATGAGTCGGTTCTTGAGCCACACGGTATAGTCGCCGTTGTAGGTAGTTGGCGTGAACGATGTATCGGTGGTGTCGCCGCCAAGGGCAATGTGCATTTCTGCCGTTCGCTGTGCCAGGGTCCTTATCCTCAGGAATAAGGTCAGCCCCGCCCAGTCAATGATCTCGGGTGGAATGCTGTTTATTTTTATGGTTTTGAAAAGCTCAAGGTCGGGCAGCTTATCGATCTTTATTTTCTTGGCATTCAGGTTGTCAAATACACTGTCTACCGCTTCGAGCATGTACTTCCACGCATCACCCTGATTAGGTACGAGTTCCTGCATAAGTGCGAGGGTAATGTTATCATCGGCCATAGCAACATTCACGCTGCCCTTATATGATGGCGTATGCTTAAATTTCATACGCTCGGTAAGGAAGCGGCTTATCTCATAATCGGGATTGGTGCTTACATAGATCCTCCTGAAGAACTTCAGCACCAGGTTGTCATTATAAATGATGGACGTGTTGCTTTGCTCAATTCCCATGAAACGGGATGAAATATATTTTGTGTCTTTCGGCAGCGATCTACCCCTGTGGTATTTTACATTGAACGCTTCGTTTTTGGAACCGTTCACAATGCTCTCGAACACCAGCTTGCGGAAGTCCTCCTGATGAAGGGCATCTACCAGATAGCCCTCCTGCCCATTGAGTGTTACCGGGGCAATTAATGTCTTGGTGTCAAGTTCATCTTCCGCCATGAAAGCTACCGGCATAAAGTAATGCTGCAGGAACGCCTCTTTATAATTAACCTCTATCAGTACACCGTAATACGTGTTCTTTTCGGAAGCGATCTTGAAATAGTCGACAACCTCGATGTACTTAAGCGTACTGGCCTTACCGCCATACCATCGTTTCTTGAGGATGTAATTCTCGAGGATGTCCGATGAGAATACCTTAACGAATTCCTCGTCCTCAAACGCCGCTTTCCAGTCGGCCCTAAAGATGAACGGCGCGTTGAACGTGTCCTGTAAAGTTCCCATGGCTATTTCTGGATTTTAAATAAGTGGAACGGCAGCGCAGGGTGGAGTTCGATGTAGCACCACTCCTTGTCCCAATGGTAGCTGTTGCCTGTTATCAGGTCGGTTACCACGATATTGTGGCCTTCCTGTATGCCCAGCGACCGCAGCGGCACCTTTACCCAACCCTGTTTGGAATAGTAAGCATCGAGGCTAACGATCATCAGGGTCTCGTTTTGGCGGCTGTCGTCATATTTGTAGTATGCAATGATCTGGTCGTTATCGGTATCGCAAAATTCGATGTTGTTGGTCTGCTGAAGTGATGGGTGCTGCCTGCGTATCTTATTGATCTTTCCAATGAGCGTGGTGATCTTGTTCTCCTTTTTCCAGTCCCAATGACGCACTTCGTATTTTTCAGAATCCATGTATTCTTCGCGTCCCGGTACCGCATCGGTCACCATATACTCAAACACCGGTCCGTAAATACCAACACTTGAGCTCAATGTCGCCGCAAGGAAATACTTCTGTAAATGCGTAGCTTCATTAGCGCCCTGCAATGGGAACGGGTTAATGTCCGGTGTATTCGGCCAGAAGTTGGGACGGAAGAACTCTTTTTGCTGGGACCTTGTCAGCTCAGTTACATAGTCTGTCAATTCTGTTTTGCTGTTACGCCAGGTAAAATAGGTGTAGGATTGGGTAAACCCTACTTTTGCCAGCTCATCCATGATCTTCGGGCGCGTAAAGGCTTCCGCCAAAAATAGCACGTCAGGATATTTCTTTTTCACTTCAGCTATCAGCCATTCCCAAAAATAGAAAGGCTTGGTGTGTGGATTATCTACCCGGAACACCCGTATTCCGCATTCTTCGACCCAAAATAGCGCAGCGCTTAGCAATTCCTTCCAAAGGTTTTTCCAGTCAGCCGACTCATAATATATTGGCAGTATGTCCTGGTATTTTTTTGGAGGATTCTCTGCATATTGTACGGTACCGTCGGGCCTCCATTTGAACCACTGTGGGAATTCTTTTACGTACGGATGGTCGGGCGCAGCCTGCAATGCAAAGTCCATTGCCACTTCTATACCCTGTTCTTTCGCGGCATTCACCAGCGATCTAAATTCTTCGACAGTACCCAATTCCGGATGTGTGCTTTTGTGTCCGCCATATTGCGACCCGATACCCCATGGAGAACCTACATCGCCCGGCTGTGCGGTAGTAGCGTTGTTCTTACCTTTACGATTTACTTCCCCTATGGGATGAACCGGGGGGAAATACAATGTATCAAACCCCATGGCAGCAACACGAGGCAGCAGGGCTTCGCAGTCTTTGAAGGTGCCGTGCTTTCTGGGGTCGGAAGATGCCGACCTTGGGAAAAACTCATACCAGGTACTGAACAATGCCTTCTGCCTGTCAACATACACCCTCAGCTCTGGCGATCGGTGCGACAGGATCTTCGCCGGATACTTTTTAAAAATGTCTTTCAGCTTATCCGACATCGCTTCGGCAATAGCTGTATCATAAGAAGCATCATCCGTAAACAACTTTTGCAGTTTTTGCAGGTAGTCTTTTTCGGGCTTGGTGGCGTTGTCATATAGTGCCCTTACATACTCGGCGCCCTCAAGCAATTCGGAAGTCACGCGCTGGTTGTCCTTTATTTTTCGTAAAGTACCATACTGCCAGTTAAGTGCGTAATCTACCCAGCTTTCTACGCAGTAACTGTAAAAGCCTTGTTTTTCTACAGTGAATTCTCCTGCCCATGCATCATTGCCCGTTTCGTGCATCCGGTTCTCCTTCCAGTTCTTATCTTTTTCATGGCGGAATTTTACCACGGCAGCCATCACGTCATGCCCATCCGAAAGGATATCGGCGGTGACATGAACTTTTTGTCCTGTAATACGTTTTATGAAATTTTGTCCATTGTTAAGCTGTGGTTGTATGTTTTCAATGTGTACCCTGCGTTGATCCTGCATTTTATTGTAATTTTAAGACTTCTAAAAATAGCCAAAAAATATTTAATTAATAACTTGCCTTAAAGTTTTAGCGAAATGTCAGAAATAAATAAGAAACACCAGTCGTCGTTGAGAATTCCTAAACCAATACTGGTAACCGCTAAAATTTTGGAGGTCACGTCGCCTAAGCTGGCTGCTAAATTTGCAATAAAGCTGTTCACTACCCCAATGAAATTCAGCCTTCCCAAGAGAGAAGAAGAAATGGATAGGAACAGCCGCCAGCAAACCGTAGAGGTCCCTGCGTTGAAGAAAAGCATCAATGTATACCATTATGGCCGTAGCGAACGCAAAGTACTTTTGGTACATGGCTGGAGCGGCCGCGGCACACAGTTGCATTCCATCGCCGACAAGCTATTAAAGTGCGGTTATTCCACCATTAGCTTTGATGCACCGGGACACGGAAAATCCGAAGGTAAAACAAGCGACATGACGGAGTTCATAAAATGTATTTTGGAATTGGAACAGCGATTCGGGCCGTTTGAGTATGCGATCGGGCATTCTCTTGGCGCAATGTCAGTACTTAATTCTATAAAACAAGGGCTGAAAGTAACGAAAGCGGTTATCATAGGAAGCGGTGATATTATCAAAAACATTATGGATGATTTTTCGCAAAAATTAGGCATGAATGTTGCAACAGGAGAACTGATGATACGGATGTTCGAGAAGAAATTCGGAGAAACCATTAATAGCTATTCTGCGTATGTAGCGGCAAAGGATGTTACCGTACCTGTGCTTGCGATCCACGATGAAGACGATGCCGATGTACCTCTTAAAGCAGTGCATCACATTGCCCAACATCTGGCAAATGTCGAAGTAGTCGTAACAAAAGGGCTCGGCCACCGAAAGATACTCGGAGACAGTAAGGTTATTAAAAAGATGATCCAATTTTTAAACAATGAACAATGAAAAAGATACTTCTATTAATGATTGCACTTGTTTCGCTTGCATCATGCCAGGGACAGGAAAAGAAAAAAACTGAAGTGAAAAATGAAACTGCACAATTGCCTGTAAAAAAGGAAGGCCTCAACATGAAGACCACTGATGCTGAATGGCGTAAGGTCCTGACAGAAGAAGAATACGCCATACTACGCAACAAGGCTACAGAGCGCCCATTTACCGGAGAATATTACAAGCATTTTGAAAAAGGTGTGTATGTGTGTGCAGCCTGCGGAAACCCATTGTTCAAATCCGATGCTAAATTCGATTCATCATGCGGATGGCCATCCTTTGACCAGGCAATTGAAGGATCGGTTATTTATAAAGAGGATAAAAGTGTGGGTATGACGAGAACCGAAGTGATGTGTGCCAATTGCGGCGGGCATTTAGGCCATGTCTTTGATGATGGTCCCGAAGAAACTACAGGTAACCGTTTTTGTACCAATTCGGTATCCATCAAATTCGTACCGGCAAAAAAATAACATAACAATAAGATCATGAGTAACTATCCAATACAAAAAACAGAAGCAGAATGGAAAGAACTCCTTGGCGCTGAACGCTATAAAATTTTGCGCGGCAAGGGAACGGAATTCCCGCATTCCGGAAAATACAATCTGACATTTGATAAAGGCACCTATTGCTGCGGAGCGTGCGGTGAGCCTTTATTTAAAAGTGAATCGAAATTCCAATCCGGTTGCGGATGGCCCTCATTCGACGAATCAATTCCCGGCAAAGTGGAATATATCGCCGATAATTCTTTTGGAATGAAGCGTGTAGAGATACTTTGCGCCAACTGCGGCAGCCATTTAGGCCACGTTTTTGAAGATGGCCCCACCGAAACCGGTCAACGGTATTGCGTGAACAGTGCTTCAGTAGATCTAAAGGAGGAATATTAAATTTAAACTCATTATAAATTAAGCCTTTGCGATCGCGAAGGCTTTCTTTTTATACTCAAACTGCATAACTTTATGATATGGACTTATTTGAAAAAACAAAAGATTGGGCAGCGGCATTACGCCCGCTTGTAGCTAAATATAAAGGCAAGGATCACCCGTTGCATTACAAAAATATTTATCAATTACTGGTAATGGTAGTACTCGCTGCACAAGACAGCGATGCCAATATCAATAAGGTCACGGTGGATTTCTTTAAAAAATATCCGGACATGAAAGCACTTTCCAAAGCAAATACTGCCGAACTTACAGAAGCTTTGGCAAAAGTGCGCTTCCACGGTAATAAAATCGTCTGGTTGCAGGAAATAGCTGAAACTGTAAAAGAAGACAAGAACATTCCCAACACCATGAAGGAACTTGTTGCTCTTAAAGGCGTTGGCAGAAAATCGGCTAATGTGATCTTGCGGGAAGCCGGTGCCGAAGCTGAAGGGATTTTAGTTGACCTGCATGTATTGCGTGTTGCACCAAGGCTTGGAATATCCAAAGGAAAAAATGCAGATAAAGTCGAAAAAGACCTTATGGCAGCATTGCCTAAAAATATGTGGGGAGAAATAGGCATGGCGCTGTCATTCTTAGGGCGCGAGATCTGTCGCCCAACCAATCCGAAGCATAGTGAATGCGTCGTTAGTGAGTATTGTGACTATTGTCAACTACATAAAAATTAGGGCGTTGTCCAAGCGCCGGGCTGCCGGCTATTCTGCTTCGTATTTTCGCAGGATACCGTCTCCATCCGAAACGCAGTTCACTCAATCTCGCAAAAAAAAAGAAGCCTGAGCTTCTTTAATTTAGTATTTTTATCAGCTCCCCCGATGAAGTGAATGTTGCGGTCAAATCGACTCCATCTTTGCTAAGTACCAGTTTATATTCGCCATCATCGGCCTTATGTGCCTCTTTCACTGTATAGTTACCATAATCTTTTTTGATCTTGTTCAGTGTATCTTTTGGAATAGAAGCAACGTCAATTTTCTTATATTGCTTTTCCTGGAACATTGATACTACGGTGGTTACATCATCATACGTGATCACTGAAGCCGTAAGTCCGGCCATGGCAGCAAGGGTTACAACTAACTTTCTCATAACATTGTGGTTTAGTGTTATTCCAAAGTTAGTGAAGGTATACACCAATTCCTGTTAAGGAAATTGCCAAAGATTTCCTAAAACTTTCCAAAACAAAAAACCCTATCCGGTTTGGATAGGGTTTTTCAAAAGAAAGGCGATGACATACTCTCCCACAAGATGCAGTACCATCTGCGCAGGCGGGCTTAACTTCTCTGTTCGGGATGGGAA
>Ga0308157_10000708_pt1 | contig 93384 bp, 76 predicted proteins | sample PhyBR1_FD_201035 | JGI IMG/M metagenome (GOLD analysis project Ga0308157, IMG submission 201035) | Phyllosphere microbial communities from UC Gill Tract Community Farm, Albany, California, United States - DLSLB.R1 | ecosystem: Host-associated > Plants > Phyllosphere > Unclassified | place: USA...
GCCGAGGCAGCGATTCTTGGCGACCCATTCCACTCAGGCAGCCCGGCGTAGAGTAATCGGGTATGTCGCGACTGCAGAACTCTCCGAGGTGGCTGCGGGGCGCCGTCTGGGGCATCGCCTGCATCGCGTATCTCGCGGCGATCATGTCGCGCACCTCGCTGTCGGCGACCGCGGCGATCGCCTCCGACCGATTCGAGCTGACGAGCGGCGATCTCGCGAGCTTCGGCATCCTGCAGCTGCTCGTGTACGCCGGCGCGCAGATCCCCGCCGGAATGCTCATCGATCGCCTCGGCGGGCGCGCCGTGCTGCTGAGCGGCCTCGTGATCGTGGCCGGCAGCCAGGTGCTGATCGGCTTCGGCGACACCTTCGCGGCCCTGCTCGTCGCCCGCGCGTTCGCGGGGCTGGGCGACGCCCTGATCTTCCCTTCGGCCGTGCGCCTGACCGCTGTCTCGCTGCCGACGCGGTGGATCTCGATCGGCACCCAGATGATCGGCGTCATCGGGAACTTCGGAATGGTCGTCACGGCGACTCCGCTCGTGCTGTTGGTCGATGCCGCCGGATGGCCCGCGGGCTATGCCCTCATGGCTGCGTTCACGGGGGTCGTCGCGCTCGTCGCGTTCGGCATCCTGCAGGGGATGGGGCGGGATCCGTCGCGCACCGCGAGCGGCGAAGGCATCGGATCCGTGCTGCGGGGCACGCTGGAATCGCTGCGCCAGGGCGGCGCCTGGCTCGCGTTCACCGGTCACCTCATGACGTCGGCCGCGTTCACCGCGTTCGTCGTCACCTGGGGGCCGCTGTTCCTGCAGCACGGCGCGGGGCTCGATGCGTCGGGCGTCGGGCTGTATCTGCTCGCGATCCCGTTCGTCGGCATGGTGGCCGGAACCCTGCTCGGACGCACGCTGGTCGGTCGACCGCGCCTGAGGTCGCGCGTGCTCGTGGGGTCGGTGCTGTCGCAGATCATCGCGTGGATACTCGTGCTGGTCTGGCCGGCGCCGACACCGATCGTCCTGCTCGCGCTGCTCGCGCTCGTCACGGGCGTCGGTGGCCCGGCGTCGCTCACGGCGTTCGACATCTCGCGCGAGATCATTCCGGGCAACCTCGCGGCTAGGGCGAACGGCATCGTCAACACCGGCGGGTTCTCGGGTGCCCTCGTCATCATCTGGCTCACGGGGCTCATGCTGACCGCGCAGGGCGCGACGACCCCCGACGACTACTCGATGGCGACCTTCGGGATCGCGTTCATCCCGATGCTCGTGCTGCTCGCGATCGGCGCCGTCGTATTCCTGATCCTCGACCGGCGCTACGGGCCCGCCACGAAGTAACCGGAACGCACGCGACAGGCGCCGCAGGTGATGACCTGCGGCGCCTGTCGCGTGACCGAGCTGCTAAACCCTCGCGGACTCGTCGTCTTCGTCTTCGCTGTTGTACATGTCGCTCCAGCGGTCGACATACTGATCCTCGTCGTGATGCGTGAGCTCACGTTCGAGCGCTGCGTAGTCCACGGTGGGACTGAACGACTTCAATTCACGAGCGAGCTTTGTGTGCTTCGCCTTCTGACGGCCACGCCCCATAGCGCGTCGACCCCCTTTTAACGTCGATCTGTTGGGTGAACTATCGAACCCTATTCAGATACATGCTTTCATGGCACCCGGATAAATACCGGAAAGAGTAAGCTTCAGGGTACCACGGGGCCTGAACCGCGGGCTCCGCCGGCGGGAAGGATGCAGTCATGTCCGACGCTCAGAACACCTCCGACACGCCTGTTGCGGCGCCCCACGGCGCCGTCATCGCAGCGATCATCCCGGATGCCCCCGCGCGCGTCGTCACAGAGGCGGCGCGCTACGCCAAGCTGCACGGAGTGCCGCTCGTCGTCGTGCACGTCGATGTGACGCGATTCGTCACCTATGAAGATCCCGACGGCGCGCCGCACACCGCGCCCATCGACATCAACGTCGACGCCGGTGTCGAAGAGCTCGCAGAAGTGAAGGCTCAGGTCGAGAAGGCTCTCGCGGGCCAGAGCATCGAGTGGTCGACGACGCAGCTGGTCGGCGACCCGGCGCTCGCGATCAAGCACTTCGCCAACAAGATCGACGCCCCGCTGATCGTGATCGGCACGCGCAAGCGCGGCTTCGGTGAGTCGCTCCGCGAGTTCTTCACGGGATCCGTTGCGGCTCGTCTCTCGCACCGCCAGCATCGCCCGCTTCTCGTCGTGCCTCTCGGCGAACCGATCGACGACGACGCCCCGGTGTTCGGCGACGAATGACGAGTCATACCAAGGTCTGAGATCTCTCGATTCGAGGCGCTCGCATAGGCAGTTCGTGACACACTGACAAGCGCGGATACATCTGTGTATCGAAGCTGCCAGCACCCGAGGGATCTCCTGTGTCAAAACTCTCCGTCCTCAGCCTGAAGAACCGCGCGCTGATCGCGCTCATCACGATCTGCGTGGCGATCGTCGGCGGAGTGTCGCTGACGAGTCTGAAGCAGGAGCTGATCCCGACGATGGAGCTGCCCGCCCTCATCGTCTCGACCTCGTACCCCGGCGCGTCCCCCGACGTCGTCGAAGAGGATGTCTCGACGCCGATCGAAGAGGCGATCCAGGCGGTGCCCGGACTCGAGTCGTCGTCGGCGACGAGCTCGTCGAACGTCTCGATGGTGCAGGCGATGTTCGACTACGGCACCGACATGGCGACGGCCGAGCAGAAGATGCAGCAGGCGATCAGCCGCATCAGCGGCCAGTTGCCCGAATCGGCGGATCCGCAGGTCGTCGCGATGTCGCTCGACGACCTCCCCGTGGTCCAGGTCGCGGTCTCTGGCTTCGACGACCCCGCCACGGCGAAGGACGACCTCGAGAACATCGTCATCCCCGAGATCGAAGACGTCGACGGCGTCGGATCCGCATCGGTGGCGGGTGCCGCCGGACAGCGCGTGACGATCACGCCGGTTCCCGGAAACCTGCAGACGGCCGGGGTCACGCAGCAGGCGATCAACGATGCGCTCGAGCAGAACGGCAACCTCTTCCCGGGCGGCGACATCACTGAGGACGGCGAGACGCTGACGGTGCAGACGGGCGTGAAGCTCACATCGGTGGATGACATCCGCGAGCTGCCGCTGGTCTCGAACGCGCAGCCCGAGGTGAACCCCGAAACGGGCGAGGTCACTCAGCCGCCGACCTACACGATCGCAGACGTCGCGAAGGTCGAGGTCGAGGATGACCCCGTCACGTCGATCTCCCGCGTCGATGGCGAAGATGCGATCTCGATCTCCGTCACGAAGCTGCCCGATGGCAACACGGTCGACGTCTCGGAGGGGGTGCTCGCCGCGCTCGACGATGCGCAGGAGCAGCTCGCCGGAGTCGAGTTCACGGTCGTCTTCGATCAGGCGCCGTTCATCATCCAGTCGATCGAGACGCTCGCGGTCGAGGGCCTGCTCGGCCTCGTCTTCGCCGTGGTCGTGATCCTCGTGTTCCTGATGTCGATCCGTTCGACGCTCGTGACGGCGATCTCGATCCCGACCAGCGTGCTCGTGACATTTGCGAGCATGCAGGCATTCGGCTACTCGCTCAATATGCTCACGCTCGGTGCGCTCACGATCTCGATCGGGCGCGTTGTCGACGATTCGATCGTCGTGATCGAGAACATCAAGCGACATTACGTCGAGGGAGCGGATAAGGGCGACGCGATCCGTCTCGCCGTGCGCGAGGTGGCCGGCGCCATCACGGCCTCGACGATCACGACGGTTGCCGTGTTCCTGCCGATCGTCTTCGTCGGCGATATGGTCGGCGAGCTGTTCCGGCCGTTCGCGATGACCGTGACGATCGCGATGCTCGCGTCGCTGCTCGTCGCACTCACCATCGTTCCGGTGCTCGCATACTGGTTCATGAAGCCGGGCAAGCCGCTGACGACAGAGAGCGGCCAGCGGATCGATCCCGAGCACCCCGACGCGCCCAAAACGCGCCTGCAGAAGGCATACCAGCCGATCCTCGGATGGACGCTTCGCCACTCGTGGTCGACGCTCGCGATCGCGGTCGTGGTGCTGATCGGCACGATTGCCCTGGCGCCGCTGATGAAGGTGAACTTCCTCGGCGACACGGGCCAGAACTCGCTCACCGTGACGCAGGATCTCGGCGAGACGGCGAGCCTCGACGCCCAGGACGACGCGGCGAGCGAACTCGAGGGCGTGCTCGCAGACGTCGACGGCGTCGACACGGTGCAGGTGACGATCGGATCCGGTTCCGGCGGCGGCATGATGGGCCTGTTCACGGGCGGCGGCATCACGTATTCCGTGATGACGGATCCCGACGCGGATCAGGAGCAGATCCAGAGCGATCTGGAGGATGCCGTCGCGGATCTCTCGGGTGCGGGCGACATTACGGTGCAGGCCGCGGCCGGCATGGGCATGTCGAGCGACATCACGGTGGACGTCGAGGGCGCGAACGACGACGACGTCCGAGAGGCCACGGAGGCGCTCATGGAGTCGCTCGATGGCCGCGATGGGATCCAGACGCCCACGAACAACCTCGAGGCGGCGATGCCGTACATCGCCGTTGACGTCGACCGCCAGAAGGCCGGCGAGGCGGGCCTCAGTGAGGCCGCTGTCGGATCCATGGTGAACGCCGCCATGCAGCCATCTGACGTGGGATCCGTCGAGCTCGAAGGCGCCGCGACGACCGTGTACATCGCCAGCGAGGATCCTCCTGCGACGGTGAGCGAGCTGCGTGCTCTCGAGATCCCGACCGCGACCGGCGTGATCGAGTTGCAGGATATCGCGACGGTGGAGCAGAGCTCGAGCCCGGCATCGATCACGACGCAGAACGGATTGCGCACGGCGACGATCACCATCACGCCGTCGAGCGACAACCTGGCGACGGGCACGACGTCCGTGCAGGAGGCGATCGACGACACCGAGCTGCCCGAGGGCACCCGAGCCTCGATGGGCGGCGTCGCCGAGGATCAGGCCGCGTCGTTCGAGCAGCTCGGGCTCGCGATGCTCGCCGCGATCCTCATCATCTACATCGTGATGGTCGCGACCTTCAAGTCGCTGCGCCAGCCGCTGCTGCTGCTCGTTTCTGTGCCGTTCGCGGCGACCGGCGCGATCCTGTTGCAGCTGGTCTCGGGCGTGCCGCTCGGCGTCGCGTCGCTCATCGGCGTGCTGATGCTCATCGGAATCGTGGTGACGAACGCGATCGTGCTCGTCGACCTCGTGAACCAGTACAGGTCTCATCACGGACTGAGTGCGCACGACGCGACGATGGCCGGCAGTTCGATGCGTCTGCGCCCGATCCTCATGACGGCGCTCGCAACGATCTTCGCGCTCACGCCGATGGCGCTCGGCATCACCGGGCACGGCGGATTCATCTCGCAGCCGCTCGCGATCGTCGTGATCGGAGGGCTCGTGTCCTCGACGTTCCTCACGCTCATCGTGCTCCCGACGCTGTACAACCTCGTCGAGGGTGCGAAGGAGCGGCGCCAGGGGCGGCGCGGCGGTCCGGATCCGGTGGATCCGACCGACGGTCCGGGCGCTCAGCCGGGCGAGGTCACTCCGGATCCCGCACCGCATGTGGAGGCCCCTGCCGAGCAGACGTCGTCCGCGGGCTCCGAAAGGGCGGCTGAACCGGGCCCGGCCGCGCGGGAGGAATACGCCGGGTCAGGCAGTTCGACGGGATCCGCCGCGGTGGTTCACCGCGACGCGCAGCAGGTGATCCCGGTCGGCTACGACTCGGCGCCGACGTCGCAGACGGTCGTCGACGTGCACCAGCCGGGCGCACCGGAGGGAGCGGCCCCGATCGTGACCGTGCGGGTGCAGATGCCCGAGGCCACGACGGGCATCCCGACGGCCCCGCCGCTGCGCCGTCGCCGAAGCTGAGCCGCTCACGCGGAGTGGGGCCACAACTGCGGAGCCTTTCAGCGGTTCGACTCCGCAGCTGTGGCTCATTTCCGTTGTTGTGGCGCGGCACACGTCGAGTGCCGGAGGTCGATCCGTTCGCGCGGAGTTGAGCTCTTCCGGCCTAGCGCTTTTCGGAGTTCCTCCGACCTTCTGGTTCGTTTCCGCGGTTGCGGCCCCCGCGGCTCACCTCGGATCAGTGCGCTCACAATCGACTAGTTCGAGAAGTTATCTGAGGGCGAGCGGATCCAGCACTGCATGCCGTGCACAAATCCGGAATCGTCGCTCGGCATGGATATCGAACAGATCATGCATCGTGCGGGCGGCGTGATGCTCACGAAAGAACTGGTCGACGGCGGGGCCTCGAACGCTCGTATCAAGCGGGAGGTCGCCGCGGGGCGGCTCATGCGTCCGAGCCGAGGGTGGGTCTCGCTGCCGGGGTCCGATCCCGTGCTCGTGCGAGCCGCCCAATCGCGGGTCGTGCTCACCTGCGTGACTGCGGCGGCACGACACGGGCTGTGGGATACCTGCGACGAGGCATTCCACGTGTCGGTCGCTCCGCATTCTCGGCCCGTCGGCGAGATCCGCGCGAGGGTGCACTGGTGCGAGCCGATGATTCGTCGCCCACCGGGCGTGCTGGTCGACTCGGTCCCGAACCTGCTCGCGGTCGTGGCGAACTGCCAACCGTATGAGCAGGCGCTGACGATCTGGGAGTCCGCGATTCGAAGAAAGCAGATCGTTCCAGAGACGATGCGCACACTGCCGCTCTCAGCGCGCGGGCAGCGCATCCTCGAGGACGCTCGGCCGTTCGCAGACGAGGGAACCGAGTCGATCGTGTTCGCCCGTCTGCGGTGGCTGAATCTGCCGATGCGGCGTCAGGCCATGATCCTCGGGCATCGCGTCGACCTGCTGATCGGCGACCGGCTCGTGATCCAGATCGACGGCGGCCACCATGTCGACCAACAGCGCACACGTGACAACAAGCACGACGCGCGATTGCGGATCGCGGGCTACCACCCGATCCGTGTTTCGTACTGGCAGCTCATGCACGAGTGGCACGTGGTGCAGGAGCTGATTCTCGATGCGATCGCGCGGGGACTCCACCTCGCGGCATAGGCGATACGTTCCGACGGAGATGAGTCACAACTGCGGAACAGCTCTGCGATTGCTTCCGCGCGTATGGCTCATCTCCGTGCGAAGCGCTCGGCGATACCCCGCCTTCTCCCAGCCCCGCAATGTAACGTAGAAAGGTCGGCTGAGGGATACCGCGTCGTAAACGCGGGTGTTTATGTGTCCTGTCATGGCCGCATAACACCTACGGAAGGTGCGTGTATTACGCATGCCCAAAAACAAGATGCCTTCGGGCGGACGCCCCGCGAAGAACTTCGACCCCAAGTACGCTTCGAAGGGCGGGTCGCGCAAGCCGCGATGGAACCAGGACGATCGCGATCAGCGCCAGAGCGCTCCCCGCGAGGGCGGCTTCCGTCGCGATGACCGCGGCGGGCGGGACGCCGGTGAGCGCCGCTTCGACGGCAACCGTGGCGGTCGCTCGTTCGACGGCAACCGTGGCGGATCCGAGCGCGGCGCGCGTCGTTTCGACGACAACCGCGGTGGCCGGTCGTTCAACCGTGACGACCGCGGCGGTCGTTCGTTCGATCGTGACAGCCGCGGTGGCGACAACCGTGGCGGCTACAACCGTGATGACCGTGGTGCGCGCTCGTTCGATCGTGACAACCGTGGCGGCTACAACCGTGATGACCGTGGTGCGCGCTCGTTCGATCGCGACAATCGTGGCGGCTACAACCGCGACGACCGTGGCGGTAGGTCGTTCAACCGTGACGACCGTGGCGGTCGTTCGTTCGACCGAGACAATCGCGGCAGCGATAACCGTGGCGGCTACAACCGCGATAACCGTGGCGGCTTCAACCGTGACGACCGCGGCGCACGCTCCTTCGACCGCAACGAGCGCGGCGGCGACAACCGCGGTGGCTACAACCGCGACAACCGCGGCGGCTTCAACCGCGACGATCGAGCGCCTCGCCGTTTCGACCGCGACGACCGCGCGCCCCGTCGTTTCGACGACAAGCGCGACGATCGCGCGAAGTCCGGTGGACGCCCGCAGCACGATGGCGAGCGCGCCTGGCAGGAGCGTCGTGAGGCGCCGCAGCGCACCGCGAAGCAGGAGGCGCACATCGACGTCGTGCACGAGCGCCTCGCGGCCGACTCGGTAGCCGCTGAGCAGGTCGAGGGCCAGAGCTTCAGCGACCTCGGACTCGGCGACAACATCTGCCGCGCGCTCGCGGAGCTCGGTGCGTCGAGCCCGTTCCCGATTCAGGCCGCGACCATCGGCCCGATCCTCGAGGGCAAGGACGTGCTCGGCCGCGGCCGCACCGGATCCGGTAAGACGATCGCGTTCGGCGCCCCGCTCGTCGAGGCGCTTCTGCGCTCCCGCAAGGGCGGCGACCGCACCTACGGCCGCAGCCCGCAGGCCCTCATCGTCGCACCGACGCGTGAGCTCGCGTTGCAGATCGACCGCACGGTGCAGCCGATCGCGCGCAGCGTCGGCCTGTTCACCACCCAGGTCTACGGCGGCGTGCCCCAGGGCAAGCAGGTCGGCGCACTCCGCAAGGGCGTCGACATCGTCATCGGCACCCCGGGTCGTATTCAGGACCTCGAGCGCCAGGGCAAGCTCGACCTGAGCCAGATCCAGATCGCGGTTCTCGACGAGGCCGACCACATGTGCGACCTGGGCTTCCTCGAGCCCGTGCAGGAGATCCTGCGCATGACGAAGCCCGATGGTCAGAAGCTGCTCTTCAGCGCGACGCTCGACCGTGAGGTCTCGGCGCTCGTCGACGAGTTCCTCAAGGATCCGCAGGTCTACGAGGTCGCCGGCGAAGACCAGAACTCGGGCACGATCGACCACCAGGTGCTCGTCATCGATCAGCGCGCCAAGCGCGACGTCATCGAGCAGATCGCGGGCCGCGAGGGCCGCACGATCATCTTCAGCCGCACGCGTTCGTTCGCGGATGAGCTGGTCGAGCAGCTCGAAGACGCCAACATCAGCGCGATCGCGCTGCACGGCGACCTGAACCAGGCCAAGCGCACGCGCAACATCGAGCGCTTCTCGAAGGGCCGCGCGAGCGTGCTGGTTGCGACCGATGTCGCCGCGCGAGGCATCCACGTCGATGACGTCGACCTCGTCGTGCAGGCCGACGCGCCGGACGAGTACAAGACGTACATGCACCGTTCGGGCCGCACGGGTCGCGCCGGCAACGAGGGACGCGTCATCACGCTCATCCCGCGCAACCGCCGCCGCCGCATGAGCGAGCTGCTGAACCGCGCCGAGATCGATGCGCCGTTCCGCGACGCGCAGCCCGGCGACGCTCTGATCGACGAGCTCGCAGGCTAAGCGTTCGCTTCGCGCGTATCGGCCGGTTCTTCACGGAGCCGGCCGATACGCGTTTCCCCGGGCGAGCGGTGCGCCACAATGGACGTATGCACTCTCCCGCAGATCCGACCGGTCAGCAGATTCATCTCACCCGGGGCGGCGTGACCGCGCACATCGCGCAGGTCGGCGCCGCGCTGCGAGGCCTGGCGGTCGACGGCACGTCGATCGTCACGCCGTACCCGCAGGGCATTCAGGCGCCGTTCGGATCCGGAACGATGCTCGCACCGTGGCCGAACCGCATTCGCGACGGCCGCTGGCGCCAGACGGATCCGCATGGGCGCGATTACGACGAGCAGCTCGGTCTGTCGGAGCCGAAGCTCGACAACGCGATCCACGGGTTTCTGCAGCACACGCCGTTCGTCGTCGAGCAGGGAGACGGATCCGCGACGCTCACCGCGACGATCGTGCCGCAGAAGGGATACCCGTTCGCTGTCGTGGCTGTGGTCGTGTACGAACTTGTCGACGACGGCATCCGCGTGACCCACCGCTTCACGAACGTGGGCGCGGATACCGCTCCCGTGGGCGTCGGTACCCACCCGTTCTTCCACATCGAGGGCGTGGATCCTCGCGACCTGGTGCTGACGGTTCCGGCGCGCACCCGATTCGTCGTCGACGACCGCCTGCTTCCGCAGGGCGAGCAGCCGGTCGACGACGAACTGCGCGAGGGCGTGCGTCTGGGCGACGTCGGCCTCGACACGGGCTTCGCCGACCTCGACCGCGATGTGTCGGGGGCTGCCGTCACGACCCTCGACGGGCCCAACGGCGAGCGCGTCAGCGTTTGGCAGGACGAGCACTTCGACTTTCTCCAGGTCTTCACGACCGACGCGTACCCGGACCAGGCGTACGCGGTCGCGATCGAGCCCATGTCGATTCCGACCGACGCGTTCAACTCGGGCCGCGCGCTCACGTGGCTCGAGCCGGGAGAATCCTCCGAACTGACGTGGGGCGTCGCATACTCTGCGTGAGCACAAGGTCGCGGGAGACAATGGATCGGTGACCAGCGCGATTCGGGCCGAGACGCGTCGGGCCGAGCGGCGCCGGCGCATTGAGCGCCGCCGTCGGCGCGCGGTCGCGACCGTGACCGCGACCCTGTCGGCCTGCGTCATGATCGTCTCCGGTGCGCTGCTCGCTTCGGGGGCGACCGGATCCGGCGGCGATCCGCAGGCGCACGCAGCGGGCGCCGCGACCACGCGAGAACTGACGTCGCAGACGGCGTCACCGACTCCCACCGCCACGCCGTCGCCGACCCCTTCGGAAGCCGGGAACGACGCGGAGTTCTGCTCGGACGAGGTGCGCTCGGCGATCGAATCCGGAGACTCGGAGGCCGTGGTCGTTGCGGCAGAGGGCGGCGAGGCGTTCCGCGACGCCGTCGTGTCCGGGAGGGCCGACGACTGCATCGCCCTCGACCACCCCGCGTGGGAGTGGGTCGTCGTTAACAAGCGCCGGCCGATCGTGCCCGAGAACTTCGCGCCCGAGCTCGTCGAGCCGGCGACCTACAGTCCGATCGGCGCGCACCTTGCACCGAACGCTGCCGAGGCACTGGATGAGATGACCCGGGCTGCGCAGGAGGCCGGGGTCGGCGACATCGGGCTCGAGAGCGGTTACCGGTCGTACGAGGCACAGGTCGAGGCCCATGAGGCGCAGATCGTCGCACGCGGCAGCGAGGCGGCTGCGGACGAGACCTCTGCGCGACCCGGTCACAGCGAGCACCAGCTGGGGCTCGCGGCCGATCTCGTGGCGTGCGAGGCCGGAACGTGCGGTTCGATGTACGACTTCGAGGGCACGCCGCAGCAGCAGTGGGTCGCCGAGAACGCCGCCCGGTACGGCTGGATCGTGCGCTACACGGGCACGGAGACGGGCACGACCGGATACGAGTCGGAGCCGTGGCACCTGCGATTCGTCGGCGCAGAGCTCGCGACGGCGTACGTCGAGGGCGGATACGACACCTTCGAAGACTTCTGGGGTCTGCCGGCGGCGCCGGATTACGACTGACGCGTCACCCCGTCTCGTCGTCGGCACCTCCGCGGCGGGCGGATCCGTTCGCGCGGATCCGTCAGCTCTGCGCCGCGCCTCGAATTCGTCCGCGATTCACCCGCATCGAACGCCGGTTCGTCGCGCCTCGTCGCGACGATTAAAGCGTTAATTATTAATTAATGTTGACAGGGGTGTCGAACGAAGGCACACTGGACGAGTTCACCGAAGCACGATGGCGAGGAAGCATGCGCGCGAAGAAGTTGATAGCTGCCGGTCTGGCGATGGTCGCACTGTTGGGCGCATCGGGCTGCTCGGGTCAGCTCGGCGCAGATGGCCGAGTCGCGGTCGTTTACCTCAACGCCGAGGGGTACTACGCGGGTGTGGAACGCGGCCTCGAATCGACGTTCGGTGATTCGAGCCGCGACGCGCAGATCATCTCGACGAACATCCTGTCCGATGCCTCGCGGGAGAGCACGTTCATCGACACGATCAGCTCTGTCGATACCGATGCGCTGATCCTGTCGCCGGCCTCCGCGACCGCGTCGATCCCCGCGATCCGTCTCGCGCACGAGAGTGACGTGCCCGTGATCTGCTACAACACCTGTGTCGACGATGAGGCCGCGCAGAAGTACGTCTCCGCCTACATCCTGGGTGATCCGACGGAGTTCGGGGCCGCGTCCGGCCGTCAGATGGGCGACTACTTCATCGAAGAGGGCATCGAGAATCCGCAGGTCGGAGTGCTCAACTGCGAGCAGTTCGAGGTGTGCATCGACCGCCGGAAGGGCTTCGAGGCCGCTCTGCTCGAGAAGGTGCCGGGCGCCGAGATCGTCGCGAATCAAGAGGGCCTCACCCTCGACGAGGCCGTCGAGCGCGGAGAGCAGGTCCTGACTTCGTCACCAGATCTAGACGCCTTCTATGGCGAGGCCGGGTCGCAAATGCTCGGCGCGGTGCGCGCGGTGAAGGCTCGCGGGCTTGAGGGCCAGGTCGTCGTCTTCGGCGGCGACATGAGCACGCAGGCCGCTGCCATGCTCAAGGAGAACTCGATCCTCAAGGGTGTGACCGACATCTCCGGTATCAAGATGGGCGAACAAGCCGCCAAGGTGACGCTCGAGATCCTCGACGGAGACCAGCCAGCCGAGCTGATTGTTCCTGCTCCCATCGATGAGTACGTCACCGCGGGAGACGGCGAAGAGTGGATCGAAACCCATCCGGACGGCATCCCGTGACCCATCGATCGACGACTACCACTGACTCTCGAGACGAGGAAGAACGCGTGAGACCAACGACTTCTTCCCCCGCAATCATTGCCGAAGTGCGGGGACTCACGAAGCACTACGCCGGCGTGCACGCACTCACCGACGCGGAGCTGACGATCCGTGCCGGCGAGGTGCGGGCGTTGCTCGGCCGTAACGGCGCCGGAAAGTCCACGGTGATCCGATTGCTGTCGGGCGTCGAGAACGCCGACGAGGGCACCGTGCACATCGACGGGCGCGAGCTAGGCGACGGCGGGGTGCGCCGAGCCACAGAACTGGGCGTGCAGACCGTGCACCAGGAGCTCAGCCTCGTGCCGCAGCTGAGCGTCGCGGAGAACATGTTCCTCGGCGTCTGGCCGCGCGCCGGGGGACGGGTCGACTATGCGGCAATGCGGCGTAAGACCCAGTCCGTTCTCGACGACCTCGGGCTCCGGATGGACGCCGACTCGCTCGTCGGCGATCTCCCGCTCGCCGAGCAGCAGCTCGTCGAAATCGCGCGCGCGGTGCGTCGTTCGCCCCGGCTGCTTATTCTCGATGAGCCGACGAGCGCTCTTGCGGCGGGCGAAGTGGCCATCGTGCTCGACACGGTGCGGCGCATCGCCGAGACGGGCGTCGCCGTGATCTACGTAAGTCACCGCCTCGACGAGATCCGGCAGGTTGCGAGTAGTGCAACCGTGATGCGCGACGGCCGCGTGATCGACACGGTCGAGCTGACCGAGGCCAGCACGGAACACGTCGTCTCGCTCATGATCGGAGACGCGGTGCGGTCCGTCGAGCGACCGGATCGGCGCCGGGTAGCGCGGGATGTCACTCCGCTACTGACGGTCACCGGGCTATCGGTTCCGCCGAAGGTCGACGACGTCTCCTTCGACGTCTACCCGGGCGAGGTGCTGGGGATCGCCGGGTTGATGGGCGCGGGTCGCACAGAGATATTGCGGGCGATCTCGGGCTTCGCTCCGGGGACGGCCGGTGAGGTGTCGGTCGAGGGGCGGCGAGTCTCCACCGTGACTCCGTCGGCGATGAAGAAGCTCGGGATCGGAATGACGCCCGAAGATCGCAAGGGCACCGGTATCGTGCCGTTGCTCGGGGTCGATGAGAACATCACGATCGCGAACTACGACGCCGTGCGTACCGGCACGACGATCAGGTGGAACCGGCTTCGTGACGCTGCGGAGCAGATCATCGACAAGCTGTCGATCGCGACCGCACGTGCGGACACGCCGATCGTCAACCTCAGTGGCGGTAATCAACAGAAGGCGGTCATCGGCAGATGGCTTCACGCTGGCAGCCGCATTCTGCTGCTCGATGAGCCGACCCGAGGGGTCGACGTGCAGGCCAAAGAGGAGATCTATGGCCTCGTGCGCGAGCTCGCCGACCAGGGCGCATCCGTCGTCTTCGTCTCGGGCGAGCTCGAGGAGCTGCCCCTCGTCTGCGATCGCGTGATCGTGCTGCGGCACGGCCGGATCGTCGACGAGATGATGGGCGATCGCCTCACCACCGATTCGGTCATCGCCGCTGCGATGACCACTGACTGACCGTCAGACGAACGACGAGAGATATGAGATGACCACCACGACCCAAGCGGCCGAGACGCCTCGGCGCACCCGCACCCTTCCGGCGCACCGCCTCAATGAGATCGGTCTCGTTGTCGCCATCGTGCTGTTGTACGTCGTCCTGGGCCTCAGCGCCGCGGGATTCCTCAGCCTGGACAATCAACTCGGAATGCTCCGCGACGCGGCCACGATCGGCATCGCGGCATGGGGCGTCACGCTCGTCATCATCGCGGGCGAGATCGACATCAGCATCGGCCCGGCCGTCGCCTTCTCCTCCGTCCTCGTTGCTCTCGGGAGCAGCAAATGGGGACTCGGTCTCGCGGGAGCGATCGTCCTCACGCTCGTCGTCGGGACGGCGGCGGGTGCTCTCGCCGGGTGGCTGCGCGCTGAATTCGGAGTCCCCACCTTCATCGGCACCCTCGGGCTCTGGAGCGTATTCGGCGGCCTCGGCCTGTATCTGACCGACGCGCTGCCGGTGGTTCTGCCCGAGAACGGATTCCTGGACGTGATGGGTGGGTCGATCCTCGGAATTCCGACTGCGGCGCTCGTGATGGTCGTGCTGCTGCTGGTCTTCGTATACATCGCGAAGTACACCTCCTACGGGCGCTCCGTCTACGCGATCGGCGGCAACGCCGCTGCGGCCGAACTCGCCGGAATCAACCTGAAGCGCGTGCGCGTGATCCTCTTCGCGACCACGGGCCTCCTCGCGGCGATCACGGGGATCCTGCTGGCGGCACGCCTCGGCGCCGGTTCGGGCAGCGCGGCCAGCGGCCTCGAGTTCGATGTGATCGCCGCGGTGGTCATCGGAGGCACGGCCCTTGCCGGCGGCCGCGGTTCGCTCCTCGGCACGTTCCTCGGCGTCATCTTCATCACGGTGATCGGCAACGGCCTGGTCCTGTTGGGGGTCAACTCGTTCCTCCAGGACGTCATCCGAGGCATCATCATCGTCGGTGCCGTGCTGGTCAACGTATGGGCCGGTCGTCGAAGCAACACCACCCGCACCAGCTGAGCCATCAGGGAGAAAATATGGCTGTCGTACTGCCCGAAACCATGCCGGGCGTCTACCTTCCCGGTGATTCCACCACCGAGCTGCGCGAGGTCCCCGTTCCGACGCCCGGGCCCGGCCAGGTGCTCGTCGAGGTCGGTGCCTCCGGGATCTGCGGAAGCGATATCGGTTACATCTATCGCGAGTACAAATCTCACAAGGGCGTGGACGGCCCGGCCTACCAGGGCGTCGTCAGCGGGCACGAGCCGTCGGGGCGCATCGTCGCGGTCGGCGAGGGATGCCGCAGGTTCGGCGAGGGTGACCGTGTGATCGTTTACCACATCGCGGGATGCGGGCTCTGCGACAACTGCCGTCGCGGCTACCTGATCTCGTGCAGCGCGCCGTCGCGCAGTTCCTACGGCTGGCAGCGCGACGGCGGAAATGCCACGTACCTCCTGGCGGAGGAGCGCACCTGCGTGCCGCTGCCGGAGGAGCTCTCCTACGTCGACGGCGCGCTGATCGCGTGCGGTTTCGGAACCGCCTACGAGGGCCTGCGGCGCATTCGCGTCAGCGGAGAAGGCGACCTGCTCGTGGTCGGCCTCGGGCCCGTCGGCCTCGCCGCGGGCATGATCGGCCGCGCCATGGGGGCACGCCGGGTCGTCGGAATCGAGCCGTCCGGGGCCCGCCGCGACTGGGCGATGAAGACGGGCAGCTTCGACGCTACGTTCTCCCCAGCCGACGTCGATTCGGCGGTCGATCTCACTGACGGCAAGGGCTTCGACTTCGCGTTGGACGCATCCGGCAGCGCGCCCGGCCGTTCCACCGCGCTCGAAGCCGCGGCGGAATGGGCGCACGTGTCGCTCGTGGGCGAGGGCGGAGAGCTGCGTACCGAGGTGTCGGACACACTCCTGCACAAGCAGCTCACCCTGCACGCGTCATGGGTGACGTCCATCTCCGCGATGACCGAGCTGGCTCAGAACCTCGTGGCCTGGGGCGTGCGCCCCGAAGCGATCGTCAGTGACCGCTTCTCGCTGCGTGACAGCAACGAGGCGTTCGCGCTCGCCGCGGGCAACAGCGAGGGCAAGGTCGTCTTCGTCGCCGACGGTGACGTGTGAGCTCGAGCGAGCAAACGCGGCTCTCGGTCGACGAGCGGCCCGGATTCCCAGACGTGCTGTGGCTCGACAACGGCATCCTTCGCATCGGAGTGCTCCCGATGGCGGGAGGCCGGATTCTGAGCGTGACCTTTCGGGGCCAGGAGACGCTGTGGCGCAACGCGGATCTGCTCGACGAGAGCCTTCACCCGGCGCCAGGTCACGTGGTCGGGCCGAGATCGGGAACGATGGCCGACTGGCACAACTATGGGGGCGACAAGACGTGGCCCGCGCCGCAAGGCTGGTCCGGGCCGGACGAATGGGCGGGGCCGCCGGATCCTACGCTCGACTCGGGCGCGTACTCGTGGCAGCGCCGCGACCATGCGGCCGGCGCGACGATCGCGCTCACGAGCGCCGCGGATCCGCGCACCGGGTTGCGGATCACGCGCGAGCTGACGCTGCGCGACGGCGAAGCATCGTACGAACTGTCTCTTCGGGCTGAGAACACCTCGGATCGAACGGTGAGCTGGGCACTGTGGAACGTCACGCAACGGCGTGCGGGCGCGCCGGGTGACGGCGGAGTCTGGGTCGGCCTCGAACAGGGCGATCACGAGCTCGTCGAACTCGTGCCGGGAACAGGCGTTCCGTCCGCCGAGCGCTCGGGTGACATCGCGTTCATCCCGCATCAGGATGTCGTGGGCAAGCTCGGGTTCCCGACCGCAGCCGGCTGGCTCGCGCACGCCGCGCACGGATCGACGACGACGCAGGCGTTCAGCGTCGACCGAGAGCTGGCGTACCCTGACGGCGGTTCGCGCGTCGAGGTGTGGATGGAGTATCCGCTCGACGCGCCGCTGGAGCACCTGGGTGGTCTCCAGCCGAGTTCGCGGATCGTGGAGATCGAGGTGCTGGGTCCGCAGGTCGAGCTCGCGCCGGGCGAGAGCATGCAGCTTCAGCTGGACACCGGAATCGGCGAGGGTACCGTACCGGTGGCTGCCGTGAGCGAAGCCGGTCATTGGGGCCGGCCGAGGCCGGCGGGCGATGGTTGGACGACCGACTTCTTCCCGTACGTCACCGGATCCCTGGAGATCGAGAGCACCGGCGAGAAGCTCGCGGACGTGACCGCAGGAACGAGAGTGGCCGTGGGCGGTCGGGCGGATCTGCGAGGCGAGCCGTTGCGCGTACGTTGGGATGACGGAATCACAGCCCGGGACGCGGGGACCCTCGCCTGGCCGGCCCACAACGAGAGAGCAGAGCGATGAGCGGAACGGTCCTCATCACCGGCGCTACGCGCGGAATCGGCGCGGCGACCGCCGCGCGCATGGCTGCCGACGGCTGGAACGTCGCGCTGTTCGACATCGACGCGGGCGTGCGCGCGACCGCCGAGGTGCTCGGCAGATCCTGCCGAGGCTACGTCGGCGACGTGTCTGAGGAAGCCGATTGGGCACGCGTCGTGGCGGAGGTTCAGGAGGATCTCGGCCCGATCGACGCGGTGGTCTCCAACGCGCTGGTGACGGATCCCACGCCGATCGATCGGATGGAGCTGTCGTCCTGGCAGCGTCAGCTCGATGTGAATCTGACCGGGTCGTTTCACGCGATGCGCGCGTGTCTTCCTGATCTCGTGCGGGATCGCAACGGCCGCGTCGTCATCGTGTCGTCCGTGCACGCCTCATTCGGGCTGCCCGACGTGCCGGGCTACGCAGCGACGAAGGCCGGGCTGACCGGTCTCACCCGCCAGCTCGCGGTGCAGTACGGCGGCCAGGTGCGCGTGAACTGCGTCGTGCCCGGCCCGATCCGCACGGCGCAGTGGGACAGACTGAGCGACGAGGAGATTGCGGCGAGTGCGCGCGAGACCGTGATGGGCCGACTCGGGCACGCCGACGAGGTTGCGGGCGCGATCGCGTTCCTCCTGGGGGATGATGCTTCCTTCATCACCGGAACGACGCTCACCGTCGATGGCGGCTGGAGCATTACGAAGAACTCGTCATGATCGCAAGACGAGGGAAGGACACGCTGTGAGTGGGTACATCGGGCGCGGGGTTCACGGGACCACCGTTGAAGTGCTGGGCGCGCAGATCGTCGACGGCACGCTGGCGCCCGGGGACGTTCTCGACCTGCCGGTGATCGGGCGGGAACTCGACGTGTCGCTGACCGCACTGCGAGAGGCGATCAAGGTGCTGATGGCGAAGGGGCTGCTCGACGCGCGTCAGAAGCGGGGAACCTTCGTGCGCCCGCGCGACGAGTGGAACGTTCTCGACAGCGACGTGATCCGGTGGCGTCATCAATCGGGCGATGCTGTGGGAGTGCAGCGCGATCTCGCGGAGGTGCGGCGTGCGATCGAGCCCGCTGCCGCGGGTCTTGCCGCTCAGCGACGCACCGAAGAGGACCTCGTCGATCTCGAAGAGGCGCTCGCCGCAATGCAGGAGGCGAGGAGCGGGTCGGCTCACGATTCTGCCGCCGCTGACCTGAGGTTCCACCAGGCGCTGCTGGGGGCGACGCACAACGAACTGTTCGCTCAGATGAGCGTCTTCGTCGAGCCTGCGCTACTGATCCGCGACGAACTGGTGCACGGTCACGAGGTCACCGACCCCGTGTCGAGCCACAGCCGAGTCGTCCAGGCCATCATCGCGCAGGACGACGTGGCCGCGGCCGACGCGGCGCGAGCGCTGCTCGATGACAGCGTCGCCGACGTCGAGAAAGTTCTTACCGAGGAGCATGACGCGTGAAGATCACACGTATTGAGACGTTCGCGGTGCCGCCGCGGTGGGTGTTCTGCCGAATCGAGACCGACGATGGGATCGTCGGCTGGGGCGAGCCTGTCGTCGAGGGCCGTGCGGAGAGCGTTCGTGCGGCGGTCGCGGAGCTCTCGGAGCTGTTGATCGGCCGCGATCCCCGCCGTATCGAGCAGCACTGGCAGGTGCTGACGAAGGGTGGATTCTATCGTGGCGGGCCGGTGCTGTCGAGCGCAGTGGCGGGTCTGGATCAGGCGCTCTGGGACATCCTCGGCAAGTCGCTCGGCGTTCCCGTGCACCAGCTCCTGGGTGGCCACGTGCGCGACCGTGTCCGCGTATACGGATGGATCGGCGGAGACGAGCCGAGCGCCGTCGCGGATGCGGCCGAGCAGCAGGTCGCGGCGGGCCTGACTGCGATCAAGATGAACGCGACGGGGCGCTGGGATCGCCTCGCCACGCCCGCAGGAATCAAGGAGGTCGTGCAACGCGTTGCCGATGTTCGCGACGCAGTGGGTGACTCGGTCGACATCGGTATCGACTTCCACGGTCGGGTGGGCTTCGCCGATGCTCGACGGCTGATCGGGGCTGTGGCGCCGATGCGGCCGCTGTTCATCGAAGAGCCGGTGCTGCCGGAACTGGCCATGCATCTGCCCGACATCGTCAGGGCCTCGGACGTTCCGATCGCGACGGGGGAACGGCTGTACAGTCGGGCCGAGTTCCTCGCGCCGCTGCAGGCGGGCGTGGCCGTCGTCCAGCCCGACCTCTCGCACGCAGCTGGTATTTCCGAGGTGCGCCGGATCGCGGCGCTCGCGGAGACCTATGGCGCACTCCTCGCGCCGCACTGCCCGCTGGGCCCGATCGCGCTGGCATCGAGCCTGCAGGTGGCGTTCGCGACGCCGAACTTCCTCCTGCAGGAGCAGTCGATCGGCATCCACTACAACGAGGGAAGCGCAGAGCTCCTCGACTACGTACTCGACTGTGCGCCGCTGGCATTCGTTGACGGCCACATCGAGCGCTGGGACGCGCCGGGCCTTGGAATCGACGTCGACGAGGCTATGGTGCGGCGCGTCGACAGCAACGACGAACCATGGCGAGGCCCCGTCTGGCAGCACTCGGATGGTTCGTTCGCCGAGTGGTGACGGGCCGCGACGAAAGGATTGAAGAATGTCGCTCATCGAAGATCTCACAGCCGATCGGTTGCTCGCGATCATCCGCGGCAAGGACGTGGAAGCCTCGATCTCGACGGCGATCGCACTCGTCGAAGAAGGCGTCCGCTCGATGGAGATCTCCCTCAGCAGCGCGGATGCGCTGACCGTTCTCTCCGAGGTGTCCTCGACGCTCGGCGATCGGGTACGGCTCGGTGCGGGCACCGTACTCACGCCCGCCGATGTGGATGCCGCCCTCGACAACGGAGCGACGTACATCGTGACGCCCGCCATTGCGCCGTCGATCACAACGGCGGTGGATCGGGGCGTGCCCGTGCTGTGCGGCGCTCTGACGCCGACTGAAGTGCTCACGGCGCTTGACGCCGGCGCAGATGCCGTCAAGCTGTTTCCCATCTCGTCGATGGGGCCGCGGTATGTGAGGGATCTGCGTGCGCCGTTCCCGAGCACGCCGTTCATCCCGGTCGGTGGCGTCGGTATTGAAGAGGCCGAGGGCTTCCTGGCCGACGGCGCGCTCGCGGTCGGAGTCGCCAGTCCGCTGCTGGGTGACGCGGCGAATGGCGGAGACCTCAACGCGCTGCGTGAGCGCGCCCGCGGGTTCCTGAACGCGGTTCGGCGATGAGTGTAGACGTCGTCACTGCGGGCGAGTCGATGCTCGCGCTGCGCGGTGAGGGTCCGCTCCGGCTGGGCGGCGGTCTCGCGGTGTCCATCGCGGGGGCCGAGAGCAACGTCGCGATCGGGATGTCGCGCCTCGGCCACCGTGTCGCCTGGGCGGGACGCGTCGGGCAGGACGAATCCGGGGCGCTCGTGATGCGAACGCTCGCGGCAGAAGGGGTGGACGGTCGTGCGATCGCCCGCGCTGGCTACCGCGCGACGGGAATGCTGATCTTCGAGAAGCGTCTGCCCGATGTCACACGGGTCGAATACCACAGGCGCGATTCCGCAGGATCGCGCTGGTGTGCTGCCGACGCTGAGCGCGCGTTGTCGCTGAACCCGCGCCTCGTGCACGTCACGGGGATCACGCCGGCGCTTTCGGAGGAAGCACGTGAAGCCACCTACGCGCTGGTCGACGGAGCGAAGCGACAGGGCGCAACCGTCAGCGTCGATATCAATTTCCGGTCTCGTCTGTGGAGCGCAGAAACGGCTGCCCCGCACCTCAGCCGCTTGGTCAGCGGCGCCGACATCGTCATTGCGTCGCCGGACGAGCTCGACCTCGTCGGCGGCGATCCTGCCGCACTGATCCGCGCAGGAGCTCGCGAGGTCGTGGTCAAGAACGGGGCGGCGGGCGCTACGGCATACGACGCTGAGCGGAGCGTGACCGTGCCGGCGAGAAAGGTGACCGTCGTGGATTCGATCGGTGCCGGCGACGCGTTCTCATCCGGATATCTTTCTGGTTCGCTCGACGGCCTCTCGCTAGGTGAGCGCATGGAACGCGCCGTCGTGCTGGGCGCCTTCGCCGTCTCTAGCGATGGCGATTGGGAAGGTCTGCCACGACGTGATGAGCTCGATCTGATCGACCTCGCCAGCGGCGATGCCGTGCGGTGAATATCGTCGCGTGTGCTGGAGGCCGTATCAGAAATTACGGTGCAGCGGGTCAATAGTCGTCACTCAACGTCGCCGAGCGAATAATCTGGGTCGTGAGGGGACCGTATACGTGGAGCGTTACGGTCCCCTCACCTTTTCTGAGTGCGCCATTCACAGGCCTGAAACCGATGTCGCGGGTGGCTCCTAGGCTGGACGTATGACGCAGTCGCAGTATGAGCCCGATGACGCGTGGTTCCCTCCCGAGGAGCCGCCCGCCGATATGTACGACGACTACGAGGGCGGCGCGATCAGCTGGGCGGATCCGTTCGCCGTTGAGGCCCCCGCGTCTCTCGTGGATCGCTCGGCACGGGTGCCGCAGCATGCGGACGGCCTCGAGGCGCTCCAGACGGTCTACGGGTTCAACGCGTTCCGAGGAGACCAGGCAGAGATCGTTGATCACGTAATCGCGGGCGGCGATGCGGTCGTGCTGATGCCGACCGGTGGCGGCAAGAGCGTCTGCTATCAGATCCCTGCCCTCGTGCGCGAGGGCACAGGCCTCGTGGTCTCTCCCCTCATCGCACTGATGCACGACCAGGTCGACGCGCTGCGTGCCAACGGCGTTGCCGCCGCCTACCTCAACTCGACGCAGCAGCCAGCCGAGCGAGCCGAGGTCGAACGGGCCTACCTCGCCGGTGAGCTCGACCTCGTCTACGTCGCACCCGAGCGTCTCTCGAACGCGCAAACGCGTTCTCTGCTGTCGCGCGGAAAACTGAGCGTCGTTGCGATCGACGAGGCGCATTGTGTCAGCCAGTGGGGGCACGACTTCCGCCCCGACTACCTCGCGCTCGGTGACCTCGGAGAGGTGTTCCCCGGCGTTCCGCGCATCGCGCTCACGGCCACAGCGACGCGCGAGACCCATAAGGAGATCACCGAGCGACTGCACCTCGGTGGCGCGCGGCACTTCGTCGCGAGCTTCGACCGGCCGAATATCCAGTACCGCATCGAGGCCAAAAGCGATGCGCGGGGGCAACTGCTGCAGTTCATTCGGTCACTGCCCGACGCATCCGCGGGCATTGTCTACGCCCTCAGCCGTAAGTCCGTCGAACAGATCGCGACGTTCCTGGTCGGGCAGGGTATCGACGCCGTTCCGTATCACGCGGGACTTCCTGCCGAGACGCGGGCCGCCCATCAGTCGCGATTCCTGCGCGAAGACGGCGTGGTGGTCGTCGCGACGATCGCATTCGGCATGGGCATCGACAAGCCTGATGTGCGTTTCGTCGCGCATGTTGACCTGCCGAAATCGGTCGAGGGGTACTACCAAGAGACTGGACGCGCGGGGCGCGATGGCGAACCGAGCATCGCGTGGATGGCGTACGGACTCGGCGACGTCGTGCAGCAGCGGCGCATGATCCAGCAGGGCGGCGGCGACCGCACGTTGCAGATGCGGCAGAACCAGCACCTCGATGCGATGCTCGCGCTGTGCGAGACGGTGTCGTGCCGTCGGCAGAATCTGCTCGGCTACTTCGGTCAGCAGTCTGAGCCGTGCGGTAACTGCGACACGTGCCTCGAGCCGCCGAAGACGTGGGACGGGCTCGTCGCCTCGCAGAAGCTCATGTCGACGATCGTGCGTCTCGATCGCGAGCGCAATCAGGCGTTCGGGGCTGGCCACCTCATCGACATCCTGCGCGGCAAGGAGAATGAGCGCATCCGCCGCTTCAAGCACGATCAGCTCACGACGTACGGCATCGGCGAAGACTTGTCAGATCAGGACTGGCGCAGCGTGATCCGTCAGCTGCTCGCACGGGGTCTTCTGACGCCGAAGGGCGAGTACAACACGCTCGCGGTCACAGATGCGTCGTCGGGTGTCCTGCGCGGCGAGACACCGGTGCCGCTACGGCAAGACGTGATCGGCCGCAAGGTCCGATCGTCCGTGCGCAAGACGTCGGCGGCCGACACCTTGGCCGAGGGCGACCGTGCGCTGTTCGAGAGCCTGCGCGAGTGGCGCGCGGGCCAGGCGCGCGAGCAGGGAGTTCCGGCGTACATCGTGTTCGGTGACGCCACGTTGCGCGCGCTCGCAGAGCATCGACCCACCACGCTCGACGCGCTCGACAACATCAGCGGCATCGGACAGAAGAAGCGCGATGCGTACGGCGAGCAGGTGCTCGAGGTCGTCGCTGCCGGCTGAACCAGTCTCTGGGGTCGAGTCGCGCGACTACCCGGGCACTGCCCGGAATGTCTGCGGGGCGCAGACTACTGCATGGCCGTCATATTGCACAAGCTTTTTCTTCGACAACTGTCAAGATTGTTCAAATCGGGTGTCCTGCCGCACGATCGCTTGTGACTGTCTATTACTTGCTGACGAAAAAACTGGCTGGCCAGCCCTGGACAACTACCCGGGAAGAGGCCAGGATATTGTTAGCTGGGTGCTCCCTGTGGGCAGCTCCACGTTTACAGGCGCCCTCAGCTGCAGCGGACGTTCGTCCCTGTAGTCCATTTGTACGTATCTGAGGGGATACACATGCGCGCTGAAAAGCATGATCAGCCCTCGCGCTCAAGAGCGCGGCGGTTGACCAAGAAGACACTCGCGGCGGGAGGTGTCGTCACCACCCTCGCCGTCGTAGGTTCGTTCGCGGGCATCGGTGCGGCGACCGCCGCCGAGACTGACGTGGCTGAGGCGGAAGGCCGGTTCCTGACGTTCGACGGTGCGCTTGGCGACACCGTCAACGCTCTCGCCGCGCTCGCGCCGGCATATTCGGCCAACCCGGCTGGTCCGGAGGACGACTCGCGCTCGCTCGACATCGAGTTGTTGAGCGCGCTCGACATCTCGCTTGGTGACGGCATCCAGCTGTTCGGTGAAAACCCGATTCTCGGGCTCGGCGCCCTCGGCCAGTATTCGCGCACGGACTCCACCTCGGCGTTCGCATCGACGGGCCTGATCGGTGAGGAGGGAGCGATCGCTCCCGCAACCGGCACGGACCCCGCAGAGAACGCGTACCTTGACCTCGCTCCGATTCTCGGGGCGGCTGGCCTTGACGCGCTGCTCAGCGAGGCTCGTCTCGAGCTTGGTGCAATCTCGGCGTCGGCCGAAGTGGCCGACGGCGGTGAGCCGGCGGGTGACTATCAGATCGCGGGTGGCACGTTGATCCTGACGAGCCCCACGATCGCTGAGCTCTCGGGTGGTCTCGTCGGTGCGCTCGACCAAGTGTCGGACCCGATCAACGCTTTGACGGGCGACGGCGGTGTCATTGACACGACTGTCGACCCACTACTCGACGGCATTACGGGCACGCTGAACACGCTGCTGCTCGGTGTCGGCAGCATCGATGACCTCGGTGTCACCGCGACCGTCGACTTCGATCTGGCAGCGGCGGTTGAGTCGGTTCTCGACGAGCCGATCACGTCCGACGACAGCGTCGTGACCATCGACCTCAGCACAGGCACGGTGAGTGTAGACCTGGCGCGGCTCGTCGCCGATACCCAGGGTGGCGACTACGACGGCACACTGAACGGTCTGCCCGCGAACACCGAGCTGCTCGACCCCGACCTCGTGCAGGCGGCTCTCGACGGTGCGCTCGGTTCGACCCTCGACCAGATTCCGGCTCTCGTCGTCAACGCTGTGACCGACGCACTTCACGCGGTGGACGTGAACATCGCGATCACGGGTGAAATCAACAGCCTTCTCGGCAACATCGGAATGGTCGATGTGCAGCTGACCGGAACGCTTGGTGACTTCATCGGTGCCGAAGGCTCGGCAGAGCCGGTCGTCAACACCGATGGAACCACGATCATCGGACTTCCGGTTGGAACTCTTCTTGAGCCGTTGCTCCAAGCAGTTACGAACACCATCCTCCCCGCGCTCGTGACTCCGCTGTCCGCGGCGATCACCGACGCGGGAGCTCTCGACACGATCTTCCGCCCGATTGTGGAGACCGCGAACACGGTTCTGCAGCCGCTCTTCGGCCTCGTGACGAACAACCTGCTCTCGCTGACCGCGAACGTGCAGGAGACCGGCGGCACGTTCACGCACGAGGACGCAGTGGACACGGAGAACACCTTCACCGAGCGTGCGCTCCAGCTCTCGCTGCTCCCGCAGTCGCCGATCCTCGAGCTCGCGCTTGGCTCGGCAACGGTGCGCGGCGACTTTGACGCCGCACCCGTGTACGAGACGAGCATCACGGTCGAGCCCGGCACGATCGCCCAGGGCGAAGCCGCAACGATTGAAGGCTCTGGCTTCGCGCCGAACGAGAGCGTGAGCGTGACGATCGACGGCGTCGAGGTCGGTCCCGTCGACACCGACGAGAACGGTGATTTCAGCCTCGAGTACACCGCCGCTGATGACGCCGCAACGGGCACCTTCGATGTGATCGCCGAGGGCGAGACCTCGCAGGTTCCTGCCGAAGGCTCACTGACGATCGAGGAGGGCGACGCAGGAGCGGACCCCGACGCGAACGTTGACGCAGACACGAACGTTGATGCAGACGTGAACGCGGATGCAGATGTCGACGGTGACGAGAACACCAACGCGTCGGCGTCGGCTTCGGCATCGGCGAACGCGGATGACGAGTCCAACGCGGCGGCTCAGGTCGCGGCTCAGGCTGCGGCGAACGCGGATGCGGACACGGCGGCTTCGGCTGCTGCGGACGCTGACGCGACGGCTGCTGCTTCGTCGGCTGCGAACGAGGATGCGTCGAGCGACGCGTCGGCGGATGTTTCGTCGGACGTCAACGCTGCGGCTCAGGCTGCGTCGCAGGCTGCCGCGAACGCGGACGCGACGTCAGAGTCGAACGCAGACGCCTCGTCGGCCGCCAACTCGAACGCGAGTGCCGCGGCTGCTGCTGCGTCGAACGCCACTTCGTCGGCCGATGCATCCACTGCAGCCGCTGCGAACGCAGACGCTGACGTCACGGGCGCTGTTGACGCGGATGCTGACGTGACCGGAGCTGTCGATGCAGACGCCGATGTGAACGCGGATGCAGATGTCGACGGTGACGAGAACACCAACGCTTCGGCGTCGGCTTCGGCATCGGCGAACGCGGATGACGAGTCCAACGCTGCTGCTCAGACCGCTGCTCAGGCTGCGGCGAACGCGGATGCAGACACGGCGGCTTCGGCTGCTGCGGACGCTGACGCGACCGCTGCTGCTTCGTCGGCTGCGAACGAGGATGCGTCGAGCGACGCGTCGGCGGATGTTTCGTCGGACGTCAACGCTGCGGCTCAGGCCGCGTCGCAGGCCGCCGCGAACACGGACGCCACGTCGACGTCGAACGCTGACGCTTCGTCGGCCTCCGACTCGAACGCGAGTGCGGCGGCTGCTGCTGCGTCGAACGCCGACTCGTCGTCGGATGCCTCCTCGGAGGCGGCCGCTGACGTCGACGGCGGCTCGGACGCCGACGGTGTCGAGGATGTCAACGCGAACGCCTCGGCGTCGGCTTCGGCTTCGGCCAACGCAGATGACGAGTCCAACGCGTCGGCCCAGAGCGCCGCACAGGCTGCCGCGAACGCGGATGCAGACACGGCGGCTTCGGCTGCTGCGGATGCTGACGCGACGGCTGCTGCTCAGTCGGCTGCGAACGAGGATGCGTCGAGCGACGCGTCGGCGGATGTTTCCTCTGACGTGAACGCTGCGGCTCAGGCCGCGGCGCAGGCTGCCGCGAACGCGGACGCCTCGTCGGCGTCGAACGCTGAGGCTTCGGCCGCGTCGGACGCGAGTGCGAACGCCGCGGCTGCGTCGCAGGCCGCGTCCAACGCTGACTCGTCGTCGGATGCTTCCTCGGAGGCAGCCGCTTCGTCGGACAGCGATGCGTCGGCTTCCGCCAGCGCATCGTCGGATGACGACGCGACTTCCTCGTCGGACAGCGACTCGAGCTCTGACTCCGACAGTGAGTCGGCATCGAACGCGAACGCGTCGAGCGCCGCGAACGGTCAGCAGATCTCGATGGAGCTCGAGAACGACCGCCTCATGGTCGGCCAGGAGCAGGTGGCCCATGGTCACGGCTTCCAGCCGGGCGAGTCGGTCACGGCAACGCAGTACTCCACCCCGTACGACATCGGCACTGCGGTCGCCGATGACAACGGTGACGTGACCTTCACCTGGTCCGTTCCGAACGGCACGGAGGACGGCAACCACACGGTCGAGCTCACGGGTGCGACCTCGGGTAGCGTTGACGCGAGCTTCGAGGTGTACTCCACTGGCGGCGCCGGGCTGTCGCCGACGGGTGGCGACATGGCGCTTCCGCTCGGTGGCCTCGCTGCGGCGATGCTGCTCGCGGGTGCTGGCGTCTGGTTCGCCGTGCGTCGTCGGGCACACGCCTGAGCTGACTAGCTGAAAACCCGGTGCTCCGGACGGAAACCCCGTCCGGAGCACCGGGCGTTAGATGAGGATTTTTACATGAAAGAGCGGAAGCGCCCGCGCCGGCGGTTATACGTTCGGATCGTCATGTGCGCCGCGGCACTCGTGACCGCATGGCACGTGTTCGCGTCGTTCCTATGGATCGCACCATGGGCGCCGATTCGCGAAGTCGTCGGCCAAGACACGCTTTCGAGCTACATGATCCCGATGTTCGGGCAGTCGTGGAGCGTATTCGCTCCCGAGCCGGTCAACGGCGACTACCGCTTCGAGGTGCGGGCGATCGTCGATGGCGAAGAGACCGAATGGGTCTCAGCCAGCGACGTGGAGCTGTCGATGATCCGCTACAACCTCTTCACGCCGCGCGCCGGCATCGTCGCGATGGACGTCTCGAGCCAGTTCAAGGGCGCCTGGGGAGACCTGACCGAGGAGCAGCAGGAGGTTTCCGAGCTCAACTACTTCAAGGCCGACTGGGAAGCGCGCATGGCCGAGGCCATGAAGGAGTACGACGACACCACCGATGTCGCCTCCTACATCGAGCAGGAGCACCGTGCCACGGCCTACGCCACCCAGGTGGCATTCGCCATGTGGGGCGACGACGTCGAGCGCGTGCAGTTCAGCGCCACGCGGCAGAACGTGATCCCCTTCAACGACCGCCACGACCCCGACGCCGAGCGCCCGGGCATCCAGTACTCACCCACCGGGTGGAGGGGCCTCGTCGTCAACGAAGGCCAATCGCAGGAGGCGTTCACCGACGTCTTCCGCGCACAGCACGAACGGATGAGCGAGTGACGGGCAGCACGGCAGGCGGATCCGCGACGATCGTTCCGCGGATCGGCAGGGGCCTCGCCCGTGCCCCGCGCGCCATCGGTCGCCTCATCACCCTGGTCCTCAGTACTCTCTGGAACATCACACGCAACACCTGGCTGTGGTGCGAGGCGTGGCTGCTCGACAACAAGGCGTCGCTCTACGGCCTCGCGGTCACGCGCATCCTGATCGGCCTCACGGGCGTCGGGCTGCTCATGACGAACTTCACCACGCGCCTGTACACCTTCGGGTCCGGCTCGGCCTGGAACGGCGAGGGCGCCGATCCTGTCAGCGACTTCCCGAAGATCTGGATCTTCAGCTGGTTCCACCGCGTCGCATACGACGACGTGCTGTTCACCACCCTCTACCTGGTGCTGTTCGCGCTCGCCGTGCTCTTCACGATCGGCTGGCGCTTCAAGATCGTGCTGCCCGTCTACCTCATTCTCTGGGTCAGCTTCATCGAGATGAGCGACGCGGTCGGCGACCAGGGCGACAACATGTACCGCATCGTGCTGCTGCTTCTGCTGTTCGCGGATCCGGCGGCGCGCTGGTCGCTCGACGCACGGCGCCGAGCGAAGAACGACTTCCGCACGATCCTGCCGCGCGAGATCAGCAACCTGCTGCACAACCTCGCGCTCGTCGCGCTGACCGCGCAGGTCATCTTCGTGTACGTCTCGGGCGGTCTGTACAAGGCGGGCGGCGACCCGTGGTCGGGCGGCTACGCGGTGTACAACCCGCTCATGACCGAACGGTTCGGCACCTGGCCCGTGCTGAGCGAGTTCTTCACGGCGTGGGGCCCGGCCGTCACGGTGATCAGTTGGGGCTCGATCATCCTGCAGATCGCCTTCCCCTTCATGCTGCTCACGCGGCCGACGCGCATCATCGCCCTGTTCGGCATCATGTCGTTCCACATCGGCATCGGCGTGCTCATGGGGCTGCCGTGGTTCTCGCTCGCCATGATCGGCATCGACTTCATCTTCATCCGCGATCGCACATGGCTGCGCTCGGCCCAGCTCGCGCGCGGCGCCTTCCGCGACGACGAATCGGAGTGGGCCGACCAAAAGGAGCGCGCCGAGGCGTGATGCCGCTTGTTGCGGGGGCACAAACGAATCCGCCGCGCGATGAGGATCCGCATAGATTCTCAGGTGACAGATCTCAGCCGATGAGAGGAAGCACCGTGGCCGACACCGCCGTTCGCCCTGCCGTACCCGCCCCGAAAGATCCGACCGCGAGCGTGTCGGTCGACGTCGATGCCCTCACGCCGCACCTGCTCGGCACGTGGAAGGACATCCGTCTCGAGGCGCGCGAGATGATCAAGGACGAGGCGTTCTGGCAGATCCCGGGCCAGCACTACCACGAGCATCGCGAGCGCGTCTTCGCGCAGACGCAGATGCTGGCCGACCGCGGCGCGGGATCGCGCGCCTTTCCTGCGGAGTACGGCGGGCGCAATACCCAGGGCGGCAACCTCGCCGGCTTCGAAGAGCTCGTGCTCGCCGATCCCAGCCTGCAGATCAAGTCGGGCGTGCAGTGGGGGCTGTTCACCTCGGCCATCTACCAGCTCGGCACGAAGAAGCACTGGGACAAGTGGCTTCCCGACGCCGTAAGCCTCGCGCTTCCCGGCGCGTTCGCGATGACCGAGATCGGCCATGGATCGGATGTGCAGTCGATCGCGACCACGGCCACCTACGATCCTGAGACCGAGGAATTCGTCATCGTCACGCCGTTCCGGGGCGCGTACAAGGACTACCTCGGCAACGCCGCCGTGCACGGTCGCGCCGCGACCGTTTTCGCCCAGCTCGTCACGGGCGGCGTCAACTACGGCGTGCACTGCTTCTTCGTGCCGATCCGCGACGACAACGGTGAGAACCTGCCCGGCATCACGAGCGAAGACGACGGGCCGAAGGGTGGCCTCAACGGCATCGACAACGGCCGCCTCGCCTTCGACCACGTGCGCGTGCCGCGCGAGAACCTGCTGAACCGCTACGGCGATGTCGCCGCCGACGGCACCTATTCGAGCCCCATCTCGAGCCCCGGACGCCGGTTCTTCACGATGCTCGGTGCGCTCGTGCAGGGCCGCGTTTCGCTCGACGGCGCGGCGACATGGGCGGCCGCGCTCTCGCTCAAGATCGCCATCACCTACGGCAATCAGCGGCGTCAGTTCGACGACGGCACCGGAAGCGAGACGGTGCTGCTCGACTACGGCAAGCACCGCCGCCGCCTGCTCCCGTGGCTCGCTACCGCCTACGCCCAGACCTTCAGTCACGACGAGCTGCTGCAGAAGTTCGACAGCGTCTTCAGCGGTGCCGAAGACACCGACGAGAATCGACAGGATCTCGAAACGCTCGCCGCGGCGCTCAAGCCGCTGTCGACGTGGAACGCGCTCGACACGATCCAAGAGGCGCGCGAGGCATGCGGCGGGCAGGGCTATCTCGCCGAGAACCGCCTGGTCGGGCTGCACCAGGATCTCGATGTGTACGCCACGTTCGAGGGCGACAACAACGTGCTGCTGCAACTGGTCGGCAAGCGCCTGCTCGGCGACTTCGCCGCGCAGTTCAAGGGCAAGGATGCCAGCGCGCTCGCCGCGTATGCGGCCAGGCAGGGCGCGTCGCGGCTGTTCCATGGCGCTGGCCTGCGCCGCCTCGGGCAGACGGTCGTCGACTTCGGATCCACGGCGCGTTCGGTCGAGCTCGGCCTGCGCGCCGAGGATCAGCACGAACTGCTCACCGACCGCGTGCAGCAGATGATCGCCGGCGTGGGCACGCGCCTGAATGCAGCGCGCAAGCTGCCCGCGGCCGAGGCTCAGGCCGTATTCAACGACAACCAGGTCGAGCTGCTCGAGGCGTCGCGCGCGCACGGCGAACTGCTGCAGTGGGAGGCGTTCACCGATGCGCTGGGTCGTATCGAGCACGAGGGCAACCGCACGGTGCTCACCTGGATGCGTGACCTGTTCGGGCTGCAGCTGATCGAGAAGCACCTCGCGTGGCACATCGTGAACGGCCGCCTCTCGACGCAGCGGGCCGCGTCCGTGACGCGCTACATCGATCGTCTCTGCACGCGGCTGCGGCCGCACGCGCAGGATCTCGTCGATGCCTTCGGTTTCGCCCCGGAGCACGTGCGCGCGCCGATCGCGTCCGGTGCGGAGAACGAGCGCCAGGATGAGGCTCGCGCGCACTACGCCGACCTCCGCGCACGCGGCGAGGAGCCGACGCCCGAGAAGCGTGCGAAGGCGAAGTAGTTCGTTCGCGGCGTGTCGTCGCGGTTAGAGTGGGAAGGCTGGGTAGGCGCGCCCTCCCGAATTCTTTACTGACCGTATCCGCTTGGGGGAGCAGACGATGAGCGCAGCGAACTGGTTTCGCGGGCGTCGTGGTGCCCTGACGGGCACCTCGATCGTCGCGGCCGGTGCAATCGCTCTGACCGGCTTCGCGGTGGCGTACGACGGCAATCCGACGGCCGAGGTCGAGCTCGACGCCGGAAGCGTGTGGGTCACGAAGACCTCGAGCGAGGTGCTCGGCCACCTCAACTCGTCGTCGGCACTGCTCGACGGCCAGTTGCGCGGCGTCACGAGCGACCGCATCGACGTGATGCAGGAGCGCGACGGCGCCGTGATCTTCGACAGCGGCGACAGCACGCTGGCGCGCATCGACGGCGCCGACATGGTGCTCGGCGACCGCGTGCAGCTCCCCGCGGGAGCCCGCGTGGAGCGCGGCGCCGATACCGTCGCGATTCTCGTACCGAACGAGGGCAGCCTGTACCTTTCGGCCATCGACGAGATCGGTTCGTTCGATCCGGCCGAGGCCGAGCCGGCGGTCGAGCTCGGCGCCGACGCGGTGATGACGGTCGGGCTCGACGGCACCGTGTACGCCTTCGAGCCCGGCGAGCAGATGCTCACCACGATCGAGATGGGCGCCGACGGATCCGTCGCCGCCGAGCCGGTCGAGCAGGCGCTCGAGGGCGTGTCCGCATCTGATGTCGAGATCACCTCGGTCGGCTCCGTGCCCGTCGTGCTCGATAGGGCCGAGGGCATCGTCGCGACGCCCGACGGACTCGCGACGTCCATCGGATCCGCAGAGGAGGCTCGCCTCGCCGCCGACGCTCCGCGGGGCGACGTCGTGCGCGTCGCCACGTCGACGTCGCTGGTCGACGTGCCGCTCGACGGATCCGAGGCGGCCCTCACGGCGAACGGCGGCGCCTCGGGAACCCCGCTCGAGCCCGTCGTGGCGGGCGAGTGCGCGTACTCCGCCTGGCAGGGATCCCAACAGATCGTGCGCGACTGCGCCGACTCGGCCCGCGACGTCGTGCAGACGATCGACGGGGCCTCGAGCGATGGGCTCGTCTTCCGCACCAACGGCAGCCAGGTCGTGCTGAACGATGCGTCGGGCGGCTCGTCGTGGCTCGCGTCGGACGACATGCAGCTCGTCAACAACTGGGACGACCTCACTCCGCCCGAGGGCGACGGGCAGGAGTCCGACGAGGTCGAAGAGAACCAGGAGGCGGAAGTCCAGCCGCCGGAGCGCACGGACGACAACCGCGAGCCCGTCGCCGAGGACGACACGTACGGCGTGCGCCCCGGTCGCTCCGCGGTGCTCCCGGTGCTCGACAACGACTCCGATCCCGACGGTGACGTGCTCACGATCACGGTCGACGATCAGCCGAACCTGGGCAGCGTGCAGACGATCCAAGACGGACAGGCGCTGCAGATCACGCTGCCGGAAGACGCCGGCGGGTCCGATTCGTTCCGCTACACCGTCGACGACGGCCGCGGCGGATCCGACTCCGCCACTGTTTCGCTGAACGTGCACGGGCCCGACGAGAACCTGCCGCCCGAGCAGAAGGATCTGCGACCGACGGTCGCGGTCGAATCGGGCGGCTCTGTGACCTACAACGTGCTTCCAGACTGGATCGATCCGGACGGCGACGACATCTACCTGTCGAATGTGACTCCCGCCGAGGGCGACGAGGTCGACTTCACCGCAGACGGGCAGATCACCTACCGCGCACTGTCGGCATACCAGGGCCCGCTCGAGATCGACGTCACGGTGTCCGACGGCACAGACGTGGCGACCGCTCAGCTGAGCCTCGACGTGCGCCCGGTCGGTACGGTGCAGCCCGTCACCAACGCCGACCACGTGCAGCTGTTCGCGGGCGAGACCGCGACGGTCGAGCCGCTGATCAACGACATCAACGCGGCGAGCGAAGAACTCACGCTCTCGCAGGTGACCCCGCCCGCCGCCGTCGAGGTGACCGCCGATGCTCAGGGCGGGGCGTTGCACGTCACGGGCGATACGCCGGGCGTGTACTACGTCGATTACACGGCCTCCGCGGGTGCGCTGTCATCCGCGGGCGTTGTGCGCGTCGACGTGCTCGAAGACAAGAAGGACGATGCGCCGCCCGTGGCCGTGCGAGACACCGCCTACCTTCCGGGCGGTGGCGAAGTGCTCATCGACGCGCTGCAGAACGACTACGACCCGTCCGCAGGCGTGCTCGTCGTGCAGTCGGTCGAGGCGCCCGCCGGATCCGGTGTCTCCGCGGCCGTGCTGGGTCACTCGACGATCCAGCTGACGGATCGCGCGATGCTCGCGGATCAGGTCGTCGTCACGTACCGCATCAGCAACGGCGCGCGATCGACGACGGGCGAGATCATCGTGATCCCGGTGCCCGCGACCGATCAGGTCCGCCCGCCGATCGCCGCGGACGACACGGCCATGGTGCGCGCCGGAGACATCGTCACGATTCCCGTGACCGACAACGACTCGCACCCGAACGGCGACTCGTTCGAGGTGATGCCCGACTTCGTCGAGCAGCCGGATGCGTCGGTCGGCGACATCTTCGTGTCGCAGGACACCGTGCGCTTCCGCGCCGCGTCCGACGCCGAGGGCCAGGTCGAAGCCGTTTACAGCATCATCGACAGCAAGGGCCAGCGCGACTCCGCGAGCGTCACGATCAACATCTCGCCGTGGAACGAAGAGAGCAACTCGGCGCCGATCCCGGAGGCGGTGACGGGACGGGCGATCGCCGGAAGCAGCAGCCGCATCGAGATCCCGCTCGAACGCATCGATCCCGACGGCGACTCCGTCGACCTCATCGGCATCTCCTCCGCCCCGTCGAGGGGCAAGATCACGGCGACCGGATCCGACTTCCTCACCTATGAGGCCGATCGCGGGGCTTCGGGCGTCGACTCGTTCAGCTATCGCGTCGTCGACACGTTCGGCGCCGAGTCGATCGGCACCGTGCGCGTCGGCATCGCGCCGAGCCCGGGCACGAACCAGGCGCCCAATGCGATGAGCGACACGGTTGCGGTGCGACCGGGCCGCACCGTGTCGATCCCCGTGCTCGCCAACGACTCCGACCCGGAGGGCGACAAGATCGGCCTCGTGCCCGACTCCGCGATCTCGCTGTCGGACGAGTCGTTCGAAGTCGAGACGACGAACGACCGCGTGCTGCTCACGGCCTCCGAGACCGAGGGCGAGAGCCAGCTGCAGTACGAGATCGAAGACGCCGTCGGCAACAAGGCGAAGGGCGTCGTGCACGTGTCCGTCGCCCATGACGTGCCTCTCGAGCCGCCGATTGCGCGCGATGACCGCGTGCTGATCGACGATGTGTCGGGCGAGTTCACCGCCGACATCGATCTGCTCGCCAACGACGAAGATCCCGACGGCACGGCCGACGACCTCGACGTGGCGATCGACGGCGTCGAGATGCTGCCGTCCGAAGGCGCCGGCGTCGTGCGCGTCGCGGTCGAAGACCGCCGCCGCGCGATCCCGTACACCGTGACCGATGCCGACGGCGGCGTGGCGACGGCGTTCCTCGTCGTCCCGGCGAAGAACGACCTGCGTCCCGTGCTCGTGGAGGGTTCGGGCATCGTGATCCAGAGCGACACGCTCGTCGAGATTCCACTCGCGGAGGTTGTGCAGGTGGCCGAAGGCCGTTCGCCGCGGATCACGTCCGCCGACTCCGTCTCGGTCAAGCACGGCAACGGCGATGCGCTGGTGAAGGATCCGCAGACGCTGCAGTACCGCTCCGAGTACCGGTACGAAGGCACCGACGACATCACCTTCGAGGTGACCGACGGCGAAGGACCCGACGACCCGAACGGGCGCGTATCTGTGCTCACGATCCCGATCACCGTGACGGAGCCGCGAAACGAGGCGCCCGAGTTCACGAACACGTCGACGACCGTCGGTGCGGGCGATGGCCCCGTCTCGATCGACCTCTCGCAGCGCACGTACGACATCGACGGCGACGAGCTCGAATACTCGATCGAGGATCCGGGCGCGGTGCCCGAGGGCGTGTCCGTTCAGCTCGACGGCACCACGCTGACGATCGAGGCGACGCCAGAGGCGCGCGGGCGCGACACGACCATCGGCATCCTCGTCGACGACGGCGAGGCTGACCCCGTGCGCGGCGAGGTCGGCGTGAACGTCTCGGCATCGGGGCGCCCCCTGCCCTCGGCCAACGACGACGACCTCGGCGAGGTGCATCAGGGCGAGCCGATCGAGGTCGACGTGCTCTCGAACGACACCAACCCGTTCGAAGACGAGGGGCCGCTCACGATCGTCGACGCCGAGATCGAGGCGGGCGACGCCGAGATCGAGATCGCGGGCGACCAGGTGATCCTCACCCCGGCCGAAGACTTCCACGGCTACGTCACCGCGCGCTACACGATCGGCGACATCACCGAAGACGAAGACCGCTACGTGCAGGCGCGCATCACGGCGACGGTGCTCGGCGTTCCGGAACAGCCGGGCACGCCGCAGGCGAGCGAGATCGGCAATCGCACGGCGACTCTCACCTGGACCGCGCCGTCGAACAACGGCGCCGAGATCACCGAGTACGTCGTGGCCGACTACCTCGGCAGCGGGTACACCAAGACATGCGACGAGACCGTGTGCACGCTCGACGGCCTCGTGAACGACCGCGAATACCAGTTCCAGGTGACTGCTGTGAACGAGGTCGGCAATTCGCCGGTGTCCGAGCTCAGCCGTGTGGTGCGCCCCGACGTGAAGCCCGAGGCGCCCGGTGCACCGAGCTTCACTCTCGAGCCGGGAAACCGTGACTCGAAGCTCGGAATCGCGTGGAACACCCCGGCGAGCGAGGGGTCGCCGGTCACGGGCTACCTCGTGCGCGTCGACGACGGATCCGGGGTGAAGCTGCACCGCTTCGAGGGCTCGACGATCACGTCGCGCGTCTTCGAGGGCCTGAAGAACGGCCACAAGTACCGCTTCCAGGTCGCCGCGATGAACCGCGCCGACATCCAGAGCGTCGACGGGTGGTCGTGGAGCCCCTGGTCGGCGTTCGAGAAGCCCGCGACGGTTCCCGATGCCCCGAGTGCGCCCAGCGTCGAACGCACCGATCAGCCGTACGGCGAGAACGAGTTCCGTCTCTCCTGGAAGGCGGGAGAGTCGTCGGGCGGCGATCCTGTCTCGTCATGGCGCGTCGACATCCTGCACGGCGGCGACGTCTACGACAGCCGCACGATCGCGAACTCCGGCACCGCCACCACCGTCGTGCTGCCCAACAGCGGGAACGGCTACACATTCCGCGTGGCCGCCGTCAACCGCGAGGGCACGAGCGAATGGGGCGCGAAGAGCAAGGCGATCCGATCTGCCTCGCGGCCAGGCCCCGTCAGCCCCGTGAAGGTCGCCGAACGCGACGGCGCGATCGACGTGGCCTGGAATGCGGCGGATCCGAACGGCGCCCGCAAGGAAGAGATCTCGTACCAGTACAAGCTCACGGGCGAGGGCGGCGGATGGAAGTCGATGCCGCAGGCGAGCGCGACGAACGGCCGCCTGCGCGTCGAGGTGCCGGCGACCAACGGCGTCTCGTCGACGGTGATCGTGCGCGCGGTCGCTGTGATCGACGGCGTCGGCACGCTCGCCGGCGAAGAGGCCAAGTCCGATAAGGCGGCGAGGCCGTACGGTAAGCTCTCCGATCCGACCGTGTCGGTGAACCCCGCGACCGTGCACTCGAACCGCGTCGTCATCGACGTGTCGGCGCGCGGCAACGGCCGCGAGATCGACAGGATCGTGGTGCGCACATCGGGACGCACGCAGTCGACGATCGAGCGCGCTTTCGACGGGCCCGAGGCCATGTCGGTCGACTTCCGCGCGGAATTCGACGAAGGCATGGCGCCCGGCACGAAGCAGAAGGTCGACGTGTGGGTCGTCGACACTGCCGGCCAGCGCACGCAGAAGTCGATCGAGGTCACCGTGCCCGCCCCGAGCTTCGAGCTCGAATACAAGGACATGGATCCCAAGAGCCCCGACGGCAACAAGTTCACGCTGAACTTCGAGCACCTTCCGCCGCTGTACTCGGACGAGTACTGGTTCACGTGCGAGCGGCACATGCCCTCGGGTTGGCGCGAGATCGGCTCCCAGAAGCTCGAGCACCGCGACGCCGGCGGAGCCGGCTCCGTGCGCGCGACCTGCATCGACACCGACACGCGGCCGGGCGATTACCGCGTGAAGTTCCAGGAGACGTCACTCGTTCCCGGAAAGTTCGCCACGACGAATCCCGTCACCGTGAAGGTGACGCCGACACCATCCGACCACCGGAAAGCGAGACTCCCATGACGATGACGCCCCAGCAGGCGGGTTGGTTCCAAGGCACGTTCACGCGGCTCGTCGACAATGTCGACCGGGCGCTGATGGGCAAGCGAGACGTCGTGAGCCTTGTGACGGCGGCGATGCTGGCCGAGGGCCACGTGCTGCTCGAAGACGCGCCGGGAACGGGTAAGACGAGCCTCGCGAAGTCGATGGCCGCGACCGTTCAGGGCACGTCGACGCGCATCCAGTTCACCCCCGACCTGCTGCCGAGCGACGTGACCGGTGTCACGATCTACGATCAGCAGAACCACACGTTCTCGTTCCACAAGGGGCCGGTTTTCACGTCGATTCTGCTCGCCGACGAGATCAACCGGGCCTCGCCGAAGACGCAGTCGGCGCTGCTCGAGGTGATGGAGGAAGGGCGCGTCACGATCGACGGCGAGACCCACGACGTGGGCCGCCCGTTCCTGGTCGTCGCGACGCAGAACCCGATCGAGACGGCAGGCACGTACCGGCTGCCCGAGGCGCAGCTCGATCGCTTCCTCATCAAGGCGACGATCGGATACCCCACGATCGACGTGACCGAGCGCATCCTCGCGGGCGCCGCCGAGCGCAATCCGTCGAGCAGGCTGCAGGCCCTCATCACCACGGATGCCATTGCCGACATGGCTGACCTCGGTCAGACCGTGCATGTCGATGGCGCGGTGCTGCGGTACGTCGCCGAGCTCGCCGATGCCACGCGGCAGGATCAGGACACGCGCCTCGGCGTCTCGGTGCGCGGCGCGCTCGCGATGATCCGTCTGGCGAAGGTATGGGCGGCGGCACAGGGCCGTCACTACGTGATTCCCGACGACGTGAAGGTGCTCGCCCAGCCGACCTGGGCGCACCGCCTCGTCATGGACCCCGAGGCCGAGTTCGCGGGAGTGACGCAGGCGAGCGTCATCCAGCGCGTGCTGAGCGAGATCCCCGCGCCGCAGACGCGCGCGCAGCAGACCACCACCGATTGAGAATGACGACACCTGTGCAGCCGCTCGGCGCCGTGCCAGAAGGCATGGCGCCGACCGACGCGCCCGCGGATCCGTCGACGCCGGAGTTCCGCGCGCCCGAGCCCGAGCGCGCGACGTGGGGCCAGGTCGCGGCATTCGTCGCGCGGCGCGCGTGGGCGGGCTTCCTGCGGGGGATCAGCGTGATCCGTGTGATCGGCTGGGTCGCGATCGGCGCTGCCGTGTGCTGCTGGATCGTGGGGCCGCTGAACGGCTGGCGCGAGCTGACGACCGCGGCGATCGCGCTGACGATCGTCATCGCGCTGTGCGCGGTGTTCCTGATCGGCCGTACGGCGTACGACGTCTCGCTCGACCTCAGCCGCAACCGCGTGGTCGTCGGCGAGCACGCCGAGGGCGGACTGATCCTCACCAACCCCACGGCGCGCGCGATCCCCTCCTCGCGCGTGGTGCTGCCGGTCGGTCAGGGGCGCGGCGTCTTCGCCGTGCGGCGCCTCGCCGCAGACGAGAGCGTGACCGAGCTGTTCCAGATTCCGACGCATACCCGCGGCGTGCTGCCCGTCGGCCCGGTCAGCGTGCTGCGGGGGGATCCGCTGGGCCTCTTCGAGCGGGTCGAGCACCGCGCGGACCCGACGGATCTGTACGTGCACCCGCGCACCGTCGCGTTCTCCAGCGACACGCTCGGCTTCGTGCGCGACCTCGAGGGCCTGCCCACGAGCGACCTCGCACGCGACGACATCGCGTTCCACGCGCTGACCGAGTACCAGCCCGGCGACGACCTGCGCCACGTGCATTGGCGCTCGACCGCTCGCACCGGTGTGACGATGATGCGCACCTACGAGCAGACCAGGCGTTCGCACTTCGTGATCGCGATCTCGCGAGCCCGCCACGAGTACCGCTCCGACGAAGAGTTCGAGCTCGCCGTGTCGATCGCGGCTTCGATCGGACGGCGCGGGATGCGCGACGCCTTCGACGTCGATCTGCGCACGCAGTCGCGTGCCATGCGCGGCGACTCCGAGCGGCACATGCTCGACTCGCTCTCGGGCCTCGAGCTGGACCGAGGGCGCCAGGGCATCGACGAGCTCGGGGCGTTCGTCGGATCCGACATCCCCGCCGCGAGCTTCGTTGTGCTCGTGACCGGACGCGGCGCTTCCGCGACCGAGCTCCGTGCGGCAGTCTCGCGGATCCCCGCGGGCGCGCGCACGCTCGTGTGCATCGCCGACGAGGGGGCGGATCCGTCGCTGCGTCGCATCGCCGATACGCCCGTCGCGTCGATCGGATCCCTCAACATGCTGCCGCGCGCGATCGTGAGGGCGCTCGGATGAAGCTCACCTCCCGCAGATGGATCGTCGACCTCGTCAGCCTCGTGCTGCTGGCCAGCGTGCCGATATTCGTGTTCTGGCCGCTCTTCGACAGCGCTCGGTTCTTCATCGGCGCCTACGGCGGGCTCGTGATCGGTCTCGCGCTCGCCGCGGCCGGGGCGCGCTGGCGTCTGCCGATCCTCGTGCTCGCGCCCGCGACGATCGCAGCGTACTTCGTGTTCGGCGGGGCGCTGGCGCTGCCGGCAACGACGATCGGCGGAGTGATCCCGTCGCTCGAGACGCTGCGGCAGCTCGCGGTCGGCGCCGTGACGATGTGGAAGGCGTTCCTGACATCCGCTGCTCCGCTGGCGACAGATGACGGTCACCTGCTCGTGCCGTTCACCACGCTGCTCGTGGTCTCGGTCGTCGCCGGCAGTTTGGCACTCCGCCTTCGCACGGCGGCGTGGGCGATGATCCCGATCGCCGCCGCGACCGTGTTCGCGATCGTGTTCGGCGCGCCGGACCCGCCCGTCTGGCTGCCTTACGTGCTCGGCGCCGCGTTCATCATCGTCGCCGTCGCGTGGCTCGCCGTGCGCGAGGCGTGGTCGCCGCGGTTCGCGGCCGTCACGATCGCCGGATACGCGGGGGAGGGCGCGACGGGTGGCACGGGCATGCGGCTCGTCACGGGCGCCGTGATCCTTGCGATCGCCGCGGGTGCGGGGCTCGCGTCGCTCGCGCTCGCGCCGCAGAACGAGGTGCGCGACGTGGCACGCGACACGATCGTGCCGCCGTTCGAGCTGCACGACTACGTGAGCCCTCTGCAGTCGTGGCGCTCGATCGTGCGCGACCACCCGACAGCCGATGAGCCCCTGTTCTCTGTCTCGGGATTGCCGGAAGGCGCGCGCATGCGCCTCGCAGTGCTCGACACCTACGACGGGCTCGTCTATACCGTGTCGGACTCCGGCGAGGGGCGCTCGAGCGATTTCTCGCCGCTGCGCAGCAACATGGCGAAAGACATCGACGGCACGCGGGTCGAGCTCGGGATCGACGTGCAGCAGTACGCCGGTCCCTGGCTGCCCGACGCCGGCATCGTCGACGGCGTGGAGTTCGACGGCACCGGTGAGCGCGCGAAAGACCTGCGTCGCGGTACGTACTTCAACCCTGAAACGGGCACGGGCCTCGTCGCCGACGGCCTGCGCGAGGGCGACTCCTACACCGTGACGGCGGTCATCCCCGATGAGCCGTCGGCCGAGGACATCGGCGACGCCCCGTTCGCCAAGCCGCAGCTGCCGCGCATGTCGCAGGTTCCGGAAGACGCGGCGTCCGTTGCGGCCGAGATCATCGACGAGGCCGACGGTGCGGTCGAGGGCGCGCTCTCGCCGTATGCGAGGGTCGCCGCTCTCGAGGAGTGGCTGCGCAACAGCTCCTTCAGCCACGGCCTCTCGAAGGAAGACACGGGTCGCGCCGAGGACGACCCGCAATCGCGCGCGGGCCATGGCGCCCAGCGCATCGCGCAACTGCTGCGATCGGATCCGCGCGTCGGCGACGATGAGCAGTACGCCGTCGCGATGGCTCTGATGGCGCGCGAGCTCGGCATCCCGGCGCGCGTCGTGATGGGATTCCACGCCGGTGAGGGCGATCCGGATGTGGATCCGTTCGTCGCCTCGGGCGCTACCGTGCACGCGTGGGTCGAGATCGCGTTCGAGGGCTTCGGCTGGGTGAGCTTCGACCCCACGCCGCCCGAAGACAACGTGCCCGAGGAGATCACCGAGAGCCCGCGGCAGGAGCCGCGCCCGCAGGTGCTGCAGCCGCCGCCTCCGCCGCAGCAGCCGGCCGACGAGCCGCCGCTCGTGCCGAACGAGCGCGGCGACGAGCCGGAGGACGAACCGCTCCTGTCGCCGTTCGCCTGGCAGGTGATCGCGATCGTCGGTGTCAGCCTGCTGGGCATCGCCCTCATCCTGTCGCCGTTCCTGATCATCGCGGGTCTGCGGCTGTCGAAGCGGCGCAGGCGTCTGCGGCTCAGCGACCCCAGCGACAGGATCGCGGGCGGCTGGAACGAGCTCGTCGACCGCGCCACCGACCTCGGCGCGTACCGCGGTGCGCCGCTTCCGGAGGGGGCGACCCGGCACGAGGAAGCCAGGGTCGTGGCATCGACGTTCCAGGAGCCGCGCGTGGCGACGCTCGCGACCGAGGCCGATTCGCGCGTGTTCGCACCCATCGATCCGACGGGCGAAGACGTGTCGGCATATTGGCGCGATGTCGACGAGGTCGTCGGATCCATGAAGCAGAAGTCCACGTCATGGGCGAGATTCCGCGCGAGACTGAGCGTGCGCGCGATCACGAGGAATTCGCGGCTGCGTCGCGGTATGCAGGCCCTTCGTGAGAAAGTCTCAAGAGCAAGAGAATCCGTCGGGGAGAGAGAAGACTGACATGAGCATGTCGACAGGACAGTCGGGGTATGCGAGTCAGCCGTACGGTGCGCCGGCTCAGCCGATGGCGCAGGCAGAGCGGCCGCCGCAGAATCCGCACACGGCTCCTGAGCTCGCATCGACGAGCATCGGCCGCCGCGTCGGAGCGTACGCGATCGACGCCGCCGTTCTCGGCGTCATCGGCGTCGTCGCCCTGGTCATCGTCTTGCTGGTCGTGCAGGGCGAGCTCGTCGCCGCGCTCACCGAGCCGCGGCCGATCGCGCTGTGGACGATTCCGGTCCTGATGATTCCGGGGGTAGTGGGCCTGGCGATCGCTCTCGCGTACAGCGCCATGCAGGGATCAGGCGGGTCCATCGGACAGCGCGCCGTCGGCGTCCGTCTCGTCCATGCCGACACGGGCGCACCGCTCGGGTTCTGGCGCGCGGTATGGCGCAACATCGTCTGGGGCGCCGCGTGCGTGATCATCGTGGGGTACTTCACACCGCTGTTCGGCGCCGCTCCGCAGCGACGGGGATGGCACGACCTCGCCGCAGGGGCCGTCGTGACGACGCGCGGGGCGGGCGGCGCTCGCCCGTCCGCGGCTCCCGCCGCGGACACCGCCGATCGGGCCGACAGACCTGAGCCGCAGGAGCACAGCCCTGCGCCGGGCGGGCATGCCGGTGCCTTCGCGTCGCCGTCTGCCGCCGCGCCATTGGACCCGTTCGCCGCACCGCCGGGCCCCGCGCCCGTCGATCCTTTCGCCGTTCCGGTGCCACCGGTGCCCCCGGCGCCCGCGGCGGCACCACCCGTTCCGCCGGCTCCCGCGGCACCTGCTCCGGAGCCCGCGGCCGCGCCGCATGTGGCGAGCACGCCGAACCGCAGCGGCCCCATCGCATTCGTGCCGGGCGTGACCGGAGAGCGCGACGAGCAGCCAGAGGTCGAGCCCGCGGCGCCGGTCGTTCCTCCCGTTCCGCAGTTCGACGAAGCGCCCGGGACTCCGGCTGCACCGGCCCCGGCGATGCCTGTTCCTCCCGTATCGGGGCCGAGCCCCGCGGCACCTGCCCCGGAGCCTGTCGCAGGTGCACAGAACACCCCCGCCCCCGCACCGGTGCCGCCCGCGCCTCCCGCCCCTGCGCCTGCGCCGGCCCCCGCGGCGCCCGAGTTCCCCGACGACACCGTCGTGCTCAACCACACTCCCGCGCCGACCGATGTGCCGAGCGTCGTGCTGGTGTGGGACGACGGCACGCGCACCGAGGTGACCTCGCGCACCGTCTTCGGACGCAACCCGACCGCGACGGGCAATGCCGATGCCGTGGCGATCGCCGACGACGCGCTGTCGCTGTCGAAGACGCACTTCGAGATCGCGATCGACGACGAAGCCGCCTCGATCGTCGACCTGCACTCGACCAACGGCGTCGTGATCGTGCGCGGCGGCACCTCGACGACGCTCGTGCCCGGCCGCGCGGCACCCCTCGCCGCAGGGGATCACGTCACGATCGGGGAGCGCACCGTGTCGATCGAACGAGCAGGAAAGCGCTGATATGACGGGAGCGATCACGACGGCGAGCGGCGTGGCGACCGACGTCGGCCGGCGCCGCACGGTGAACGAAGACGCGGCGCTGGCGTCCTGGCCGTGCTTCCTCGTCGCCGACGGCATGGGCGGTCACGACGCGGGCGACGTCGCGGCGGCGACCGCGCTGTCAGCATTCCAGCGCTTCTCGGCGCAGCAGTGGGTGACGGTCGACGATGCGAAGGACGCGATCGACACGGCCCGCGCGTGCATCGAGACGTTCTCACGCGCGCAGCAGGCCGGTGCCGGCACGACGCTCTCCGGCGTGATCGCGACCGAGGTCGACGGGGCCGGGTACTGGCTCGCCCTCAACGTCGGCGACTCGCGCACCTATCGGGTCCAGGCGGGAGCGCTCACCCAGCTGACGGTCGATCACTCGCTCGTGCAGGAGCTCATCGAAGCCGGAGCGCTGAGCACGGAAGACGCGCGCGGAGACCATCGCCGAAACGTCGTCACGCGCGCGCTCGGCGCGGGCAGCTCCGGCGACGCCGATGTCTGGATGCTGCCCGCCGAAGCGGGCGACCGCATCCTCGTGTGCACCGACGGCCTCACCGACGAGGTCGAGCCCGAACGGATCGCGGAGATCCTCGGCGACGAGACCGACCCGCGCCGCGCCGCTGCCGTTCTCGTGCGTGAGGCCGTGCTGCGCGGCGGGCGCGATAACATCACGGCCGTCGTCGTCGACGCACTCGATGTCGACACCGCCGACCGCAGTGACGACGTCGAGGGCGCCACGATCGAACGCGTCGCGGGGCAGGCATCATGATCGCTCTCGTCGCTGCCGGCGGACGCACCGCGCTCATCCCGGCGTCGATCGACCCCGACGCCGTGCACGCCGCGCTCGCCGAGTCGACCGATGCCGCGCGCGAGCTGCTCGCGGCAGCCGACTGGTTCGTCATCGTCGACGGCACCCTCGTGCTGCGTCACGGAGAGGCGCCGGTGTCGGTCGTCGACGGCGTCACCACCGGCGACACACTGCTCGACATCGGATCCGGCGACGATGCGCCGGCACCCGATGCGCCGGAGCCCGCCCCGGGCGCAAACCTCCGCGCCAAGCCGGAGCCCGGCGACCATGACGGTGCGACGATCTCGCTCGCAGAGCTGCGGGCACGGCGCGCCCAGGCCGGTGCGGAACGCGCGGGAGATCACGACGGAGACACGGTCCCCACGGGCAGATCCGCCGCGGCTCCCACACCGCGCATCCGCCTGTCGACGGGCGAGGTCATCGACATCGACCGCACGATCATCATCGGCCGCAGCCCGCGCGCCGCGCGCGTCTCGCTCAACGACGCCCCGCGGCTCGTGACGGTGCCGAGCCCGCAGCTCGACATCTCGCGCAGCCACCTCGAGGTGCGCGGCGAGCCGGGTGCCGTCACGGTGGTCGACCTGCGCACGACGAACGGCACGACGCTGCGGCGTGCAGACGCGGATCCCGTGCGGCTGCGCACGAACGAACCGACCGTCGTCGTGTCGGGCGACGTGCTCGACCTCGGTGACGGCGTAACCGTCACGTTCGAGGATCTGTGATGGTGCGGCGCGCGCCGAGCGAGCCGCCGGAGATCCCGGGATTCACGTTCCTGCAGCTTCTCGGATCCGGCGGATTCGCCGATGTGTTCCTGTACGAGCAGAAGCTGCCGCGTCGTCGGGTGGCGATCAAGGTTCTGCTGCCCGATCGCATCCATGCCTCAGCGGCGCAGTTCACCGCAGAGGCGAACGTGATGGCGATGCTCTCCACGCACCCGGCGATCGTCGCGGTGCATCAGGCCGGCGTCGCCGACGACGGGCGCCCGTACCTTGTAATGGAGTACTGCCCGCGCCCCAACCTTCAGGTGCGCTACCGGCGCGAGAGATTCACGGTCGAAGAGGCGCTGCACACGGGTATCCCCGTCGCCGCGGCGGTCGAGACCGCTCACCGCGCTGACGTGCTGCACCGCGATATCAAACCGGCGAACATTCTCGTCACCGAGTACAACCGGCCGGCACTCACCGACTTCGGCATCGCCTCGTCATCGGTCGACGTGAGCGAGTCGCAGGGCGTTTCGGTGCCGTGGTCGCCGCCCGAAGCATTCCGCGAGCCGCCGCGCAGCGACCAGCGCAGCGACGTCTACCAGCTCGGTGCCACGGTGTACACGCTGCTCGCGGGTCGCTCGCCCTTCGAGATTCCGGGCGGCGAGAACGGCACCAACAGCCTGATCGACCGCATCGATTCGCTCCCGCTGCCCCCGCTCGGTCGCCGCGAGGTGCCGCGCACCCTCGAGTACGTGCTCGAGCGCGCGATGTCGAAGAACCCCGCCGACCGCTTCCCGACGGCGCTCGCGTTCGCACGGGCGCTGCAGAAGGTGCAGGCGGAGCTCGGCCATCAGGTCACTCAGATCGACATCCTCGACGACAGCGAAGACGACGAGACGGAGAACGACGACCTCGACAGCGGCACCACCCGGATCCGTCGCCTGCGCGGCGACACGACCGTGGCACCCGCGGGCCTCACCGTTCCTGCAGCGCCGGCGCTCGCCGAGCCGTTCGAAGTTCCCAAGGGCGACGCGGCTGTCGACCACGGGGCGTTCGCCCCGCGCACGGACACGGGAGCCGATTCGTTCGCGCCGCCCGCCGGCTTCCTCGATGACGAAACCGTCGCAGATACCGCGCCGCGGCCTGTCGAGACCACCGACGACACGGTGATGCGGGTCGACGCGCCCGCGGTGCGGAGCGAGCCGCCGTCTGACGAGACCGGCCCACGCGGGCCGGCGGATCCCATCGAGGAAGAGACCGTGCTGCGCGAGGCGGCGACGGTCAGCGAAGCGGAGCACGAGACCGTGCTCCGCGAGCCGGTGACGACCGATTCCGTCGACGATGAGACGGTCGTGCGCGAGGGCGCGCCTCAGGATCCGGTGCAGGACGAGACGCTCATCCGCGGCCGTCGCGACGCAGCGCCCGTCGACTACAGCTTCGACTCGCGCGTCGAGATCCGCCGCGGCACCGTACCGAAGAGCGACACATCGACGTTCCGCGTCGCGAGCCGGCGCATGCAGCCCGACTCCGAGCCTCTCGCCATCACGCGCACATCGATGGCAGTGATCGAACAGGAGCGGCGCTCGCGACGGCGCCTTGTGTTCGGCTGGATCATCGCGGGCGTCGCCGTGCTCGCGGGACTCGTCGCCGTCGCCGTCTACCTCGTGACGACCCAGCAGCAGGATCCGGAGCCCGGAGAGCGGTCGAACCGCAACGTGCCCGCGGTGACGAGTCTGTCGGGATCCACCACGGCCGAGGAGGCGACGTTCCGTTGGGAGAACCCGGATCCCGAGGTGGGCGACGTCTACCGATGGGGCGTCTACGCTGACGACCGCGTCACGTCGCTCGAGAGCTCCACCGCAGATCCGACCGTCACGTTCGAGAAGCAGGACGGCGAGCAGACGTGCATCGAAGTGCTCGTCGAGCGCACGGACGGCGCACGCTCCGCCACAGAAGTGGCCTGCGTCGACAACTGATCAGTCGGCGGGGGCGCCGTGGCCCAGCACCTTGATCATGATGCCCCTGAGGCCGAGTTCGGCGATCGTCGAGGCTTCCTCGGCGGCGTCGCGTCCGAAGACGTGAGCGCTCGTGACGACTACGACATCGCCTCGGTCGAGGCGTCCGAACAGCCGGTTCAGACGCTCCTCCCACGATTCGGCGACGTTCGGCGCCGGATGCCGGAAGCCGGCGATCGGCACGCCGAAGGCGGCGAGCTGGCGTCGCTGTTCGACGATCGACGGCATGCCGTCGCGCGCGACCACGATGCCCACGAGCCGGGAGTTCACGGGACGGGCTCGCCAGATCTCGTCCCTGGTCGTGACCTCTTCGATGTGCTCGCTCACCCGCCCCATCCTAGCCGGGCGAGGCGCGAACCCTCAGATGAGCGAGAGTTCGCGCAGCTTGCTCTCGACATCGCTGTTGGCGGGCTCCACGTGGTGGCTGCCGTCGGGGTAGAGCACCACGGGAATGTTGGTGCGGCCCGAGATGTCCTTCGCCACATCGGCAGCGGAAGGATCCTGCTCGAGGTCGACGTAGGTGTATTCGATTCCGAGTCCGTCGAGCTGCGCCTTCGTACGGCGGCAGTCGCCGCACCACTGGGCGCCGAACATTGTGATCGTGGCATTCGCAGGAGTCGTCATGCTTCCAGGATAGATCCGCGGTCAGGGGCGAGGGCCGCGGTGTGGAACGATGGAAAGACGTGCGCGTCGAGGGGAACAGGGGGATCGGTGTGGGCGTGACCATCGTGATCCCGACCTTCAACGAAGCGGAGAACGTCGCCGAGCTGGTGCGGCGGGTGTCTGCCGCCATGCGCGGATCCGAGGCGGAGATCCTCTTCGTCGACGATTCGACCGACGGCACCGACGACGAGGTGCGCCGCGTCGCACAGACGGCCGACCTGCCGGTGCGCGTCATTCATCGCGACGACCCCGTCCACGGACTCGGGGGAGCCGTCGTCGCAGGCTTCCGCGCCGCCGCACACACGACGTGCGTCGTGATGGACGGCGATCTGCAGCACCCTCCGGAGAAGATTCCTGAGCTCGTCGAGCGCGTGCGCCGGGGCGACGTCGATCTCGTCGCCGCGTCGCGCTATGTGCACGACGGCAGCGCTTCCGGGCTCGCCGACTGGGGCCGGCACCTCGTCTCGCGCACATCGACCGCCGTCACGCGGGCGATGTTCCCCGCGAAGCTGCGTCGCGTGACGGATCCGATGACGGGCTTCTTCGCGATCGAGACGTCGGCGATCGATCTCGCCGCGCTCCAACCGCGCGGCTTCAAGATCCTGCTCGAGATCATCGTGCGCACGCCCGTGCGCGTCGGCGAGATCCCGTTCGACTTCGCGGATCGCTTCGCCGGCGAGTCGAAGGCGTCTCTCACGCAGGGCATCCGCTTCTTCCGCCAGCTGGCGCTGCTGCGCTTCGGAAAGATGAGCGCGTTCGCGTTCATTGGCGCGCTCGGCGCCGTGGCGAACGTGGCGATCGTGTGGGCCCTGACCGAGTGGGGCGTCGACTACCTCTGGGCGGCCGTCATCGCCGCCGAGGCCACGATCATCGGCAACTTCCTGCTGCTCGAGCGGTTCGTCTTCCGCGACATGAAGGGGGCCGCGCGCGGATTCTGGCACCGGTTCGCGTCGTCGTTCGTGTTCAACAACGTCGAGTCGGCGGTTCGCATCCCCGTGATGAGTCTGATGGTCACGGCGTGGGGAATGCCGAGCCCCATAGCGACGGCGATCACGCTGGCGGTGGCGTTCGTGATCCGCTTCACGTTCCACTCGCTGGTGGTCTACCGCCCGCGCGCGTAAGTCGGTCGCATGGTCGTGACCGCGACGCCGACGATCACGATCGCCATCGAGATGTAGGTCGTAGCGTTCACCTCGGCGTCTGCGGAATGGAACGTCAGGTCGATCACGAGCGACCCGACGAGATTTCCGAAGAGCGACATCAGGCTGAGCAGCAGCACACCGAGGTGCGCGACCGTGACCGTCGTCACGCCGATGAAGGCGACGCCGAGCAGGCCGCCGCACAGCACCCAGACCTCGGCGGGCAGCTCGGGCAGAGCCGCGACGCGCGTGCCGGTCACGAGCACGACCGCCGATGCGATCACGAGCGCGATGCCGCCGACGACGAAGTTGGTCGTGGTCGCCGCGATGGCCGAGCGGGTGTGCTGCTTGAGCCGCCCGTTCGTTGCCTGCTGGAACGCGGTCGCGACGCCCGCGACGAGCGGCAGGATCGGCGCCCACGGCGGCACGCCCTGCGCGATCACGCCGATCGCCGAGAGCGAGACGCCGAACAGGACGATGATGGATCCGACGACGCGCGGTGCCGTGAGGTGCTTGCGCCCGCCGGGCGGCAGGTCGGTGTTGTCGACGATGAGCGCACCGACGAGCTGACCCGAGACGAACGCCATCGTGAACACGGCCACACCCATGAGGGGCACCGTGAGCGACTGCGAGATCACGATCGCGGCACCGCCGAGTCCGCCGAGGAACATCCACCACGGCAGCTCGCGCGAGGTGAGAGCGCTGACGGCGCGGGCGAAGCCGGATCGGCCGGCCGGCACGACGAGCGTCACGACGACGAGCAGCAGCAGACCGACGAGGAACGAGACGGTCGCGGCGAAGACTCCGCTGCCGAGGATCTCCCCGAGAGTGCCGTTCGCGGTGCTCTGCAGTGCCATGCCGATTCCCGCGGCGACCGTTGCCGCCGCGCTGATGACGACGGGAAGACCGATACGGGAGTGGTGCGACACGAGGGTCCTTTCTCTGGCAGAAGTACATCTCATCATCGACCCTCGATGACGCTCCGCTTACAGGTGACTCAGGGCAAGTCCATGTCGATCGCTAAGCTGGACACCCGTGTGCAGACATGCGTAACGTCGGCAAGCTGGCAAACAGACAGAGGAGATGAACACGTGACTTCACCGGAAGAACCGCGGGATGGCCGGTCGGGCCCTGATGGCACCGACGATCCGATGGACGGCGTGACTCCCGACGCGCTGTACGAGAGCTTCGACGCGGTGAATCCGCCCACGCTGCAGAACCCGCTGAGCGGGCTGGAGTTCGAGCTCGATCCGGCGATGTCGAGCGTTCCGACCTCGGTGTTCCCGGCAGAGAAGGACGACGACGAGCAGATCACCGAGAAGCTGCGGCGTCAGGGCGTGAAGATCGGCAGGGGGCTCATCGCCCCGCGCGTGTTCTGGCCGGCGTTCGGCATCATCCTCGCCGTCGCGGTGCTGTCGCTCGTGTTCCCTGATGCGATGGGTACGGCGTTCAACGCGGCGAACGACTGGATCTCCGACACGCTCGGCTGGTACTACATGCTGCTCATCGGCGTGTTCGTGGTGTTCGTGGTCGTGCTCGCGTTCTCCAAGCTCGGCAACATCAAGCTCGGACGCGCGGACGACAAACCGGAGTTCGGCGTGTTCGCCTGGTTCTCGATGCTGTTCTCGGCGGGCATGGGCATCGGGCTCGTGTTCTACGGGGTCGGCGAACCGCTGACGTACGCCACGATCGGCGGCAATCCCAGCTGGGACGGCACCGACTCTGAACTGCGCGGCCTTGCGATGGCCCAGACGTTCGTGCACTGGGGCCTGCATCCGTGGGCCGTCTACGCGGTGATCGGCCTCGCGCTCGCTTATGCCGTTCATCGCCGCGGCCGCCCGGTCTCGATCCGGTGGGCCCTCGAGCCGATCTTCGGCGACAAAGTGAAGGGCTGGGTGGGCGATGTCATCGACATCGTCGCGATCTTCGGCACGATCTTCGGCGTCGCGACGTCGCTCGGGCTCGGCGTGCTGCAGATCTCCTCCGGAATGGAGGCGATCGGTGTGATCGAGACGAGCGATACCTGGCTGCTCGTCGTGCTCATCATCGTGATCACATTCCTCGCCACCATGTCCGTTGTCTCCGGTGTGGGCGCGGGCATCAAGTGGCTGTCGAACATCAACCTCTCGCTCGCCGGACTGCTGATGATCTCGGTGCTGATCCTCGGGCCCACGCTGTTCCTGCTGCGCAACTTCGTCGAATCGCTCGGCGTCTACCTCGCCAACGTGATGCACATCACGCTCGACGTCGGCGCATACGCCGGGCCCGCGACCCACGAGTGGCTCAGCGGATGGACGCTGTTCTACTGGGGCTGGTGGATCGCGTGGGCACCGTTCGTCGGCGTGTTCATCGCGCGCATCTCGCGCGGCCGCACGGTGCGTCAGTTCATCGCCGGCGTGCTGCTGGTGCCGACGATCGTCGGATTCCTGTGGTTCTCCGTGCTCGGCGGCGCCGGTCTGTATCGCCAGTTCTTCGGCGAGGGCGACCTCGTGCAGAACGGCGAGGTCTCGGCTGAGGGGTCTCTGTTCCAGGTGCTCGGCGGACTGCCGCTCGGATCGATCCTGTCCGTCATCGCGATCATCGTCGTGGCGATCTTCTTCATCACGTCGTCCGACTCGGCATCGCTCGTGGTCGACATGCTGGCGTCCGGCGGGCACCCCAACCCGCCCACGTGGTCGCGCGTGCTGTGGGCGGCTCTCGAAGGGATCCTCGCGCTCGCGCTGCTCGTCGCGGGCGGACAGGACGCACTCAGCGCCCTGCAGGCCGGATCCCTGATCACTGCGCTGCCGTTCAGCATCGTCATGATCCTGATGGGCATTGCCCTCATCAAGGCGCTGCAGTACGAGCTGAAGACGGTCGAGCATCGCGAGAGCCTCGAGCGCCTCGGCCGCGTCACCGAGTACATCGCCGGCGAGATGTCGAGCAACCTGTCGGAGAGCAACGAGCTGCAAGAGTATGTCGATGACCGCATCGACTATCGACTGTCGCGCTCGAGCTCACGCGGCTTCGGTCGTCCGTCCGCGCCTCGCAAGTGACGCAGGGCGAGCGCCCCGGCCATCAGGTCAGGGCGCTCGCCGCGTCCTGACGCGCGCACGTGCGCGCGGATCCTGCGAGAATAGGCAGGCGGGCTGATGCCCGCCTATGTCCCGAACCCAAGGAGCACAGCGTGCAGTACATCTCGACCCGCGGTGGAATGGAACCGACGGCGTTCTGCGAGACGCTCCTCGAGGGTCTCGCCCCGGACGGCGGGCTCGCGGTTCCGGCCGAGCTTCCGCGCGTCGATCCGGCCGTGCTCGAGGGCTGGCGTTCGCTCGACTACGCTGACCTCGCGACCGAGGTGATCGGCCTGTTCGCGACCGACATCCCGCGCGATGACCTCGAGCGCATGACGCACGCGGCGTACGGGCCGGAGAATTTCCCCGACGGTATCGTGCCGCTGCGCGACATCGACGGAGGCATCACGCTCGTCGGGCTGAGCGAGGGGCCGACGCTCGCGTTCAAAGACATGGCGATGCAGTTCCTCGGCCAGGTCATGGAGTATGCGCTCGCTCGTCGGGGCGCCACGCTGAACATCGTGGGGGCGACGTCGGGCGACACCGGATCCGCGGCGGAGCACGCGTTCCGCGGCAAGGACCGCATCAACGTGTTCATGCTCTCGCCGCAGGGCCGCATGAGCGCCTTCCAGCGCGCGCAGATGTACTCGCTCGCCGACGAGAACATCCACAACATCGCCGTCGAGGGCGTGTTCGACGATGCGCAGAATCTCGTGAAGGCGCTGTCGAGCGACCTCGACTTCAAGAGCGGGCACAACCTCGGCGCGGTCAACTCGATCAACCTCGCGCGCATCACCTCGCAGGTCGTGTACTACTTCTGGGCGTGGCTGCGGGCGACCGATGCGTCGGGTGCGCAGGAGGTCTCGGTCACGGTGCCGTCCGGAAATTTCGGCAACATCCTTGCGGGGTACTTCGCGAAGAGCATGGGCGTGCCGATCCGACGCCTCGTGCTCGCGGCGAACGAGAACAACGTGCTCGATGAGTTCTTCCGCACGGGCGTTTACCGCCCGCGCGCGGCCGCGCAGACGCTTGCGACGTCGAGTCCGTCGATGGACATCTCGAAGGCATCGAACCTCGAGAGGTTCCTCTTCGACCTGCTCGATCGCGATCCCGAGCGCATGAACGGCGCGTGGCGCGAGCTCGACGAGACGGGCGCCATCGACCTTGCCTCAGAACTCCCGCGCCTGAGGGGTGAGTTCGGCTTCGGCAGCGGCACCTCCACGCACGCTGACCGGCTCGCAACGATCCGCGGCGTGTACGAGGCGACGGGTGAGATCGTCGATCCGCACACCGCCGACGGCGTGAAGGTTGCGCGCGACTATGTCGAAGAGGGCGTGCCGATGCTGGTCATGGAGACGGCGAAGCCGGCGAAGTTCCAGGAGACGATCACCGAGGCGATCGGCGTGACGATTCCGCTGTCCGATGATCTCGAGCAGATGCTCGTGGCACCGCAGCACGTCATCGAGATGGGCAACGACGAGCAGGCGCTGCGCGACTACGTGTCGGCGCATGCCGTGCGCTGAATCAGGCGAGATCACCCAGGCCGCGCGACGTAATCTGGAACCGTGCTCGCCAAGATCCTGCTCTTCTATACGTTCACGCCGATCGCCGACCCCGAAGCGGTGCGTCTGTGGCAGCGCGATCTGTGCGAGCTGTTGGGGCTGCGCGGGCGGATCCTGATCTCCCCTCAGGGCATCAACGGCACGGTGGGCGGCGATATGGCCGCGCTCAAGACATATGTGCGCAAGACGAAGCAGTACGACGGTTTTCGCGATATCGACTTCAAGTGGTCTGCGGGATCCGGCCTCGACGATGACGGCGCGAGCCTCGACTTCCCTCGGCTGTCGGTCAAGGTGCGCGATGAGATCGTGTCGTTCGGGGCGCCTGAAGAATTGATCGTCGACGAGGCCGGCGTCGTCGGCGGCGGCACGCACCTGAAGCCGGGCGAACTGCACAAGCTCGTCGCCGAGCGCGACGATGTGGTCTTCTTCGACGGGCGCAACGCGTTCGAGGCCGCGGTCGGGCAGTTCAAGAACGCGATCGTGCCGAACACGGCCACCACGCGCGACTTCGTCGCGGAGCTCGATTCGGGCCGATACGACCACCTCAAGGACAAGCCCGTCGTCACGTACTGCACGGGCGGCATCCGCTGCGAGGTGCTCTCGAGCCTCATGACCTCGCGCGGGTTCGGCGAGGTCTACCAGCTCGACGGCGGCATCGTGCGCTACGCAGAGACGTTCGGCAACAGGGGGCTGTGGGAAGGGTCCCTGTACGTGTTCGACGGGCGCGAGACCGTGACGTTCGGCGACGATGCGGCAGTGATCGGGCGCTGCAACGGCTGCGGCGCTCCGACGGATCGACTCGTCAACTGCGCCGACGAGTCGTGCACGTCGCGCACCGTGCTGTGCGAGCCGTGCGGCGAGAGGGCCGTCTGCCGTTCGCACGCTGCAGTGGGAGTGCACGAGCGCTGATCCTCGTCGGCGGATCGTGATCGTTCCGTGACGAACAGCGCGCCGCAAGAGCTTGCATTCCGGCCGTGGGAGCGGTTGCATGGGTACGTGGGAGCGCGCGGCGCGGTCGCCGTGCGAGGAATCACCAACGTCAGAGAGGACGTCGAAGAGATGACGACAATGAGGATGCGGCGCGCGGGAGCAGGAATCGCGGGTGCGCTGGTGATGGGCCTCGTGCTCACCGGCTGCGCGGGCGATGACCTCGGCGGCGGGGGCACTGCCGGCGGCGGCGACGGCGGCGACACCGATTGCGCCGACTTCGAGCAGTACGGCACGTTCGACGGCGAGACCGTCGAGATGTCCTCGACGATCGAGGGCGTCGAGGGTGAGCAGCTCGCCGAGTCGTGGGCAGACTTCGCCAACTGCACGGGCATCAACATCGAGCACAACGGCACGAACGAGTTCGAATCGCAGATCTTCGTGCAGGTCGAGGGCGGCAACGCGCCCGATCTCGCCATCTTCCCGCAGCCGGGACTCCTGGCGCGCATGGTCGACGGCGGCTACCTCTCGCCGGCGACGGGCGGTGCGCTCGAAGCCGCGCAGGCCAACTACACCGAAGACTGGCTGAGCTACGGCAACGTCGACGGCGAGCAGTACGGCGTTCCCATTCAGGGATCCGCGAAGTCGTTCGTCTGGTACTCGCCGAGCGTGTTCGAGGAGAACGGCTACGAGATTCCCACCACGTGGGACGACATGATGGCCCTCACCGAGCAGATCGCCGCCGATCACGGCAGCGACACCGTGAAGCCCTGGTGCTACGGAATCGAGTCGGGCGGCGCGACCGGTTGGCCGGCCACCGACTTCGTTGAAGACGCGGTGCTCCGCGAGGCCGGCCCCGACGTCTACGACCAGTGGGTGAACCACGAGATCCCCTTCAACGACCCGCAGATCGTCGCCTCGCTCGACCGCGTCGGCGACATCGTGCAGAACGAGGACTACGTCAACGGCGGCATCGGCGACGCGCGCTCGGCCGCGACGACGCCGTGGGCCGACGCCGGCTTCCAGGTGCTCGAGGACAATTGCTTCCTGTTCCGCGCTGCGAGCTTCTGGGAGGCGCAGCTTCCCGAGGGCACCGAGGTCGGGCCCGACGGTGACATCTTCGCCTTCTACCTGCCGGCCGACACGGCCGACGAGAAGCCGCTGCTGATCGCGGGCGACTACATGGCCGCGTTCAACGACGAGGAGGCCACACAGGCCGTCCTGGCGTACTTCGCCTCGCCCGAGTGGGCGAACACCCGTATGAGCATCGGCGGCATGGTCAGCCCGAACAACGGTGCCGACCCGGCCAACGCGTCCAGCGACGTGCTGCGCCTCACGATCGACCTCATGCAGGACGAGAACGCGACGGTTCGCTTCGACGGATCCGACATGATGCCGTCCGAGGTCGGTGCGGGCAGCTTCTGGTCGGCCCTCACCAACTGGACCGACGGGCAGTCCGACTCCGAGGAGGCCCTCACCAGCGTCGAGAACAGCTGGCCGTAACATTCCCCGCGTGATGGGCCGGGGCGCCTCCCGCGCCCCGGCCCATCGTCGCCCGAAACTGGAGGCACCTTCGTGGGATTTTTGCTCTACTCGAAGAACGGCCAATTGATCCTCGCGGTCTTGGCCTTCCTTGCCGTTCTCGTGATCCTGCTGCTGATCGCACGCGCCGCCGACAGCCTGCGAAGGCGCAAGCAGACCTTCGCGATGGTCGCGGTTTTCGGCGGACCTGCGCTTCTGCTGCTCGCGGTCGGCCTCATCTACCCGGCTGTCCGAACGATCTGGATGTCGTTCATGGACAAGCGCAGCGACAGCTTCGTCGCGCTCGATAACTACGCCTATCTGTTCCAAGACGGCCTGCAGGCTTTCGGCAACACGCTGCTGTGGGTCGTGCTGGTGCCGCTCGGATCCACCGTGATCGGTCTCGTGTACTCCGTGCTCATCGACGGGTCGCGCTTCGAGAAGGTTGCGAAGTCACTGCTGTTCCTGCCGATGGCGATCTCGTTCGTCGGCGCCGGCATCATCTGGAAGTTCATGTACGAGTACCGCGGCGCGGCGCAGGATCAGATCGGTCTGCTGAACTCCGTGATCACCGGGCTCGGGTTCGAACCCGTGCGCTTCCTGCAGGACTCACCGCTCAATACGCTGTTCCTGATCTTCGTGATGGTCTGGATCCAGGCCGGGTTCGCGATGGTCGTGCTCTCGGCCGCGATCAAGGCAGTGCCGAGCGACATCGTCGAGGCCGCCCGTCTTGACGGCGCGAGCTCGTCGCAGCTGTTCTTCCAGATCACGATCCCGTCGATCCGTCCGTCACTCGTCGTCGTGCTGACGACGATCTGCATCGCGACCCTGAAGGTGTTCGACATCACGCAGACCATGACGGGCGCCGAGTTCGGCACGCAGGTGCTCGCCAACGAGATGTTCGACTGGTCGTTCACCTACGGCAACAACGGCATCGGGTCCGCGATGGCGGTCGTGATCTTCGTGCTCGTGATTCCGCTGGTGGTCTACAACGTGCGGCAGATGAACAAGAACAAGGCGGTGCGTTGATGACCACGCAGACTCTCACGTCGGTCAACCCGACGAAGAAACCTGCTTCGGCGGCAGGCGGCTTCAAGAAGCTGGTCGGCAATCGGATCGGCAGTGCTGTCGCGCTCGTGATCGCGGTGCTCTGGACGGTGCCGACGGTCGGGCTCTTCGTGTCGTCGTTCCGACCCGAGAGCGAGATCAAGTCCAGCGGCTGGTGGACCGTCCTCGCGAACCCCCAGTTCACGCTCGACAACTACGCGTCCGTGCTCGGCGGATCCGCATCGACGAACCTCGCGGTGTACTTCCAGAACTCGATCGTCATCGCGATCCCCGCGACGCTCGCGCCGCTGATCCTTGCGATCATGGCGTCGTATGCCTTCTCGGTGCTGGAGTGGAAGGGGCGCGACATTGTATTCGTCGGCGTCTTCACGCTGCAGATCGTGCCGCTGCAGATGGCGCTGATTCCGCTGCTGCGCATCTTCTCGGGCACTGCGATCGCCGATACGTTCCCGTTCCTGTCGCTGTGGACTGCGCACACGATCTTCGGGCTGCCGCTCGCGATCTTCCTGCTGCACAACTTCATGTCGGAAGTGCCGCGGGATCTGATCGAGGCCGCGCGGATCGACGGTGCGGGCCACGTGACCGTGTTCCTGCGGGTCATGCTGCCGCTCATGCTGCCGGCGATCGCGAGCTATGCGATCTTCCAGTTCCTGTGGGTGTGGAACGACCTGCTCGTCGGTCTGACGTTCTCCGGGGGATCGAGGACGGTGCAACCGCTCACGGCCGCGCTGGCGGCGCTCACCGGCGATCGCGGCCAGGACTGGCACCTGCTGACGGCGGGCGCATTCGTATCGATCATCATCCCGCTGATCGTCTTCTTCGCTCTGCAGCGCTTCTTCGTGAGGGGCCTGCTCGCAGGATCCGTGAAGGGCTGAGATCCAGCCACGACACCGCGCCCTGCCCGAGACGTGGTTCTCGGGTAGGGCGCGGTGTGTGTTTGTCCGAAACCTCTTGATTCTCGGGTCGGGCGCGCGCACTCTGTCCCCAGGTCCCCAAGCATTGGAGCTGAGATGTCGCAGAAGATCGTCCCAAATATCTGGTGTACCCGCAACGCGGACGAAGCGGGTGCGTTCTACGCCTCCGTGTTCGATGGCGCGACGAGCACCGTCACGGCGTCCTACCCGGACGACGCGCCCGACTGGCAGGCAGAGTTCGCCGGGCGCACGCTCACCGTCGAAGTGCGCATCGATGACTACCGGGTCGTGCTGATCAACGCGGGCGACGAATTCCACCCGAATCCGTCGATCTCGTTCATGCTGAACTTCGATCCGCTCGCGTTCGACGGCGATACCGATACGGCGCGTGCGCGCCTCGACGAGGTGTGGCAGGAACTCTCGAACGGCGGACGCGTGCTCATGCCGCTCGACGCGTATCCGTTCAGCTCGCACTACGGGTGGGTCGAGGATCGATTCGGCGTGAGCTGGCAGCTGATGCTCACGGATCCGGCGGGAGAGCCGCGACCGTTCGTGATCCCGCAGCTGATGTTCGCGGAGAGGGTCGAAGGCAAGGCGAGGGTGGCCGCCGATTTCTACGCGTCGCTGTTCGACGATTCGGGTGTCGGGTTCATCGCCGAGTACCCGCAGGAGACGGGGCCGGCCGCCGTGGGCGACGTGATGTTCGGGGAGTTCCAGCTCGCGGGGCAGTGGTTCGCGATGATGGACTCCGCCGTGGAGCAGGACTTCTCATTCACGTGCGGCATCTCGCTCGAGGTGCGATGTGAGGACCAGGCCGAGATCGACCGGCTGTGGGCCGCGCTGTCGGCGGTGCCGGAATCCGAACAGTGCGGATGGCTCGCCGACCAGTACGGAGTGTGCTGGCAGATCGTGCCGCGGAACATGGACGAACTGATGGAGCGGCCCGGCGCCTACGAGACGCTGCTGGGTCAGAAGAAGATCGTCATCGACGAGTACTGACCGGGCTGCTCACTCGCCGCAGTTGGCGCACACTCCGGTTGCGGGAAGTTCGAGGAAGCAGTTCGGGCAGATCGCGGCCGGCCGTTCGGGAACGGTCGGGCGGCGCACAGGCGCGGCGCGCTTGCGCGGTGCAGGATCGGGCGCTTGACCCACCTCGGGGTGATCGACGCCCCACGAACCGTGCAGCCGGCGGCTCGGCCAGCGCGGCGCATCACCGGCGCTCTTCTTCGCATCCTGTTCGGAGCGGAATCCGTTGGTGTAACTTCGGTGCACCTCGAGGGCGGGACCGCCGCCGCGTCGCTCGATGCGGAAGTAGTCGGAGAACCCGACGAGCCGCGATGCGCCGGCGCTGTCGTGGATCCGCTGGATGAGCGCGCGATTGCCGCTCGGGATGCCGTACCGCGCGAAGGCGTCGTCGAGGCTGTCGAGGCGCACCGACCTTTCGGATCGCTTGCCGGTGTCGGTGTTCTCACGCTCTTGACCCATATTTACAGTGTGCGCGCTTCACGGGATCCGCGGAAATCGCGCGCGGTGAGCGCGTCGATCCGGGGCGATCCTCGTAGATGCGAGCACAGTGAGGCGCGACGCTGATCGGTACGCTCGAGAGCATGGGGCTCACTGAGCTGAATGCACTGCTCGCGAAACGGCGTTCGACGAAGTCGATCGCAGGTGCACCGGTGCACGCGCGCGAGGTACGCGACGTTCTCGGTGCTGTTTTCGGCGTCGCTCCCAGCGGTCGTCGCGCGTACGGATCAGCGCGCGCACGATATCCGGTGAGCGCAACGCTCGTAGTGGGGAATGTTGACGGACTGGCCGCGGGGGCCTACCCCGTCGGCAAAGGAGGGGTGCTCCAGGAGGTCGCGGCCGGCGAGTTTCGAGCGGTCGTCGCGGGGACGACGATCGACGGATCCTGGACCGCGACGTGTCCTGCGCTGTTGCTGCTCAGTGCGGACATGACCGCGGCAGACGAGGAGTTCGGCTGGCAGTCGAACGGTCGCGGTGGGCGCTTCATCGCGATGGAGGTCGGCTTGATCGCGCAGACGGTTCATCTCGCCGCCGCGGCGATAGATCTCGGAACGGTGCTCATCGCGGGGATCCAGTCCGGTGCGGCACGCCGCTTGCCGGACAACGTTGTTCCCCCGGGCGAGGAACTCGTCGCGGTCATGCCGCTGGGTCGAGGTGCGGCCGAGGGGCCCGCCGCTTCGTCCGGAAGCTGATCGTCGGTCGCACAGCGCAAGCGCGAGGCGGGGCGCCGGTTGTGTTGCCATACGCTGGGGCGCAGAACGTCATCGAGATGGAGGGGCAGGGCATGCTCGCTGTTGACTGTGGGCTGCGAGGGAAAGCATGACGAGGCGCCGGCCGGGCTTATGGATCGGCGTGACCTTCGCGGTGGTGTTCGTCGCGATCGCACTATGGCTGATGGTGCCCTCGCTCCTCAAAGGTCAGCTCTGGGGATCAGACCATCGCCGCGTGTCCATCGTCGACGAGACGATCGCAGTCGAGCTGAGGGTGCCCGACCGATTGGCGATCACACGCGTGACGGCCGACACGTCTGGTGAGGGATGCTCGACCGTGCGGTATTCGTTCGGGCGTACGCTGGCGGTCGAGTCGTACTCGGACGAATGCGAGCTCTCGGGCTCCGAACGGGTGCTGAACGGTCACCATGGTGAGTATCGGACGATCGACGACGTCGCGGATCCTCGTGGCGTCGAAGACGTGGCGACCGACCTCGGTCCAGCGAAGCTGTTCGAGCAGGAGTACACGGAATGCACGAACTACTGCCGTGAGTTCGAGGAGCCGGTCGCGATCGTCGAGCTCGATGACCCCGCCGCTGCATCGCATTCGTCGATCGTGCTGCAGGCGTACAAGGGCGACATCTCGCGCGACGAGCTCCGCGAGATCCTTATGACGCTGAGGGCACTGGAACGCGAGCAGTGACTGATGGCAGTATCAGAACCGTGACCCACCGTGTGATCGCGCCGGAGATCGATCCGGACAACAAGCCCAAGGGCCCGGCGTCGTACTTCCCGAGCATCGAGAAGACGTACGGCCTGCCGATGCAGCACTGGATCGACATCGCGGTCGAGCACCTCGACTCCGGCCAGAAGCACGGTGAGGTCGTCGGCGTGCTCAAGGACGCGCACGGGCTCGGCCACGGTCACGCGAACGCGATCGTTGCATATACCCGCGCGAAGCTCGAGGCGTAGTTCGTCAGAACGCGGTGCCTCTCGAGTGCGCCGCTTGTTCGTCCGGCGGAGGCAGGGGAGTCATACTCGTGCGCGTGCCCCTCTCCGGCTCCAGTCCCATCATCGACCTGCCGTCGTTACGGACAGCGCTTCAGGCTTCGGAGTCGCGCTGCTCCCGGGCCTGCGTGAGAGGGCCGCGACTTAGCGGCATTATCCGGCGTACACGTTCTCGGACACCTGGGTCGCTCCCTCGGGCGCCGCCCCGCCGTCTGGAACGACCTCGAAGGAGCCGGCCACGCCGCCGGTCTGGAAGCCTGTACCGCCGCCGCACGCCACTCCCCAGGCACCCTCACCGGCGTCGGCGACGAGACATACCGTCGCGCCTGCGAGGCCTCGAGCGAGCCAGAGCGACGTCTCGTCGTGTTCGCCGACGTACCGGCTGGAGGACGTGTCGACGGAATCGTATGCATAGTCTTCCAGCTGAGGCAGTTCGTCGATCGCCTCTCGATTTCCTTCTAGATCTGCGAAGCCGTCCTGCTGGCTTACGCACGAAGCGAGAAGCGCGATGGCGGCCACGGCGAGCGCTGGCGTGGCGAGTACTCGGATGCGAGACATGATCTCATCCTGTCGCATTCGAATTGTGGCCGCCAGGGTCCGGCGGGCCTAGAGAAAATACCGGCGTGGACGCTCACGTAACGGCACCATTCATCGGCCGCGGTTTGCTGCTGAACCGGCCTGGCTTCTGTTCCGTTATTGACGTGCCCTGAGTTTCGTTCCGGTGGGCCGTGGGGGCTGATGAACGGATAGATGACACCTGATCGGTGGTGCTGGTGAAACGCCATCAGCACCAAGCTCGCAACGGTTCCACGTCGGCTCAGCCAGTAGTGGTGCATCCGGCGAGCGAGACGACGGACATCGCAGCGAGCGCAATGATGGCGGGGAACTTCTTCATGATCCGATACTGGACCTTCCGCCGTCGGAGCGTCAGCTCTCAACTGTTCTCGACCGCCATACGCGCCCAGCATCTCTCACGTGAGCAATAGGTACTCCTGGACTCGCTGGTAGCCCAAGCCTTCGTACATTCTGATCGCTGGCGCGTTGTCGGCGAAAACGTGGAGCCCGAGGGAAATCGCGCCCAGGCGTTGTGCCTCCTGCTCCGCTGCAAGCATCATCGCTGTGCCGTAACCCTGACCGCGGTGCTCAGCCGATACCTCGATGTCGTAGATAAAGGCGTGCCCCTGGCCCGCCCGGTTTCGCATAGCGAACCAGAGGATGCCGACCTCGCTCCCCGCAGACTTAACGGCGTACAGGTGTTGTCCCGCGGTTTCAACACCGTGTGGCAGGTTCACGTCGAACTGTCTGCGGGACTCGGCGATAGCTTCCTCGGGCGAGTAGAGGCCCGCCCCGAGCAAAGAGGCCGCGAAGGCTTCGGTGCTGACTCGCACGTACTGCGCGAATCTAGCTGGTTTCATGGGCGTCAAAGATATGAAGCGCGGGGCTTCAGCCATTGCTCGTTGGGGGACGGGGTCGAGGAGCATCTGAATCGAGGACGTCTCGGAATCACCGCACTCCACAAGTTGCCACGTTTCGGCATCGTGCGCGGACGCCTCGATGCCGAGCGACTGCGCACCACCCGCAGTTGCCCGTTGGCGAATGAGGCTCCGAATGGTTCGAAGGTCGTCGTCGCTGAGGCGCTCCGGGAGGTCGGTATCGAGGATGACAGCGCGTGACCCAGAGAGCCACAACCAGAGTGATCCGATCGTTTCGTCGCCGTCGGAAATTGCAAGCACTTCGGAACCATCCGCCGGATACCCGTCAACAAATACCCGTGCAAGCGTTCGATCGACATGTTGCGCAGCATCCGCGCCGACTCGCAAACGTGAGGTGCGCGCCCGCGAAACCATCCGTTCCCGAGCCGACCGGCGCCACTGCTCGAACTGCTCCACGGGGAGCTGACGGAGACTCACACTCATACGTCGAGTATTCATCAACGGCCTCGGGAAGCATCGTTACTGGCGCCCTCTAACCGCGACGCGTGATCAATGCTGCATCACGACGGCGCCCCACCGCGCGAAACACGTCCGTATTGCATTCCGATCTGATGCCCCGTGTTCCGACCGGAAACTGCCGTCGGAGCTTTTCGGTGCTGGAGCCTTCGCGAGAGGTGACGGCGGATGCTCCGCCCGTGCGTGCTGCGCGCTTCGAATTGGTCCACGAGTCTGCCGAGAACGATGGGACTCTCGTGACGCCGGCCAGCAGTGACTATGCTCGCCCCATGGATCCCTTCGAGGTCGTTGTCGACGGCGAACTGTTCCGCATCAGCGAGCGGTGCGAGCCAAGTGCGACCGTCAGCTATGACTTCAGTTGGCTCAACGGACCGGCCAACGGAACCTACGGCTTCAGCATCGGTTCATCTGCCGAACCCTCGGTAGGAATCGGCTCATCCGGTGCTTCCAAGTTATCCAGAGAACAGTTGATTGCTCAGGTGCAGACTTTTCTTGACTCGTTCTACGAAGACGGCGGAACTGGCCAAGAGGATTTCCCTGATCATGTCCCGGCACGGAAGCGCTGAGGCAGCGTCAGCTACTTCCGCGGCCGTTTGTCGAAACCTCGCTGCCTCGGAGTCGACGGGGTACGAGACGCCAAGATTATGGGACGCCACACGCCCCGGGTCACTTCCGGGCTCGAGGCGGGACATCGCTTTGGCGCCTAGGCTGCTGATCATGCGGTCAATCGAGACAGTCCATGCGGATCCGCGCGCTTCGATCGATTCGCCTACATACCGCGTGAATTTTTGGGAGTGCCCGGCGCCCGGTTTCGCGTGGAACTTGGATGCATACGCGTTAACTGAGGTTGAGGACGTCGCGGAGGTGCTCCGCTGGGTGAACGAGCGTGCACGCGGCCGCCAGTTCGAGCTGTTCGTCGAGATGGATGAAGAACCAGTGGGATCGTTCGAGAGTCCGCGAGTGACTGGACTCGTCCGGCTGCTCGGAAGTGATCCCAATGCTGGTGAGCCGGTTGAAACAGTCCGCTTCGTAAGCGGATAGGGCCGCGCTCTAGATTCGTCTCGCGGTCCTGTGTCTCGTATCGCATGGTGAGCGATCACACGCGATGCTGCCTGTGGGCTGCACCTCCGGAGTTCACTAGCCCGACGGGCTCATCGTCCGCCGACGGTGACGGGAAAGTCCTGCACGTACAGCGGGTCAGGAGTGACGATCCGCAGCGACGCGTCTCCCGGTTTGGCATCACGTGAGACAACAACTGAGCCGCTGATCCGGCCGTTCGTGACATCGAGGGTCCCGAGCGAGGTGGCATCGCCATTCTGAATCAACTCGATTGCGACCGACTGCCATGGCGGGGATGAGTTCTCCTCATTCGTGTCGTTGCACGGCCCCCAACCGGTGCCTGTGATGGTGAGCGTTTGCCCCGGAGTAGGAGCGTCTGGCGTCAGGTCCAGTTCGGGTGCTGCACAAGCCGCAGAGCTCTGGCCGCCGTGGTCAGGTGCCGTTGTTGTGCAGCCTCCAAGCGTGAGTGCAGCTCCGGTGAAGATGATGAGTCCGATCCTCGTCGCTGTGCGCATGTCCCTTGTATACGTGACGGATGATGTCGCGTCCACGACTGACGCGAGATCGATATTGGAGGCGTGATGCTCGTGGAGCCTTAGCTAACCCGAGCGCTGACGGGGCATCGTCGGGCAGAAGGCGGAATCAAGTAGCCACCCGACACAAAACCGGCACATCGGTGCGAATCGACTGTCACTCAGACTGTAGCGAAGGTGCGCCGTGGGAACAGGGGAGGGGCCGAGACGCCCGGAAATTCAAAGAACCCCGTGCGTAGAAGCCACACGAAGGTTCAGTGGCTCCGACGGGCGTCGATCCCGTGACCTCACGATTTTCAATTAGATTCCGCTGGGTAACGGGTGCCTGTTGGTCGCCGTTTCCCGCGTGATTCCGCGGAAGTTGTCATGGTTGGTCGCGGCTGGGTGAGGGTGGCTTCAGTCGAGTTACCGGCACAAAACCGGCACGCGCTTACGACAGGAATCGGCGCATCAGCTCAGTGACTGCTGCGCCATGGAGCTCCGTAGTCGAGTTTCCCTGTCGGATATGGAACTTGCCATCCCAGGAAACGGGGCTGCCCATTGAGCGTGGGTTCAGGGACCAGATCAGGAACCCCTTGTAGTCGAACGCTGCTAGCGTGCTGGCCAATTGCGATGCAAAGGCCGAGTCGAGCTTCGACTGCTTGATTCGCTGCGTGAGCCACTGCATATGCTGATCACGATTCCTCTTCAGCGGCGTCATCTCATGCTGGGTCCCGGTGACAAAGAAGTCGTTCTGCTCAAGTGGGCTGATGCTGTAGATCTCTGCCACGCGCTCCGCATGCTCTGGCCGGTCAGCGACGCCGAAGAAGATGAAACCTTCGGCATCCTTCCCGTGATTGGCCATGGCGGATGCTGTTCGTAGGACGTTCTCGAAAGCGTCGTCGTCGAATTCCTGTGCGTCATCGAGCCTGGTGAATCCTTGCTTCAGCTCGAAGAGTGCGTGCTCGGTCACGGCCATCTGCAGCTCGATTTCGAACTTCGTTGCTGTCTGCTGCGCGCGCACCACGAGTGGGTCGTCACTCTTGACGAAGTAAGGGCGCAGGTTCGATTTCACTGCTTCAAAGAGCGGCCGCTTCTTGTTAGCACCCCAGTTTCCTCCACCGGGCGGGATTGTCAGGTGCTGGTCCCAGAAGTGATGAAGCGCGTTGGTGAGGCCCGCAACGTCCGCAACCTCCATCTGTTCGGAGGTCAGCAGTTCGTGGATCGCGACGAATACTGCTTGGAAGTACCGGGGGATACCTCGGGGGTTCTGCTGTGTGATGACCCACGGTCCCCACGCGGTTCCTGAATGCTCGATCGTGGACCGGATCACGTCGATCGTGGCAAGGAAGCTTTGCTCAATCTGTTCGACGCCAAGAGAATTGATGCGAGTCGCGACGGTGTTGGCTGAAGTCGTCGCGTTGTCATCACGCCCATATGCAGAGTTCCGGTACGCGATGCCACTCACGGGGATGGGATCAATGATCATGTCGAGGAGAAGGTCTAGTACGAACTCTTCATCACGAGACTCGCGCACCGTCTCCTTCTCAAGGATGCCGTTTTGCACCCAGAACACTTCGTCGCTCGGGATACCGTACGGGAGGTCCCGATTGGTGATACTAATCTTCGGCATCTCGGCGAGCGGCAGCTTCTCGTTGAGCGTCGCGTCGCCTCGTAGTGCAGCGCTTAGCCGCCTAACAAGACCGGCGATCTCAGATGTGACTCCAGCCTGCCGGATCTCTTGCAGGCTGAGTTTCCGCCCCGAGGAGTTGATTCGGCGGAAGACCTCATCAACAGATTCCTCGCTGGCAGAGCGATAGGTGGACACTGGCAACTGATAGTTGACGAGCGAGACACAGACCTTGCGGTCAAGCCTTGGTTCACGCTGGGTGAGGGTTCCTTCGTCGCGCCGCAACTTAGTATCAGCGAGCGTTTCAAGGTCGAAGTATGCACCCTCGTACGAGTATTCATTTTCGATGAACGAAAAGATTGCGTTGAGGCGCTGAAGACCATCGATAATCTCGAACTGAGTCCCATCGTCCGATGATTCAGCCAGCAACACGAGAGGGATTGGAAGATTGGCCCGAACGGAGTCGATCAAAGCCTGCTTCTCCGTGACATCCCATACGAGCTTCCGCTGATACCGGCGATTGACGACGAATGCACCGCTGGTGTGTTGCGTATAGAGGTTCTGCAGGCTTTGTCCGAGAACGGTGAGTTCAGTAGATGAGGTCACGGCGGTGCTCCTTGGTTTACCTGAACCTTATCGGGAGTCAGAGGCAGTCGAGGTGAGGCGGTCAGGAGGGCCGCCGAGGAGCGCCCGGACCGCAGCGGAGCGAGGACCGGACGCACCGCAGTGCGGCACGCCGGCCCGCGCAGCCGGCGCTAGGTCAGCCTTGAACGAGTAAAGAAAGCTCTCACAGCTCTCATCCGATAGCTCCGGGCTTTGTTGCGCTGTTCTTGAGCGCCACGCAGGATCGAGCCGTGGTGGCCGCGTGGCTCGGACCGACACGATGTGCTTTATAAGTCACTCCCTCTTGTGTGCGTTATAAGTCACATGTAGGGTTGTGCGTTATAAGTCACATGTGAGGTGAACGTGGAAGTACGTGCTGCATCCGACTTCGGGGCACTCGTTGCTGAGCGTCGCGAGGGTCTGAGTCTGTCCCAGGCCGAGCTCGCTCGCCGTGCTGGCGTCACTCGCGAGTGGGTCGTGCGGCTGGAGAACGGGTCTACAACCGTCACGCTCTTCCGGCTCATGCGGGTTCTCCGAGAGCTCGGCCTCGTCGTTGACGTCAGTGAGGTCGACGATGCCGAGTGAACTGTTCGCGTATCTCGATGGCGAAGCGATCGGCGTCGTCGAGCAGTCGGCTGGCGGGGCCTTGTCATTCACCTACGACGCTGACTTCCGGTCCCAGCGCGATGCGACCCCGCTCTCACTCTCCATGCCGCTTGTGCGCGCCGGGCACAAGAACAAGCCGGTGCGCGCTTTTCTACAGGGGCTGCTTCCGGACAGTCCGGGCCGGCTCGCGGAGCTCGGACGCGAGTATCGTGTTGGCGCCAGCAATCCATTCGCTCTGCTTTCGCACATTGGTCGTGATGCGGCCGGAGCGGTGCAGTTGCTTCCGCCTGGTGAGGCGAGCACTGACGCAGCCGAACGTCACGGCAACGTGAGAGAACTCTCCGACACCGACTTCGCGGAGCTCGTGGCTGATCTCGTCCGCAACGGTGATACCTGGGGGAGGCGTACGGATGACGCACGCTGGAGTCTTCCCGGTGCGCAGCCCAAGGTTGCGCTGTTCCGCACCGAGCAGGAACGATGGGCGGTGCCGCAGGATTCGACACCGACCACGCACATACTGAAGCCAGCGGTCGCGCCCTATCCGGACCATCACATCAATGAGTTCATGACGATGGCCGCGGCGCGTGAGCTGCGGCTTCGCGTCGCTGACGACTTCTTGGTGACCACCGAAGGTGGTCACGCGGTGTTCGTTTCCACGCGCTACGACCGCCGGCCCGAAGGCGGGCGTTGGCATCGGCTCCATCAGGAAGACCTCTGTCAGGCGCTGAGCGTGCCGCCGGATATGAAGTACCAGTCCGAGGGCGGACCAGGTGTCGCAGCGATTGCCCGCCTCATCAACTCCCTGCCTGACGCCGAAGACCGACGAGGCAACGCAAGACAGTTCTACGAGGCCCTTGTATTCTCGGTAGCGTCTCTCGGCACCGACGCGCATGCGAAGAATTACTCGCTGCTGCTGCGGCGTGATCGTGCCACACTCGCCCCGCTCTATGACCTCGGCAGTTACGCTCCGTACCTCGCCGCGGACGGCGGTAACCCGAAGCTGGCCATGTCGATCGAGGGCGAGTACAGCGTCGGACGGATCAGCCTCGATTCGCTGGTCAGGGTGGCGGCGCGGGTCGGCCTCGACCGCGATTGGGCTGAGGCGCGCGCCCATGAGATCACAGACGGCATCGTGATCGCCTACGCTGCGGCGGCGGATGCTGCGCGAGCGCAGCTCGGCGACGACCCGTTCGTCGGGCGGATGGTCGACAGCATCCATGAGTATGCGTCGTCGCGTGGCTGGAACGCGTGACGACCGGCACGAAATCGGCACAAGCTCCCGGAGAGCGCGTTTCGTCTTGCTTCGCTCGCTCAACGATCGGGAGCTCTGCCCGTTCAATGACGAGGCCGGAACAACCCAGGGGAGCAGCTCGGAAACCGCCTCTCACCGGGCAAAGCAAAACCCCCGCCATGTAGAAGCTAGGCGAGGGTTTCTGGGATCACTGTAACGATGATCCGTGTGGCTCCGACGGGCGTCGATCCCGTGACCTCACGATTTTCAGTCGTGCGCTCTACCAACTGAGCTACAGAGCCGTGCGGCACATGATGCCGCATCCTATGCGAAGGGCCCTCTCGAAAGAAGGCCCGACGATGGAGCGACCCTGACGGGACTTGAACCCGCGACCTCCGCCGTGACAGGGCGGCACGCTAACCAACTGCGCTACAGGGCCAGATGTGCTTTCGCACGATTTTCAATTATACCAGGTGGAGTGACCCCAACGGGATTCGAACCCGTGCTACCGCCGTGAAAGGGCGGCGTCCTAGGCCACTAAACGATGGGGCCGTCGCGGCGAACCTCGCAGCTCACCTGCCAACCGTTTAATCTTACGCATGCCCGAAGCCGAATCGCAAAACCAGGGCGCGTCGTGCGGGTCTCGGGCGTGTCGAGGGGGCACGATAAGGGAGCATGCACCCGTGAATCCCGGGCAAACGCTGTTCAGAGAGTGACGGGTGTTGTTAGTGTGGCGAATGTGAATCTTGATTCCCCCGTCTCGGATCGCACGGAAGAGCTGTGCGACTGCGCGCCCTCATCCGCTGAGAAGCGCGCCTTCTGGGGGCCGGTCACACGTCGCGGTGCGATCGCGGCCGGTGTGCTGGGCGTCGCCGCCGCGGGCGCGTTCACCGCGTTCCGGGGATCCGGATCGGCGTTCGCGGTCTCGTACGACCCGTCTGACTACCCGTCGTGGGAGGACGTCGAGCGCGCGCGGTCCAACGAATCGGCGAAGGCCAGCGAGATCGCGCGCATCGAGAGCTACATCGCAGATCTGAAGGCGCGGGTGGCCGCGGCTCAGGCAGCGGCCGAGAAGGCGGCAGACGAGTACTACACGGCGCAGCAGGAGTACTACCAGGCCGCGCACAAGGCCGACGAGCTGCAGGGGCAGGCCGACGACGAGGCGAAGAAGGCGAGTCAGGCCGCAGCCGCAGCCGCGAAGGTCGCCTCGAAGATCTCGCGTGCGAGCGGCGACAACACGCCCTACGAGCTGCTGTTCGCAGACTCGGCGGGCGACGCCGACAACCTGCTGTCGAAGCTCGGGCAGCTCGACAAGCTGGCCGAGCGCAACGAATCGATCTATGGAGCGGCTGTCGCGGCCCGCGACTCGGCACAGCACCTCACGAACCAGGCGCAGGAAGCTCGCAAGGAGCGCGACCGCCTGCAGAAGGTCGCCGAGCAGAAGATGGCGGTTGCGCGCGAGGCGGCGGCTGCCGCCGAGCAGGCGCTCGCCGACCAGAAGAGCCACCTCATCACGCTCGAGCAGCAGCTCGCCGCGCTGAAGGACACGTCGAGCAAGACGCTCTCCGAGTTCAAGGAGGGCGAGAAGCAGCGCAAGGCGTGGGAGGAAGAGCAGCGCCGCCTCGCCGAGGAGCGCCGCAGGCGCGAGGAAGCGGAACGGCGCAAGCGCGAGGAAGAAGAGCGCAAGCGCCGCGAAGAGGAAGAGAAGCAGCGCCAGCAGCAGCAACAGCCGCCCCAGGGATCCCCCGCGGGTGAGCCCGCCGCGCCGGCAGCCCCAGCGGCTCCCGCTGCACCCGTGAGCGGTTGGGTGCGCCCGAACGGAGGCGTGCGCACGTCCGGGTACGGGTGGCGCACGTCGATGTGCGGACCCTCGTACTGCTCCACGTCGTTCCACGCGGGCGTCGACCTGGCAGCCGGGTGCGGAAGCCCGATCTTCGCGGCCTCGGCCGGCACGGTCGAGTTCGCCGGATACAACGGCGGCTATGGCAACTACGTGCGCGTCAACCACGGCGGCGGCATCGGCACGGGCTACGGGCACATCATGGACGGCGGCATCGCGGTCGGCTGGGGTCAGTACGTCGAGGCCGGACAGGTGATCGCCTATGAGGGCAACACCGGCAACTCGTTCGGCTGCCACCTGCACTTCGAGGTCTACGTCAACGGGCCGACGGTGAACCCGATCGACTTCATGGCCGGTAAGGGAATCTCGGTCTGAGAACGACGATGGCCCCGGATCCTCGGATCCGGGGCCATCGCGCTGCGCGTCAGGAGCGCGAGTCGGGGAACTCGCCCTCGCCCTGCGTCTTGGTCTTGCCGTGGTCTTCCTCGAAGCGTGTGAACGCCTCGGCGACGAGACGCTCCGCTTCAGCGGCGTCGCCCCACTCGTCGACCTTGACCCACTTGCCGGGCTCGAGATCCTTGTAGTGCTCGAAGAAGTGCTCGATCTCCTTGCGGGTGTACTCCTGGAGGTCGTCCACGTTCTGGATGTGCTCCCAGCGCGGGTCCTTCGCGAGAACCGCGACGACCTTGTCGTCACCGCCTGCCTCGTCGCTCATCTTGAGCACGCCGACGGGGCGCACCTTGGTGCCGACGCCCGGGAACACCGAGTGGTCCATGATGACGAGCACGTCGAGCGGGTCGCCATCCTCACCGAGCGTGTTCTCGAAGAACCCGTAGTCGCTCGGGTAACCGAACGTCGTGTAGAGAACGCGGTCGAGGAAGACGCGGCCCGTGCCGTGGTCGACCTCGTACTTCACGCGGCTGCCGCGCGGGATCTCGATAACTGCGTCGTACGCGCCCATACCTGTGTTGCTCCTTGAGTAGTCGGGAGGGTCAGCGATAACCCTAATCGCTACTGTGGAATGCATGCTGGATCCCGTCGTGGCCGCTGTCCGTCGAGCCGTTCGCGAGGCGCTCGCGCCGTTCGCCGAGTCCGGCGCGCGAGTCATCGTCGCGCTTTCGGGCGGTGCCGACTCGCTCGCGCTCGCCGCGGCCGCCGCGCACGAGGGACCGCGCGCGGGCGTCGAGGTCGTCGCCGTGACCGTCGATCACGGGCTGCAGAGCGGATCCGCCGGGATCGCCGAGCGCGCCGCCGCGCAGGCGCGCGAGATGGGGATCGTCGACGCGCGCGTCGTGCGTGTGGGCGTCGGATCCGCGGGCGGTCCGGAAGCGGCGGCGCGCGACGCGCGCTACGCGGCGCTGCGAGACGCCGCCGCATCGAGCGGCGCCGCCGCGGTGCTTATCGGGCACACCCTCGACGACCAGGCCGAGACGGTCCTGTTGGGGCTCGCGCGCGGATCCGGGGCGACGAGCCTCAAGGGAATGTCGCCGCACACGCTCGACGCGCACGGCCTTGCCTGGGTTCGACCGCTGCTCGCGCTTCGCCGCGCCGATACCGAGGCGTTCTGCGCGCAGAGCGGCTTCGAACCGTGGGCGGATCCGCACAACGGCGACGAGCGCTTCGCCCGCGTGCGCGTGCGGCAGCGTGTGCTTCCCGTTCTCGAGGCGGAGCTCGGCCCCGGTATCGCCGAGGCGCTGTGGCGCACGGCCGAGCAGCTGCGCGAAGACGATGCGGCATTCGCCGAGATGATCGACGAGACGATCGAAGACATCGTCGAGCATGCCGAGGCGGGCATCGCGGTGTCGGTGCCCGCCCTCGCAGCGAACCCGGCCGCAATCCGCAACCGCGTCATCCGTCACGTGGTGGCATCGGAGTTCGGCGTCTCGCTCACGAGATCGCAGACGGTGGAGGTCGCACGCCTCGTGACCGACTGGAGCGGCCAGGGCCCGATCGACCTCCCCGGCTGCAGAGCGACCCGCACAGGTTCGGCGCTGACCTTCCGCGCGACGACGAACGGCTGATTCGCCCGGCGCGCCCGAGCGCCCTCCCCAGAATCGCCCTGCATTCGTCGAGGCGACCTGCATATGCTTGATCCATGCGCGCGGCCGACATTGCACAAGACCTAGAACGAGTTCTCGTCACCGAGGAGCAGATCCAGCAGCGGCTCGCCGAGCTCGCGGCCGAGGTCGACCGCGACTACGCGGACCGGGAGGTGCTGCTCGTCGGCGTGCTGAAGGGCGCCGTCATGGTCATGGCCGATTTCACCCGCGCCCTCACGATCGACGCGGCGATGGACTGGATGGCCGTCTCGAGCTACGGCGCCTCGACCAAGTCGAGCGGCGTCGTGCAGATCCGCAAGGATCTCGACACTCCGCTCGAGGGCAAGCACGTGCTGGTGGTCGAGGACATCATCGACTCGGGCCTCACCCTCAACTGGCTGCTCGAGCACTTCGCCACGCGCGGAGCCGCCTCGATCGAGGTGCTCGCCGCGTTCCGCAAGCCCGACGCCGCGAAGGTCGAGATCGACGCGAAGTACGTCGGCTTCGACATCCCGAGCGACTTCGTCATCGGGTACGGCCTCGACTTCGCGGAGCGGTATCGCGGCCTCCGCGACGTGGCCGTGCTCGCGCCGCACGTCTACTCCTGAGCGCACGTTCCGCCGTGGGCGAATCCCAGACCGACCATAGACACCGGCCGGTAATCTGAAACGACTTGCGCTGGGTCGTGCCTGCGCGTCGAACACCAGGAGGAGTCGGTTATCCGACGCACTATGAACGTGAAGAAGATCTTCCGCCACCCCGTCGTGTACGTCTTGCTGATCGCGGTCGTGCTCATCGCCGGGTTCTCGCTGTTCGGCGCGTTCAGCGGGCCCAAGAAGATCACGGTGCAGGAGGGCCTCGAGCTGCTGCAGGGCGACCAGGTGCAGGAAGTCCTCATCACCGACGGCGATCAGCGCGTCGACCTCACGCTCTCGAAGGAGTACGAGGGTGCGACGAGCGTGCAGTTCTACTACGTCAGTGCTCGCGCCGACGCGGTCGTCGATGCGGTGCGCGACGCCGACCCGGAGGACGGTTACGACGACGCGGTGCCGCAGGCATCGTTCTTCGGCAGTCTGCTGTCGATCATGATCCCGGTGCTGCTGCTCGGCCTGCTGTTCTGGTTCCTGCTCTCGAGCGCGCAGGGCGGCGGCAAGATGGCGCAGTTCGGCAAGTCGCGTGCGAAGAACGTCACGAAGGAGAACCCCGACGTCACCTTCGCGGATGTCGCTGGAAGCGACGAGGCCGTCGAGGAGCTGCAGGAGATCAAGGAGTTCCTCGCTGACCCCACGAGGTTCCAGGCACTCGGAGCGCGGATCCCCAAGGGCGTCATGCTGTACGGCCCTCCGGGAACCGGTAAGACGCTGCTCGCCCGCGCTGTCGCGGGCGAAGCGGGCGTGCCGTTCTACCCGATCTCGGGGTCCGACTTCGTCGAGATGTTCGTCGGCGTCGGAGCCAGCCGCGTGCGCGACCTCTTCAATCAGGCCAAGGAGAACGCTCCGGCCATCATCTTCATCGATGAGATCGACGCCGTCGGCCGGCACCGCGGTGCCGGCATGGGCGGCGGTCACGACGAGCGTGAGCAGACGCTGAACCAGATGCTGGTCGAGATGGACGGCTTCGACCCGAACGCGAACGTGATCGTGATCGCGGCGACGAACCGCCCCGACATCCTCGATCCCGCGCTGCTGCGGCCCGGCCGCTTCGACCGTCAGATCGGAGTCGACGCCCCCGACCTCGCGGGACGTCTGCAGATCCTCGCCGTGCACGGTCGCGGCAAGCCGCTCGCCGACGGGGTGGACCTCGAAGACGTCGCCCGGAAGACGCCCGGCTTCTCCGGCGCCGACCTCGCCAACGTGCTGAACGAAGCCGCGCTTCTCACGGCCCGCTCGAATGCACAGCTGATCGACGACCGCGCGCTCGACGAAGCGATCGACCGCGTGATCGCCGGCCCGCAGCGGCGCACTCGCGTGATGAAGGACAAGGAGAAGCTCATCACGGCGTACCACGAGGGCGGTCACGCGCTCGCGGCGGCGGCGATGAACTACTCGGATCCGGTCACGAAGATCACGATTCTCCCGCGCGGCAAGGCGCTCGGCTACACGATGGTGCTGCCGGTCGACGACAAGTACTCGGTCACCCGCAATGAGCTGCAGGATCAGCTGACCTACGCGATGGGCGGGCGCGTCGCCGAGGAGATCGTCTTCCACGACCCGACGACGGGTGCCTCGAACGACATCGAGAAGGCGACGAACATCGCGCGCAAGATGGTCACCGAGTACGGCATGACGCGCGACATCGGCCCCGTGCTCCTCTCGGGCTCGTCGGGCGAGATGTTCATGGGCCACGACCGCGGACACGGCCGCGACTACTCCGAGACGATGGCGCAGCGGGTCGACCGCGAGGTGCGCGCCCTCATCGAGCAGGCGCACGACGAGGCGTACGAGGTTCTCAACTCGAACCGCGACGTGCTCGACCGCCTGGCGCACGAGCTGCTCGAGAAGGAGACGCTCGACCACAAGCAGATCGCCGCGATCTTCTCCGAGGTGAAGAAGATCGACGAGCGGCCGCAGTGGCTGTCGTCGAGCGAACGCCCGGTGTCGGCGCTGCCGCCGATCGATGTGCCCCGCGCCGAGCCGCAGCCGGAGCCCGGTGTCGCGGCCGCCGAAGAGGCGTCGCAGTCGTCGCGGTCGCCCGAGACCGGCGGGTCCACGAGGCCCGCGACCGCATAGTCCGAGGAGGCGTCATGGCCGTCGATACCGAGCGCGTGGCCGCGCTGACCCGCGAGCTGCTCGTCGCGATCGGCGAGGATCCGGATCGTCCGGGCCTGCGCGAGACGCCCGGCAGAGTGGCGCAGGCCGCCGCTGAGCTGTACGGCGGCGTCGGGCAGGATCCCGCGGCGCCCCTGGTGCATACGATCGACGTGTCACAGGGGCCGGCCCCGGAGACGGTGCCGACGGGCGCTGTGCTCGTGCGCGACATCCGGTTCCGGTCGATGTGCGAGCATCACCTGCTGCCGTTCGAGGGGCGCGCCCATATCGCGTACCTGCCCGGCGAGCACGTCGTGGGACTCGGATCCCTCGCGCGCGTGCTCGACATCGCCTCCGCGCGGCCGCAGGTGCAGGAGCGCCTGGGCGAGCAGGTCGCCGACGCGATCGAGCACGGCCTCGGCGCGCGCGGCGTCTTCGTGATGCTCGATGCCGAGCACGGCTGCATGCGCGCCCGGGGCGAGAAGCGTCCCGACAGCTCGACCGTCACGGTCGCCGCTCGAGGCGACCTCGCCACTCAGGCGGCGCGCGCCGAGATGGCCGCGTACGTCATCATCGGCGCGCAGAACGCGGCGACCGATGCCGCCGCCGTGAAGGGCCGCTGACGCGATGATCCAGATCGTGGGGATCGTGAACACGACGCCCGACTCGTTCAGCGACGGCGGCGAGCACGACGAACCAGACGTCGCGATCGAGCACGGGCGCACGCTCGCGGCGCGCGGAGCGACGATCCTCGACGTGGGCGGCGAATCGACGCGCCCCGGATCCGTGCCGGTCGGATTCGATGAGGAGGTGCGTCGTGCTCTGCCGGTCGTCGAGCGGCTCGCGGAAGACGGATCCGTCGTCAGCATCGACACCTACCGCGCCGCGACCGCCGCGCGCGCGATCGAGGCCGGTGCGCGCATCGTGAACGACGTCTCGGGAGGCCTCGCCGACGCCGGCATGCTCGGCGTCGTGGCGGATGCGGGCGTCGAGATCATCATCGGACACTGGCGCGGCCCATCGGCGGATATGTACGCGCTCGCCGAATACGAGCACGTCGGGCAGGAGGTCGCGCGGGAGCTGCGCCAGCGGGTGGATGCGGCGATCGCCGCAGGCATCGACCCGTCGAAGATCATCCTCGATCCGGGCGTGGGCTTCGCGAAGGCCGGAGCGCAGAACTGGAGGGTGCTGCGCGAGCTCGGCGACGTGACCGCCCTCGGCTTCCGCGTGCTCGTCGGCACGTCGCGCAAAAGGTTTCTCTCGAGCGCGATCGGCGAAGACGCCTCGCGAGACCGGCGCGACATCGCCACGGCCGTCACGAGCGTGCTCGCGCAGCGCGCCGGGGCGTGGGGCGTGCGGGTGCACGATGTGACCACGACCCGCGATGCGCTCGCGGTGACCGATGCCTGGGACGCCGCATGAGCGACTCCATCGAACTCACCGGCCTGTCGGTGTTCGGCTATCACGGGGTCTTCGCGCACGAGAAGCGCGATGGCCAGGAGTTCGTGATCGACGTGAGCCTGACGCTCGACACCGACCGGGCCGCCGCGAGCGACGACGTCGCCGACACGGTGCATTACGGCGAATTGGCCGAGCGGGTCGTCGCGATCGTCGAGGGGGAGCCGGTCGATCTCATCGAGACGCTCGCGCACCGAATCGTCGAGGCCGTGCTCGTCGACGAGCGCATCCGCTCCACCGCGGTCACGGTGCACAAGCCCCACGCGCCGATCCCGCACCAGTTCGCCGATGTGTCGGTGACGGTGCGCCGCGCGAGATCGGCGTCGGCATGAGCCGCGCCGTCGTGGCGCTCGGGGCGAACCTCGGCGACACCGCGTCGACGCTCGCGCATGCCGTGGCCGAGATCCGTGAGCTGCCGCTGACGACGAATGTCGTCTGCTCGGATCCGATCGAATCGGTCGCGATCACGACGTCCGGTCCGGATCCGTCGAAGCCCGGATATCTCAACGCGGTCGCGGTCGTCGAAACGCGGCTCGCACCGACCGTGCTGCTGCGCGCGCTCAACGGCATCGAGGCGCGGCACGGACGCGTGCGCCTCGAGCGGTGGGGCGACCGCACCCTCGACCTCGACCTCATCGCATACGGCGGCGTGACGAGCGATGATCCGCGACTGACGCTGCCGCACCCGCGGGCGCACGAGCGCCACTTCGTGCTCGGGCCGTGGGCGCAAGTGGATCCGGACGCTGAGCTCGCCGGGCACGGTCGCGTCATCGAGCTCGCCGCGCGCTTCCTCGGGGAGGCCGGATGAAGCGCACTTCGGCCGTCACGCTCGTCGTCTGCGCGATCGTCGGCGCAGCCGCGGGATTCCTGCTCGATCTCATGCGCACCTCCGCGGGGCACCCGACGTTCGTGCCGTCGGTCATGCTGCCGATCCTGCTCGTCGTGCTGGGACTCGCCTGCCTCGCGTTCGCATGGCCCATCAGGCGCGCCATGCGTGATCGACGGGCGCCGCGGGTCAGCCCGTTTCGCGCTGTGCGGATCGCGGCGCTCGCGAAGGCATCGAGCATGCTCGGGTGCCTCGTCGGCGGATTTGCGCTCGGACTCGTCGCGTTCGTGCTCACACGACCGGTGGTCCCGGGGCTAGGCTCGTGGCAGGAGGCGATCGCCACAGTGATCGGGGGAGCAGTCCTCGTGATTCTGGCGCTCGTCGCTGAGCATATGTGCACCCTGCCGAAGGATCCCGATGAACGAGAGTCAGACCCCGCCTCCCCCGGAGCCGAACCCGAGTTCTGATCCGCAGACTCCGCCGACCCGGCGAGACCTGCGTGCCGACCTGCCGCCGACGCCGCCCGCGCACGGTGCGCAGGAGCCGGCGGCGTATCCGTCGTCCGTCCCACCCCTGCCTCCCGTTCCGCCTCTGCCGCCCGAGCCGGTCGCCGATCCCGATTTCCCCCCGGCGCGCGAGCCGATCGGCGCTCCCGAGGTTCTGGATGAGGGAACGTACACCCAGCTGCGCGAGCCGCGCGGCGGACTCGCGCTCGATGGCACCTGGCATCAGATCTCGCCGAAGTACGTGGTCTCGCAGCTCGTGCAGGAGATCGCGCTGCTGGTGATCGTCGCGGTCGCGGCGGTCGTCGTCGCCTCGCTGTCGGGGCAGTGGTGGCCCTGGCTCGTCGGCGGCGCGATCGCGGCAGCGACGATCGTCAGCCTCATCATCCTGCCGCGTCAGGCGAAGGCTCTCGGCTTCATGCTGCGCGGCGACGACATCGTCTTTCGCCGCGGAATCCTCTGGCAGCGATTGATCGCGGTGCCGTACGGGCGCATGCAGCTGATCGACATCACGCACGGGCCCCTCGACCGCGTCTTCGGCATCTCGAAGCTGAAGATGGTCACGGCCGCCGCCTCGACCGGTGTCGAGGTGCCGGGTCTCGCGACGCCGGCGGCCGAGGCGCTGCGCGACACCCTCATCGAGGTCGCCGAGACCCGAAGGACCGGCCTGTGACGACGCCCGAACCGCGCGCGCACGGCCGAGTCGCACAGCTGCTGCTCGACGGCGGATCCAGCAACCTCGCCGACGGCGAGTGGCACCGCCTGCATCCGCTCACACCCTTGTTCAAGGGCGGGCTCGTGTTCATCATCGTGCTCGGAATCGTGTTCGCGAACCTGCGGGACCGGCTCATCTATCTCGCCGTGGGGCTGTTCGCACCGCACGAGATGTCGAGCGAGATCGAGATCGACTCCGACGACCCCGTCAGCCGTGCGCTCGACTGGATCATCGGGAACAACCTCATCGTGCTCGTGCTCGTGGGCCTCGTCGTCATCGTGGCCATCGTCATCGTCTGCTACTGGTTGGTGTGGCGATTCCAGCAGTTCCGCATCACCGACGAGAACGTCGAGGTCAAGAAGGGCATCATCTTCCGCTCGCAGCGGCGGGCCCCGCTCGACCGCGTGCAGGGCGTCAACCTCACCCGGCCGTTCCCGGCGCGCCTGATCGGCATGGCGAAGCTGACGCTCGAGGGCGCCGGAACCGGTGCCGATGTGGCGCTGGAGTACCTCGCGACGAACCGTGCCGAGCAGGTGCGCGCCGACATCCTGCGTCTGGCGTCCGGTGTTCGACAGGCGAAGGCCGAGGCGCGCGCGCCGGAGCAGGACTCCAGCGTCGGCGGCACGTTCAGCCGGGGCGTGACGAACATCATCGCGGGCGTCGACAACGACGATGTCGTGCCCGAGTCGGTCGTGCGCATTCCGCTCGGTCGGCTCATCGGGTCGCAGGCGATCACGGGCCTGCTCTGGCTCATGTTCTTCTTCGTGCTGATCATCGCGTTCGTGATCGTGCCGGTCGCGATCTTCGAAGACGGAGCCGACAAGTGGATCATCCTCGCGGTCACCGCGCTCACGACCGGCATCCCGATGGTCATTGCGGCCGTCGCGATCGTCTGGAGCGCGCTGTCGAAGGGGTTCCGCTATTCGATTGCGCCGACCCCCGATGGCGTGCGGGTATCGAGCGGAATGCTCACCACGGTGACGCGCACGATCCCGCCGGGGCGTGTGCACGCCGTCGAGGTCACGCAGAACCTTCTGTGGCGGCCGTTCGGCTGGTGGAGCGTGCGCATCAACCGTATGGGCGGGCAGCAGGCCTCGCAGCAGAACTCGAGTCAGGCGGCGACCGCGGCGATGATCCTGCCCGTCGGCACCCGCGCCGACGCTGAGCGCGTGGTATCGCTCCTCCTTCCGGCTGCACCGACCGGTGATCAGCTGTTCGTGTGGGAGCACGGCGTGCTCGGACCGCAGGAAGCTGATCCGTTCACGGTGATCCCCAAACGGGCCTACTTCTGGCACTGGCTGCAGCGCGGCCGGCTCGGCGTGCGCGTGACGAGCTTCGCGATGCTGGTGCGCCGTGGCCGCCTCGGGCGCCGTCTCGCGGTGTTCCCGCTCGCCCGCATCCAGGGCGTCTCGGTGAGCCAGGGCCTGTTCGCTCGCGCACAGCGGCTCGCGCACCTGCGCGCACACACGGTTCCCGGACCGGTATCGGGCGAGGTCAGAGCTCTCGAGATGGACGATGCGCAGCGATTGGCCGATCTCATCGGTCGCGGTGCGCTCGCGGCGGCCGAGAACGACAGCACGCATCGGTGGGCGTCGACGCGGTCACCGAGCTGACTCTCACGGGTCCTCTTCACGGAGCGACGTGCCGTCGGCGGCACGCGCGGGCCACGGATTCTGCTGCGCGCGGCACTGCATGCGAACCTGGGCACTATGCAGCGTGAAGGACGACTCGGGGTCGGGATCGTCGGTGCGGGTCGCGTCGGCCCCGTACTGGGGGCGGCGCTCGCGGGCGCGGGGCACCAGATCACGGGGATCACGAGCGGATCCGACGACGAGCGCGCGGCTGCGGTGCTCCCCGGCGCGCCCGTGCTCGAGGCCCCGGAGGTGCTGCGACGCAGCGAACTCGTGATCGTGGCGGTGCCGCGCGCCGACCTCGCCGCGGTCGTGGCAGGGTTCGCCGAGGCCGGCCTCATCCAGATGGGCCAACTGCTGCTGCATCCGGACGCGGCGCACGGCATCGAGGTGCTCCGGCCCGCGGCCGAGAAAGGCGCGATCCCGCTGGCCGTGCACCCCGCCATGACGTTCACCGGAACCTCGATGGACCTCCGCCAGCTCGCGGCGACCTACGCGGCGGTGTCGGCGCCCGCACCGGTTCTGCCCATCGCGCAGGCGCTCGCCGTCGAGCTCGGCTGCGAGCCGGTCGTGCTCGCCGAATCCGACCGCGCGGCCTACGCAGACGCGATCGAGACCGCGGCTCAGTTCTCGCGTCAGATCGTGCAGCAGTCCACGGGCATGCTCCGCGCGATCGGCATCGATAACCCCGGCGGCTTCCTCTCGTCGCTCGTGCGCTCCACTGTCGATCGCGCGCTCGCCGAGGCGACGCCTGCGATTCCGGACCTGCCGCCCGACCTCGAGGCGTGAGCGCGCCCGTTCGCCGGCCCCCGGTCTCTCAGCGCGGGGCCAATAGACTGGGTGCGCTTCCGACCAACTCGAACGAGGATGACGCGCATGACTGATTCGCCCGAAACCGCCGCCGCACCCGAAGACGATGTCTTCGAGCAGAAGGCCGTGCGACTGGCGAAGCGCGAGAAGCTGAACGCCGAACGCACCTCGGCGGAGGGCGGCGCGTACCCGGTCTCCGTTCCGGTCACGACCACGATTCCGGCGCTGCGCGCGGAGTACGGATCCCTCGAGGCGGGCGCCGAGACCGGCGTCAGGGCAGGCGTCGCCGGCCGCATCGTGTTCAGCCGCAGCACTGGCAAGCTGTGTTTCGCGGCGCTGCAGGCCGGTGACGGCGCGCGCATTCAGGCGATGGTGTCGCTCGCGAAGGTGGGTGACGAGTCGCTCGCCTCGTGGAAGGAGCTCGTCGACCTCGGCGACCACGTGTTCGTGTCGGGCGAGGTCATCTCGAGTCGTCGCGGCGAACTGTCGATCATGGTCGACGAGTGGCAGATCGCGGCGAAGGCGCTGCTGCCGCTGCCGAACCTGCACTCCGAGCTCAGCGAAGAGTCGCGTGTCAGGCAGCGCTACCTCGACCTCATCGTGCGCGACCAGGCCCGCGAGACCGTGCGCGCGCGCTCTACGGTCATGAAGAGCTTGCGTCAGACCTTCGAAGACGACGGCTTCCTCGAGGTCGAGACGCCGATGCTGCAGGTGCAGCCCGGCGGCGCAGCCGCGCGGCCGTTCGTCACGCACTCGAACGCATTCGACACCGAGCTGTACATGCGCATCGCGCCCGAGCTCTACCTCAAGCGCGCGGTCGTGGGCGGCATCGACCGTGTCTTCGAGATCAACCGCAACTTCCGCAACGAGGGCGCCGACTCGACGCACAGCCCCGAGTTCGCGATGCTCGAAGCCTACGAGGCGTACAGCGACTACATCGGCATCGCCGACTTGACGCAGAAGCTCATCCAGCGAGCGGCGATCGCGGTGCACGGATCCACGACTGTCACGTGGGCCGACGGCACCGAGCACGACCTCGGCGGCGAGTGGGCCCGCGTCTCGATGTACCCGTCGCTCTCGCAGGCCGCGGGCCTCGAGATCACGCCGGAGACGACGCAGGCCGACCTCGAGGCGCTCGCCGAGAAGAGCGGCGTCGAGGTGCCCCCGCACGCGACGCACGGAAAGCTCGTCGAAGAGCTGTGGGAGCACTTCGTCGGCGACCACCTCACCGAGCCGACGTTCGTCATGGACTTCCCGGTCGACACGAGCCCCCTCGTGCGCGAGCACCGCTCGATCCCCGGCGTGGTCGAGAAGTGGGATCTGTACATCAACGGGTACGAGCAGGCGACCGGATACTCCGAGCTCGTCGACCCCGTGATCCAGCGCGAGCGGTTCGCCCTGCAGTCGACGCTCGCCGACCGCGGCGACGACGAGGCGATGCGCATCGATGAGGACTTCCTGCGCGCCCTCGAGCACGGCATGCCGCCGTCGGGCGGAATGGGAATGGGTATTGACCGGCTGATGATGAGCCTCACCGGGCTCGGCATTCGCGAGACGATCCTCTTTCCGCTCGTCAAATAGTCCCGCTGCACGATCACACATCCGCGAGCAGCCACGGCGGCGAGAGGGGCTGACCGTCGGGGTCGAACGCCCAACCCGGCAGCACACCTGCATTCGTCATCTCCAGGATGAGTGCGGGAAACGTCGCGTGCGGCGAGGCGTCGATCGCGCGCTCGGCGAACTCGGCCGCGAGCGACGAGCTGCCGAGCGCCCAGGAGAGCCAGCCGCATACGGCGAGACAGGCGCTGAGGCGCGGGTTCGGAGCACGCCCCGCGAGCGCGCGTACGAACTCGCGCGCACGGCGCACCCGGTCGGAGGCCGGGCGCGCTCCGTCGCCTGCGAGGCGCACGGGGAAGTCGGGCCGATCGGACAAGCCTGCGAGCCACGCTTCCTGCCACGCGTGAGTGCGACGCGCCTCGCCGGTGTCGCCGACCCACTGCGTGAGCACGACGTCGCGCATCGCGGGGCACGCGAGCACCCAGAGCCACAGTGCGGCCCGTGCGGGGGAGACAGCACGCGACTCCGCGAGGGCCGTCTCGAAAAGCGCGTACGGATCCGCCGCGAACGCCTCGAGCTCGCGATCGATGTCGACGTCACCGGACGGCGGGTGAGGGCCTGGCCGCAGCCGCGTCAGGGCGTCGCCCGACAGCGCGTTCAGGGTGGCTGTGCAACGGGCGACCTCCCTGCGATCGGCGGCATCCGATCGCGGCACCTCGGTGCCTTCGCGCGGACCACGGGCGGGAGGAGCGCTCCCGTCGTCGATCTCGTCGAGCGGGCGCAGCCTCGGATCTCGATAGGTGGTCCAGCCGTCGGCGCCGATACAGACCTCGCCCGTGACGCGCAGGCCGAGGTCTTCGGCACGGTCGATGACAGCAGCAGCGAGTTCTTCGTACGCGACGCCTGCGCCGTCGAGGGCGGGGCCGTCGGTGTACACGATGATGATCACGTCGTCGGCCCGAGGGATGCGCCGCACGTATCCGACCACGGTCGACGCGCACCGGTCGATGTCGGCGGCAGGCGGCAGGTCGATGCGCAGCACGCCGCACGTTTCGCGGCCCGAGACGGGCACGAGCACGAGGCTCTCGCGCGGCCGGTACCCGACCTGGTGCGGTACCGATCGCAGGAGGGCGATGGCGGAGGAATCTTTGATCTGAACGGACATGCCACGATGCTCTGCCGTCGCACGCAACGCGAGAGAGCTATCCACAGGTTTTTTCGTGCGAACGGGATTGTGAGCGCGCTGACCCCCAGCGGATCCACACGACCCAGCGATAGAGTGGGGGCGTGGACGGATACTGGATGACTGCACTGTGGTCGATCGCACCGACGATCGTGATCACCGTTCTGTTCTTCTGGATCCTGCGCAGCGTGCTGCGGTTCGACCGCACCGAGCGTCGCGCTTTCGCGAAGGTCGAAGCCGAAGAGCGCGCGAAGCGCGGGCTGCCTCCGCACGTCGAATGATCCACCGACCGATAAGCTGACCCGTATCGGCCCAGCGCCGTGAAGGGAGAGCCGTGGATCTCATCTCGTGGTCGACCGTCTGGGCCGTTTTCGTCTTCACGCTCGACATGGTCATCCGCATCGCGGCGATCATCTTCGTGCCGCCCGGCCGTCGCCCCACCGCGGCGATGGCGTGGCTGCTGCTGATCTTCTTCCTGCCGGTTCCCGGCGTGCTCTTCTTCCTGCTGATCGGCTATCCCCGACTGCCGAAGAAGCGTCGCGACATCCAGGCGCAGGTGAACGAGGTGCTGCGCGCGGCCAACGGCGATCTCGAACTCGGTTCGCCGCTGCCTGACCCGCCCGCGTGGTTCCAGCACATCGTGCGGATGAATCGCCAGCTCGGAGCTCTGCCGCTGTCGGGCGACAACAGCGCGCGCATCATCTCCGGTTACCAGGACAGCATCGACGAGATGACCGCCGCGATCCGGTCGTCGACGACGTATGTGAACGTCGAGTTCTACATCCTGAAGAGCGACGCCGCGACCGAAGACTTCTTCGTTGCGATGGAGGAGGCCATCGAACGCGGCGTGCACGTGCGCGTGCTCATGGATCACTGGGCGAACCTGTCCAAACCGCTCCACCGCCAGACGAAGGAGCGCCTGACGCGCATGGGCGCCGACTGGCACTTCCTCCTGCCGCTCAAGCCGTTGCAGGGCAAGTTCCAGCGCCCCGATCTGCGCAATCACCGCAAGCTGCTCGTCATCGACGGCGAGGTGGCGTTCGTCGGGTCTCAGAACCTCACGGATCCCTCGTACAACGTGCCGGGCAATATTCGCCGGGGTCTCCAATGGGTCGATCTCATGGTGCGGCTGGAAGGGCCCGTCGTGCGTTCGGTCGACGCCGTCTTCCTCACCGACTACTACAGCGAGACCGGCGAGACGCCCGGCGATATCGACCTCGTGAAGCCGCGGGTGGGCTCCGACGACTACGACTGTCAGGTCGTGCCGAGCGGGCCGGGGTTCGAAGGCGAGAACAACCTTCAGCTGTTCCTGAGCCTGCTGTACGCAGCAGAGCACAAGATCCACATGGTGAGTCCGTACTTCGTTCCCGACGAAGCTCTCCTGCGCGCGATCGAAGGCGCCACTAATCGCGGGATCGATGTCGAGCTGTTCGTCAGCGAGATCGGCGATCAGCCGCTCGTCTTCCACGCGCAGCGCAGCTACTACGAGGCGCTGCTCAACATGGGCGTGAAGATCTGGCTGTACCGCGCACCGTACATCCTGCACACCAAGTCGCTCTCGATCGATGACGAGACCGCCGTGATCGGATCCAGCAACATGGACATGCGATCGTTCGGCCTCAACTTCGAGGTGTCGCTGCTCGTGCGCGGCGCCGAGTTCGTCGCGCAGCTGCGCGAGGTCGAAGAGCGCTATCGCGCGAACAGCCGCCTGCTCACGATCGAAGAGTGGGAGAAGCAGCCGCTGCGCTCGCGCGCCCTCGACAACGTCGCGCGGCTCACCTCCGCGCTGCAGTGAACGCCCTCGGCCGTCAGCGGCCGACCGAGTGACCGTGGGGCGCGGCCACGAGCAGGCCGCCCTGATCCACGCGGCAGCGGATCCGCGCGGCTAGGCCGTATTCGTCGCCGTCGAGCTCGACGGATTGCGGATCAGGAGACGCGGCCTCCGCCTCTGCGCCCACGAGATAGCGGATCGACTGGTTGCGCGTCTTCGCGATCAAGCGCCTCCCGAGGCGCGACTTGCGCAGCACCGAGTTGTCCCACCAGAGCTTGCGCCACACGCTGAGCCAACCCAGAGGTCCGCGTGCCTGAATGAGCGCGACGTCGAGCAGCCCGTCATCGATGCGTCCGTCTGGTACCAGATCGATGCCGGCGGGCAGCGCGCCGCAGTTCGCGAACAGTACGCTGTGCACCTTGGCCATGTGCAGGCTCATGCCGTCCATCTGATAGGCGAGACGGAACGACTTCGATTTCGGCAGAGACCGCGCGGCGCCGTCGACGTATGCGACCCAGCCGAGCTGCTTCTTCATGCGCGGACTCGTGTTCGCGATCATCTCGGCGTCGAGTCCCATTCCCGCCATGACGACGAACGCGTGCGTCTCCTGTTCGCCCGACGGGCGGGTGATCTCGGCGATGCCGATATCGACGGGCAGCACCGCGCCGTCGATCGCGGCGCGCACCATCTTGTCCGCGCCGGCGAGCGGGAGCCTGAGGTTGCGTGCGAGCAGGTTGCCCGTGCCGCTCGGAACAATGGCGAGCGGCACACCGGATCCGTGCATCGCCTCGGACACGGCGCGCACCGTTCCATCGCCTCCCGCGACGAGCACGACGTTCGCGCCGCGTGCGAGTGCGTGTCGCGTCGCTTCCTGTCCCGGATCCTCGATCGTCGTTTCGAGGATGAGCGGCTCGTTCCAGCCGGCGCGCGCCGATTCGTTCGAGATCGCGGCGATGAGAGTCGCGGCGCTGCGGAGCTTGACCGGGTTGAAGACGACGGCCGCGAGCCGCTTCTCTTCCTGCTCATCGCCCATACGATCACCATAGGGCCCGCGGGGCGCGGATAGACTTGACGCGTGATCGATCCCGCTCTTCTCCGTGATGCCCCTGAGGCTGTCAAGCGCTCGCAGATCGCGCGCGGCAACTCGCCCGACACCGTCGACGCTGCGATCGCCGCGGAGTCGTCCCGGCGCGAATCGCTCGCCGCATTCGAGCAGCTTCGCGCGGAGCAGAACGCGTTCGGCAAGACCGTCGCGCAGGCGCCGAAGGAAGACAAGCCGCGGCTCGTCGCCGAGGCCAAGCTGCTCGCGCAGCGGGTGAAGGAAGCCGACACGGCCTCGAAGGCGGCGGACGAGGCATACCGCAAGGCCGTCGACCGCATCGAGAACATCGTCGTCGACGGCGTGCCGGCGGGCGGCGAAGAGAACTTCGTCACGCTGCGCGAGGTCGGCGAGATCCCCTCCTTCGATTTCGAGCCGCGCGACCACCTCGCGCTCGGCGAGATGCTCGGGGCGATCGACATGGAGCGCGGCGCGAAGGTATCGGGCGCGCGCTTCTACTTCCTGAAGGGCGTCGGCGCGCGCCTCGAGCTCGCGCTCATGAACTATGCGCTGAACACAGCGCTCGAGAACGACTTCACGCCAATGATCACACCGACGCTCGTGCGTCCCCAGATCATGTCGGGCACGGGATTCCTCGGCGAGCACTCGGACGAGATCTACCACCTTGAAGAGGACGACCTCTACCTGGTGGGCACGAGCGAGGTCGCGCTCGCCGGATACCACTCCGATGAGATCATCGATCTCGGTGAGAGCGGATCCGTGAAGTACGCCGGGTGGTCGACCTGCTACCGGCGCGAGGCCGGTTCGCACGGCAAGGACACGCGCGGCATCATCCGCGTGCACCAGTTCAACAAACTGGAGATGTTCGTCTACTGCGATCCGGCCGACGCCGAGGCGCAGCACGAGCGCCTCGTCGCGCTCGAGGAGAAGATGCTCACGTCGCTCGGCCTCGCGTACCGTGTGATCGACGTCGCGGCCGGCGATCTCGGATCGAGTGCCGCGCGAAAGTTCGACACCGAGGCGTGGGTGCCGACGCAGGGCGCGTACCGTGAGCTGACGTCGACGTCGAACTGCACGACGTACCAGGCGCGTCGCCTGAGCATCCGCCACCGCAAGGACGGGGGCAAGACCCAGCCGGTGGCAACGCTGAACGGCACCCTAGCGACGACGCGCTGGCTCGTCGCGCTGCTCGAGACGCACCAGCGCGCCGACGGATCGGTCGTGGTTCCCGAGCCGCTGCGCCCCTACCTCGGCGGACTCGAGGTGCTGGAGCCGATCGCGTGACGAATCCCGCTGTCGAGGCCGCCTCATCGACGGTCCGTCCCGAAGAGCGGCGCCTCATCGCGCTCGACCTCGATGGCACGGTGCTTCTCGAAGACGACTCGCTGAGCCCGGGCGTCGTCGACGCCGTGCGCGCGGCCGAGTCGATCGGCCATGTGGTGACGATTGCGACCGGGCGCAGCTGGGAGTCGGTGGCGTATGTGCTCGAGTGGCTCGGCGTGGCCCCGCGGCACATCGTCACGGCGAACGGTGCGACGATCATGACGCGCGACGACATGGCGCCGACCGGTTACCGCCGCGATATCGTCGAGACGTTCGACGCCACGAGCGTGCTCACGCACATCGAGCAGCATCTGCCAGACGGCAACTTCATGGTCGAGCTTCCCGACGGGTCGCGCCTGTACAACAACCATCTCGACGACTGGAACCTGCACGGTCCGAACGCGCATCAGGTCAGCATCGATGAGATGAAGGGCCACGAGGTCACCCGCGTCGTGGTCGTCTCAGATGATCACGGCGGCGAGAGTTTCGCCGCCTTCGTCGAGCAGATGGGCCTGCAGCAGGTGTCGTATTCGGTGGGTTGGTCGGCATGGCTCGACATCGCACCGCAGGGGATCGACAAGTCGACGGCGCTCGAGCATGTGCGTGAGCTCGAGGAGATCGAGCCGGCCAACGTCGTCGTGATGGGCGACGGACGCAACGACATCCAGATGCTCGACTGGGCGCGCGCCGCGGGCGGTGAGGCCGTCGTCATGGGGCAGGCCCTCGCGGAGGTGGCCGAGCACGGCTCTCGGATCACGGCACCCGTCGAAGAGGGCGGCGTCGCTCAGGCGCTCGATGCGATCGGCCTCACGGCGCGGTGAGCGCGCTCATACATTCCTCCGTTAGAATCGGCGCGGCACGTGGGTTCCGCCCACGCCAGGAGAGTTGTCCGAGCGGCCGAAGGACCTGGTCTTGAAAACCAGTAAGCAGCAATGCTTCGTGGGTTCGAATCCCACACTCTCCGCCGCATAGCGAAGGGATCTGTGTGAGCAGTTCGTCGAACCACCGCCCGCGCGGACCTGTCGCGCGCCATACGAAGCTGCGTTCACCGGGCCTCACGCCGAGGCTGCTCAAGGGGGCGGCATTCGCCCTGTCCGCGGTGCTCGTCGCGATCGTCGGGGTCGGTGCTTACGCGTACAACGACTACTTCGGGTCGTTGAAGGAGAACTCGGTCACGCTCGCCGGGCAGGACGTGGATCCGCCCGATGTCGACGTACTGCCGAACGAAGACGTCAACATCCTCGTGGCGGGCGTCGACAAATGCGAGGCCGAGTGGGCCGATCAGTTCGGCGACCGCTGCCCGCCGGCACTGGTCGAGGAGCAGGAGAACAGTTACACGGGGCAGCTCAACGATGTGAACATGATCATCCATGTGTCGCCGGAGCCGCGTCGCGTGACGGTGATCAGCATTCCTCGAGACCTGCTCACCGATCGCCCGGCCTGCGAAGACATCGACGGTAACGAGACGAGCCCCGCTTCGGCCGTTCAGTTCAACTTCTCCTATGGCACGGGCGGCCTCGATTGCGTGGCGCGCACCGCCACCGAGCTCACAGGCCTTGAGATCGACCACGCCGCGCTGATGACCTGGGGCGGCGTGATCGACATCACCAACGCGATCGGCGGTGTCGACGTCTGCCTCGCCGACCCGATCCCGTTCGATAGGGACACCGGCCTCGAGCTCGAGGCCGGCGAGCACACGCTCGTCGGGTACGAGGCGTTGCAGTTCCTGCGTACGCGCAAGACGCTCGCGACGGGCTCCGACCTCGACCGCATCGGCAACCAGCAGCTGTACATGGGCGCTCTCGTGCGCAAGCTCGTGAGCAACGAGACGTTCAGCGATGTGCCCGCGATGCTGCGCCTGGCGAACGCCGTCACGACGAACGCGCAGGTGTCGACGGGTCTGACGGATCCGATGGCGATGGTGTCGATCGCGGGAGCCCTGCGGGGGATCCCGCTCGAGGACTACGCGTTCATCCAGTTCCCCGCGGCCGACTCTCCGCTCGATCGGAATCGCCTCGTCCCCGTAACGGAATCCTGGGACCTCATCGCACAGGCGCTCGAACAGAACCAGCCGATCCTTCTGGGCGAGGACGACCCTGCGGCCACTGAGACGCCGGCGCCGACGGATACGCCGGAGCCGACGACCGACCCGACGAAGGTCGCGCTGCCGGAGTACCTGCGCGGATCGAATGCAAACGACCCGGGAGTGGGGTGCGAGCCGGCGGACGGCCTGTTCTGACACGCCGTTTCGACGTGGACGCCCCGACCAGGTAACATTGCTCAACGTGCGTTCGCGCACATGGAGACGTGCCGGAGCGGCCGAACGGACTTCACTGCTAATGAAGGGTCGGGGTTAAACCCGACCGGGGGTTCAAATCCCCCCGTCTCCGCCGAACGACATCAGCCCCTCGTGAAGAGCGAGGGGCTGATGTCGTTTCTGGGTGCGGGCTATGCCCCTGTCACGAGTTCCTCCGTATACGGCACGCGACATACGCGCCCCGGTACCGTGGTCGGAAGCGATGGGCGACTGCCTCTGGCTTCCAACCGGTCGCCGAGCTGCGGTCGGACGAAAGATTGGTCCCGCTGATGTCGTCCATCTCTCTCGAGCAGCCATCCACCCTCGGGCCCGTGCGCCAGACGTACGCGCGCAAAGAGGACTTCCCACCGATCGCGCGAGCCTACTCGCAGGTGTCCAACACCGTTCGAGAGACCGGTCTGCTGCGCCGCGCGCCCTGGTTCTACGCACTCGTGGGGCTTGCGCTCGCGGTCGGTTTCGGCGGCGCCGCGACCGGGTTCATCCTGCTCGGCGACAGCTGGTTCCAGCTGCTCATCGCGGGAGCCCTCGGCATCCTGTTCACCCAGGTCGCGTTTCTCGCACATGAGGCTGCGCACCGTCAGATCCTTGCGACGGGGCCCGCGAACGACCGGCTCGCACGCGTGCTGGCCGCATTCGTCGGTATGAGCTATTCGTGGTGGGACTCGAAGCACAGCCGGCACCACGCGAATCCGAACCGTGTCGGCAAGGACCCCGACATCGAGATCGACACGATCTCGTTCCTCGATGACGACGCGGCTAAGGCGCGCGGACCGCTGCGCATGCTCACGCGTGTACAGGGCTGGCTGTTCTTCCCGCTGCTGACCCTCGAAGGACTCAACCTGCATCGCCACAGCGTGCAGCACCTCGTATCGCGGGGACCGGTGAAGGGCCGCTGGGCGGAGATCTCCATGATCGCTGCGCGATTCGTCCTGCTCCTGACGCCGATCTTCCTGCTGCTGCCGCTCGGCATGGCGTTCGCCTTCCTCGGCGTCATGCTCGCCGTCTTCGGCGTGTACATGGGCGCATCGTTCGCCCCGAACCACAAGGGCATGCCCGTGATCGCCCCCGACGCCAAGCTCGACTTCTTCTCGAAGCAGGTGCGCACGTCGCGCAACATCCGCGGAGGATGGTGGGCGACCTGGCTCATGGGCGGACTGAACTATCAGGTCGAGCACCACCTGTTCCCCAGCATGGCCCGCCCGCACCTCGCCAGAACGCGCGAGATCGTGCGCGAGTTCTGCGCGAGCAACGACGTGCCCTACACCGAGACATCGATCGGCCGGTCGTACCTCATCGTCATCGAGTACTTGAACCGGGTCGGACTGGCCGCGCGAGACCCGTTCGACTGCCCGATCTCAGCCGAGTACCGGCGCTGATGGGGCGTAACCGCCGACCGCGTGAGTCGACACGCCCGGACGGCAGCTCGACTTGGTGCGGCCCCGGGATCCGCGTAATGTAATCCCTTGTCGCCGCCAAGCGGTGAGGTAGAGCCGGAAGGTTCCCCCACCCCAGGAAGGCGACAACAATCCACATGTCAGATCGAGAACTTCGGTTCTGGTTTCTGACGGCTTACGGTTGTGAATTCGAAATGCCAAGCATTTCGTCTTCAGAATTCATTCAGTTTGAGTGAGTAAGTTTGTGGCTTGTCGCCTTGATCGGTTTGCCGGTCTGATGGCCCGGTTGCTTCGGCAACTACGGCGTGTCGGATTTGACAACGAGAATCACGGTGATAAGATAGAGAAGTTGCCCCGGAGGGCTCAGCTTGGTTGCTGAGGGCCGGGAGCGTCTGATCCTTGAGAACTCAACAGCGTGCACTTGTCAAA
>Ga0308157_10000710_pt1 | contig 93260 bp, 71 predicted proteins | sample PhyBR1_FD_201035 | JGI IMG/M metagenome (GOLD analysis project Ga0308157, IMG submission 201035) | Phyllosphere microbial communities from UC Gill Tract Community Farm, Albany, California, United States - DLSLB.R1 | ecosystem: Host-associated > Plants > Phyllosphere > Unclassified | place: USA...
TTTTTACGAAACGGTTGATTGCTTCGCTAATACCCACTTTATTGATGGTTTTAATCGCTGAAGTAGAAACTTTCAACGTAATCCAACGGTCTTCTTCAGGGATATAAAATTTCTGAAGTTTCAAATTAGGATAAAATTTGCGTTTGGTTTTAACGTTCGAGTGCGATACGTTATTACCTTTCATTGCCATTTTTCCTGTTAAATCACAAACTCTTGACATGACTTGTAAATATAGTTGTTAAATATCGTCGCTTAATTTTTTTAAGAGTGTGCAAATATCTGAATAATAATTGTAAATGACAAGAGAGAGTGAGTTATTTTTTTAAATTTACATCTATATCCCATTTGCCAGGTTCTAAAAGTTCAAAATCAAGGCTTTCTCCCATAAATTCTATAACCAGATGTAGTGGAAATTCAAGTCCTGTTAAGGTATAAAGCGTAGCCGTTTTGCTTGCTGCTTCTGCCTTCATGTCTGCGTACTTTCCCTTAATAATTCTGACGTTTGAAATGGTTGGATTCATGGTTTCACCATATTGCTTATTACCTTGCAGTATTGCGGTTTTAACCGCATTTGAATTCGCATCTGCCTGCATAATGCCAATTTTCAGGTATAAAATCTGGTCTTTGGATTTTTTGTTCCTGCTGATAAAGACTTCGTTTACATTTTCAGATTTGCTGATCAGTAAATATTGGCTGGTTTTCTTCAGCGTATCTGTTTGTTTAAAATATACATTTTCAGAAGCAAGGGCTTGAAATGAAAGTGCTAGTGAAAAACAAAATAATGCTGAGCTAATTAATTTTTTCATACGTGCAAAAATAAATATAATTGATCAAACGTTTGATATTCATTTTGATACGATTTAACTATTTCTCCTTGTTATTATTTATTTAAATTAGCTGCCACTAATCCAAAATATAAAAACGAGCAATGCAAATTACATCTTTTAAGCAATACGAAGAAGATTATAAGAAAAGCGTAGAAAACCCTGAGCAATTCTGGGGTGAGGTTGCGCAAAACTTTCAATGGCGTAAACCCTGGTTCAAGGTATTATCCTGGAACTTTAACGAACCGAGTATCAAATGGTTTGAAGGGGCGAAGCTTAATATCACCGAAAATTGTTTAGATCGTCATCTTGCACTTAATGGTGATAAACCAGCCATTATTTGGGAACCGAATAATCCGGAAGAAGAACCGGTTACCTATACCTATAAAATGTTGCACGAACGGGTTTGCCGTTTTGCCAACGTCTTAAAACGAAATGGTGCAAAAAAGGGCGACCGCATTTGTATCTACATGCCCATGGTGCCTGAGCTGGCCATTGCTGTTCTCGCTTGCGCGCGTATCGGCGCTGTGCATTCGGTTATTTTTGGTGGTTTTTCTGCCAAGTCTATTGCCGATCGTATCAACGATTCGCAGTGTAAACTGGTAATTACCGCTGATGGTTCATACCGTGGCAACAAGCAGATTCCACTTAAGGATGTGATAGACGATGCTTTAATCGGTTGCCCGACAGTAGAAAAATGTATCGTTTTAACCCACATCCGTACCCCTGTTTCGATGCTTAAAGGTAGAGATGTATGGTGGGAAGATGAAGTAAAACATGTTAATGATATTTGCGAGGCCGAAGAAATGGATGCAGAGGATATGCTTTTCATTCTTTATACTTCGGGTTCAACCGGTAAGCCCAAAGGTGTGGTACATACCTGTGGGGGATACATGGTTTACGCGGGTTATACTTTTGCTAACGTATTTAATTATCAGCCTGGGGAGGTTTATTTCTGTACGGCTGATATTGGCTGGATTACAGGTCATTCATACATTGTTTACGGACCGCTTTCGCAAGGTGCTACCTCTGTGTTGTTTGAAGGAATACCAACTTATCCAACGCCGTCACGTTTTTGGGATATTGTAGAAAAACATAAAGTAAATACCTTATATACTGCACCTACGGCCATCCGCTCTTTAATGAGCTACGGTGATGAACCGCTGAATGATAAAGACCTGAGCACCATCAGGGTGTTGGGGTCTGTAGGTGAGCCCATTAACGAGGAAGCATGGCACTGGTTTGATGAGAAAATTGGCAAAGGAAATGCGCCAATTGTTGATACCTGGTGGCAGACCGAAACGGGTGGCATTATGATTTCTCCTATTGCAACAGTAACACCAACTAAACCCAGTTTTGCAACTTTACCTTTGCCGGGCATTCAGCCTATTCTGGTTGATGAGAACGGTAATGAAGTTACAGGAAATGATGTAACCGGTAACCTGTGTATCAAATTCCCTTGGCCGGGTATGTTGCGTACTACTTATGGCGACCACGAACGCTGCAAACAAACCTATTTTTCTACTTACGAGAATTTATATTTTACCGGAGACGGTTGTTTACGTGATGCAGATGGTTATTACCGGATTACTGGTCGTGTAGATGATGTATTAAACGTTTCGGGGCATCGCATTGGTACTGCCGAAGTAGAGAATGCCATTAATATGCATGCTGGTGTGGTAGAAAGCGCCGTTGTGGGTTATCCGCATGATGTAAAAGGGCAGGGGATTTATGCCTTTGTAATTTATCCTCAAATGCATGGCGAACCCGATTTGTCGAAAAAGGATATCCTCCAAACTGTTACACGTGTAATTGGTGCCATTGCAAAGCCCGATAAGATTTTGTTTGTATCTGGCTTGCCTAAAACCCGGTCTGGCAAAATTATGCGTAGGATATTACGTAAAATAGCCGAGGGTGATACAGGTAATTTAGGGGATACCTCAACTTTGTTAGATCCGGCAATAGTAGAAGAAATTATTGAAGCAGCCAAAGCCTTAAAATAGTTTTTAGAAACTAATCATATGACATGTCTCCGGAAATTCCGGAGGCATTTTTTTTGCGTAAAGGTCTTGAGTATGATTAATGCACCTTCCTTTTTATTAAAACAATAATAGTTTTTAACTGTTTTTTAGGTATAACAGTAACATTTATAAAATATACACCTATGGATAAGTTAGAATTAAAAGGAAAGTGGAATGAAATAAAGGGTAAGGTTAAACAGGCTTATGCCGATTTAACAGACGACGATTTAAAGCATGAAGAGGGCCAGGATGATGAGTTGTTAGGTAAGCTACAGCAAAAAACGGGAAAGGGTAGAGAAGAACTGGTAAAGTGGATAAATTCCCTCTAATAGCAGAAGTATAAAAAGAAAGCAGCCAATATCAGGCTGCTTTCTTTTTATATTTTTCGTTAATGTAGCCCTTAGGTCATATATACCGGTAATTGCAGGTACTTGCAGGTTTTAAGAATACTTTTGCCTGTACTATAATTCCTGATAAAAATGGATTCGAATTTATTAAAAAATATATCTTACTCTGTGCTCGACCTGGCTACGGTTCGGGATGGCTATACTGCAGCCGATACTTTTAAGGCAAGTTTAGAATTGGCCAAACAATCAGAAGATTTGGGTTACCGGCGCTATTGGTTTGCAGAGCACCATAATATGGCAGGTGTAGCCAGTTCTGCCACTGCTGTATTAATTGGCTTTATTGCGGGTGGAACAAAATCTATCCGTGTGGGCTCTGGTGGTATTATGTTGCCAAACCATGCACCGTTAATCGTTGCTGAACAGTTTGGTACCCTGTCTTCACTTTATCCCAATCGTATCGACTTAGGCCTGGGCAGGGCTCCTGGTACCGATCAGATCACTGCAATGGCCATCAGGGGTGAAAATATGCATGCTGTACATAACTTCCCAAATGATATTGACAAGCTACAACGTTTATTCTCGGCCGAAAATCATAAGGCCAGCGTACGCGCCATTCCTGGCGAAGGACTTGATATTCCGATCTGGATATTAGGATCGAGTACTGATAGTGCCCGGTTAGCAGCAGAAAAAGGACTGCCTTATGCCTTTGCCAGTCATTTTGCACCAGCTTACTTTGAGCAGGCCATTGCCATTTACCGCAACAACTTTAAACCTTCTAAATTTTTATCGGAACCTTATGTGATGGCTTGCGTAAATGTGGTAGCGGCTGACAGCGATGCAGAGGCCAATCGACTGGCCACTTCGGTAAAGCGGATGTTTTTAGGCGTAATTACGGGTAAAAGAGAATTGTTAAAGCCTGCAATTGATAATATCGATTTGTACTGGGATCAGGTGGAAAAAGAAGCGGTGGAGCAAATGTTGTACTATTCTTTTATTGGTAGTGCCGAAACTATAAAAAGGGAGTTGAGCAACTTCATCTCCAAACATGGGGTGAACGAAATCATGAGTACTTCTCACATATACGATCATCAGGCAAAGCTGCATTCAAACAAGTTGTTTGCAGATGTGTTCGGTTAGTTCTAAACCATATTAAAAAAGCGTTCTGATTTCATATCAGAACGCTTTTTTAATTTAAACTTGATTTTAGTCTATTAGTTTTTTCCTTTTGGCTAGTAGCCAAAAATTTGTTCAAGACTTAATTTTGTTACCGGACCAAATTTATTCAAGTCAGCCATGTTGATTTTCTTTTCAGAAGCTACAATACAGTAGCTGTAAGGTTTGCCTGAAAGATTGTTTTGGTGGAATGCTTTTACATCTGTAAAAGTAAGTGGTTTTAGATTGGCATATTCGTCAATTCTCGAATCATGATCAAAACCTAGTTTTTTATCCGCCAGGTAGCTGTAAATGATTCCATCTTTGGTAATGCGACTGGTTTCCATACCATTTAAAGAATTCGTTTTAGAAAGTGCGAAAGATTTATCAGACTCTGGTAAAGTAGTTAATAATTCATTCATGCCAGCTACGGCTTCATTCATTTTATCGGCTTGTGTACCAACATAAGCAATCACGGTATTTTCTTTATCCTTGCTGTTTGGAGATGAGTATACAGCAAAGGTAGAGTAAGCCAAAGCTTTAGATTCACGAATAGTCTGGAATACTACTGAACCCATGCCGCCACCAAAATAGTTGTTAAACAAAGCAATTTTTGCAGCGTTAGCCGGGTCGTACAGACCCGAATTGCGCACCCAACGAATTTCTGCCTGAACCATGTCGTAATCGGCAAAGTAAACTTTGTTCGAATCTGTTTTGGTATAGGTAAATTTCTTAATTGGTGCTGCGTCTGTAAATTCTTTTGCCAAAGGATGTGCTTTTACAATATCGGCAGAGAATGCAGTTAATGTTTTAGGACCATAATAAGTAATGGTATGTTTGTAATTGGTCAGATTGTGTAAGATGTAAATCAGGTCAGCTGATTTCATGTTCTTAATCTCATCGTTGGTCAAACCATAGTTGAAAGGATTAACTGCACCATATTGTGCATAACTCATTAAGCCACCAAGGATAGATGATTTGTTCAGCTTTGCATTCTCTCTTGACTTTAATAAACGGCCTTTTAAATCTTCAAGAGCCTTTTCGTTTGGTTTGCAGTTAGCCAGCACATCTTCTACCAGAGCCACCGCTTTTTCGAAGTTTTCTTGTAAACCACTAATTGAAACAGTAGTTACATCGGTACCTACATTTACGTTGTAGCTGCAGGCGATGTTATAAAAAGCTTTACTAATATCTTCTGCCGAATATTTATCGGTACTTAAGAATGATAGGTATTGCGCGGCATAAGGCAACAATTTGTAGTTATAAGATCCCATATCAAAACGATAGCTCATGCGGAAAATGCCATTTTCGGTATTTTGCACAGCAATTACATCTGCAATACCCGCTTTACCAAAATTAAGGTCTTTAGTATAATCTAAGAACTTAGGGGCAATTGGTTTTACTGGAGCAGCAATAATGTTTTTGGTAAACGGAGAAACCTCGTTAACATTGGTTTTGACTGCTGTAATCGCAGGTTTTTCTACTTTAGTGATGCTTTTATCCTCGCCTTTATGTTTCAGGATAGCAACATAATTGTTGATGAAAAACTTGTTGGCAAAGTCTACAATTTCCTTTTTGGTTATTTTTCCCATTGCATCTGTTGAGGCCAGGGTTTTGTCCCACTCGGTGCCGCGGTTTTGTATAAAAGCATTCATGGTAGCATCAGCGCGCACATCGTTATTATCGAAACCTTGCAATTCAGCCAGTTTAATATTCGCTACAGTAGCTTTGATCAGGCTTTCATCAAACTCGCCTTTTTTAAGCAGTTCTATCTGCTCTAACAATAATTTTTGTGCTTCTTCCAAACTCTGTCCGGCTTTTGGCGATCCAGATAAAATGAAGATACCATAGTCTTTCATGGAGTTATATCCAGCACCTGCACGCAACATTTTTTGTTGCTTGTTGATGTTGATATCCATTAAACCTGCTTTACCATTAGATAAGATACTGCCAATTAAATCTAATAATAGGCTTTGGTGGGTGTTTTGTGCAAAGCCTCTGTAAGCAACGTATAAATTCTCCGCACTTGGCCCGTAGATATCTACCGTTTGTACCTGGGTTAAAGGTTTTTCAGGAGCTGGGTTATAGAGCGTAAATGGTTTCGGAACCATATAAGCAAAATCCTTGTCGATTTTTTTTATCAGTTCATCATAATTAATATCGCCCGACATGATTAAAGCCATGTTGTTAGGCACATAATATTTGTTGTAATATTTTCTGATTTCGATTAATGAAGGGTTTTTTAAATGTTCAATGGTACCAATGGTAGTTTGCTGACCGTAGTTATGTGTAGGAAACAAGGCATAAAGCATTTTTTCGTACATTTTACGACCGTCGTTATCCATACCAATGTTCTTCTCTTCATATACAGCTTCCAGTTCGGTGTGGAAAATACGGAAAACCGGTGCACGGAAACGCTCAGCCTGTACAGCTAAAAATTTATCGATAGCATTTGATGGAAGGTCTTCTTCGTAAACCGTTTCTTCAACCGATGTATGTGCATTGGTTGTACCACTACCGATCGATTTCATCATTTTGTCGTACTCATTTGCAATGGAGTAGTTCGAAGCCTCGCCTGAAGTTTTATCAATCTCTTTGTAAATTTCTTTACGTTTTGCCGGATCTGTGGTTTTATTATAAACCTCGTAAAGCGATTCAATCTTATCTAAAAGCGGTTTTTCCTTGGCATAGTTCAGTGTTCCAAATTTATCAGTTCCTTTAAATAAAAGGTGCTCTAAATAGTGTGCCAAGCCGGTATTGGTGCGAGGATCGGTGTTGCTCCCTGCCCTTACCGCCATTTTATAGGTAATGTTTGGTTCTTTGTTGTTCTGCGATAAAATTACTGTCAAGCCGTTTTTTAGCGTATAAAAACGTGTTTTAGTCGGGTCGTTGGTTACATATTTGTACGTAAAGCCGCCCGAGGTTCCTGTTTTCCATTGATAGGTGGTCTGTGCTTTTGCAATAGAACCCGTAATCAGAAAACAAGCCAATGTAAATAGTTTGAATTTCATTGAAATGGTTTTGGTTTATGATAATGCGCTTGTATTTTATTTTTGTGATCTGATAAAATACAGCATTCATTTTTAATAAGTTATTTATTCAAATATATATGCTTTCCGTTAGGTTATGAAATACTTTTTCATTTCAGAACTCAATACACAGGAATAAATGATTTTGGCATATGAAGCAAGTTTATTGTGCCTTGAATTTATAATCTGTATTTTTACCGGCATGACAAAGCAGGGCACAAAACCAAATATTTTAGTTGTAAACGATGATGGAATTACAGCTACAGGTATCAAGAACTTAATGGAGGTCATGAAGGAGCTGGGCAATGTGGTGGTGGTTGCTCCGGATAGTCCGCAAAGTGGTATGGGACACGCCATCACTATTGGCAAACCCATTCGCTTTGATAAGGTTGAGCTTTATGAAGGTGTTGAAATGTATAAGTGCAGCGGTACACCTGTAGATTGCGTTAAAATTGCTGTAAATAAAATTTTTAAAGGTAAAAAGCCTGATTTATGCGTTTCGGGAATTAATCATGGTTTAAACAATTCGGTTAATGTACTGTATTCGGGAACCATGTCAGCTGCGGTTGAAGGCGCCATTGAAAAGATTCCATCGGTTGGATTTTCTTTGGATGATTTTGCCGCAGATGCTGATTTTAGTTATACCAAACCTTACATTAAAAATATTTGCGAACAGATTCTTGAAAATGGCTTACCGGAAGGGACACTGTTAAACGTTAATTTCCCGAAAGGTGATAACCTGAAAGGCGTTAAAGTTTGCCGCCAGGCCAATGCTAAATGGATGGAAGAATTTGAAGAGAGAACTGATCCTTACAAACGTCCGTATTACTGGCTTACCGGAGTTTTCGAAAATTTTGATAAGGGAGAAGATACCGATGTTTGGGCCTTAGAAAATGGTTACGTATCTATTGTTCCGGTACAATTCGATTTAACTGCACACCATGCTATTCAAACGCTGAATACCTGGGATTTTACCGGTGGAAGGGGGGCAAAACAGGTTAGTGTGGCCACAAAAGTTTCAGCATCAGATGGAATTAATTTAGGTTAAGGCTATCATTTTATGAACGAACAGTTAAAGAAAATAAATAATTCGGTGTGGGCCGGGCTGGCCATTGGTTTAATGCTACCGGCTTTCCTTTGTAGTATTGCCTGGTATATCATTCACCATGTAGCTGCTTTGGCTAAAGCCGATTTGTTGTATATTGGTAGCATTGCAGTAAATGCTTACACCATGCAGTATTTTTTTAAATACAATAGAGAAAACATTGGGCGGGGTATTTTAGCAGCTACATTTCTGTGCGCCTTTGTATTTTTTGCCTACAAAGTTTTTTAAAGATGTAAAAGATTGCTTCGTCGTGCCTCCTCTCAATGACGATTTTTATGATAACATAATAAATATGAAATACTACCTCGTAGCCGGAGAAGCATCGGGCGATTTACATGGCGCAAATCTCATGAAGGCCTTAAAAGCCGAAGATGGTAATGCAGTATTCCGCTATTTTGGTGGCGATAAAATGGGTGCAGAAGGAGGAGAGCTGGTAAAACATTATGCCGATATGGCTTTTATGGGCTTTACCGAAGTTATTTTGAACCTGCGCACGATTTTTAAAAATCTGAAAGCCTGTAAGCAGGATTTATTGGCCTGGAGACCAGATGTGTTGATCCTGATCGATTTTCCAGGCTTTAACCTCAAAATTGCTGAATTTGCCAAAGCGCAAGGTATACAGGTTTGTTATTATATTTCACCAAAAGTTTGGGCCTGGAACCAGAAACGCGTGCTCAGAATCAAAAAAGTTGTAGACCACATGTTCTGCATTTTGCCTTTCGAAGTGGATTTTTATAAAAGCTGGGGTATGCAGGTCGATTATGTGGGTAACCCTTTGCTGGATGAAATTGCACAGTTCACACCAGATCCTGACTTTCTGGAAAGGAACCAGCTTGGTGATAAAAAAATTATTGCCTTATTACCAGGCAGCCGGAAACAGGAAATAGAAATATTATTGCCGGTAATGTTAAGTGTGGTCGAAAACCATAATGATTATGCTTTTGTAATTGCTGCCGCACCAACCTTCACTGCTGAATATTATCAGCAATTTACCGGCAATAAAAATGCTGTTCTGGTTTTTAACAATACGTATAACCTGTTACACCAGGCACGTGCTGCAATTGTAGCTTCTGGAACGGCTACTTTAGAAACTGCTTTGTTTAAAGTGCCGCAGGTTGTGGTGTATAAAGGCGGTGCTATTTCTATAGCGATTGCCCGTTTGGTAATTAAAATTAAATTTATTTCGCTGGTTAATCTCATTGTAGATAAAAAAATTGTAACCGAACTGATTCAGGATGATTGCAATACCCCAAAAATAGCAGAAGAATTAAATTTGATACTCGGAGGATCGGGTAGAAGCCGAATGCTGGAAGGTTACGAGGAGCTCTCAAGCCTAATGGGAAAACCGGGTGCCTCGGCAAAAACGGCTAAATTAATTGTAAACTATTACCAATAAAGCACATGTTGAAGTCTTTATTAAGCGTTTCTAAAACGATTAACATAAAAAATGTTAAATTGCAGCTTTTAAACAGGTAAAAATTTAAAAGCTATAATTTTTGTTTAGTTTTGAAATATTAACCTAATAGAACTCCCCAGCACATGAAATCGCTTTCTATCAAAGATATTGCCGTTAAAGCAAATGTATCCATCACCACAGTTTCCTTTATCATTAATGGAAAAGCAAAAGAGAAATCGATTAGCGAGGCGGTAATAGAGAAAGTAGAGAAAATCATTGCAGAAAGCGGGTATAAACCGAACCAGATTGCCAGAAGTCTTCGTACCGGAAATTCGAATATTATTGGTCTGATTATCGAAGATATTTCCAACTCCTTCTTTTCGAGGATAGCGAGGCTGATTGAAGATAAAGCGTATAAACGAGGTTATAAAATTATCTATTCGAGCACTGAAAACAGTGTCGATAAAGCAAAGGAGCTTATCAACATGTTTAAATCGCGCAAGGTTGATGCCTATATTATTTCGCCTATAAAAGGCATTGAAGAAGATATACAGATGCTCATGAATGATGGTAATCCTGTAATTCTTTTTGACAGGAACCTGCCCGACATCAGTACCAGTTACGTAGGTGCCGATCATTTTAATGCTTCTTACCAATCCATCCAAAACTTTATCGATCAGGGTAAAAAGAACATTGCATTGGTTACCATCGATATTAATGTAGCCCAAATTACCGAGCGTTTAGAAGGTTATAAAAAAGCGCTTGAAGATAATGGGATTAAATATAATAAAGACCTCGTTTTAAAAATCCACTTCAATCAGGAGGAAAATGAAACCATTGGTCAGATTCAGAAATTATTGCAGCACAAAGAAATAGATGCAGTATTGTTCGCGACCAATTACCTGGCCATTAGTGGCTTAAAGGCCTTAAAACAAATCAATAAAAAAGTAGGAGACGATTTCGCTGTCATTGCTTACGATGACCACGAGGCTTTCGAACTACATACCCCACGCATTTCGGCCATCCAGCAACCTTTAGAAGAAATAGCCGAAACCATTATCAAAATCATTTTAAACCAGCTTTCTTCCAAAACTAAATTGCCTGCAGAAGAGGTAATTATCCCCGCCCGTTTAGTACTTAGAGACTAATAAACACCGGCTGCTTACCGATTGTCATAATTTTTTTACTTACTAAAACGTTTTATTATAATTTATAATCCCTATTATTGGTGTGCTAAAACGTTTTAGCCTTGCCAAAAATAATTTTATGAGCATAATAACAGTTCCCTACTGATTTTTAAAGGATTGTATCAGACACAGAGATGGATCTTGTCGTCGGGATCTTTCTGATGTTAGGCAATCCCAACCTTAATTACCGTAAAACAATATAAAATGTTAGGCACTAACAATGCCCGGCCACCGCTTTCGCAGATAAAGAATACCAGAAACAATAACTAATCATTTATAATTAAAACAAAACCGTTAATGAAAATTAATTTACTCAAAATTACGGGGCTGTCTGCTGCCATTGTGTTGCTAAACAGTCCTGCGTTTTCAATGAATCCGGAGTGGGAAGGTACACGGAGGTTCTTGAATGGAAACGTGCCCGCGGGGCGTGTTCAGGCGCAAAAAAATGTAACCGGAACGGTGGTGGACGATAATGGTCTGCCTGTACCTGGTGCCGGAATTAAAAATCAAAGCACGGGTAAAACAACTGTTACCGATGCGAACGGAAAATTTGTGATCGAAGCCAATGCCGGACAGGTACTTCGTTTTACCTATATTGGTTACGAAACACAGGATATCACTGTGCGTGAGTCGTCGGTAATCAACGTAAAACTTGCTGTATCTAAAAATACTGATCTACAGGAAGTGACTGTTGTAGCGGTTGGTTACGGTACCCAATTACAGAAAGAAGTAACTTCTGCTGTTGCGCACGTTGGTGCTGAAGATTTCAGGCAAAGTGGCTCAAGAAATGCATTGGATCTAATCCAGGGTAAAGTAGCAGGTTTAAACATTACCCGTAGTGGTTCTAATCCCAATTCTGGTGTTAGTGTGCAGCTTCGTGGTGTGGTTACAGTAACCGGAAGTTCGAGTCCGTTATTTGTAATCGATGGAATCCCGGGCGGTAACCCGGATTTATTGCAACAGGACGATATTGAATCAATCGATGTTTTAAAAGATGGTTCTGCTGCTGCAATCTACGGTTCGAGCGCCAATGCGGGTGTAATTCTGATTACAACTAAAAAAGGTAAAGCCGGGCCTCCCCAGTTTAACTATTCTGGCTACGCACGAAAAGAATATTATAACCAATGGTTAGATTTCTTAACGCCTGCAGAGTATAAAGCGAAAATTGCTTCAGGTGAGATTAAACAACAAAATTTCGGAAGCGAAACCGATTTTGTTGATCAGTTAATTAATCATGATAACCTGACTCAAAACCACAACTTAAACTTTAGCGGAGGTACCGATAAAACCAGTTACAGGGCCAGTATCAACTACCGCGATTTACAAGGTATTGCTAAAGAAAACAGCCGTGAAGAATATACTTTAAGGTTTAATATTAACCAAACCGGTTTAGATAACAGGTTAAAAATTCAGGCGAATTTGGTAACTAACTTTAACAAGGCCAACCTCCTTGGTGGCGGTGGTTGGGAAAATGAACAAACCAAAAACCCTACTTTATCTAACTACAATCCAGATGGAAGCTATCGTTTCGATTTAACCAGTACCAACGAGTTCGCCCGTTTGGCTCAGGAAACTTCTTACCGTAAACAACAGACCAGTTCGGCAGATGTTAAAGCCGATTTAGATATTGTTGAAGGTTTAAAAGCTTCGGTTTTTGGTTCAGTAACCCGAGATAACCGTTACGATGGCCAATACCGCCTGAAAGCCAGTGAAAATTCTATAGAGAACACAGATTTCCCAGGTGGTGGTTATGCTTATAAAGGCGATTATCTATCGCAGGCATGGGCTTTAGAGCCAACTTTGCAGTATAGTAAAACGATTGCATCAAAGCACAATTTAACGGCTTTAGTCGGTTATAGCTACCGTTATTTCATGGAGGAAAGCTCAAGTGCATCTAACCGTGGATTTATTAACGATTTATTTCACGAAGACAACTTGGGTCAGGGCGCTGCTTTGGGTGTAGGTAAAGCTTCAATGAGTAGTGGTAAAAACGATAATACGTTAATCGCTTTCTTTGGTAGAATCAACTATAATTACGATGGTAAATATTTGTTAACCGCTACTTTAAGAAGAGAAGGTTCATCACGTTTTGGTAATAATAACAAGTGGGGGAATTTCCCGGCAGTTTCAGGCGCATGGAACGTTACTCAGGAAGATTTCATGAAGAACATTACCTGGGTAAATAACTTAAAGTTAAGAGTTGGTTACGGTGAAACCGGTAACAGTGGTTTCTCAAACAACGCGTCAAGAGTAACGCTTGGCGGCGGTGGCAGATATTTATATCCGGATGGTCAATATCTTGAAACTTACGGTCCAAACAGAAACCCAAATCCAAACCTGAAATGGGAAACCAAAAGAGAAGCTAATATCGGTTTAGAATTTAGCTTATTGAAAAGTAAATTATCAGGATCATTAGACTTGTTTAAACGTACTACTAAAGATTTATTAGATACTTATACTTCTCCTCAACCTCCATTTGTTCAAAGCTCTATTTACACTAACGTAGGTACAATTTCTTCAAAAGGTATTGAATTGGCATTAAGTTATGCTGCATTTAGAACAAAAGATTTCAGCTGGGATATTGATGCAACAGCAAGTACATTAAGAAATACTTTGGATTCTTATTCAAACGATGAGTATAAAATTTTATTCAAAACCTTTGGTGGAATTGGTGGTGCAGGTGCATTAGGTGATGCTATTGTAACTTATGAAGGCGGCGCTTTGGGTGAATTCTGGGGTAAAAAATTCGCAGGTTTTACATCTGATGGTAAATGGTTATTCTACAACAGAAATGGCCAGGCTGTACCAAATGCCCAGATCAATAACTCAAGAGATAAAAATGTAACAGATTTACAAATGATCGGTAATGCAATTCCTAAGTATTACGCATCAATGGCACATAATTTCAGATATAAACAATTTGATTTACGTGTTTTCTTAAGAGGTAAATTCGATTACGATATCTTAAACAGAAATGCACTTTCATATGCAAACAAAACATGGTCTGGTAACTTATTAAGCAGCACTTTCGATAAATATAGCCAGATCAATGATACGTATATGTATTCTGACTACTATTTAGAAAAAGGAAACTATGTTAAGCTGGATGAGGTAACTATTGGTTACAATTTCAAATTGAAAACCAAATTAATTAGAAACATGCGCATTTATGCAACCGGACAAAACTTAGGTACCATTACCGGTTACACGGGTAGCGATCCTGATTTTATTGCCGATAATGGTACCGGACCAGGCGTAGATAACAGTGGTGCGTATCCAAGTACCCGTTCTTTCTTGTTTGGATTAAATGTTGGATTTTAAAGAATAAAAAAATGAAAAATAAATCAATCATATATGGTGTGCTTGCCGGCGTATTAAGCATTACAAGTGCTTGTACCAAACTGGATGAAAACGCATACGATCAGTTATTAACAGATAATTTTTACAACAATAAAACTGAGGTATTATCGGCAGTTTTAAGACCTTATACGCATGCGAATGCCTGGGTTACTCCATCTGGTCAGGATGGCTGGTGGCGTTTGGCTGAGCTTTCGGGCGATCAGCTGGCATGGCCAACAAAAGGCCGTCACGGTGAAGATGGTGGTAAATGGAAAAGATTACACTACCACACCTGGACTACAGATGAAGGTGGAATCAACAACGCCTGGTCATTAATGTTCTGGGGGATGGGATTGTGTAATGACCCGATTGAAAATATCGAAAAACGCGATATCGGCCAGATGGGACTTACACAAGTTGAAAAAGATGCCTTTATTGCCGAATTGAAATTATTAAGAGCATTCCATTATTTAAAATTAATGGATTTGTTCGGTAATATTCCCGTAGTTACACAAGTAGGGGTGCCTGCAAAACCGGCAACAAAATCACGTAAAGAAGTATTTAATTTTATCGAATCAGAAATTAAATCAAACATCGATAAAGCACCAAAACTTTCTCGTGGTATGCTTGGCCGTATGAGCCAGGCTGGTGGTTATGCCATGTTGGTAGAACTTTATTTAAATGCAGAGGTTTGGACCGGAACACCGCGTTGGGATGACTGTATTGCCGCTGCAAATAAATTAATTTCGGGCGAAGCTGGTGCACAGAACGGTACAATGGCACTTGATCCGAATATCACCGATCAGTTTAAAACCACTAACGATTTATCAAAAGAAGTTATTTTCTCTATCGCCTATAACTATAGTGTAGCTAACTTCCAGCCATCATGGCCTGGCGAATTCTATCACTTTAAACAACAGCAAATTTATGGTGGTGGTAGAAATGGTAACGATGGTATTGTGTTAATACCGGGTGTTTTTACCACTTACGAAGATGCCGATCTAAGAAAAAGAACCTGGCTTTTAGAAGGGCCAATGTTCCAGTTCGTAGCACCAACCGAACCAGTTTTGGCTTCAGAAGAGTACAACGGATCGCAATTGGTATTCGTGGATAATATCCGTAAGAATAAAACAGGTTCTACTGTAAGTAACATGAGCGAAGGCGAAGAAAATTCGGGCGTTCGTTTTAACAAATATAAATTGGGTAACCAGTTTGCTGGCCCGGGTGGTGTGCCGGCTATTGATCCGAATTACAACAATGGTGATTGGAATATCTATCGTTTAACCATGATCTATTTTGCCAAGGCAGAAGCAATTATGCGTAAAAACGGGGGAGTAGCTACAGCCGAAGCTGTACAGCTAATTAACGATTGTAAAAAACGTGCATTTAGCGATGCTGATTTTGCTACACGTGCCTATACCACATCATCTTTAACACTTGATGAATTGTTAGCTGAGAGAGGAAGAGAATTTATCTTCGAAGGAATGAGAAGAGACGATTTAATCCGTTTTGGAAAATTTGCTACCGGTACATGGTGGGATCACACCGCATCTACTGCAACTAAAGCGCTTTATCCAATTCCACAGACACAAAGAAATTTGAACGGAAATCTAACTCAAAATCCAGGTTATAACTAAAACAGAAAAAAGGTGCTCAATTTGAGCACCTTTTTTTTTGCCCTTTTTAAAGCAAATTATTCGTAACCTACATGTTACAAATAGAGAAAGTTGAAATTGCGCTTTTTTTTACTAATATTGATTTAGTAAAACGTTTTACTTTGTTTAGGCTTTTACAACCCAAAATCCACTTTTAAACCAACAACATCTTTCGCTCCTTATTCAGGCCTGGCATAAGATATTTGGCGGATAAATTGGTAAAACGTTTTATCAACTGCAATGAAACCAAATATTAATTTATGAGAAAACTTTCCTTACTAACACTTTGCTTGTTGCTGAATTTAATTGTTAAGGCACAAGATAAAGCCCCGGCATATCCCTTAATCACCCACGATGCTTATTTCAGCATTTGGTCTTTTGGAGATGGCCTCACCAATTCTGCTACCAAACACTGGACTGGTAAAACGCAATCGTTATTGGGTATTATCAAAGTTGATGGAAAATTATACCGCTTCTTGGGTGAGGAAAGCAAAACATTCAAAACCATACTTCCGGCTGCTGATGAATCGAAATACCTGGCAAGCTATAGTTTTGATAAACCACAAGAAGGCTGGGAAAGTAATGCCTATAACGATGCTGCCTGGAAAAAGGCCGAAGCACCTTTTGGCGATGATGAGCGTGCAAAAACAAAATGGAACACAAACGATCTTTATTTCCGCCGGTCTTTCGATCTGAGCAATATTTCTACCACTAAAAAATATTTAAAGCTTAATCACGATGATAATGTAATCGTTTACCTAAATGGTAAAGTTATTTACAGCAAAAATGGCTGGGTTTCTGATTATGCTTACCTTCCAATTGAAAACGGAGTGTTGCAAAAAGGCAAAAATGTATTGGCTATCTACGTTAAAAATACTGCAGGCGGTCGTCATTTAGATGCGGGAATTGTTGAAGAAGAAATAACAGAGGTTAAAACAAATGTAGCCAAGCAAACCAACGTAAACATTCAGGCCACCAGCACGCAATATACTTTTAGCTGCGGCCCTGTAAATTTAAAGGTCGATTTTACCTCGCCATTATTAGCCAATAATATTAAGTTAACCGCCCGCCCCATTAGTTACATCAGCTATGCTGTAAATGCAACTGATGGTAAAACACACCAGGTTGATGTTTATTTTAGTGCTTCATCGGATATTGCAGTAAATAACCCTACCCAACCCGTTTCGGCATGGAAAAGTACCGGAAACAATTTATCTTTATTAAAAACGGGTACCGTAGCGCAACCGGTATTGAAAAAACGTGGCGACGACCTGCGTATCGATTGGGGCTACCTTTATATTGCCGTTCCCGCAGAATTTAAAGCCACTCAGTTTATCGGTACACCAAACGAGAGCCTTAAAGCATTACTTTCGGCAAAGTACCCTGCACAAACCGAGGTGTTAAATACAAAAAACTTAAGCCTGAACAGTGTGATTCCTTTTGGTACTGTTTCTTCAGCTGTAGTAGAGAAATACGTAATGCTGGGTTACGATGATTTGAAATCGATAGAATACTTTGGCGAAAAACTGTTACCAGTATGGCGACAGGCGGGCGGACAGAACTTTGAAGATCAACTTGCCGAAGCCTCGGCACAATATCCGGCTTTAAAAGCTGAATGTGCAACATTCGATGCTAAATTGTATGCTGATGCCAAAAAAGCAGGCGGAGAGGAATATGCCGATTTGTGTAAACTGGCTTACAGACAGGCTATTGCTGCCCATAAAATTGTTTATGCTCCAAACGGAGATATCCTTTTCTTATCTAAAGAAAATTTCAGCAATGGTTCAATCAATACGGTGGATGTTACCTATCCCTCAGCACCACAATTTTTAGTGTATAACCCCGAGTTGTTAAAAGGTATGCTGAATGGAATTTTTTACTATTCGGAAAGTGGTAAGTGGAAAAAGCCTTTTGCCGCGCATGATTTAGGCACATACCCTTTAGCTAACGGACAAACCTACGGTGAAGATATGCCGGTAGAAGAAGCAGGTAACATGATTATTTTAACTGCAGCCATTACCAAAGCAGAGGGCAACGCCAAATATGCCGAAAAACACTGGGAGGTAATGTCGATATGGGCTAACTATTTATTAAGAGAAGGATTTGACCCGGCAAACCAGCTTTGTACCGATGATTTTGCCGGTCATTTGGCCCGTAACGCAAACTTATCAGTAAAGGCAATTGTAGCATTGGGCGGTTATGCAAAAATGGCACAGCAACTGGGAAAAACCGATGTTGCCACCAAATATAGAACTGCAGCTTTGCAAATGGCCCGGAACTGGATGAGAATGGCCGAAGATGGCGACCACTATGCCTTAACCTTTAACGATAAAAACACGTGGAGTCAGAAATATAACCTGGTTTGGGATAAGCTCTTAAAACTTGATCTCTTTCCAAAAGAGGTTTACAAAAAGGAAATCAATTTCTATTTAACCAAACAAAAAGATTTTGGATTACCGTTGGACAGCCGCAGGACCTATACCAAATCCGATTGGATTATGTGGACCGCCACCCTGGCCGATAATGAAGCCGACTTCAGGAAATTTATAAGTCCGGTATATCGTTATGCAACCGAAACCCAAAGTAAAGTACCTTTAAGCGATTGGCACGAAACCACCACTGGCAAAATGACGGGCTTTCAGGCCAGAAGTGTAGTGGGCGGTTATTTTATTAAAATGCTTGCCGATAAATGGGAAATTAAATAAAATGATAAACCAGCATATTCTGCAGTATACAGCTGTAAGTAATGTTGGTTTTTTTAGATATGCAGCTTAAAAAGCGAAAAAATAACACACAAACAAACAATGAAAATTAAATTAATCGCATCCGTTCTTTTTTGCCTTTCTGCCAAAGGGTTATTGGCACAGCAAACAGATTGGGTACAGTATGTAAACACCTTGCAGGGAACCAACTCCAGGCATGAGTTGACCCGTGGCAACACTTACCCCACAACCGCATTACCTTTTGGCATGCATACCTGGACACCCCAAACCGGCAGAAATGGCGATGGCTGGAAATACCAGTATTTTAAAGATAAAATAAGAGGTTTTCAGCAGGCGCACCAATGTAGCTCGTGGACCAGAGATTATGCTGTATTTTCTTTAATGCCAATGGTTGATGAGCTGGTAGTTGATGAAAACAAACGTGAAGCGAAATTTAGCCATAACGATGAGGTCGCCAAACCAAATTATTATAAAGTTAAGTTTGAAAACGATATTACGACCGAAATTTCACCTTCAGAGCGTGGGGCACATTTGCGTTTCAGCTATCCAAAAAGTAAAAGAAGTTTCCTGGTTTTAGATGGTTACAACCGGTTAAGCGGGGTACAGATTTTTCCTAAAGAAAATAAAATTACCGGTTGGGTAAACAATGGCGAAGGATTTAAAAGGGGTTGGAAAAGCTATTTCGTTATTCAGTTTGATCAGTCCATTAAATCATATGGAACCTGGGAAAACAAAAAAAATACGGTTTCAGCCGATTCAACAGTGGCTGAAGGTTTCGGTAAAGGCGCTTTTGTTCAGTTCGAAGCCGGAACAAAAGTACAGGCTAAAACAGCCTCATCTTATATCAGTTTAAAACAAGCCGAACTTAATTTAAAAAGAGAACTCGGTAGCGATAAAACGCTGGAAGATACCAAAGCAAATGCCGCTGCAGTTTGGAATAAATCACTTGGTAAAATTGAAGTTGAAGGTGGTTCTAAAGCCGATATGGAAACTTTTTATTCTTGCTTTTTCAGAGCGAGTTTATTTTCGAGAAAGTTTTACGAACTGAATGAAGCTGGCAAACCTTATTATTTTAGCCCTTACGACGGTAAAGTACATGAGGGTTACATGTTTACCGATACCGGTTTTTGGGATACATTTCGCGCACAGTTTCCTTTAAATACATTGGTTCAGCCCGAAATGCATGGGCGTTACGTGCAGGCTTTGCTCGATGCTTACCAGCAATGTGGCTGGTTGCCTTCATGGTCTTTCCCAAGCGAAGCCGGAAGCATGATCGGCAATCATGCCATTTCATTGTTAACCGATGCCTGGGCAAAAGGCATCAGAACGTTCGATCCTAAAAAAGCTTTGGAGGCCTATTACCACGAAGCCATGAACAAAGGGCCATGGGGGCCGGCAAACGGAAGGGATGGTGTTAAAGAATATAATGAGCTGGGTTATGTGCCTTATCCAAAATACAGAGAGGCAACAGCTAAAACCCTAGAGTACGCCTACGATGATTATTGTGCTTACCACCTGGCTAAAATGATAGGCGATAAACACTACATGGAAGTGTTTGAGCAACCAATGTACAATTACAAAAACGTTTACGATGCCTCCACCCGTTTTATGCGTGGTAAAGATGCAAGCGGAAAATGGTCGCCTAATTTCGACCCGACAGCGTGGGGTGGGCCTTTTACTGAAGGCAATGCCTGGCATTATCAATGGTCGGTTTTTCAGGATACCAAAGGCTTAATTGACCTCATGGGTGGATATCAGAATTTTACCGCTAAACTCGATTCTGTCTTTAGCGAGCCCAATAAAGTAAACGTAGGTACCTACGGCGGCATGATACACGAAATGACCGAAATGGTGATGGCCGACATGGGGCAATATGCCCATGGCAACCAACCTATACAACACATGGTGTACCTGTACAATTATGCCAATCAACCCTGGAAATCACAATTTTATGCCCGCGAGGTAATGCGTAAACTTTACAATGCCACAGAAAATGGTTATCCCGGAGATGAAGATCAGGGACAAACTTCATCCTGGTATGTATTAAGTGCATTGGGTTTTTACAGTGTAACCCCAGGTACGGGTGAATACGTTTTGGGAAGCCCGGTATTTAAAAAAACGACCATTAATTTAGAAAATGGTAAAAAGTTCGTGATCGATGCACCGGCCAATGATGCGGAACATGTTTACATTAAATCGGCAACGCTTAACGGTAAAAACTTTACCAGAAACTTCATCAATCACAGCGATTTGTTGAAAGGAGGGGTACTAAAATTAGAAATGAATGTTAAACCTTCGTTAAATAGAGGGTTATTAACTGAAGATAAGCCATTTTCGCTTAGCAAATAGATAATGAATTGCTACTTTTGCAAATTATTAAAAAGTAGAAAGAATAAATAACAGAAATATAATTATAGAATGGAAAAGCCTGTTGCATTAGGTGTAGATATTGGCGGCTCGCATATTACGGCCGCATTGGTGGATTTAGAAACCAGAACTTTGGTGAAAGATTCCATCAAGCGTAGCCCTGTGAATTCGCAGGAGAGTAAAGAAGTGATTTTATCGGCATGGTGCGATATCATTGATAAGGCTTTTAAAAACATTAAAAATGGCGTTCGTAATGTGGGAATTGCCATGCCAGGTCCTTTTAATTATAGCGAAGGCATTTCATTAATTCAAGAACAGGATAAGTTTAAAGCACTTTACCAGATCAATGTTAAAGAAGAACTATCCAAAAGATTGGATATCCCTACAGAACATATTCACTTTATAAACGATGCAGCAGGCTTTTTACAAGGTGAAGTTTTTGCAGGCGCAGCTAAGGGAAATGTAAGTGTATTGGGACTAACGCTTGGTACCGGTCTTGGTTCATCGCTATGCCTTAATTATAAAGCCTTTGATGCTGACCTCTGGAACTCCGAATTTTTAGACGGAATTGCAGAAGATTACTTATCTACGCGCTGGTTCGTAAAACGTTTTAACCAGCTTAGCGGAAAAGAAGTGGCCGGAGTTAAAGAACTGGTCGAAATTGTGGAAACCGATCACCATGCAACCATGGTTTTTATGGAATTTGGTAATAACCTGGCCCAGTTTTTAATCCCGATTATCAAACAGCATAAAATTGATACCGTAATTATTGGTGGTAACATTGCACAATCATTCAGCGCCTTTGCACCCGAACTGATTGCTACCTTGAAGGGGAATGGTATCGAAACGGAAATAAAAATATCTGAATTGAAAGAGCATGCAGCCCTTATTGGCGCCGCAAGTTGCTGTGATCTAAGCCTAACATAAGGTTAATTTTGATCTTCTTATCTGTAGAGACTGTTTCATCAAACATCATTTTATTGTCGATGAAACAGTCTCTTTCCCTTCCTTTCCGACAGCAAAATCTTCTGTAATATTTTTATTTCTAACTGCCGCTGTAGCCCCAAGCTGTGTGTTTAGCGAAAATTTCTACCTCAAAACCCCGAATTAATTTTTGCTTACGTGGTAATATGCTTATTATTGCTTACTTAAACGTTTTAGTTTAGTTATAAAGCTATATTTTTTCAACTATTACTTAGGAAATAGCCATGCGTGTTTTAATGCATGACGACCATGGACTGCTATGTTTGTAGTGCGATGAATTTATTTTTAAACTGACGTTTATTTTTTTATAGACCCAAACAAACCAAATGAAGAAGAAATTTTTAATCCTTGCTTTGGCCTCACTTTTAGGTGCCGGCGCCTTTGCTCAAAACCGTGGGCAAAGAGACTATAAGATTACCATCAACGATAAAGATAGTGCTGCTAATGCCGGTGTGGACGCGAAACTCAAAGCTGCTTTTTTTCAGGTTTATCCAGGTTTTGCTCAGGCAGATGGTTACCGTACAAAAAGAAATGTTGTACTTGATTTTGTAACCGACGAAACCCCCACCATTAAGGCCAAAGCCGGAGAAATCAAAGTAAATGGTGCATGGGTTAAAAATAAATCGCAAAAGAAAATAGAAAAAGAATTGTTTACAGCACTTGCTAAAAACTGGGTTTCTTACAGTAAAGAGGAACATAAAGGCTACTCCTTAACCTTCATCAGTAAAGATCCGGATCTGGATCCTGCGGTTAGAAAAAATCTGATTAAAACCTATTTCGAAATTTACCCAACTTTGGTTAAAACCTTTAACGATAAATCTACTCATGATGTACTTTTTGTAGTCGATACAGCATATAAGGCTGTTGCTGAAGCAAGTGGAAACCGGATTCTTTTCAGTGCGGGGTATATGAAAGCACATCCAACCGACATCGATGTGGTAACACACGAAACCATGCACATTGTACAAGGTTATGGCTACAGTGCAGGTCCGGTTTGGTTAACAGAAGGCATTGCCGATTATGTACGCTATAAATACGGGGTAGATAATGTAGGTTCTAAATGGAGTTTGCCGGCTTACACCGAAAAACAAAACTATAAGAACAGTTACCGCATTACCGCACGTTTTTTTGCCTGGTTAGAGCAAAATGTAAAACCAGGGTTAATTGCTATATTAGATCAGCAGTTAAGGGCACACCAATATACCGAACAATCATGGTCAGCTTTAACCGGTAAAACAGTTGACGAGCTTTGGCAAGATTACGGTAAGGAGCCACAAAAAGTGGCCTTAACCTACAGCAGTAAATAACAGCGACTGGTTAGCAGCAGGAATAAAATAATCAGCAGTAAAGTAAAATTTTTGATCATTTAGTAAAACGTTTTACATATTATATTTATTTTGCAGAACCAAACGTGCTAACCAAAGCCTTAAATTCCAGATAAATGAAAAAAATATTTACCATTTCGATTTGTGCTATGCTGATTTCGGCTTTTTCCGTACAGCTAAAAGCACAGGAAACGATCAAAAAAGGTGGCTATACCTTATCTTTCGAAAGTAATTTCCCGGCACTGGATCCACAACTTAAAAAGCGTTTAATTAAGACATTTTTCGAGGTTTATCCAAAACTGGCTAAAGAGTATAATCCATCAACGATAAAAGAGGTGAAATTTTTTGTCGATACGGCTTATAAAGGGGTTGCGGCAACTGCTGATGGCAAAGTAACTTTCAGCTCGCTATGGATGGTTAAACATCCTGAAGATATCGATGTGGTAACCCACGAGGTAATGCACATTGTGCAGGATTATGGTCGTAGTGTGGGGCCGGGTTGGTTAACTGAAGGTATTGCCGATTATGCCCGTTATAAATTTGGTGTTGATAATGCCGGCGCCAAATGGTCGCTGCCAGCATTAAAGCCTGAGCACAGCTATAAAAACAGCTACCGCATCACGGCTGCTTTTTTTGCCTGGATGGAGAAAAGCGTAAAACCAGGCACCATTAAAGCTGTTGACGCTTCACTAAGAGATCATACCTACACCAAAGAAATCTGGACCAGGCTAACCGGAAAAGATTTAGATGCACTTTGGGCAGATTATGTTAAAAATTCGCAAGTTTAAATAATAATTACACGCATATAACAAACACGGATAAACAAATGAAACGATTATTTATTGCCTTATTGGGTTTTGCCGCAACAACCAGCTTTGCACAAACCATAGGTAAGGTTACAGATCCGGTTGACTGGATAAATCCCCTGATGGGAACCGCATCCAAACCGGCACTCTCAAACGGAAATACCTATCCCGCAATTGGTTTGCCCTGGGGAATGAACATGTGGACCCCACAAACCGGTAAAAGCGGTGATGGATGGGCCTATACCTACGATGCTGATAAAATCCGAGGTTTTAAACAAACCCACCAGCCATCGCCATGGATGAATGATTACGGCGCTTTTTCTCTAATGCCCGTTACCGGTAAATTAAAATTTACTGATGATGACCGCGCAAGTTGGTTCAGTCATAAAGCCGAGGTTGCTAAACCTTATTACTATAGTGTTTATCTGGCCGATGCCGATGTAACTACCGAAATTACACCAACGGAAAGAGCTGCACAGTTCAGATTTACTTTTCCTAAAACTGATAGTTCTTTTGTGGTAATCGATGCACAAAACCGCGGTTCTTACATTAAAATCATTCCGGCTGAAAGAAAAATTATCGGTTATACTTCTAAGTATGCCCGTGGACCACTGCCTAAAAATTTCAAAAACTACTTTGTAATTTATTTTAACAAAGATTTCAAACTAGCCAAAACCTGGGATGATAAAAAACTAAACGATAAAGATTTAGAGCTTACAGTTGACCACGCTGGTGCTGTTATCGGTTTCGCTACCCAAAAAGGCGAGCAGGTAATTGCAAAAGTAGCTTCCTCTTTTATCAGTTTCGAACAGGCAGATTTAAATTTAAAAAGAGAGCTGGCTAACGATGCTTTTGAAGCTACCAAAGCAAAAGGCCGTGCGATCTGGAATAAAACTTTAAGTAAAATTGCTGTTGAAGGTGGAACAATCGATCAAACCCGTACGTTCTACTCGGCCATGTACCGTACTCTATTCTTCCCGAATAAATTGTATGAAATTGATGCCCAGAACCAGATTGTTCATTGGAGCCCATATAATGGTCAGGTGTTACCAGGTTATATGTTTGCCGGAACCGGTTTCTGGGATACTTTCAGGGCTTTATATCCTTTCTTAAACCTGGTTTATCCTTCAATCAATAAAGAAATGCAACAAGGCTTGATTAACGACTATAAAGAAGGTGGTTGGTTGCCTGAGTGGAGCAGTCCGGGTTATGCCAATATCATGGTAGGTAATAACTCTGCTTCAGTAGTTTCTGATGCTTATATTAAAGGCATGCGCGGTTATGATATCGAAACTTTATGGCAGGCAGTAAAACATGGGGCCAACAACGAAGGACCTATGGAAGCTGTTGGCCGCGATGGTGTTAAATATTACAACGAATTGGGTTATGTACCTTTTGATGTTAAAAAGAACGAAAATGCGGCTAAAACCCTGGAGTATTCATACGATGACTTTACCATTTATCAGTTAGGAAGAGCATTGGGTAAACCAGCATCTGAGATTGACATTTACAAGAAAAGGGCTATGAACTATAAAAACCTTTTCGATCCGTCTTCAGGCTTAATGCGTGGTAAAAACCAGGATGGAACTTTCCAAAGTCCGTTCAGCCCGTTTAAATGGGGTGGTGCATTTACCGAAGGGAACAGCTGGCACTATACCTGGTCGGTTTTTCAGGATATTGATGGTTTAGCCAAATTAATGGGCGGTCACCAGAAATTTGTAACCAAACTGGATTCAGTTTTCGCTATGCCTCCGGTATTTGATGAAAGTGCTTATGGTGGTGTAATCCACGAAATCCGTGAAATGCAGATTGCTAACATGGGTCAGTATGCACACGGAAACCAGCCGATCCAGCACATGATTTACCTGTATAACTATGGTGGTGCACCTTACAAAACACAGTATTGGGTTCGTGAAACCATGAACAGGATGTATAAAGCTACACCTGACGGGTATTGTGGAGATGAGGATAACGGACAAACTTCTGCCTGGTATGTGTTTTCGGCAATGGGCTTTTATCCGGTAACACCTGCAACAGATCAGTATGTTTTAGGTGCGCCTTTATTTAAAAAGGTAACTGTTACTTTAGAAAATGGCAAGCAGTTAGTAATCAATGCACCTGCAAACAGCGATAACAACCGTTATGTACAGTCATTGCAGATAAATGGCAAGCCATATTCTAAAAACTGGATCAGCCACAGTGGTATGCAGAAAGGTGCAGTGTTAAACTTTAGCATGACTGCTTCACCAAACAAAACCCGTGGATCAAATCCGGTCGATTTCCCGTACTCATTATCAACAGAAAAATAATTAATTTTACCTTTCCATTGAGCAGTAAACACCTGCTCAATGGAAATTTTAAAACACAGCCTGCCCCAACGAGGTTGGCACAAATGAAACCAAATATATGATACGAAACGTCTCAAAGACGGGTTTTACAGCCATGCTCTGGCTTTGTGGAACCATGCTGGCCTACGGTCAGCGCATTGAACTAAAAGATCTTTCTGCTTTCCGGAATCCTGGTAATTCTTGGTCGCTTGCCGAAAATGTTGTAGCCGATTTAAACGGTGAAAATGTTTTAAAAGCAACTAAAGGCGAAGGAATTCTGGTTAACCAGTCTTCTGCTAAAAAAGCCGGATCTGATTTGTTTACCGTAAACGAATATGGTAACGTAGCAGTAGAACTTGATTATTTAACCACCAAAGGTGCAAACTCTGGTATTTATCTGCAAGGTAATTACGAAATCCAGATTGATGATGCCTGGGGATTGAGAAACGCAACTTCTTCTAACAACGGAGGTATTTACCAACGCTGGGATGACAGCAAACCAGAAGCTGAAAAAGGCTTTGGTGGTGTAGCCCCACGTCAGAATGCAAGCAAAGCACCGGGTTTATGGCAGCACATTAAAATTATTTTCCAGGCACCTAAATTTGATGCTTCAGGAAAGAAAACCCAAAATGCCAAAGTAATCAGTGTAGTACTTAACGGTGTAATCATTCACGAAAATGTAGAATTATTTGGCGCAACCCGTGGTGCTGCAGGTGCAGAAAAAGCTACCGGACCATTGCGTTTACAAGGTGATCATGGTAGCGTTGCTTTTAGAAATATCGTAATTACAGCATTATCCGATATTCCTAAGTCTGACCAAAGAGGAGGTGCAGATCCGATCTATATCGAAGCTGCAAGCAACAACATGATCAGAAGTTTTGTCGATGTGCAACCTGGCGTACGTTCGGTACACGCCATTTCAGTAGGCGGGCCAGAAAAAACAGCTTATAGCTACGATTTGGATAACGGAACCTTATTGCAAGGCTGGCACGGCGATTTTATTGATGCAACACCAATGTGGGATGGTCGTGGTAACGGAACCTCACGTGCATTGGGTAGTGTAACCCGTTTTACCCAAAAACCTGTTTTAGCCATTTCTAAACTGGCAAATGCACAGGATAAATGGGTAACTGATACTGCAGGCACAGGTTTCCGTACAAAAGGATATGTACTCGATAAACAGGAAAGACCAACATTTAAATACAATATTTATGGTACCACAGTTACCGATGCGGTAAAAGTGATGGAAAATGGACAAGGCTTAACCAGAGAAATTACGATCGACAATGCTTCGAAAGATTTATATTTCCTTCTAGCTACTGCTTCAAATATCGAAGAACTATCCAAAGGTTTATATCTGGTTGATGATAAATCTTATTACATCCAGCTGGCTGATGGCACTGCCAAACCGGTAATCAGGGATGTAAATGGCAAGAAAGAAATGGTTGTAGCCATTGGAAGTAAGTTGAATTATACCATTTTGTTTTAATTGTGATAGTAATGAGAAATACATTTAAGAAATTAGCAATACTGGCATTAAGTTTTAGCTTTACTACAGTTTTTGCCCAGGAAACACCGAAAGAAGAAGATTTTTTCAAAATAAATAAAGTACGCGTACCCGAAGGACCTATTTTAGAGGTTGGCGGATTAATTACTTTACCAAATGGCGATTTAGCCCTTTCTACCCGTAGAGGAGAAGTATTTGTGGTAGAAAACCCGACAACTACCAAACCTTACTGGCGCAGATTCGCATACGGCTTGCACGAAATTTTAGGTATCGCCTATAAAAATGGTGCTATTTACGTAGCGCAACGCGGCGAGTTGACCAAACTGGTTGATAAGGATCAGGATGGCAAGGCCGATGTATACGAGACGGTATACGCATGGCCTTTAAGTGGTCACTATCACGAATATAGCTTCGGACCTAAATTAATGCCTGATGGTACATTTATGGTTACTGCAAACGTTGCCTTCGGCGATGAAGAGTGGTGGCGTGCAGAAAGCCGCGTACCTATGCGTGGTTGGGCCATGAACATTACCGAAGATGGTAAAATGAGCCCTTATGCTGCCGGCTTCCGTTCGCCTGCAGGTATTGGTGAAATCGACGGTAAGTTTTATTACACCGAAAACCAGGGCGACTGGGTAGGATCGGGTGGTTTATGGAAAGTAAACAAAGGCGATTTTATGGGGCATCCTGCAAGTTTAAGGTGGACCAACCTGCCAAACTCGCCGGTTAAACTACAGTCTGATTTCTTTTATTCGCAAATAGACGAACGCAGAACTAAAAATGAGCAAGGAAGATACATCAAGCCTGAAAACAGGGTTAATGAAAGCTTTAAAACCTTGTTCGATATGAAGAAGGTATTCCCTGAGTTGCGTTTACCATCAGTTTGGTTACCTTACGGTATTTTAGGTATTTCTTCTGCTGAGCCTGTTAAAATTCCTGAAAATACATTCGGACCATTTGCCGGTCAGATTTTAGTTGGCGACCAGGGTATGAGTATCATTTCGAGGATTTTTATGGAAACCGTAAAAGGTGAAGAGCAAGGCGCGGCCTTCTTGTTCCGTAAAGGTTTCCGTTCAGGCGTGTTAAGATTAGAGTGGGGTACTGACGGTTCGTTATTTGTTGGAGAAACCAACCGTGGCTGGGGGTCAGCAGGTGATGCCAATGAAGGTTTAGAAAGATTGGTTTACAACAATAAAACACCTTTCGAAATGAAAGCGGTTAGGGCAATGCCTGATGGTTTTGAAGTTGAATTTACCATGCCTGTAGATCGTAAATCTGCAGAAGACTTAGCTTCTTATGATGCTGAAAGCTTCATTTATAAATACCACCCGGTTTATGGTTCTCCACCGGTAAACACTGAGAAACTAAAAATCTCGGGTGTTAAAGTTTCGGCAGATGGACTGAAAGCCAGGTTTATTGTTCAAAACCTGCGTCAGTATTACATTCATACTTTAACATTAGATGGTATCCGTTCGCAGGATGGTTTCTATTCACTGGTTCACCCGGTAGCTTATTATACCTTAAATCAGATTCCTGATGGAACCAAGCTTAGCATGAGCGAAGTGAGTACTAAAAATTCAGCATCAGCACCAGTGGCACCTGTACCGGCTAAAAAAACAGCGGCGCCTAAAACACCTGCTGTAAAAGCAGCCGAAGCTAAAGCGCCTGCAACTGCTGCTGCAACCACAAAAGCACCAACATTTAAAGAAGTAGAAGGCTTATTAACTAAAAATACTTGTCTGGCTTGCCACAATCAAACCAAAAGACAAATTGGTCCGCCGTTTGCAGAAATTGCAAAACGGAAATATTCACCTGAGAAAATATTTCAGTTGATCCACAACCCTCAGCCACAAAACTGGCCGGGTTACTCAACTGAGATGCCTCCAATGCCTCAGGTAACTAAAGCTGAAGCATTTAAAATTGCCAGCTGGATTAATTCTTTAAAATAAAATAACTTAATAAGTAGAACGGTTGATGGAAGCATCAGCCGTTTTTTTATGGCAGAAATTTTAGCCTTCTTGTAAAATTCTTCTTGCGAGGCAGCTTTTTTGGTCGTCGAAGCAATCTTAAAATGGCAGCATGAATAAATATGGACTAAAGTTGTTTGTTCAACAAAGGCGTTAGTAAGTTGCAGGTAATAGTGCGCTGGAAAGGCTTTAAAAAAGAAATGAGGATTCCACAATTGCAGAATCCCCATCATCTAAATTAACGCTCTCATATACATAAACGCTGTAAATCGGATTTATTGTGTTGACCATATTTTTTTTTCACAATGGTATTGTCAACCTTGTTTGGTGTCAACATAAACAAAATGAATGTTTTTATAATGTGTAAAATTTAACTCCTATTTTTACCTTATGGAAAAGATCAACCAAAACCAACAAGATACCGAAAAACAGGCCGCGGCACTGGCTGCTATAAAATATGTTAATGATGGCGATGTTGTAGGTTTGGGTACGGGTTCTACCACCTCCTTTGCGATTAAAGCGTTAGGTAAGCGTGTGCAGGAGGGTTTAAAAATTACAGCCGCCGCAAGTTCTGTTGCAACAGAAGAACTGGCCAGATCTTTGGGCATTGAAATTCTTGAGTTGGGAAGCTTAAGCCAAATCGACATCAGTATTGATGGGGCAGACGAGTTTACGGAATCACTCGATCTCATTAAAGGCGGCGGTGGCGCGCTTTTCAGAGAGAAAATTATTGCTTCCTTAAGTAAAAATGCCATTATAATTACTGATGCTTCGAAAAAGGTGAAAAAACTGGGTGCCTTTACTGTGCCCGTAGAAGTTATTCCACTGGCTTATCAATATGTTTTCGATCAGATTGCTTTATTAGGCGGGCAAGGTAAGCTTAGAGCAAAAGAAAATAAAACCTTTATCACTGATAATGGAAACCTCATTATTGATGCTGATTTCGGCCTGATCGATGATCCTGCAAAACTATCTTCCAGTCTCAATCAGATTAATGGGGTACTTGCGCATGGCTTATTTATCAACATCACCTCAAAAGTAATCATGAGCGAGGGACTGGATATTATTGTTTTCGAGTAGCCTATTGGTTCATTGGTCAATAGTTCATTAGTCCGTAGCTTAGTGCCTTATTATTTCAATGCTCATAAAGTTTACTTGATTTGAAAATTGATTATTGGTCTTTTGCCAATTATGTGGTTTGCCTTCCATGATTCCGTGGCTGTTTTTCGCCATTTTCACCGATAATTTCGCTCCTTTGCAAATCCTCCCAAAATTTTTACCGACACTTTTATTTCACTCACCGATAAAACCGCGTAACTGGAAGAAAAACCATTCTCCGGCATGCATTTCCATGCTACATTTGAACTATAAAAACAAAAGGTCATGGAAACTTTCATCAAAAAAAATCACGCTGATAAACAATTTGGTTTAGGCATTTTAATCTTAGTAATCGGTTCGGTGTTTTTACTGAGAAACACAGGGGTAGACGTTCCACACTGGATATTGAGCTGGCATACCATAATGCTTGGAGCTGGTTTATGGATGGGATACCGTAAAGATTTTAAAGGTAGCGGCTGGCTGGCCTTAACCATTATTGGTGGTTTATTTACCCTTAAATCAATAACTGTTTTCGACTTTGAGCTATCGAGAATCAGCACAGCTCTGGTATTGATCGGTTTAGGTTTATATGTTATCTTAAAACCTAAAAGGGTTCAAAACTTTGATCAGTATTCCGAAAAGAAACCAGTTGACTTTACCAATAAAACAGAATAAAATTATAACTCCATCATATATTTTGAAAAGGGACATTTTTTAAGCAAGTGTCCTTTTTTTGTGGGGATAAGTTGCACAGGGCATAGAGTTTGGATAGCCGGTATAAATATGTCAAAAAAGAAACGGGGATTCCACCCTAAGGCAGTATCCCCGTCATCTAAATTAACGCTCTCACATACATAAACGCTATAAATAGAATATATTGTGTGAAGGTTAATTTTTTTTAAATTTTTTATCAATCGAAGTTTGGCAGTTAGGTAATCAAATTAAACCTGCTGCAATACGGGCGTAGCCTTATGGTATTTGTTGCGGTATTCAATTGGAGTTAAGCCGGTAATTTTTTTGAAAACATCTCTGAATGATTTGGTGTCGGTGTAGCCAACATCGAACATCACTTCGGTAATATTTTTACGGCTCGACTCGAAACTCCGTTTAGCTGCTTCAATTTTAACCCTTTGGATGTATTCGATTACCGTATTTTTGGTTGCACTTTTAAATCTTCGTTCAAAACTCCTCCGGCCAAGAGCGAGCATATCGGCCAGTTGATCGACTGTAATTTTATCCTGATAGTTTCCATCAATAAATTCCTGCGCCTTTTTAATTTTGGCATCTTCGTGCCCTTTTTGCCCCTGAAACATCATAAAAGCCAGCTGACTTTCGCGGTCAATATCTATAGCAAAGTATTTGGCCGCCAATATAGCGGTGTCACGGTCGGTATATTTTTCTACCAGGTACAAAAGCAGGTTCCAGTAAGAGTTTGCCCCACCACTTGAATATAAGCCTTGTGCATCAGTTATAATGCTACCATCTACCAGCTCTACATCAGGAAACATTTCTTTAAACTGATTGGCAAATAACCAATGCGTAGAACATTTGCGTCCATTTAACAAGCCTGTAGCAGCCAGTAAAAAAGCCCCCAAACATAACGAAGCCACTTCGGCACCTTTGGCGTGATGTTTTGTAATCCAGGGCAACAAATCGTGGTTTACATCCATGGCATAATTTACATTACCGCTAATAGCCGGAACAAAAATAAGATCAGTATTTTCAACCTCATGCAACAGTTTATCTGCGTGTACCGTAAAAAGGCTGTTGTTTAAGCGTACTTCCCTGGTCATGGCTACAAGCTCAACTTTAAATAAAGGTAGCTTGCCTGATGCCTGTAAAAATTCGTTAACGGCGGTAAATAAATAGCGGGGATCGGCAATGGCTTCGATTACGGCGGTTTCGGGAATTAAGATAGATACATGTTTCATCAGTCTATTCTTGCTTTTATTGGTTAGGTAAATCTCCTCCTGGTTGGGAGCTGATATTAATCATTACAAATATAACGAGGTGTATTGTCGTAAACAACCCCCGCAATTGTCGTTTATGCAGCTTAAAGCTCTCAGTTTCTGTACGTATGTTTGTATTGTTAACATTAATTTATGGAAACTTACAATATAGAAAAAGATATTAAAGTGCTTTGCATTACTGCCAGTTCTTTTCCTGATGGTGTTTTGGCAGCGCATCAGAAATTACATGCACTGTTTCCACCCAATGGCAGGCGCAGGTATTTTGGAATTAGCCGACCCGATGGAAGCAAGGGAATTTTGTACAAAGCTGCTGTGGAAGAAATTGGAGATGAGCAATCTGAACTGGAACATTTTATCATAAAGAAAGGAGCTTACATCAGTGAGCTGATTCCGGATTTTATGCAAGACATTTCACAGATTGGGAAAACTTTCGAAAAGATGTTGAACGAGCCTGATATCGACCCCAGTGGTTATTGCTTGGAAATGTATTTAAATGAAACCGATGTGCGCTGTATGGTGGGCATCTTAAAATAGAATCACGTGGCGCATATCAACTCCTACCTGACTTTTAACGGCAATTGCCGGGAAGCAATGATTTTCTATCAGGATTGCCTGGGGGGTGAATTAACCCTGCAAACCATCGGTGAGTCACCTATAGCCACTAAAATGCCCCATTATTTGGAAAAAAGTATTTTACATGCAGTTTTAGCCAAAGATGACCTGGTCATTATGGCAACTGATATGGTAGAAGAAGCTGGTTTAATTAAGGGAAATGCCATTTCGATGATGCTTAACTGTAGTTCGGAAGAAGAGGCACAACTATATTACCAAAAACTTGCTGCTGGAGGAAAAGCCGTTCACCCTCTACAGGAAACATTTTGGGGAGCTATTTTTGGTGATTTAACCGATCGCTATGGTAACAACTGGTTAATTAATTACAATAATCAATGAAAATGAAAAAGTTAAGTGTGTGGTATTGGATTGCCACTATTATTTTTGCCCTTATGATGCTTATGGATGGCTTCGGCGGCGTAACACAACAGGAAGCAGGTAAGGAAGTGTTGAAACACCTTGGCTACCCTATGTATTTCCTCATTATTGTGGGAGTAGCTAAAATATTGGGCGCTCTGGCTATTGTTCAGCAAAAATTTGTAGCGGTTAAAGAATGGGCCTTTGCAGGTTTTGCCATTAATTTTATAGGCGCCTTTGCCTCGCGTGCATTCGTTGGCGATGGGTTGGCACTTTTAATCCCGCCTTTGGTAGCATTGGGCATTATGTTTATTCCTTACATTTTATGGAAGAAAATGCAGGCAAATGTTAAAAATAGTTAAAACTAAATAGCTCGTTTGTTTACAGGCTTTTGCACACCAAATATTATTAACTTTGGTGTATAGCACTAAACGAACAAACATAGATGAAGAAAAGTATCCTATTTATAATCGCCATACTGTTTACAACTACTGCATTTTCTCAAAATGTAATCCAGTTATTTAACAGTGCCAACGATTTTTTTAAACTCTTACAGGAGGAAAAATTTACCCAGGCTCATGCCTTTTTTGATGATACCTTGAAAACTAAACTGCCCGAAGAAAATTTAAAGAAACTTTGGGGCGATATCGGGACTAAATTTGGTAAATCGGAATCTTTTGATGCCATTCAAAGCAAAACGCAGGGCGAATTTTTTTCTGTTACTGTTGAAGGTAAATTTGCCAACGGTGACCAGAACTTTATCCTTGGTTTCAACAAACAGCAAAAGATTGTAGGCATATTTCTTGCTCCGTCGAAAAAAATAGCCAGCTATTTGAAGCCAGGTTATGTGGATACCAGCCTGTACAGTGAAAAATCGGTATATATTGGCCCTGCCGGAAAGCAATTGGCTGCAATTGTAACCACACCCAAAAATGTTAAAAATTTTCCTATGGTTGTTTTTGTGCACGGATCTGGGCCAGGTGATATGGATGAAACTGTTGGCGCAAATAAACCGTTTAAAGATTTAGCTGGTGGGTTGGCTTCTAAAGGTATTGGTTCTATTCGTTATGTAAAGCGGACTTTAATTTATCCGAATGAGTTTGCTACACCTTATACCGTAAAAGAAGAAGTGCTGGATGATGCCGGTGCGGCTATAGGAGTAGCTAAAGCGGTTGCAGGTGCCGATCCGAAAAACGTTTATGTATTTGGGCATAGCCTGGGAGGCATGCTGGCGCCAAAAATAGCCACCCTAACGCCAGATTTGGCTGGAATTATTCTGGCTGCAGCGCCTGCCAGAAAGCTGACCGATATTATCGTAGATCAGAACAATTATATGTTCAATCTGGCTAATGATACCACTGCAGCCTTTAAAAAACAATTGGCCGATGTTATGGTTGAGATTGACAAAAGCAGGATAACGCAATTGGGAACAACCATAAAACCTGATTCAGTTATTTTAGGCTTACCCGCTAAATACTGGGCTGATTTGAATTCATATAATCAGATTGCGGCTGCAAAGAGTTTAAGCAAGCCTAAAATCTATATTTTACAAGGGGGAAATGATTTTCAGGTAAGCAAAACAGACTTCGATCTCTGGAATGCAGCATTGGCGAAAAAGAAAAACGCGGTGTTGAAATTTTATCCCGATTTAAATCACCTGTTAAGTTCGCAAACTGAAAAAGGCACCATGGCACAGTACCAGGCAGCGGTTAGTGTGTCAGAAACTTTAGTGAACGATATTGCACAGTGGATTAAAGCCAAGTGATATCATGTAAAATAAATTGAATGCGAAGCTCTGGTTTAAACCGGAGCTTCGTTGTTTAGGTTAAGTATATACCAAACAATTCGAAAAAACAGCGGTTTAAATAAAACGGATCATCGTTAAACTGCTTATGGCTAAGAATAAAATTACTTTAAAGGCAATCTGGTCTGTTTTAAAGGCATCATTTACAGGTTTCACTGATCATAAGGTTACAAAACTAAGTGGCTCTTTGGCTTATTATACCGTATTTTCGATGGCGCCTTTATTGGTGGTAATCATTTCACTATGCGGTATATTCTTAGGTCGCGAAATTGCTGAAGGACAGGTTTATGCCCAGCTGGAAAGTTTTTTAGGCCGCGAGTCGGCAACTTCCCTGCAGCAGCTCATCAAAAATGCTTATCTCGATGGAAAAAGTACAATCGCTTTAATTATTGGCATATTTACCCTATTACTTGGGGCTACAACAGTTTTCGGCGATATCCAGGATTCTATCAATACCATTTGGGGACTTAAGCCCAAACCCAAACGGGGCTGGGTTAAAATGCTGCAAAATCGTTTTTTATCGTTCTCTGTAATTATTAGTCTGGGTTTTGTATTACTGGTATCGTTGGCAATTACTTCGTTGCTTGACGCTTTCAGCAAAGGCTTGCAGGCCAAATTTGAAGATGTGTCGATAGTGGTTTTTTATATCTTAAACCAGGTTGTTACACTCGCTGTTATTTCTTTAATATTCGGCGTGATATTTAAAGTTTTGCCCGATGCCATCATTAAATGGAAAGATGTTACTGCAGGTGCAATTGTGACCGCCGTTTTATTTATGATCGGGAAGTTTGCTATTTCGGTTTATATTGGACAAAGTAATGTTGGTGGTACGTACGGTGCAACAGGCTCATTGGTAGTAGTATTGCTGTGGACCTATTATTCTTCTATCATCCTGTATTTTGGTGCCGAGTTTACCAAAGCGTATGCAGTGGCTTTTGGATCAGAAATTTATCCTTCACATTATGCTGTTACCACGAAGGAGATTGAAGTAGAAACCGGAAGTAATTCGGTTCAGGATAACCACCCCGAAATTAAAGAAGAAGTAAAGAAGTCTTAACAGGTTGTTAAGTCCCCCAGGCAGTAACAATCAGGTTCCTTTGCCCGCCAAAATTGCGATGCTCGCAAAGGTAAATACCCTGCCAGGTGCCCAATGCCAATCTGCCATTACGAATCGGAATAGTGACTGAACTGCCTAAAAGTGCAGCTTTTAAATGGGCAGGCATATCATCCGAACCTTCGTAATCATGCTCATAATCCGGATCATTTTCCTTTACTGTTTTATTGAAGAACATTTCAAAGTCAGCCCTGACAGTTGGATCAGCATTTTCGTTAATACTAAGTGAGGCAGAAGTATGTTGAATAAAGACCTGGCATACTCCTACCGAAATTTCGGCAATCTGGGGTAGGGCGTATTCAATTTCACTGGTAATGATATGGAAGCCTCTTCTTCTTTCTCTAAGTGTTAAAGCTTGCTGGTATATTTTCATAGGTTTTTAAAAACGAAACTATATTATTTCAAAAACTCCATGTTCCATATCTTTTCTGCTTTTCTGCCAATAAGCCAAAAAGAGGCTGCCAGAACCGAGAAGAACAAGGCTTTGTGCCAGCTATCCCAAAAGTATTCAAAATAGCGTGTATAGAGGTTAATGAATAAAAACGTAATGCCAAATTCACGGGCAATATCATCGCGGTATTTTAAACCATATAAAGTGCTGGCCACACAGATAGCTGCAGAAATTAGTGCCCAGTAAAATAAACTCAGCTGCCTTACTTTATACCATTCATCGAGGCTGGCGAAATTGCCAAATACCGATAGCGCCCAGAGTGCAACAAAAAGATATACCATTCCGGCAATATAAGTAACCTGAAAAAAATGCCTGGTTTTGGGAATTGCTTTCATGATGAAGGATGCCATCGTTAAGGAAGCTCCAAAAATCACAAAGCGCAGTGGATAGTTCATACCCAGAAAATAGTAATTCCAACGGCTAAGGTAGCCTGTTTCGGTGCCAAACCAGGCGCCCAAAGAGATTAAAGCAAAAATCCAGATCAATCTCGAATTAAAGATATAGCCCAGACCTCCATAAATGAATACTGAAATGAGGATCAGAATAGAAAAATTGCCCGAGCCATTATCCAATGCTTTACCAAAATAGGCAATTGCATTCGCTGTGAGTAAAATGGCTGAAAATATGATGGCTTCATTGCTGAACTTTAAATGGGGCAATTTCTTTTTTCGCCTGAAACCTAAAATATACAACCAGCCAGCCAGGCCACCCGAAACAATGGCAATTACAATATTAGGGGTATTGTAAACCCGTTTTAGGTAATTTAAAATGGAATTATCAATCAATAATGAGCCCAATGCAATAAATCCGCAGGCTAAAGCTACCCAAAATGCGTACTGTGCCAGGCGTAACCAATCGAAGTTTTTTGCTTCATAACTTTTACGCAGTTTATCGCCGGTTTCTTCATTAATCAAGCCATCGCTTTGCCATTGCTCAATCATATCATCCAGAAATTCACTCTTTTCTCTGTCGACTTTCATAGGTTAGGTTCTATACGAAGATATGTTTTTAATTCATTAGTCCGAAGTTTTTAGTTCAAGATTTTGGTATCCTGACTTCATATCTTTGACCCATGATCTCCGGCTTTTAAATAACCTCCTTAATCTTTTTATTGTTTCCGACGATCCAGATTACATCACCCGTGTCAAAAACAAAATCTGATGAAGGATTTAAAATACGGTTGGCGCCGCGTTCAATGCCCACAATCAGGGCTTGTGCCTTTTCGCGGATTCCGGCATTTCTGATGCTTAACCCATAAACCGGCGATTCTGCATGTACAACTACTTTTTGCAAAGTCATTTCCTTATTTGGGAAATTGTTTTCTTCTACATTTTCAGGGGTATCTACTTCTAAAATGGCCTTTACAGCTGCCAGCTGGTCGTCGGCACCGATCAGCAGCAATTTGTCGTTCGGATAAAGCCTCTCATCACGACCTGGTGTCGGAATGTTGTTTCTGCCGCGTTCAATCAACGCAATGTTTACCCCGTATTTTTCCCTGATCATTAATTCAGTGAGGGTTTTGCCAACAACTTCTGATTCAGGTGAAACGGTTAGTTCAGTTAAGTGAGTATCCCAGGGTAAAATATCTGGCTTCCGGTTTTCTCTCGCATTTAGGTTTAAAATGAAGCGTCTTTCCAGTTTATCATAAAATGATTGCAGTTTTCTGGAGAAAATAATCATTCCGAAAACGATCAATCCAAGCGCGATAACTGCTGCAATCCATGTGTCGAAAAATTCATACATTAAAAAACCAACGAAAAATATCCCGAGGGCAATCCTGAAGAATTCAATGGCAATTAACGGTCCGCGGGTATATTTTTTATTCAGCCATAAGTGAGCGTAAGCTGTTTTCTGAATCCTGCGGATAGATAAAGCCCACAAGAATGGCGACATTAAAATAAAGGAAACAACTACGCTGATGATAATTGAAGTTAAACTATTGGTAATATTGCGCGCCATGAAGGGCTGCACATAACGGTAAGCCAAAAATATTATGGCAATGATAATAACCGAATGGATAATGGTATTGAAAATATACGAGCGTAATAAAACCTTCCAGTCGCTTAAAGTGGTAATGCCTTCAGTACTTGAGCTGTAGCGTTCAATTCCATCCTGCCATTTTTTTGGCAAAACACGTTTTAGAAACTCATAAAAAGGCTCAGCAAGTTTAATCAGATAAGGTGTGGTAAAGGTGGTAATGGCTGCGGCGGCAACTGCAATTGGATAAAGGAAATCGCTGGTTACCTTTAGTGTTAAACCTAAAGAAGCAATGATAAACGAAAACTCACCAATTTGAGCCAAACTCATACCCGACTGTACCGAAGTTTTTAAAGGCTGACCAGACAGGAGTGCTCCTAGAATGGTGAAAATGATTTTTCCGATAATAATTACCAGGGTAGCAACTAAAATGGGTACCCAATATTTAACCAGCATAGCCGGGTCTATGAGCATACCTACTGATACAAAAAAAACGGCAGCAAATAAATCTTTTACCGATTTGGTCAGATGTTCGATCCTTTCGGCCTGAGTAGTTTCGGCCAGAATTGAGCCCATGATAAATGCACCCAGGGCAGGGGAAAAGCCAACCTTATCCGCCAGTAAAACCATTACCAGGCATAACGCAAGTGACACCACTAACATGGTTTCATCGTTCATTAATTTCCTGGTGGCTTTTAAAAATGAAGGGACTAAGAAAATACCACCCAAAAACCATAAAACTAAAAAGAAAGCCAGTTTTAAAATAGAGTAAAGCATTTCGGTACCAGCCGATTGCTGACTTACAGCGAGCGTAGAAAATAACACCAGGAGTAAAATGGCTACTAAATCTTCCACAATGAGAACACCAAAAACCAGACCGGCAAATTTTTTATGTTTTAATCCCAGTTCCTCGAAGGCCTTGATGGTAATCATGGTAGAGGAGATAGATAAAATTCCACCCAGGAACAAGCTGTCCATATCGGCCCAACCCATGGCTTTACCCACAAAGTAACCCACCAAAATGATGAATAGCACCTTTACAATAGCGGTAATGGATGCAGAACCACCTACTTTAACTAATTTTTTAAAACTGAACTCTAAACCTAAACTGAACAGCAGGAAAATGACACCAATCTCACCCCAGATATTAATACTCTTGGTATCGGTAACAGAGGGGAAAAAATTAAGGTGTGAGCCAACCAAAAGGCCAGCCAGTATGTAGCCCAAAACAAGGGGCTGTTTAATTTTTTTAAATATAAGTGTAGTTATGCCTGCGGCTGCAAGAATTAACCCTAAATCGGCAATTAAATCTGGTAAATGCATCTGTAAAAACGAGTAATGATATTAAATAATTTGTGTTCGGGGTATATTCCGACATTTTTGATCAGACCGCATTGCTGCGGTTAAAAAAATGAAATTACTTACCAAAAAACATGTTTTGGGTACAGCATTTTAAAAAGGCACCAATAATTATAATTTAATCTCTTAATTGCAACTTTGGTATCGGCAATATTATGCTTAATGAAAAGAAATACCAAAAAGCCAAGTAATAAAAAAGCCGATGAAGCTATTTTAAGAACAGGGTTATTAACCAGATCTTTTTGCAGGCTATCGTTATCGGGTTGAAAATCGCTTTTGAGTTGCTTACTTTTACAAGTTACGAAAGTTATTTTTTGGTTTTTGGGTAAGACATCAGCTTGTTTTTTCTGCGATGCACATACCGCGAAAGGAATAGAAATGATGAAGAAAAAAATAATGTAAAAAAGCCTCATTGCTGCTAATATAGCGAAAATGAGGCTTTTTTGAAAGAAAAAACGTGATTTTGTGCGCTAACTAAGGGTTTCGAAAAAAGCTAAAGTTGCCTCTTTGTCTTTTTGTAATTGAATGGTTAAGGCTTCTAATCCGGTAAACTTTACATCGTGGCGTAAGAATTTTAGGAAATTCATTTTAATATCCTGGCCATAAATTTCCTGGTTGAAATCAAAAATATTAACCTCAATATTCCTGGTCATACCATTTATAGTAGGGCGTTGCCCGATATAAGCCATTCCTTTGTATGTCCTCAGTCCGGAATTTGGAGTCTGAAGCTCAGTTTTCTGTGCGGAATCTTCTTCTTTAAATTCAGGGCTCATTTCTACCGTTACTGCGTAGATGCCATCGCCGGGAATGAGTTTATACGTTTCTTCTACAAAGATATTTGCCGTTGGAAATCCGATAGTACGCCCGATTTTATCGCCTTTAATTACTTTTCCGAAAATTGAAAAGGGATAACCCAGGTAATCACTGGCCAGGCTTACATCGCCTGCTAAAAGTGCCTGGCGAATTTTGGTGGAGCTTACAGCCACATCATGAATATCTTGTTCCATAATTTCTTCCACGGTAAATCCATAATGCAGGCCAGCGGCCTTTAAGTCGCTTAAATTTCCCGAACGGTCTTTGCCAAAGCGGTGGTCGTACCCAATGATAATGTGTTTGGTACCAATATTATCAACCAAAGTATCTTTAATATAATATTCGGGAAGCTGATTAGAAAAATCGCGTGTAAATGGAGTAATAATCAGATGATCAACACCCAGATTTTTTAAAATATCAGCTTTTTCATTAATGGTATTAATCATTTTTAATTCCTGATTTTCAGGATCGATAATCATTCTGGGGTGCGGAAAAAAAGTAAGGATTACACTTTCACCGTTATCGGCTTTTGCTTTTTGCACCAGTTGCCTGATAATTTTCTGATGCCCGAAATGTACGCCATCAAAAGTACCGATGGTTACAACGGCATTATCTAATTTAGAAAACTCGGATAGGTTATGGTATATTTTCAATGTAATTAAGTTAAAATCATTGCCGAGGCAAGTTAAATCAACGCAAATTTGCAACCAAAAGTTTAATGTAAGGCATGTCTTTTTACCACGCCACCTTTTAAATCTGCAATCTGTTGTTGTATTACAAAAGCATCTGCATCGATTTGTCTCACAGCGGTTTGCAATTTGCTCATTTCGAGCTTGGTTACCACGGTAAAAATAATATCTATATCTTTCTTTTCGCCATATCCGCCTTCACCTTTATAGATCGTAACGCCGCGTTTCATCTCGTTAATAATAAAATTTTTAATCTCCTCCTGATGTTCGGAAATAATGGTAACACCCGTATATTGTTCTATACCGTTTACAATAAAATCAATGGTGCTCGATGCTGATAAGTAGGTTAAAATGGCGTAAAGTGCAGTTTCGATGTTTAAAAAATAAGCGGCAAAGGCAAAAATGATGATGTTTAAAATGAGAATGATGTTGCCTACAGTTAAAATACTGTTTTTACTGATATAAAGGGCCAGAACTTCGGTGCCATCAATTACGCAGCCACCGCGCATGGCCAAACCAATGCCTCCGCCCAAAAATAATCCACCGAAAAAGGCAATCAATAGTTTATCGTGGGTAATGGGTTGAAATGGTAGAAAAATTAAGGCCAGCGAAAGTGCGCCAATGGCAATTGCAGTTTTTAGTGCAAAGCCTTTACCAATTTGCCGGTAGCCCAATATTACAAACGGGATGTTGATCAGGGCAATCAGGTACGATAAATTCCAGCCAGTTAAGGTGCTTAATAACAGTGAAATACCGGTAACGCCACCATCAATAAAATGGCTGGGCATTAAAAAGCTTTTAAGGCCAAAACATGCTGAAGTTACACCTGCAATGATTAAAAAGATTTCTTTTACAAATCTGGTGTTCCTGTTTTTAATGTGGTTCATACCTCCGCCTGGGTTTTAGCTTCTTCTTTCTTGCTACGAATATAATTAACAAGTTCTAATACCTCAAACGCATCTTTAAGCAAAAAGTTTCCGCTGCGGGTACGGGTAAGTTTAGAAAGATAGGCACCGTTGTTAAGTTGTTTACCAAAATCGGATATTAACGAACGGATGTAAGTTCCTTTGCTACATACCACCCTAAAATCAACTTCAGGAAGTTCTACCCGTGTAATCTCAAATTCTGGAACACTAACAAAGCGTTTACGGAGTTCTACTTCTTCACCCAGCCTGGCTTTAACGTACAAACGTTCGCCATTTACTTTTACTGCAGAGTGTGCGGGTGGATATTGCTCAATATCGCCAATAAAGGGCTTGCAAGCTGCAAAAATTTCATCGCTGGTGATCTGGCTGATATCGAAAGTTTCATCAACCTCAGTCTCCATATCGAAAGACGGGGTAGTAGCACCCAGTATCATGGTGCCGGTATATTCTTTTTCTTCGGCCTGAAAGGTGTCTATCTGCTTGGTTAATTTACCGGTACAGATAATAAGCAAGCCTGTTGCCAAAGGGTCTAAAGTGCCTGCGTGGCCAACTTTTAGCTTAAGTGGTTTTAAAGAATTACGGATTTTACCAACCACATCAAAAGAGGTCCATTTGTATGGTTTATTAATCAGCAACAATTCGCCTTCGGCAAAATTGAAATCTTTAAACTTAGGATTTTCGGTACTCACAAATCTTTTTTGCGCAAAGATACGGATTCAATGTCGTTTACTTGTTTTTTAACGCAGATAAAAAGGATAAACACAGATAATTACAGCCGCGCTTAATATTCAATGCAGTTAAATAATTTGTAAGTTATGACCAGTCAATAATAAGATAATAATAATTAAGCCGGCAGCAATTCTGTACCAACCGAAAATTTTAAAGCCATTTTGGTTTAAATAACCAATAAAGCTTTTAATCGCCAAAAGGGCTACGATAAAGGCAATCACATTACCAATAATTAACAGGTTGGTTTGCTCGTGGGTAATGGTGTGGCCTTCTTTATAAAAATCGTAAAGTTTTTTAGCTGTAGCTGCAAACATGGTTGGTACAGCTAAAAAGAACGAAAATTCGGCGGCAACTTTTCTGCTTAATTTCTGGCTCATACCACCAACAATAGTTGCTCCTGATCTTGAAACGCCAGGAATCATCGCAATACACTGGAAAAAACCAATTTTTAAAGCGGTTAAATAACTTATATTTTCTTCTTTGTCAACGGTAGATGCATTAAACCATTTATCAACAAATAACAAAATTATACCACCTATTAAAAGAGAAATTCCAACGGCCATCGGACTTTCTAAAAGTTCATCTATTTTTTTGCTTAGCAACAATCCAAATACAGCTGCCGGAATAAAGGCAACCAATAATTTGATGTAAAAGTTGATCGATTTAAAGAATCGTTTAAAGTACAATACCAAAACCGAAAGGATAGCTCCCAGCTGTATGGCAATGGTAAATAATTGTACAAATGGATCTGATGCAATTCCCATAAAGGAAGAGGCAACAATCATATGTCCGGTACTCGAAACAGGTAAAAATTCAGTTAATCCTTCAATAATAGCAAGGACAATGGCTTGAAAAGAGTTCATATTGGTGTTGAAATAGCAAAAAATAAAGAAAACGCTCAAAAAAAATAAGCGTTTCCAGATATCTTCCTGTAATGTAGGTTATTTTTTAAGAATGGCGTAGATTCCGAAAGCAAAGCCAAAAAGCACTACAACAGGTGCCAGTAAAGTTCTTCTAAAATCGTAAATGTCGCCGGTGGTGCCCATCATTAAAATAAAACCAACCACTACAATAGCAATGCTGATTAACAATAACTGATAGTTTTTTTTGGTGAAAACCAATTCGCTTTTAACGTCCTTAACAATCGGACTTGTTTTTTTTTCTGCCATTATCTATAGAGATGATAAGATTTTAAACGTAAATATCTGCTTACTGCAAACCAGGTACTAATGCCTGTTATAAAAATGCCCACAATTAAAAGACCTATAAATACGAAGCCAAATTCAGTATAATTATTCAAAATTATAATTTCCGGCACTTCTTTACGGGCATATATTAAGGTGGCCAACAGGATGATAATAGCTATAAAAGCCGCAATTAAACCGTGCAGGGCAGCATACAATAAGAAAGGACGTCGGATAAAATTTTTCGTTGCACCAACCAGCTGCATACTTTTAATTAAAAAGCGCTGCGAATAAATGGCTAAGCGTATGGTGTTGTTTATCAGAGCGATAGAGATTATCAACAACAAAATAGCAAATGCTAAAATTATTAAACCAATGGTATTGATGTTCTTGTTAACCATATCAATTAAAGAGCTTTGATAAACCACTTCTTTAACGACCGGGTTTTTTGAAATACTGGCTTTTAGTGCATCGATACTTTTATTGTTGGCATATTCTGCTTTTAAATACACATCGAAAGTAGAAGTTAAAGGGTTGTAACCTAAAAAGTTAACAAAATCCTCGCCTAAATCCTGCGTTAAATTTCTGGCGGCAAGCTCTTTATTTACGTATTGTGTCTGCTTTACTGCAGGGTTAGAATTTAACTCCTTTTGAAAGGCCAGCACATCAGCTTCTTTAGCGCCTTCATCTACAATAATATTTAAAACAATGTTCTCTTTAACGTAATTAGACAGGTTTTTGGCGTGTACAAGTACCAACCCAAGCAGCCCCAGCATTAATAAAACCAAGGCAATACTAATGATAGTAGAGATGTATACCGTTTTGGTTTTCTTAGATGCATCACTTACTTCGAATTCTTCCATGTATTTCATTTTGTTTCTGCGAAAATATAAATTATACCTGATAAACACCAATTTAAAAGGGGCTTAAATCAACATTAACGCACAGCTGAAGGTTTTAGTTCAAAGATTAAATTCTTTAATTATTCATTCTTTTGTCAAAATACGGTACGAAATTTGTTGAAACGCCGTTAATCATAAGAACTTAAGACTAAATTTTACATTATGAAAAGACAAATTACATTACTGGGCATGCTGTTAATTGTGGCTGGTACGATTATTTCCTGCAAAAAGGACACGACATCGTTAAAAGCCCAAATGCTTGGAAGATGGAAATTGGATAGGATTATTACCACCGGCTATACGGCAGATGAGACCTTAAAAGATCCTACCAAAATTAATGGGGATGTAACTTATGGTAAAACCAGCGACTATGTTGATTACAAAGCGAACAACGATGATCAGGTAGAAGTGAGTTTATCAGGAAACAGGACTATCGGTACGTATATTATCATTTATTCCGACCAGTTTACCATGGATTTGAACGATGGAAGCAATTTTTGTAAGGTAAACAGCATTACCGGAAACAAATTTGAATTTACCGCAACCATAAACAACCGAATTAAAAAGGTTTATTCCCTGTCGAGATAAGAACCAGATTACCTTATTGTTGAATGCGCCATTGATTTTTAATCATGGCGCATTTTTTTGTCTTTTAGGTCTTATATACCTGAGCGGTCTTTTCCTTGAAGCTTGCTTTTAGCCCTAAAATTTATGTTTTACTAAACCCCTTTATTTGCGTAATTTCGCGCATTAAAAAATTTTAAAACCTGCAATGGATTACCAATTCAAAGAAATAGAACAAAAGTGGCAGAAATTTTGGGCAGACAATCAAACGTTTAAAGCCGAAAGCAATTCTGATAAACCAAAGTATTATGTGTTAGATATGTTTCCGTACCCATCAGGTGCTGGTTTACATGTTGGCCATCCACTGGGTTACATTGCATCTGATATTTTTTCGAGATATAAACGCCTTAAAGGCTTTAACGTATTGCATCCAATGGGTTACGATTCGTTTGGTTTGCCCGCAGAGCAATATGCTATACAAACAGGTCAGCACCCGGCTATTACCACCGAAGCCAATATTGCAACGTATCGTCGCCAGTTGGATCAGATTGGTTTCTCTTTCGATTGGAGCAGGGAAGTGCGTACCAGCGAACCATCTTATTACAAATGGACGCAATGGATTTTTATGCAATTGTTTAACTCCTGGTACAACGTTGAAAACGACAGGGCTGAAGATATTACCACTTTGATCGAAAAGTTTAATGCTTCAGGATCTGCAGATGTGAAAGCCGTTTGCGATGATGACGTTAAATCCTTCCTTCCAAGTGATTGGGCAACTTTTACCGATGAGGAAAAACAAGAAGAATTATTAAAATACCGCTTAACTTATTTAAGGGAAAGTACCGTGAACTGGTGTGCTGCCCTGGGTACCGTTTTGGCAAATGATGAAGTAAAAGATGGTTTTTCTGAGCGTGGCGGTTTCCCGGTTGAGCAAAAGAAAATGATGCAATGGAGTATGCGCATTACGGCTTATTCTGATCGTCTTTTGCAAGGTTTGGATACCATAGACTGGCCAGAGCCGATCAAAGAAATGCAACGCAACTGGATTGGTAAAAGTGTAGGTGCATCGGCTAAATTTCAGGTGGAAGGAAGCAATAAGCAGATTGAAGTTTTTACTACCCGTGTGGATACCATTTTTGGTGTTTCTTACCTGGTATTGGCGCCAGAACACGAATGGGTTGCCGAATTAACCACTTCAGGGCAAAAACAGGCTATCGACGATTATATTTCTTTAACCAAAAAGAAATCGGAGTTAGACCGTATGGCCGATACCAAAACCGTTTCGGGTGCTTTTACCGGTACTTATGTAATTAACCCTGTAAGCGGCGAGCGTATCCAATTGTGGATTGCAGATTATGTGCTGGCTGGTTATGGAACTGGCGCGGTAATGGGGGTGCCAAGTGGTGATCAGCGCGACTGGTTATTTGCTACGCACTTTGACTTACCGATTGTTCAGATTTTAGATGCACAAAAGGATATCGACATTCAGGCTGATCCCACCAAAGAAGGAAAATATATTAATTCGGGCTTTATCAACGGTTTAACTTATCAGGAAGCTGTTGCGTTTTTGAATAACTGGCTGGAAGAGAAAGGAGTAGGTAAAGCAAAAGTGAACTTCCGCCAGCGCGATGCCATTTTTGGTCGCCAGCGTTATTGGGGTGAACCCATTCCGGTTTACTTCAAAGATGGATTGCCTTATCTGGTACAGGAAGAAGAATTGCCTTTGTTGCTACCCGAAATTGATAAATATTTACCAACCGAAACCGGCGAGCCACCTTTGGCAAGAGCCGAAGACTGGGTGCCTGCAGCGGGTGGTCATTATGAAATGAGCACCATGCCAGGCTGGGCAGGAAGCAGCTGGTACTGGTACCGTTATATGGATGCCAATAATGATTCAGAATTTGCCTCGAAAGAAGCTATTGATTACTGGCAGGCGGTCGATTTGTATATTGGTGGTTCTGAACATGCTACAGGACACTTATTGTACAGCCGTTTCTGGAATAAATTTTTGAAAGATTTAGGTTATACCAAAGAAGAAGAACCTTTCAAAAAACTGATTAATCAGGGGATGATTCAGGGGAGGAGTAACTTTGTTTACCGCATTAATGATGAGAACGGTAAACCAACCAATACCTATGTTTCGGCAGGCTTAAGAAAAGAATATAAAACTTCGGCATTGCATGTCGATGTGAATATTGTAGAAAACGATACACTTGATTTAGCTAAATTCAAGGCCTGGAGAGAGGAATATGCCAATGCAGAATTTATTCTGGAAGGTGGAAAATATATTTGCGGTGTAGAGGTAGAAAAAATGTCGAAATCAAAATTCAACGTGGTTAACCCAGATGATTTGATTGAGCGTTACGGTGCAGATACTCTCCGGATGTACGAAATGTTTTTAGGTCCGCTGGAGCAGAGTAAGCCGTGGAACACCAACGGTATAGAAGGCGTGTTTAAATTCTTACGCAAATTCTGGCGTTTATTCCACAACGAAGAATGGGGATTCCATGTCAACGACGCGGTACCAACAAAAGCCGAGCAGAAAGCATTGCATAAAATCATTAAAAAAGTACAGGATGATATTGAGCGTTTTTCGTTCAATACTTCTGTATCGAGCTTTATGATTGCAGTAAATGAATTAACCGATCTGAAATGTAAAAACCGTCAGATCCTGGAAGATATGGTGATTATTCTTTCTCCTTATGCTCCGCACATTTGCGAAGAGCTTTGGGTATTATTGGGTAATGATGCCGGAACGCTTTCATATGCAGCTTTCCCAACATTTAAACCTGAATATCTGGTAGAAGACGAGTTCGCTTATCCCGTTTCGATCAACGGTAAAATGAAAATGAACCTGAATTTGAGCTTAAGCTTAACCCAACCAGAAGTAGAAAGCATTTTATTGGCTGATGAACATTTTCAGAAGTTTTTAGATGGAAAAGCGCCTAAGAAAATCATTTTCGTAAAAGGAAAGATTATTAATGTAGTCGTTTAATGGTAGAAGGCTTGGAGGTGTAGGTAGAAGGTTTCTTTCTCTTACCTTAAGTCTCAGCTTAAAATAGAAAAACCCAGGTTACTTTTTTGTAGCCTGGGTTTTTCCTTATCCACTCGATTGTGATAAACAGTAGTTTTAAGCCTTACGCATTCTACCTTACAAGTCTTTTAGTCTCTCTTCCTTCTGTTACCACCAAATCGTCTGTTGTTACTTGCGTTACGCGGTTTACCGCTCATATTACCATCGCCGCTTTTTTTACCGCCGCCACCTTTCGATTGTGCCTGTGGTTTGCGTTTAACCTGGTTTTTGGCCAGCATATTTTCCCAGCTTAAAGGGTAAGGATGGTTGTCAACAATGGGTAAAGTAATTTTAATCAGCTTCTGGATATCCAATAAGTATTCGTTTTCTTCAGCATCACAAAATGAAATGGCAAATCCGTTGGCACCTGCGCGGCCAGTACGGCCAATGCGGTGTACATAAGATTCGGGAATATTAGGTAACTCGTAATTGAAAACATGTGATAACTGATCGATATCGATACCACGTGCAGCAATATCCGTAGCTACCAGTACCCTGATGTTTTTATCTTTAAAATCATTTAATGCACGCTGTCTTGCATTTTGCGATTTGTTACCGTGGATGGCAGCGGCTTTAATACCTGCATGTCCCAGATCTTTGGCAATCCGGTCGGCACCGTGTTTGGTACGGGTAAAAACCAGGGCTGTTTCAATGGTTTTATCCTGCAACAGGTGGATCAGTAACTTCTTTTTGTCGGGCTTATCAACAAAGTAAATAGATTGGTTAATTGTTTCCGCAGTGGAAGAAATAGGAGTAACCTCAACTTTAGTCGGATTAGATAAAATCGTATTAGCCAGCTTCTGTATCTCATCCGGCATAGTTGCCGAGAAAAATAAAGTCTGGCGTATGGCAGGGAGTTTAGCCACAACTTTTTTCACATCATGGATAAAGCCCATGTCGAGCATACGGTCGGCCTCATCCAGCACGAAAAGTTCGATTGTGTTCAGGTTAATAAAGCCCTGATTCATTAAATCCAGTAAGCGGCCAGGCGTAGCTACTAAAATGTCGACACCTTTTTTAAGCGCTTCTACTTGCGAGTGCTGATTTACCCCACCAAAAATTACCAGGCGACGTAAATTTAAATTGCTTCCGTAAGCTTTAAAACTATCTTCAATTTGAATAGCCAGCTCACGGGTTGGGGTTAAAACCAAAGCTTTAATGTTTTTATTGGCTTTGGTATTCAGGTGTTTTTCGTGCAGTAACTGTAGCATAGGAATAGCGAAAGCCGCCGTTTTTCCGGTACCGGTTTGTGCACAGCCCAATAAATCTTTTCCTTTTAATATGGTAGGGATGGATTGCTCCTGTATAGGCGTGGGTTGGGTGTAACCCTCAGTCTCAAGTGCCTTTAAAATAGGCTCAATGAGGTTTAATTCTTTGAATAACATGTATGTTTCTGTGTAATATTTATCGAAGAAGCTAGAACAATCAATTGTTGAAGGACTAACTTGCGGAGAGAATATGTCATTCAGAATGACAAGCCCTTATTCCTGCTTCGTTGCAAAGATAGGTAAATTTATGGAATGATCGAATAATTGAATTTCGAATGAGCTTAAGCCCGCTCATTCAATACTTACTTTTCCTCTTTAAACCTGCTGAAAACCAAAAGTGCAATAAGGCAAAGTCCAAAACCTACTACGCCATTTAACCTTAAACCATAATCGTGGCCAGGGTCTTTACCGTAAATGGTAAGCATAGCGAAAATTGCAATACCCAGTGTTTGGCCAAGTTTTACAAACAGGTATTTAACCGCAAAGAACATTCCTTCGTGGTTTTCGCCGGTTTCTAAAGTATCTCTCTGGGCAATATCTGCCAATATAGCTGTAGGTAAAATGCCGAGTGCAGCTAAAGGGAACGAAGCTGATAAAACCAACATGTAAATTTGGGTGTGCGGACCAAAAGGCAATTTACCTAGGAAAAATATGGTGACAAAGATCAGGCACAGTACACCAAAAGCCAGCAGCACAAAAGGTTTCTTGCCTATTTTTGCCGAGCCAAAGTTAACCAGTGGGTAAAATAACAAGGAAGCCAATACCATTGATGCCATGAATTTTCCTCCCTCTGATTCATGCAGACCTAATAAAACAGTGCAAAAGTATAGCAAACCGCTCGAAATGATACTCAAAGCAGTGTAGAAGGCAAAATCAGAAATCAGGTAATATTTAAAGTTTTTGTTTTTAAAGGTATTTTTCATGGCGGCCCAAAGCGGAACATGGCTGGGCTTGGCTACCGAAAAATCCTTCTCGTTGATAAAAAAAACAGGTAGCAACATCACTAATCCGGATAGTGCGCATAAGCCCCAAATAGCCATTTGAACAGCTTCGCTACGGTTGGCCACTTGAAAATTAGCTTGTACCAGATCAGCAAAATTATTGGTGCAGGCCGATAAAATAATACCAATTACAAAGCCAACTTGCTGGTAGCTGGAAAGTTTTACTTTTTGCCTGGGCGTGTTGGTAACTTCGGCCAGCAAAGCATTATAAGGGATAATGTATGTAGTAACCGAAACAAAAAACAAACAAAGGGTAATGGTTAACCACCAGGCATTGTGCAGGCTTTCGCTTTTTTGAACAGGATAGAAAACAAGTCCGCAAAAAAGCATGGCTGGGATTATAGCCCACTTCATAAAAGGCATACGTCTACCCTGGTTATTGGTACTTGCATCACTTTTAGCTGCAATAAAAGGATCATAGAGGGCATCTACCAGACGGCCGGAAGCTGCAATGATCGAGAGGATATTAAAGGCTCCGAATAAAACAAGCTGCGGTACAAGCGGAGGCAGGCCTGCGTTGCTTGGTGGCAGGTAGAAAAAGGGAAGCATTACGATGATAATATTTGTCATCGTACTCCAGCCAATCATACCGGCAGCATAAGCAATTTCTTGTTTTAGCGAGAGTGTTTTGTTCATTAATATTCTAAAGTTGTGTTGAAATGTGAATAAAACTATTTCCTATTGAACCATCTGCTTACAAAATAAATTGCCAGAAAGCCAATAAAGATGTATAAACCATTCAATGCAGCATTTGGGTCATCGGCATAAATACTCAGGGCCACAAAGGTATAGGCTGCAATAAATATAATAGGCAATATAGGATATAAAGGAACAGTATAGATGGTTTTTTTATCAAGATGTGCTGTTCTTTTGCGCAGGATGAAAATAGTTGCCGCAGAACTGGCCATACTAATGCTTTCTAAAAAAATGGTGTAGTTTAAGATCTTATCAAAAGTTTTGGCATAGAAAATAATTACTACTGCAATCAATGTGAAAACGGTCAAGCTTAAGGTAATTACCTCCGTTTTTTTATTCATTCGACTAAAAACCTGAGGTAAGGCACCCTCTTCGCCCATAGCAAACATGGCTCTGGGATTGCTCAACAGGTTTACATTTACGTAGCCCATTACCGAGAAAAAGATGATAACCGAGAGGGCATTAAAACCCGCCGGGCCAAAAATTTTAGCAGCCAGAATGGCGGCAATGCTTTCTGCCGATTTCAGCTCTTCGAAGCCAATAACCCGGACATAAACATAGTTAATGGCCATATACAGGATAACAATAATAGTTAAACCGATAATAATTGCTCTCGGGATTACCCTTTTGGCTTCTTTAACCTCACCACCAAAATTAATGGTTTGCGCATAACCAGCATAAGAGAATGAAACCGCAATTAAACAAAGTCCCAGGGCTTTGCCGTAATCGGCCCAATTTGGCAATGCCCCACCTGTAGTTTTGAAAACAGGTGTTGTAGTTTGTGTTCCTCCGCCAAAAAATACAGCACAAATCAGGGTTAAAATCATCCCGATTTTAATAACTGTTAATACATTTTGGGTTTTTGAACTGGCCTTTAAACCGAGCAGATTGATCAGATAAAACACCAATATGGTGGTAATGGCTATGACAACCCGGTAGGTTTCGTTTTGCATCGCAGGCGGCAAAATAATTTTGCTCAGATATTCTGCTCCAATAATGGATATGGCCGCCACCGAAGCAGCACTCGAAATAATAACAATACAATTAATGGCAAAAGCAATGGAGGGATGGTAGGCAGCTGAAAATATTTTATAATAACCACCTGTTACCGGAAAACGCGAGCCGATTTCGGCATAAGTTAGGGCCCCGCAGAAGGCTACAAAGCCTCCAATAATCCAGGCAAGATAAAACAACTCTGGAATTTGCGCCTTAGCGGCTACATTTACCGGCGTGCGGAAAACTCCCATGCCAATAACCAGACTGACCACAATCATGGATAAATCAAATAATGAAAGCTGCTTTTTCTGTTGCATTAATAAGTGTTAATATGGCATGAAGATATGGAAATTATGTAAATAGGTTGATGACTTATGTAAGATGGAGGGGTAGTTCGTCACTTAGAACCTAAAACCCTAACAATGTTGTTGATATTTTATTTTGCTTGCCTCACATAATAAATCTATTATTGTATAATATTTCTGAAACGGTAAAACCAGATCAGATTTATTCTACACAAATTATCAATTTGATTAAAAGGCTCAGCCACCTGGTTCTGGTGCGGTACAAACCTAAACTGGTTTTCAATTGATAACAAAAACACATTATGGCAGAAGTAATTTATAACGACGATAGTATCCGCTCATTGGATTGGAAAGAGCACATCAGGTTGCGTCCGGGTATGTATATAGGAAAACTTGGTGACGGCTCTGCGCAGGATGATGGTATTTATGTTTTGTTAAAGGAAATTGTAGATAATTCCATTGATGAGTTTGTAATGGGAACCGGAAAAACGATCGAAATTACACTTTCAGAGCAAAAGGTAAACGTACGCGATTACGGTCGCGGTATTCCGTTGGGTAAAGTAATTGATTGTGTGAGCAAAATCAATACCGGTGGTAAGTATGATAGCAATGCTTTCCAAAAATCGGTAGGTTTGAATGGTGTTGGTACAAAAGCGGTAAATGCTTTATCCACCAGTTTTACTGTACAATCATACCGTGATGGAAAAACAAAGAAGGTAGAGTTTTCTAAAGGCGAAATTGTAAGCGAAAACCCGGTTATCGATACCACACAACGTAACGGTACCGCCATTACTTTTTATCCCGATGAAAGTATCTTCAGAAATTACCACTACATTCCTGATTTTGTAGAAAGCATGGTTTGGAATTATGTTTTCTTAAATACGGGTTTAACGATAAATTTCAATAACCAGAAATATTTTTCTGAAAGAGGTCTTTACGATCTGCTTTCTAAATTTAATAAGCCTGAAGAAATCAGGTACCCGATCATCCACATGGTTGGGCCTGATATCGAAATTGCGATGACCCATGGCCAGCAATATGGCGAAGATTACCATTCATTTGTTAACGGACAACATACCACACAAGGGGGAACACATCAGGCGGCTTTCAGAGCGGCCGTAGTGAAAACTGTTCGTGAGTTTTTTAAGAAAGAATTTGATGCTTCGGATGTGCGTTCGTCGATCATTGCAGCCATTTCTGTCCGTGTGCAGGAGCCGGTATTCGAATCGCAAACCAAAACGAAACTGGGTTCGCAAAACATGGGACCTGAAGGACCTTCTGTAGCCACTTTCATTAACGACTTTGTTAAAAAGGAACTCGACGATTACCTGCACAAAAATCCTGATGTTGCCGACGCCTTGTTGAAAAGGATTATGCAATCAGAACGTGAGCGTAAGGATATTGCAGGCATTAAAAAACTGGCTAATGACAGGGCCAAAAAAGCCTCTCTGCACAATAAAAAATTGCGTGATTGTAAGGTGCATTTCAATAGTACACATGAAAAACGCTATGAAACTACCTTGTTCATTACGGAGGGAGACTCGGCATCCGGTTCGATTACTAAATCACGTGATGTTGATACCCAGGCCGTTTTTAGCTTAAAGGGTAAGCCTCTAAACTGTTATGAACTGACCAAAAAGGTGGTGTATGAAAATGAAGAGTTTAACCTGTTGCAACACGCTTTAAACATTGAAGATGGTTTAGATGGTTTGCACTACAACAATATTGTTATCGCAACTGATGCCGATGTGGATGGAATGCACATCCGTTTGCTGATGATGACCTTTTTCCTGCAATTTTTTCCTGATCTGGTGAAAGCTGGCCACGTGTATATTTTGCAAACGCCACTTTTCAGGGTTCGCAATAAAAAGGAAACAATTTATTGCTACAGTGATGAAGAGCGCAAAAACGCGATAGAGAAATTGGGCAATAAACCGGAAATTACCCGATTTAAAGGATTAGGTGAGATTTCTCCTGATGAGTTTGGATTATTTATTGGAAAAGATATCAGACTGGATCCTGTGATTTTAAAGGATCAGACAATTAAGAGCCTGTTAGAATATTACATGGGCAAAAATACGCCAGACAGGCAGCAGCACATTATCCGTAACCTGCGTATAGAGAAGGATGAGGTAACAGAAGAAGCGAAAGTAATTGTAGAAGATGTTGCATAAACAGAAAGGTCAGGCTTTAAATAGCCTGACCTTTCTCGTTTATTATCGGTTGGTATTAACACAACCAGTTTTATAGTTACTACAGTTTATCTACTGAATAAGGATGGTTATTCTTTTGGTAAGTTAACTGTATCTTCAGGGTGCTGTGGTGGCAAAATATCAACTTTTTTCTCTACAATCGTAATTTTGGTAAATACGGCATACTTACTTGGCGAAATACCACCATCAAATTTTTCAGCATAGGCTTGTGTAAATTCAGCCCCAAAATACAGGATAATTGAGGTATAGTAAATCCATAAGAGGATAATGATGATGGAGCCAGCGGCACCAAAAGCTGATACTGTACTTCCTTTCTCAATGTAAATCCCGATTAAATACTTGCCCAGGCTAAACAACAGGGCGGTAAACAACGCTCCGATTATTGCCGATTTCCATTTAATATTCACATCTGGTAACACTTTGAAAATAATGGTAAATACCGCTGTTACGGCAGAAAGGGTTAGTGCATTGTTTAGAATGTAGATAAGCAAGGCCATGGTATCATTGGCAACCGGAATTACATCCTCTACCTTGCTCTCCGAAATCAACGAAACCAGTTTGTCGCCTAATCCCACCACTACACTGTTAATCACCAGTGATACGAGTAGGAGGAAGCCCATCGATACAATGAGTGAGAAGGAAAGCAGCCTGTTGGTGAGCATTTTGATCCAGCCCTTTTTGGGCATGGCCTTTACCTTCCAGATGAGGTTAATACTGTCTTGTATTTCGATAAAAATGGCCGTTGCACCAATAATTAAAGTGCCAATACCAATAATTAAACCGATAGTAGATTGCCCCGTTTTATTGGCATGTTCTACAAAGCCCTGAATCTGTGTAGCTGCAGGTTTTCCAACCAGTTCGGTAACTTCGATAAAAAACCTGTCGCGGGTTTTCATTTTATCGCCAAAAAACAAGGTGGCAGCTGAGAGTACAATAATAATGAGGGGGGTAAGCGAAAAGATGGTGTAATAGGCCAGTGAGGCACTCAATTTCATTACCCGGTCTTCCATAAAGCCTTTACCAGCAGCTATAAAAAGATGATAAATGGCAACAAAAAAATATTTGATCTTATGTAATACTCTTACTCTTTTCATCTAAAAACTAGAACGGATATCCTATCCCGATATTAAAAATTAAATTTTGTCTGCGCCAGTCTTTATTTCCAAAATCAACATCGCTGAATACCCAACGCTGTCCTTCAGGTAAATAAGGCTTACGTACGGGGAAGGCTACATCCAAACGCACGACAAAAATACTGGCGTCAACCCGTAAGCCTGCACCTGTACCTACTGCAAGCTCATTGAATACATTTTTTAGCTTAAAACCAGAGCCAGGCCTGCCATGGTTATCTGTACCAGGTACACCGAGGTCTTCTTTTCTAAGCCAGATATTACCTGCATCTACAAATAACGCGCCATACAATATACTCACGATTTTAAAACGCAACTCAGAATTGAGCATTAACTTAATATCACCACCCTGATCAGCAAAAATGGCATCATCCGGAACCTTATAGGTACCTGGCCCCAGAGTACGGGCAGGAAAGGCCCTCACATCGTTACTGCCCCCCGCAAAAAATTGCCTTACGAAGGGTAATGAAGTGCTGTTACCATAAGCAAAACCATAACCTAAATTTAACCGGTTGGCCCAAATCAGGTTTTTGGTAATTTTATAATAGTCTCTCAAATCGGCCTCGGCCCTGATAAATTGGTTTAAGGGAGTATTAAAAATAGTACGCTTCCCTTCATTATTTTTAGCGGTAAACAGGCCCCAGACATTTCCTCCGGTTTCTAAACTACCAAAAAAATAAGTGTTATTTCTGCGACTATCTTCCATCTGGTTGGTATAGGTAAAGTTGTAGTTACTACCAATTATGAATTGATTTTCTAATGTAGATCTTAACAAGGGATTTTGTGCATATATCCTTTCCTTCGTAGTGTCAGAAGGGAAACTGGTTGAAACATAGCTTATAGAAATCGGATTGAAATTATGTTCCTTATACTGATTTTCTTTGAAGTTGTATCCATATTCGCCTTTTATAGCATGTAAGGTATATTCAGAACCTCGGTTCAGCATTTGATAGGAAAGTGAAGTAATGGTTTTTGGAATAAAGGCATTGGTGCTGTTCGGTTTGTAAAAAGGAACAATTAACCGGGGAAAGGTGAGTTTCCCTTCGGCAGTAAACGACAATGAATTTTTGCCCAGCGACGTTCCTTTAGTCTGGGTTTCAAAACCACCGCTCACACTTACATCAAGCTGTTCGGCATTTCTGAACAGGTTACGGGTAGTTTGGGTAACTTTAACTTCAGAACCCACAAAATTATTCGATTTGCTGGTTCCGGTAACTGAGAAGGTAAGCGAGTTTTTCTTTAAAGGTGTTAAATAAATATTCAGGTCAAGCTGATTATTCCTGAAACTATCTACAGGTAAAAACTCGGCCCTTACATCCTGAAACGCACCTACATTTACCATCCTGTTTAACGATTGATTATGATCCTTACGGTTGTAGGGTTCGCCTTTTTGAAAGAACACCAGGCGATCGAAGAGTTTAGGTTTAAAGGTATTGCGGTTATCGTAGATGTTAAAATCGTTGTACACCTGCGGTTTTAGCCTCCTTAGTGCACTATCTCTCCGCAGGCTATAATTAGGATATATATTGATATCTTTGATGGTATAAGGTTTCAGTGCAGCATCAGGTGCAATGTCTTTTACCTTTACTCTAATGTTAACCAGGTTTTTACCAATGGTACTGTCAACTTGTATAATCAAATAATCGGGACTGAAATAGAAATAACCGATTTCTTTCAGGTCGTTATCAATTCTGATCCGCTCGTTTTTATAGGTATCGATATCATAATAATCGCCAACTTTTAATAGGGTTTTAGCTTTATTGGCATTAATATTTTTGGTCAAGATACCCGTATCGGGTGGAAAGGTTACGCGATTGATTTTATAGCGCTGGCCGGTAACCGCCGTATAAATGGCTTTGCCTTTTTTATCTTTAACTACAGTATCGCCGGTAACATTGGCCTGCAGGTATCCTTCACTAATGAGATAACTGGTAAGTACATCGTTGTTGTATTTCAGTTTTACATCGTTTAACAAAACCGGAGCTTCTCCTTTTCTACGCAGCCAGTTCCTGAAACCTTTTGGCTTTTTGGGTTCGCCGGCAAGGTTGTAAAGACCAAGTTTGAATTTGATCCCCAGGATAGAACTGTTAGGACGGGGTCTTGTTTTAGCCTCCAGGTCGTTTTTAATCTGCTTTTCGTTGTCAATCTTACCAGAAGAATCCGGATTGATTTTCACTTCGGCACCCGTGTACAAAATCTGTCCTGGTTTTAAAGATTTGGTACTGCTGCAAGCCCAAACTAAACAGGCCAATACAAATAAAAGCGGTCTAGTTAGTTTTTTCATCCTGTGCTTTCTGTTCAATGTTTCTTATTCTTCTAATGCGTTTCTTCTGAAATATCTCTCTAAATTTATTGTAATCTACCACCAGGGTAAAGCCTAATCCGGTTTCGATAATCTGGCCTTGTACAATCACATCATTCTGGTTACGTCGGTAAGCTCTTAATCGATAACGACCATCGGCCGAAAGGGCATATTCTACATTTACATTTCCGGCTATATTAGTTGATTTTTCTCCCGGAGCCTGCGGTCCTTCGAGGGCAAACGAACTACCTACCGTAACCGTTAAGCGATCGTTCAGTAGTTTTTTAGATAAGCCAACCTCTAAATCGGTTTTTTGCTGCATCGAACCAGTAGAGTAATCTTCTGATGAGTTTACCCCGAAGTTGAGGTCTACCCCCTGTATTAAATCAGAAGTTAAATTATTAAGTTGCTCTGTTAGAAGTTTACTCACACTCGAACGGGCAAGGGTAGAAACCCCGCCGCCACCGCCCGCTAAACTCTGGAACGGATTGTTGGCAATAAACCGGTTTAAAGCCAGCAAGGCAAAAACCTGCTTATTCAGCTCACTTTCATCACGGTTAACATTAATCAGCTTGGTGTACACCTGACCGCTTAATGCGCCACGCTCATTTTCTGGTAAATCGAGTTTAAACGAGATGGTTGGCTTTAACAATTCGCCCTTCATCATTAAATAAACCTGAAAAGGTAATTTAGTTCTGGCTTCGTATAGATCTGGCTGATTGAGCAGATCGATAGGAGCCGCGTTTACCTCATACAAAGCTGTTATATTGGCATTGGCTGACGTTGGTTCGCCTGTCCAGATAATGGTACTGCCTTTTACCAGTTTAAATTCTTTTTTAACCACGGCCAGGGTAAGGTTGTACGAACCATCTACAATTTCGTAACGGCCCGTCATACTGATTTTACCACTGGGATCCATTGTTACATTTAGATCGGCATCGCCTTTAACATTCAGGTTGTCGCCACTGGCTGGATCTACCACCACATTAAGTTCTGCCTCAGGGTCGATATTTACTGCTGCAACTAAATTTAAGCCTTTAATCGGTGCTTTACTGATGCTATCTACATTCAATGCCTTTTTGCCATTAAACGGCGGGGCATCTTCATCAATAAACTGAACGATACCTTCCTGATCGATAATGGACGGATCGTTGGCAGGCAGGGCAAAGAAAAACTTAGTGCCTTTGTTTACCTTGATGTTCATGTTTACATCGGGCTGGTTCAGGTCGCCACGTACTTTGATGTCGCTGGTTAAGAAAACCGTTCCGTAAATCATGTCATTATCGGCCGCAGTTGAATTCAGTGCCCTGAAATTATTTGTTTTAATATCAAGACCGAAGCGATAGTTCTTAAAATCGCTGGTATAAATTTTTCCGTTAACGGTAGCTTTCTGGTTTAAAGAATCGATTAATGTAAAGTTGTTAAAGCTGATTCCTTCTTCGGTAAACGAAATCTTTTCGTTTGGCATCCTGAAATATGAGTTTACATAGGCTACGTTAAAACCTGCATTATTAAAAGTTAAATCGCCTAATATTTTCGGTGCCGTTAATGCTCCTTTCACAGTTAATGCTCCGGTTAAGGTACCTGTGCCGCGTTTAAGCTGACCTGCCGATAAGCTCTCAATGTTTTTCATTTCGATCTTATCAATATTTACTGTCAGATCTAATGCGCTTTGAGGGGCAGTATAATAAAAACCGTTTGCCCTCAACTCGTGCACACCGGTTAGCGCTACATTTACCTCGAAAGCATTTTCGGTGTTGTTGTTTACGGCTAGACGCAGTGTTCCCAGCTGGTCTTTTTGGTAGCGCAGCTGATCGATAGTCAGATTGGCCTCAAATTTTGGCGCGGAAGCGAGATCTTTCACATTGGCTGTTCCGTTTAAACGACCACCTACTAAAGTGGTGTCCGTTTCGGCAAATTTGGTCAGGGTTTCCAATTGGAAATCTTTAAACTCAACCGCTAAAGGAGCATTGGGTTCGGTAGGTGTGCTGTTTACGGTCAGCGATTGGCCACTGTTACTGATCTGAAACTGGTTGACCAAAATACCCGAAGCTCCGAACTGGATGTAATTATCTTGTGAAACCACCCATTTCTGGTAATCGAGCAACAGTTTTTGAGGATCAAGGGTAAATTTAAAATCTTTGTTAATGGATTGAAAATTACCGCCAATTACATATTTGTTTTTACGTTGCCTGTCGCGTAAGAAAACATTTATACCTAAATTATTGTTGGCTGCATCACCAGTAACCTCGGTATTAAAGAGGGCAATGGATGGACTTTGTAAACTTTTAACAGTTAAACTGTAATCGAGTTTATTGTTGTCGTTATTGATGTTTAAAACCGTGGTATCTACTTTAAAATCACCGTAAACTACCTGTGGGAAATTTCCTTTAATCTGAAGACTGTCTTTTTGAGTATCAATTAAGCCGTAAAACTGAGATTGTTTAAACACCGTTAATTCGGGTACAAAATGCTTTAACAGTTTTGAATCGTACACGCGAACAAAGAACCTTAACCGCTGATCGGGAACTTTTGTAACGGTACCAAAAGCATAATATTTGTTTATTTCGTTAATAATAGCACTGCTGACTTTGGTTAATTGGTATTTACCATCAATTTTGGCGGATAAAATTTCTGATTTTAGTGTGAGTTCATTTTCAGTTGCGGTTGTTTTGGCGCGTACCGAAATGGTATCTACATTGATTCGTTGTTTATCTTTTACGACCTGAAGCCCGGTAATATCAACCGATCCGTTTAAATAATCCGCATCAGCGGTAGCCAGGTCTACTTTAACCACACCTGCAGCGCTTAATATGGTAGGACTAAAATTTAAGGCCTGCAGATTAATCTGTTTTAAATTTAAATTGGCTTTTACACTCGGGTACTTCCCGGCCAGATTAACTTTTGCATCAAGGGCAAAGCTGGCATTGCTATCGGGCATACTGCTTTTTACCACCACATTTTGGTTTGCATAAGTACCCGCTACATTTAAATTGCGGTAAGTGTATTTATTGTAGTAAGCGCTTAGGACTTTTGCATTAAATCTGGCATTGATTTTTTTAGGGTCTAAACCGGTTCCTGCAACCCTGGCCTTTGCGGAAACGCGACCTAATTTAGGTTGCATTTTTAGCAACCGGCCAATGTTAAAATTATTCAGGCTAATATCTGCCTGGTAACTTTCCCTGCCTTTTGGCCCTTTCATTCCTGCAATTACATTGGCGCCACCCATATCTGTAAGGATGTTTAGGTTAGTGTTAAAATCAGTCATCGATCCTTTAAAATTACCTTTTACGTCAATCACATTGGGCAATTCTACAGTAGGAGGGAGCGATTTTTTAGGTACAGCAACCAAAATATCGCTTTTGGTAACATGGAACTTTTTGATGTTTAAATCCAGAAAAGTTTTTTTGATATCGGGTAGCCCTTTTGCTTTTCCACTGATATCGATCTGGGTATTTTTTAATCCGCTAATTTGTAAGCGTGGAATATTAAGATTATTTAAGTATCCGTTAACATCAGCATTTAGCTTTATTTTTTCGTTTCGGTAATTAACCGGAATAGCATCGCTGAAATAGCCTGCATCTTTTAAACCTATGGTGGTATTTTTTAAGGCCAGGTTAAGTTTTACTCGTTCAGGATGTTTGGTGAGGTCATCCATGGAAGTGAAATTAAGCTCGGTGGCATTATCGATGGTAGTATTTGGGGTTTTGAGGATAAAATTGCTTAGTTTAATCTGCTTGTCGTTATACACGGCATCGCCCTTTAGCTCGTTTAACACAAAACCGCTTTTTTCTTTCAGCGAACCGTTTTTAACTTTGGCTTTTATTCCTGCCGAATTATAGCTTACGTCGCTGGCACCTAAATTTAACCCGGCAATTTTGAGGTGATTAAAGTCCATCCCCTTTGCTGCAGTTTTAGCGCCAAGATTATCGAACTGTACCTGATTATCCGCCAAACTGATTTTTTTAATAATCAATCCCAGGGGCAATTTTTCAGGCACAACGGTATCTTTCACTTTTTTCAGGTCATTGCTGGGAGCAGGCTTAAAGGCAAATAAAATATTCGATTTATTTAAATGAGCATCGTCAACGGCATATTTACTGTTGGTTAAATCTACTTTTAAGTTCACCAAACCAAGATCATTAACATCAGCAATAGCCTTCGTGGTCGAAATCTGGTCGTCGTAATTTACTTTTACATTGCTGAAGGTGAAATTCTGAACTTCTATTAAAGGAAGTTTCCCTTGTTCTTTCTGGCTGCTATCTACGCTGTTAGTAATGTGCTGCACCAGCTGGATTAAGGGTTTTTGCTGCAGGTAACGTAAAGAAGTATTATTTAAAGCCAATTCTTTAATTACATAGTGCTGATTGGCCAGGTCGAAATCTTTGATTTTAGTTTTGAAGGCACCCAGATAAAGTTTAACATCGTTGCCAGCCACATCATCGCGGTAGGTAAGGCCAATATCTTCGAAGGATACTTTGTCGACCGAGAATTTTAAGGTTGAAGTAGTGTCTTTTTTGACTTTTTCCTCCGTTTTTTTTTGGTCACTCATAAAAGCATCAACCAGGAAAGAAAAATTGAATGTAGTATCCGGACTAATGCGTTTAACGTTGGCCCTTATGTTTTTAAGCTCGATGTTATTGACTTCAACCGTGTTTTTTAAGAGCTTAAATAAGCTGATGTCAACAGCAAGCTTTTCGGCATAAAGCAGCGTATCACCTTTACGGTCTTCAAGGTAGAATTTATTTAGGACAACATCTTTAGGAAGGGCAATTTTAATGCTTTCGAGACTAACCTCTGTTTTTGTTTTTGTTTTGAGGTAGTTAATGGCTTTATTTTTAACAAAATTTTGGACGGCAGGAATATTTAATGACAGCGCTAAACCCACCACCAATATGATAATAGAGGCAATGAACCACAATAAAATTTTGAGACTTTTGCGTACGTATTTATTCAAAACTGTGTGTGTTTGGTGTTTGTTAAAAGCCAAAAGCATGCCATTTAAATTAATTTTAAATGGTGTTTTACTAATTAATACAAAAAATAACTTAAATTGTTCGCCCGCCATAAAAAATTAACATGGGCGGCGCAATAAACAGTTTAAAATGAATTCAATAAATCTAAATATATCTTTTGAACAATACGCGGGTATTGATGAATTAATAGAAAAAGACCGCATATTATGTCAGCAGGCAGAACAAGCTTTAGCCACTTCCTATTCACCATATTCTAAATTTAGGGTAGGTACGGCTATTCGTCTGTCTTCAGGCGAAATAATTTTAGGTAGCAATCAAGAAAATCTGGCCTATCCCTCGGGACTTTGTGCAGAGCGTGTGGCACTTTTTACTATTGGTGCTAAATATCCGGATGCGGTTATCGAAAGCATGGCCATTACAGCACAGACCGACAATTTTGAGATTCTAAAACCCGTTACTTCATGCGGAGGCTGCTTACAGGTAATGATTGAATTTGAACGCAAACAACAAAATCCGATTGAAGTGATTTTTTATTGTTTAAACGGGGAGATATTAAAAGTGCCCAGCGTAAAGAATTTATTGCCTTTTGCTTTTGCAGAGGATAGGTTGGAGCGGTAGGAGGTATACCTGGGATCATCATTGTGAAGCCGGTTTTTTAATTGGATGAGGCAATCTTTTAGAAATAACCGGGTATTAAATGGATTACTTTGTTTACTGAAAAGCCTTCCCGCAATGACGGATACTTTATTTATATTTGGTTTTTTAACAACAATGAAACATTTATACATCCTCATTTTTTTTTCTATTATTTCTTTTAACCTGCAGGCTCAGGGCGTTCTAAAAAGTAACGCAACCTATAAAATTACTTACTTCCGTTCGGGCGATGGCAAGCCAAAGGAAGATCGTAATGCTACAGTGGTAATTGCAGATGCTAAACAGAATTTAATCAGCAATGCCAATATGCTGGATAACAAGGCAAAATATCCTTACGAACAAAGCCTGGTAACCAAACCCGCACAGATTTTATTTCAGATTGCCGACTTAAGTACGACCAGTCAGATTGCAACTGTTGATAGTGCAGCAATTGGAAAACAGGTTTTTGAATACAGTAACGATACCAAGGTGATACTGGGTTATACCTGTAAAAAAGCCACTACAGTAGTAAATTCTAACCGGATTGATTTGTGGTACACTACAGATGCCGATATTAAAGCCGCACCGACTGTTCTGGGTCAAAACCTGGGTTTGGTATTAGAGCAGATACGCAATGGTAGCAGCTATGTTACCGCGACTAAAATCGAAGTGGTTAAAAATGTAAAAACCATTGATTTAGCCAAAATAAGTACAAACCTAAGCGATGGTTTAACTTATAAAGACCTGTTATGGAAAAGCAGATTTACTACATTAAATGTATTTAGTAATGAAACCATCAATTTTGTCGATAAGCCTCAATCCAACGATTCGGTTTTCCGTTTTGCAGGCGGAACAGTAATTGCACGAAAGGTTAAATTTCCAGCCTACACGGGTAGTCCAAATGTTTTTGTTGATTTGACAGAGCAATCAAATGGCGACGCTTATGACAGAACAGGATCAGTATTTGTAATTCCGACCGATAAAACCATTAGCTTGATGGATGCCCTGAAAAACTCAGTAAAAGAGTTACCTGTTTACGATAATGGCAATGGGAAAAAATATCAGGGTGTGGTAGCTACAGCCAATTATAATCCGGTAATTGAATTAATGCGCTTTTTTACGCCCTTTGGTGTAGGTAAGTACAATACGTTAAAATTGAAAGATAAAAACTGGGCCGAAAAGGTGTATTACAGACAGGATATTTCAGAACTTTTCCCTTTAGTAAACGGAAAAGAAGTCTGGGTGGCTGTTTTTATTGGTAACTACGATAAAGGCGGGCACAAAGTTTCAATGAACATTACACTGCACAATGGTGGTCGTGGAGAAGGCAAAAAGGAAGTTGTTATGCCACTATTCAATTCGACCAACGTTATGGAAATGGCCGGACAAGAATATGCCACCATGTTTAGCAGCGAGAAAGGCCTTGAAGTTTCTTTTACACTGGATAAAGATGTGAAAGATGCCAGATTGCGTTACATTACCACAGGCCACGGCGGTTGGGGAAATGGCGATGAGTTTGTGCCCCGGAAAAATACAATATGGCTTGATGATAAAGAGGCCTTTGCTTTTACCCCATGGCGACAGGATTGTGGTTCGTATCGCTTATCGAACCCCGCTTCCGGCAATTTTGAAACCGGACTTTCTTCTTCAGATCTAAGTCGCTCAAATTGGTGCCCCGGAACGGTTACCAATCCCAACTGGATTAGCCTTGGCGATTTAAAAGCAGGGCAGCATACCATTAAAGTTACCATTCCAATGGGTAAACCGGAAGGTTCGAGCTCTAGCGCCTGGAATGTTTCTGGTGTATTATTGGGTATGGAGTAGTACTTTCATCCTGTGCCCACTGTCAGTCTGAGCTTGTCGGATACTTTAGGCTTAAAAGATTTGAGCTGCTTAATGTGTACAAGTCCTGGCCGGTGCTACACCAGCCGGTAGGATCATATCGTCAGGGTGCCATATAAATGCCCTGACTTTCCCTGAAATGTGAATAACCAATATTTAACCGTATTGTCCTTTTTATTATATTTACGGCTGCCAATTTTTGTATATAAATGAGTGAAGAACTAGACCCAAACATCAACGAAGAACACAAACATACCATAACGCCAATTAACGGTTTATACGAAAACTGGTTTCTCGATTATGCGTCTTATGTAATTCTCGATCGGGCAGTTCCACACATTAACGATGGATTAAAGCCTGTACAACGCCGTATTATGCATTCGCTTAAAGAGATGGATGACGGGCGTTTTAACAAGGCAGCCAACGTAATTGGTAACACCATGAAATACCACCCGCATGGTGATGCCTCTATCGGCGATGCCATGGTACAGATCGGGCAAAAAGACCTGCTGATTGATATGCAGGGAAACTGGGGGGACCCCGTTACAGGCGATAGTGCTGCTGCACCACGTTATATCGAGGCCCGCTTATCGAAATTTGCCAACGATGTAGTGTTCAATCCCGATACTACCGAATGGCAGTTAAGTTACGATGGACGTAACAACGAACCTATCACTTTGCCGGTTAAATTTCCGCTACTGCTTGCACAAGGTGCCGAAGGTATTGCGGTAGGTTTAGCTACTAAGGTAATGCCGCATAATTTTATTGAACTGCTGGATGCATCAATAGAGGCATTGAAAGGTGTGCGCCCCAACATTATGCCCGATTTCTTTACGGGCGGTATGGCTGATTTTTCAAACTATAATGAAGGTCAGCGTGGTGGCAAAATAAGGGTCAGGGCAAAAATTACCGAAAAGGATAAAAAGACTTTAGTAATCAGTGAAGTACCTTTCAGTACTACCACCGGTTCTGTAATCGATAGTATTTTATCAGCAAATGATAAAGGTAAGATCAAAATCAAGAAGATTGAGGACAATACTGCGGCCAATGTAGAGATTGTAGTGCACCTGGCACCGGGTATTTCGCCTGATGTGACGATTGATGCGCTATATGCTTTTACCGCTTGCGAAGTTTCCATTTCACCCAATACCTGTATTATTCAGGGAGATAAGCCACACTTTTTAAGTGTGAACGATATTCTGATCGAAAATACAAAACACACCAAAAGCTTACTTAAAAAGGAACTCGAAATTCGTTTGCATGAACTGCAGGAGAAAATTTTCTTCAGTTCCCTGTTAAAAATATTTATTCAGGAGGGGATGTATAAGAATCCTGAATACGAAAATTCGAGTAATTTCGAAACAGTAGTGGAGGTCTTGCATATTTTGTTTGATCCATTTAAACCAGGGCTTTATCGTGAAATCCTGCCCGAAGATTTTAAGAAGCTGATCGATAAGCCGATGAGTAGCATCACCCGTTTTGATGTAAAAAAGGCCGATGAACAGATGAAAAATCTGGAAGATGAGATTAAAGTTGTTAAAAACCATTTAAAACACCTTACCGACTATGCCATTGCCTGGTACCAGAAACTGAAAGATAAATACGGAAAAGGCAGAGAGCGCAAAACGGAAATCCGTTTGTTTGATCGGGTTGAAGCCTCGAAAGTAGCACTGGCCAACGTAAAATTATACGTAAACCGTATCGATGGTTTTGTAGGGTCGGGACTGCGTAAAGATGAATTTGTGGCCGACTGCTCGGATATTGATGAAATAATTGTTTTCCGCGAAGATGGTAAATGCATCATCACCAAAGTGGCCGATAAAACCTTTGTGGGCAAGGGCATTATTCATGTGCAGGTGTTTAAGAAAAATGACGAACGCACCGTTTATAACATGGTTTATAAAGATGGTGCCAGTGGAACATCATATATTAAAAGATTTTCAGTTGTGGGGGTAACCCGCGATAAAGAATATGATTTAACCAAAGGATCGAAGGGTTCGAAGGTATTGTACTTTACAGCAAATCCGAACGGAGAAGCTGAAATTATAAATGTGGCTTTAAAACCGCATTCAAAATTACGTAAGCTGCAGTTTGATCTCGATTTTGCTGAAGTAGCGATCAAAGGCAGGGGTTCGCAGGGTAATATTGTCTCAAAATATCCGGTTAAAAAGATCATTTTAAAGAGTAAAGGCGTTTCTACCTTGTCAGGTCTTAAAATCTGGTACGACGATTTGTTAAAACGCCTGAACGTTGATGGACGTGGCAAATACCTTGGCGAGTTTGATGGCGACGACCGTATTTTACAGGTACATAAAGATGGTTATTATGAGCTGAGCTCTTTCGATCTGACCAATCATTTTGATGACGGCCTGCTCCTGATCCAAAAATTTGATCCCGAAAAGATTTTTGCTGCGGTTCATTTTGAAGGTAAGGCGCAGAATTATTTCATTAAACGTTTTGCATTCGAATTGCAAGCCAATGGTAAGAAAACGATCTTTATCAGCGAAGAGCAGAAATCGAAATTATTGCACCTGACAGCCAATCCTGCAGCCAAAATTATAGTCGATGTATTAAAAGGTAAAACTCAGGTTCCGGAAACATTAGAGCTGGTATTGGCCGAATTGATCGATGTTAAAGGCTTAAAAGCAAATGGAAACCGTTTATCGCCACATGATGTGCAAAAGGTAGTTTTAGAAGAACCTGAAATTGAAGAGGAGGAAGTTGAAGAAACACAGGCAGAAAATGATAACGACAGCAATGTAGAGAAGTCAGAAGCAAGTGAAGAAACTAACGAAACTGCTGAAATTGCAGAAAAAACCGCAGATGATCCTGTTACAGAAAAGGTAAAACCAAAATTCGAACGTACAGGAGCCCCTGCTCCTAAAACTGAAAAACCAGCACCGGCTCAACCAGAAGTACCAAAAGCTGAAGAAAAGCCTGTAAAAAAGGTAGATTTCGAAATTACTAACCCCGATGACATCGATATTGATGACAAGGGGCAAATTGGGCTATTTTAATCATACATAATAAAGTTGTCAACTTCTTGCCTCTGGCATTAGAGTTGACAACTTTTCTCCTTTTCATAAAACCTTCCATTTTTAAACTTATATTTGCCATGCTCAAAGGGGTGCTTATTGATTCTAAATTCTTCTGGAATCAGTTTGCTGAGATTACACCCATTTAGAGGTTTAAGGTAAAAGGCTTAAGGTATAGGGTTATTAACCTTAAACCCTACGCCATCAACCTTCTACCTTTAATGTACCTGATGCGGATAATACCGACGTAGGAAAGAGGTTAGCGTTTACCATGCTGTTTCGCCCCGAAAACAGTTTTCAATTATTTTTTAGCAGTAGCAAAATATTGTAAATGAATTTTCAGGATTGGTTTAAGCTTTTTCAGGAGCAGATTGCACATACCTCTTTTATTGAGTGGCTGGCTGTGGGCTTTGGTGTCGCAGAAGTTTTGCTGGCCAAAAAGAACAGTATTTGGTTATATCCAACAGGTATCATTTCTATTCTTCTATCTATGTTTCTGTTGTTGAATGTAAAACTATATGCAGAAACGCTTTTAAGCATTTACTATCTGGTTATGAGTGTGTATGGCTGGATAATCTGGAAGAAAAGAAAGCAGGATGCCGAAAATCAGGTATCGTGGTCAAGTAGTAACGAGTTAACCATTGCTGTGTTGATTTCTGCAATTGGTTTTGGGATATTGTTTCTGGTATTAAGGCATTTCACTGATTCAGATGTCCCGCTTTTCGATGCTTTCGTTTCAGCTACGGCCTGGGCGGGTATGTGGTTACTGGCCAAGCGTAAAATTGAAAACTGGATTTTTCTCAATGTCTCCAACATTGTAGCTATTCCTTTATTGTTCCATAAAAAATTACCACTAATGGCTTGTTTAACCACATTTTTGTTTACGGTGGCTATTTTCGGCTTCTTGGATTGGAAGAAAATCATCAATAAAAGCAAGTTTAAATTGGCCCGATCTTAAGCGGGGAACACGATGGAAGATACCTTAACCCTTAACTGGCAGGAAAAAGTTGCCGGATACGCCGCCCTTTCAGAAGAAATGGGTAAGCTGCATCCCGAAATATTAGCGCTTGCTTACCAGGAAAACTGGTTCAAGCTTTTTGTGCCGGAAGTTTATGGCGGTGCCAATAAAAAACTTCCTGAAATTCTGCGTTTAGAAGAGCAACTGGCTGAAGCTGATGGCAGCCTGGGTTGGACGGTTACCTTATGCGCCGGCGCTGGTTGGTTTGCAGGTTTTTTAGATCCCCAACTGGCTGTGGAAATTTTTGCAGACAGCCAGGTTTGTTTTGCCGGGAGTGGTGCTGTAGGCGGTGTAGCGGTTAAAACAGAAACAGGCTATCGCTTAAACGGGCAATGGAACTATGCCAGTGGTGCGTTACACGCTACTATATTTACGGCTAACTGCATACTTAAAAATGAAAACGGAGAAGATATTCCGGATGAAAACGGTGAACCTGTAATCAAGTCGTTTATCCTGAAGAAAGCTGAAGTTAATATTTTACCCGGCTGGTCTTACTTCGGCCTTGTCGCAACCGGCAGCCATGCTTTTGAAGTAAAAAATCTCGATGTACCCGAGAACAGAACCTTTACCATCAATAAAGATATTGTAATTACAGATTCGGGCTTTGATTACCCATTTTTGCAGCTTGCTGAAACTACATTAGCAGTAAACAGCCTGGGTATGACCAATCATTTTATTAAGTTGGTAGAAGAGTCATTTTATTTGCGCTCCAGCATGAGGAGATTTACCGAGCCGCAAATCAAGTTTTTTACAGCAGAGTTAAACCGTTGTAAAAATGAGGTACAAATGTTGCGCAATCAATTCTATACCGCATTTGATGAATCGTGGATGGAACTAACGACCAATGGTCAAATTACAGATGCAAAACTAAATGGGGTTAGTGCAATAAGTCGTAAATTGGCTCATGCCTGTTGGCGAGCTGCTGGTATTTTGTTTCCGTATTGTGGTTTAGAGGCGGCCAAAAAAGGATCGGAGATTAATCGGGTATGGAGGGATATTCACACGGCCAGCCAACATGGGTTGCTTACTTTCGAAGTTTAATTATCCGAGGAGTTCAGGTTTGATTTTATTTCTGAAATCCACTGCAAACTTATTTAACTTGGGTTGTATTACAAAAGAGCAGTAAGGTTTTCCCTGGTTATCGTTAAAATAGTTCTGGTGATAGTCTTCAGCCTCATAAAATTCAGTCGTAGGGACAACCTGGGTAATAATCGGCTTATCGAAAATGTTTTGTTGGGTTAAGGCTGCAATGATTTGTTCTATTTGTGTTTTTTGATTAGCATCTTCGTAAAATATGATCGAACGATATTGAGAACCTACATCATTCCCTTGCCTGTTCAGGGTAGTTGGGTTATGGGTTTTAAAAAATATAAATAGAAGTTCGTTGAAAGAAATGATGGTTTCATCAAAAATGATCCGAACCACCTCTGCATGCCCGGTATCACCATTGCAGATTTCCATGTATGTTGGATGCTTTAAATCGCCCCCCATGTAGCCAGATGTAACCTTACTTACTCCGCTAAGGGCCTGAAATACGGCTTCGGTGCACCAGAAGCAGCCTCCGCCAAATGTTGCTGTTTGCATATCCTACCTGTTGTAAAATCTAGTCGACTAATTAATTGAGTCAAAAAAACGATATTTTTTGATATTAATTATAGCTGATCACCGAATATTCCTAAAAGTTTTAACCCTATGTTGGCATATGTTAACAAATAAGGCAAGTGCGGTCTGCAAATAACGGGTTTTTTTCTTCAAAAAACCTGTTTAAGCAAAAGGCCCGTTGTTTTACGGGCCTTTTGTACTATTTTATTTACTGATACTGGATATAAATTGGTTTTGGTGTAAGTTTTAACAACTCTTCAGGAGTCATTAATCTGTTTGGGGCTTTTTTCAAGTCATTTTTGTAAAAAAGCTTAAAGCCTGTAAACTGTACCGGCTCGCTTTGGATAAAGTGCCTGTAAGTACCAATTTTTAAATCTGGTTCACCCCATCCATCCATATGCATTACAATTTGTACTTCCGGGCGCAACTTGATGTTTTGTGAATTGGTTACCATTTTTCTGGTAAAACGGTGAACGGTAAATACTTTTGGAGGTAAATTGTGTTTTTTAACAATATCAGCAAGGTACCCTGATACATAGTTAATATCTGCTGCATCATAGGTTCCGATTTTTTTGCCCGGTAATGAGCCATCTTTCATCGAAAACTCCGGATCGATTCCTAAATGAACATAAGGCAGCTCAAGGTATTTTTCAATATGTGGCAATTCAGCTTTGATGTTACTTAATGCAACCTGCAAATCTAAAAATACAATGGTATTGGGTTGCATTTTGGCAATTTTTAAAACAGAGTCGATCTGTTTGTTGCCCATTCTGTTAATGTACTTACCATCTTTACCCGGTGTACCGCTTGCTACTGCAGCAATATAGTGCAAGCCTGGCTGTACAGGTGTAGAGGGGTCGGCTTTTTGCCAATGCTTCACTTCGGCGTTCAGGCGCTGCCACATTTCTTTAGGAGCATACTCACCCAGAGCCCCCATTTTTTTAGAGTGCAGGTTGCCATAATAAACTACAATACGCTTAAAAGGTAAAATAGCTCCGGCCAATGGGTAAGGCTGTTTTTTTACCGGCCATTTACCTGTAGTATCGCCGTTGGCCAGCTTTTTAGCCAAAGAATCGTATAATTTAGGGTCGACAGGTTTCATTACGTTTTCCGACGAATCGGTTTTTTTCTTCGTCGAATCGGAAGAAAATATTTTGCCGATACTGTTAGTGCTTTTGCCGTCAGAGTTACAGTTGGCAAATAAGCTTATTGCGGCGAAACCAAGTACTAGTGTACCCGCTAATTGTGGGAATTTCATAGATTATTAAAGTAGTTAAAGTTTAGACAGTTTTTCCGAATCTGTTGGGGATGAAAGTAAGATGGAAATCTGGTAGTTTAAAATAAAGTAATTAACATTTACACATTGCAGAATTTACCAAAAACACCCAGCGGTAATTTAATTCCCGACGTGGCCTGTAAATACAATTCGCCTGTTTCGAGGTTCTTAACCTTAGGGAATGAAGTACGGATCAGGTTTTCTACAATTACAGATGAAAAACCTAAAGAATAGGTATTCAGAATCAGAAAATGTTCTTTTTCGTCTAAAAGTTGAACTACATCCTGCATCATTTCCTGTATATGGTCTTCCAGTTTCCATTTTTCACCATTAGGGCCATGGCCGTAAGCGGGAGGATCGAGGATAATACCATTATATTTTTTGCCTCTTTTAAGTTCCTTTTTCACAAACTTCAGGGCATCTTCCACCATCCAGCGGGTATCCTTCAAGCCAGAAAGTTCCTGATTTTCATTTGCCCAGGTAACTACTTGCTTAATCGAATCTACGTGCGTAGTCTCTGCGCCTGCGGCATTGGCAATTAGTGAAGCTGCTCCGGTATATGCGAAAAGGTTTAATACTTTAGGTTGCGGCGTTTTAAATTTTTTGATCGATGAAGAAATAAAATCCCAGTTTACGGCCTGTTCAGGAAAAATTCCTACGTGTTTAAAAGAAGTTAAGCCCAAACGAAGTTTAATGGCTACCTCGTTGTTTTTGTACTCCACATGCCAGCGATCGGGGATAGAAAGGTTTTTCTTAACCCATTCTCCAGAGGTAGCAGAGCGTCCTTTAAAGGTGATGTTAGCTGTTTTACGCCATTCCTGTTCCGATAAAGTTTTTTTCCATACCGCCTGGGGTTCTGGACGGATTAAAATCACATTGCCAAAACGTTCTAATTTTTCAAAATCCCCGCAATCAATCAGTTCATAATCTTTCCAGTGGGTGGGGGCTAATAATTGTATCATTATAATTTATAATATGCCATCATTGCGAGGTAAGAAACAAGCTTAATGTAATTGGTTTACTGATTAAATTGCTTGGTGCCTTGCAATAACGATTTGGTTTTTATAGAATTTTAAGCTGCTCAAGTCTTAACAGCTAAAAATACAAATTTTTTAAAACTTATCTTTTGCAGCTTTCATAAAGCGACTGGCAAACACAAAGTCATTCAGCTCTTTAATGTCGGTGTGCGCAATTTCCTTATTGCTGCCTTCCCAGAATTTTTTTCCTTCGTGCAAAAACAAAATGTAATCGCCAATGCCCATTACCGAGTTCATATCATGCGTTACAACAATAGTGGTTGTTTTATATTCTTCTGTTAATTCCTGAATTAGCTCATCAATCACAATAGAAGTTTTTGGATCTAAGCCCGAGTTGGGCTCATCGCAAAACAAATATTTAGGGTTCATCGAAATGGCACGGGCAATACCTACACGCTTTTTCATTCCACCCGAGAGTTCTGCCGGGAAGAGCTTATTTTTACCTGCAAGGTTAACCCTTTCCAGGCAAAAATTTACGCGTTCCAACTTCTCTTTGCGGGTCTGATCAGTAAACATATTCAGGGGGAACATAATGTTTTCCTCAACAGTCATACTGTCAAAAAGCGCAGATCCCTGAAAAAGCATCCCGATTTCCTTGCGCACTTCAATACGCTGTTCATAGGTCATGGGCGTAAAGTCACGACCATCATATAATACCGATCCCGAATCTGGTTGATGCAGGCCCACCATACATTTCAGTAATGTGGTTTTTCCAGAGCCGGAACCACCAATAATCAGGTTGGTTACGCCTTCTTCAAACTTGCCGGAAATGCCTTGTAACACTTCATTTCCATAGAATGATTTATAGATATCTTTAATTTCGATCATTACAATAACAATTGGGTCACGATATAATCGCAAGCTAAAATAGAAATACAGCTAATTACAACAGCTCTTGTACTGGCCTGCGAAACTTCTAGTGCGCCACCACGTACGTAAAAACCTTCGTATGCAGGTACCGACGTAATAATAAAGCCAAATACAAATGCTTTAACCAGGGCCACAGTAATGGTATATGGGTTAAAATCGGTAGTAATACCCTGAATATACTCAGCAGGTGTAACAGCGCCAGAAACTGAACCACCAATGTAACCGCCTGTAATGCTTAAAAACATCGAAATGATAACCAACATAGGCACCATGGTTATTCCTGAAATAATTTTGGGCAATATGAGGTAACCAGGTGCATTAATACCCATAATTTCTAAGGCATCGATTTGTTCGGTTACGCGCATAGAACCAATTTCTGACGAAATAGCTGAGCCGATTTTACCTGCCAGAACAATGGCACTGATGGTTGGACTTAATTCTAAAATACTCGAGTCGCGGTTTACCGAACCAATAATAGTTTTAGGGATAAAATCGCTAACCAGCTGGAAAGCAATCTGCAAAGTCATAACGGCACCAATAAAGGTAGAGATAATTGCAATAAGCCCAAGTGAACCAACGCCAACATAATCCATCTGTTTGGCGATCTCTTTAAGGTATATTTTCAGCTTTTCCGGCTTTCTGAATACAGACTTGAGTAGCAGGATATATCTGCCGAAATTGGTAAAATTCATTCTGTAGGTGTTGCTTAATTTAAATGATCATTATAATACTACTACAAAGAAACGATAAAAAAGTTGTCGCTCTTTGTTAATTGTAAAAATATTCGTGCTTTTGAATATAAATATGGTTTTTTGTCAACAAAAATTAAACCACAAAAAATGAAAGCTGTAATAACCGGTGCCACTAAAGGAATTGGCAGGGCAATAGCCATTAAACTATGGGAAAATGGTTACGATTTGGTGCTTGCCGCCCGAAGCGTGAACGAACTCGAAAACCTGCGTAATGAATTATTGATTCCAGAGAGAACCATATCCATTTATTCGGTTGATTTTTCGGTTAAGGCCAGTGTATATCAGTTTTTAAACCAGATTGATGCAAATGCAGGTTTTATTGATGTACTGGTAAACAATGTAGGGGCTTTTTTACCAGGCAGTATGCTGGACGAGGATGAAGAAACCTTTGAAAAACAGCAAAATCTGAATGTAAATGCAGGTTACTATACCAGCAAATTTTTGGGTAAAAAGATGCGCGCGGAAGGCCGTGGTCATATATTTAACATCTGCTCAGTGGCCAGTAAGGCGCCTGTAAAAAATGGTGGCAGTTATAGTGTAACAAAAGCAGCGATGTTAAGTCTTAATCATGTATTGCGGCAAGAGTTAGCCCCTCACAACGTAAAAGTTACTGCATTTTTGCCAGGTTCTACAAAAACGGCTTCGTGGGAGGGAACAACCATCCCAGACGAAAAATTTGTACAGCCAGAGGATATTGCAGAAACATTATTTACCATTTTAAACTTAAGTAAAGGGGTAAACGTAGATGAGGTTTTAATTACACCGCTCGATTTTTAAACACAAAAATGAACAACGTTATGGAAAAGAAGCTTTTTAGAAACGAACACGATAAGATGATTGCAGGTGTAGCTTCGGGACTTGCTGATTACATGCAGGTAGAGGTTACCATAATCAGATTATTGTTTGCACTATCAGCTATATTTATGGCTGGCGGCGGCTTAATTGCCTATATAGTGATGTGGATTATTGTTCCGGTAAATCCTGATCCGGCAGCAAGATTCTCGAAATTTAACGATTTTTTTAATAAACAAAATCCTGGTGCTCCCTTTGGTACAGGCGATCAGTTTACAGGTCCTGTAGGTTCAGGCAATACCAATTGGACACAGCCGGTTGATAACAAACAGAAAACACCCTTTGAAACCCAGGCAGACTTTAGTGGCTTTAACAAATCGAATGATACCGGCCGTACTATCGGTGGATTACTTTTACTGGTTATAGGTTGCTTTTTTCTAATGCGCGAACTCGATTTTATACCATATTGGTTTAGCTTTAGGAACCTGTTTAAATTCATGTGGCCATTGGTATTCATTGGATTGGGAATTGCTGTTATTGCTAAATCAAAAAGAAAAAACGACTGGGCCGCTTTTCAGACCCAGCAAGAGGCCGAACAACAAAAAAAAGCCGATTTCTCTGAAGCAACAGTAGATACGGCATCCGAAACCCCTGTTAATAAAGACGATAATTCAACTTCCGCGAACCCTCAAGCATAAATAAAATGAAATTAGATAGATTAATGTGGGGTATTTTACTGCTTTTTATCGGCGGTGTACTTCTACTCGAAAACTTTGGTGTTATTGATTTTTACTGGCGTAGCGTCTGGAGCTTTTGGCCAATATTCCTGATCATAGCAGGTGTAAATATCCTGTTCAATAAAAATAATTCACAAACCGGCAGCATCATTTCCATTGCGGTTTTGGTAGTGGCCTTATCCTTCCTGTTCTACAAAGGTCAGCAAGTGCCCGAAAGAGGCTACTGGTGGGGACATAAGTTCAAAAAAGACGTTGATATTAATATGAATGACAACGATCGTGATGACGATGATGACAATGATAGCGATACTGCTTTTAACCAGTTAAAACTGACAGAACCTTTTGTTGCTGCCGATAATGCTAAAAAAACAGTGCTAAACATTTCCGGTGGTGGAATTTCATTTAATCTGGATGGTGAAACAACTGAACTGATCAATGCCGATATTACTAAAAAACACGGCAACTTCTCATTAAAGAAATTACTGACAGATAGTGCTACGGTGCTTACCTTTAAAATGGAGGATAAAAAAGGCAAATGGAATTTTGGCGATGGTAGTAATGATGTAAACTTTAAGTTAAACAAAGCAGCCAATTGGGATGTGATCATGAAATTGGGTGCGGGCGAAGCCAATTTTGATTTTAAAGATTATAAAGTGCGTACTTTCCGTTTCGATGGTGGTGCTGCAGCCCTCGACATTACTTTTGGCGATTTGCTGCCAATTACCGATGTAGTGGTAAAATCGGGTGTTGCCGATGTAAAAATTAAAGTACCAACCAATTCAGGTTGCAGAATTAAAACAAAAACCGGTTTATCGGCTAAAGATTTCGATGGATTTGTAAAACTGAGCGATGGGGTGTACGAAACAGCCAACTATAAAACATCAACCAAAAAAATCTTTATTAATTTAGATGGAGGATTGAGTAACTTTGAGGTGAGCAGGTATTAGCAGTAAGCTGATAAGGTAAGCAGGATGCTTTGAGTATAATTATCGTATCTTTCGGCATCCTGATCTGACTACTTAAAATTTAACAATCCTGAACTTAAAGATGAATCCCGGTAAAGAATATATTGTAGTCGTTAATGGAAAACCACAAGGACCTTACAGCTTAACCGAACTGAAGGATTTAGACATCAAACCCAATACATTTATCCGTAAACCAGGGATGGATGATTATAAAGAAGCTCACGCAATACCCGAATTGCGTGAGCTTTTGGGTTTTAGTTACCAGCGAACTGCCCCACAGTATTTTGCTGCATTCGATCAGCGTTTGCTGGCCTCGGTAATCGATCATTTTATTATTTTCGGCTTCTACACCATTATTATTTTAACAAGCTATATTTTTATCGAAGGCAAAGACCAACGGATTATGGCTTTTTTAATCCCTTTTCCAGCTATATTTTTGGTTAAATTGATTTATGGCAGTATAGCCGAAGCATCAAAAAGTCAGGCTACCATAGGTAAAAAACTACTGAATATTAAAGTAACCGGTATGGATGGCGGCCGTGTTTCTTTCGGTATTTCTTTAGTCCGTAATTTGTCTAAAATCTTATCTGTAATTCCTGTTTTTTTTGGCTACCTCTACAGCTTTTTAAATAAGAAAAATCAGTGCTGGCACGATATTGCAGCCAATACTTTGGTGATAAAAGACAGGTTGATTTAGTCTATTCTCTTCCTTAAGTTAAAAGATGTTAATTAAAAACTAACGATTATTTTTATTGCCTAGATTTATTATCTAATCATTTTTCATGATAAAAATATTTCTTGTAACGCTTTTAGTTTGCGGGCAGTTAACTTCCTTTTGTCAAACTTCGTTTGATTCTTTAAAACGAGCAGATAACGAATATAATTTAGATTTTGAGAAACTAATTCCAGGTTCCGGGTCTTCCGGTGAATGGAGTATAGGAACTACAAAAAGTGGATATAAAATTCAAATAGATTCAGGCGAGCGATATAGTGGTAAATACTCTTTGTTGATAGAAAACATTGATAAAAAGGCTGCGTCAAATTATGCCATGTCCAGTATTGTTATTCCTGCAAAATACAGCGGTAATGAGATCGAAATTAAGTTTAATTTAAAACTGGAAAATGTAACAGGTCATGCTGATTTTCCATTTCGAATTGACGATGAGGATAATGATCAGTTGCAATTTACAAATTTATTAAGCGATAGAGTTTACGGAACACAAGCGTGGAAACAATACACACTTAAATTACCCCTTCAAAACGAAGCTTCCAAAATTTATCTTTTTCCGTTACTTTATGGACCCGGTAAAATGTGGGTTGACCATATTCAGATATTGATTGATGGTATTGATGTTGGCAAGGCAAAAATTAAAGCAAATTACAATCCCAACCCACCAAAGCCAATTAATTATGGGAGCAATATAGCTGTATCGGGCAAGGTAAAAGTAGAGCATGCAGAACTATATTATGAGACCTATGGAAAAGGGGAGCCCCTGCTGCTGTTGCATGGAAACAGCCAGTCGATCAGTGTTTTTAAAAAACAGATTAAAGCTTTCTCAAAAAAATATCAGGTTATAGCAGTAGATACGCGTGGCCAGGGAAAAAGTACCGATTCCGGTACAGGGGCACTTTCGTATGATTTATATGCTGAAGACATGAAAACACTGCTTGATTCTTTACATATTGGCAAAGCAAACATTTTAGGTTGGAGTGATGGGGGAAATACGGGGCTAATTATGGCTTACAAATACCCCGCACGAGTAAAGAAATTGGCTATTACCGGAGCCTGTACAAACCCGAAAGATGCTGTTTCGAAGACTACCTTAGAAGAAGTTGGCAAGGCAATTAAAAGTTTAAAAACGAAATCAGATGTTAAATCAAAATATCAGGTCAGGTTGTTTAATATGTTGCTCACCGAACCAAATATCACAGCGATGGATCTAAAACGTATTAAAGCACCGGTTTTGGTAATGGCCGGCGAAAAGGATATGATTTTGGAAAAACATACCAAATTTATTGCGGATAATATTACTAACGGACAGCTTTTTATTTTTAAAGGCGCCACACATTATGTTCCTGTTGAGTTAGTTTCTGAATTCAACTCCAAAGTCCTTAATTTTTTAAGTGAATAATTGATATCGCCTCTAATTAACATATTTAGGTGCCTGATTTTATAAAATCCTGATCTTCATCTTTTACAACTTTCCAACATTAAAACCTGTTCACAATCCTTATCTTTGCATCCAAATGGAAAAAATATTGGCAAAACACGATTTGGCAGGGGGATATTGCAATAGTTTAGCAACTTATTCAAGGTATTTAACCCGTGAAGTAAATATTGGCGATATTGCTTTGGGTGGTCACAATCCGATCCGCATCCAATCGATGACCACGACCGATACAATGGATACTTTAGCTACAGTAGAGCAAACGATCCGTATGGTAGAGTCGGGCTGTGAGTATGTTCGTATTACTGCGCCAAGTATTAAAGAAGCCGAAAACCTGGCCAATATCAAAAAGGAACTGCGTTTCAGGGGCTACACGGTACCCTTAATTGCTGATATCCATTTTACACCCAATGCTGCCGAAATGGCCGCAAGGATTGTAGAAAAAGTGCGCGTAAACCCAGGTAATTACGCCGATAAAAAGAAATTCGAGAATATAGAATATACACAGGATGCCTATAATGCAGAACTGAGCAGGATTTATAAAAAATTTATTCCGCTGGTTAAAATCTGTAAAGAATACGGTACTGCGATGCGTATTGGTACCAACCATGGTTCGCTTTCCGACCGCATCATGAGCCATTACGGAGATACCCCGCGTGGCATGGTCGAATCGGCAATGGAATTTATCCGTATGTGCGAAGACCAGAATTACTATAACCTGGTCATTTCGATGAAGGCCAGCAACACCCAGGTGATGGTACAGGCTTACCGTTTATTGGTTGAAACCATGGCCAGGGAAGGCATGAATTATCCTTTGCACTTGGGGGTAACAGAAGCAGGCGATGGTGAAGATGGTCGTATTAAATCAGCTGTTGGTATTGGTACCTTACTGGAAGACGGTTTGGGTGATACCATTCGGGTTTCTTTAACTGAAGACCCTGAATTTGAAGCACCGGTGGCTAAGGCTTTGGCTGACCGGTACACTTTAAGAAGTCAGAAGTCCGAAGTTCATAGTTCTGAGGCTATCAGTGCATCTTCCGTTAAAACTTATTCTCCCTACGAATACAACCGCCGCGTTACTGTGCCTGTAGAGCATATTGGCGGGCATCACCATCCGGTAGTGATGATCAATGTTTCACAAGAAAATTTAAAAGATCCTTACTTTTTAAATTCGGTTGGTTATAATTATAGTGCAGGCCTGGATAAATACAATTTAGCCGATCAGGCTTGTGATATTGCTTATTTGGGCGATAATCTGCCCTCGTTTGCTTTTCCGGGTAATTTAAAACAGGTTTACAATTACCAGACCTGGCTTAAACTAAGCGATAAAAATAACTGTCACCCTTTGCTTACACCCGAAGAATTTAGCAGTATAGCCATTAAAGATGAGTTTTTAAACTTTGTTGAAGTTGATGCCAGACAGTTAACCAGTTTAGCAGTTGACCAGTTAACCAATGTAGTGCTGGTACTTAAAACTTCAGCAATTCACGGCATGGCAGAACAAAGGGCATTTTTTGTAGCATTGCAGGAGCAGAATATTCAGATTCCTGTTATCATTAAACGCAACTATCAGGATGTGGGTGCCGACAACCTGATGCTTTATGCTGCAACTGATCTGGGAGCCCTGCTTACTGATGGTTTTGGCGATGGGGTTTGGATAGACGCTGAAAAACAGAACCTGGCTTTAATCAATTCGGCTAGTTTTGGTATTTTACAAGCTACCCGTACCCGGATCAGCAAAACAGAATATATTTCCTGTCCAAGCTGTGGTAGAACGCTTTTCGATCTGCAGGAAACCACACAATTAATCCGTTCGCGTACTGATCATTTAAAAGGGATTAAGATTGGTATTATGGGCTGTATCGTAAACGGGCCAGGCGAAATGGCCGATGCCGATTATGGCTATGTGGGTACCGGACCTGATAAAATTACGCTGTATCGGGGTAAAGAAGTGGTGAAGAAAAACGTAACCACTGCTTATGCCTTAGATGAGCTGATCGATATCATTAAAGGTGACGGAAACTGGGTGGAAAAAGCGTAAAAAAACTGTTTTTTCTAGCGGAATGTGAAAAATAGTCGGGAAACCTATTAATAGCTCCGTTATGGCCTGCCTTACAGACCACAATGTTTCTATTTATTTTTCTCCCCAATAAATACTAAATTGCCTTTGATGAATATTCCCGAGTTTCAATCCCTGTTTAACGAACTTCGAAACTGGCTAAGTGGCAAAGGCCTTTCCGGCAGTGAGCTGGTATATGCTTATTTTTTCATTGGCATTATAGGGGTGGTACTGTTTTTATTCATAACCATTTTCTTAACCAGGCAAATTTTTATTGGTGTGGTTAAAAGTGCCAAAACCAAATCCAACTGGCAAAAAGCCCTGTTCGAATTTAGGGTATTCAGGGCCTTTGCCTTAATTTTTGGTGCTTATATTATTTACAATGCGGTTCCCTACGTATTTGTCTATTTTAAAAACTGGCTTTTTTATGCCCTTATTTTTGCTAAAATCTATATGGTTCTGGCAGTCATGTTTGCGGTAAATGCTTTTCTGAATGCTGTGGTTTCCATCATGGAATCATCAAAGAAATATGCAGATAAACCCATCAGGAGTTATAAGCAGGTAGCAAAAATTGTTTTTTATATTGTAGGTTTTGTACTCATTTTATCTATTCTGTTAAACGAATCGCCGTTGTATATTTTTGGTGGTTTTGGTGCCGTAACTGCCGTTTTTATCCTGGTTTTTCGTGATCCGATTTTGGGGTTCGTAGCCTCTGTACAAATGAGTGCTATCGATCTGGTCCGGGTAGGCGATTGGATTACTGTTGAAAAATATGGTGCTGATGGTGAGGTAACCGAAATTAATTTAACTACCATTAAGGTGCGCAACTGGGATAAAACCGTAACCATTGTACCGAGTTATGCCATTGTTAGCGAGTCATTTAAAAACTGGCGGGCAATGGAAGAAAGCGAAGGACGAAGGATTAAACGGCATATTAATATTAAAATTTCGAGTATCAAATTTTGCGATGAAGAACTGATCGGGCGTTTGCAGAGCATCGATTTTTTAAAAGACTACCTTAAAGAAACCCAGCAACACATTGCTACATTTAATGCCAAGCATACAGTAAATCCGAATAACCTGGTAAATGGCCGCCACATGACTAATATTGGTACTTTTAGGGTTTATGCCGAAAAATATCTGCAAAGCAATCCTTATATCAATACCGATTTAACCTTTATGGTGCGGCAGTTACAGGCGACTGAAAATGGCCTGCCCATAGAAATCTACGTTTTTTCGAAAGAAAAAGGCCTGAAAAAATTTGAAGAAGTAGCCGCTGATATTTTCGATCATTTGCTGGCCGCTGTACCATATTTCGACCTCGAAATTTTCCAAAGCCCTAGTGGAAGCGATATGCGCAATTTTGTAAGGAGAGGGGATGATTAGAATTTGTATTAAAACCCCTATTAGTAATTTCTGTTGAAATAATTTCTTAAGAAAATCAAGGAAATAATAGCTAAAAAGACTAAAATGCCTTGAATGGTAGTGTTTTGTGCTGCTCTTTTGTTGAAATAAATTATAGTTGCAATTAAAACACCAAAAACTGTAGTGATTAGTCCTAAAAAATCATCCTTGATTATCGGAAATTTGCAGATTATAGTTTCATTAGGTTTCTTTAAACCATAGTATTGGATAAAGCCTGTTATTTTTGATTTATAAACTAATAATGAATCTTTACGACTCATTACGTTGAAGAGTTCGGCTGGAATCTTATATTTTTTACGAGGCGTTTGTGCAATGAAAATGTATCCTTTCCCATTATTTAAACGATCACCCCAAAAATCGTTAATAAATTCGGCGTTTGATTTTACTGGCGAAAAATTACTATCTAAAAAAGTAACCAAACATAAAAATAAAGTTAACCCGATTATGGTTTGCTTTAATATAGTTTTGTTGAAATCTGAAAGGTTAATTCGATCTTGAGTCATAAAATATAACCACCCAAGATAAGTAATTTAAGCTTCCTCCAAAAACATCAAAACCTTCTCGCAAACTTTAAACAAATGTGGCGGTAAACTTTCACCGCTATAAGGTTGCGATGCGCCATAAACATGGTTGGCTCCTTCAATTTTAACCAGTCTGCTGGCCGGGTTGGCATCTGCCAGTTGCTGCGCCGTCTCAAATGGAACATTTACATCATCGTCGCCCTGCACAATTAACCAGGGAATATTGATCCGCTTAGCAGCTTCCAAAATGTTTAGGGCAGCTGCGTTTTCTTCAAAATCCTGTAGCAGTGTTACATTTAACGGCATCTGCTCTTTAGTGCGGGCATTGGTTACGAAGATTTTTCCGTTTTTCTTCCATTCAGCTTCCTGTTCTTTTTTCCAAAGGCTGCTAAAATCAGCAATGGCACTCCAGGTAATCAGTTTAGCTATTCTTAAATCGTTTGCGGCTTCGATGATCGATAAACCACCACCACGGCTGTGACCAATTAAATTTACTTTGGTTTCGGTACCATAGGCTTTTTCGATAAAATCAAGCACTGCGTTTAAGTCAAATAACTCCTTCGATATGGTATTACTGGCAAAAGTTTCCAGATCGGTTACATCCTTAGGATCATCAACAGGTACACCACTATGCGATAAATTAAATTTGATATACCGGTAACCATTACTGGCAAAATGCCTGGCTACCAGGTTATGCGCTCCCCAGTCTTTAAAACCCTTAAAGCCATGTACAAAAAGAATAATAGGCGCATTCGTATTTTTTTCATCAAAGGTAATGTCGCCAATAATTAGTCGTCCATTAGCACCGCTAAGGCTAAAATCGTTTTGTGTAATCATCGTTTTAAAGTATTGGTATTAAATATAAACCTGCTAAATAAGATTTTGTTGTCAGTTTTTAAAAGTATCCGTTAATGAAGAAATTTTTCTTCTTCCCTATCACTTATAGAGCCGGTATTAACAAAGTTAAAGATTAAAATACTGGGTCAGGCAACCATTTAGCTATAAATCCGTAATATCAGTAAGTGGACAAAAGTGGCTGTAACCAGCTGGAATGTAATAAAAAGTATAAATCAGGAATCCATTTTTTAGCTTCCAGATGGATGGTCAGTGTTTTGCAGCTATTTAAAACCGTTCTAAATTAATGTAAATTACAGATTAATGACGCTGACATACACCAACCGTATTACTTTTGTATCCCGATAATAGTTAATAACGGAGCACTTGGAATATTTAAAAGTAATAGCTTTTACGCATCACCACATCGATCTAAAATCTTTAGGGAAGTTAGTTATATGTGATCAGAGTCTGGATAGCAGGTTGAAGAATATTCAGGCAGAGCTTCCGGTAAGCGAAATTTTTTATATCGGTACCTGCAACCGTGTGGAGTTTGTTTTTTTAACTAAAGAAAAAACCGATAAAGAATTTGTAACCAGGTTTCTTACCGTTTTAGATATGGGCTTACCAGCCGAGTTTATGGAACGTTTCCTGGATAATGTAACTGTTTTCGAAAACGAAGAAGCCTTTAATCATTTATTGAGAACTTCTTGCTCTTTAGAGAGTTTGGTGGTAGGCGAAAAAGAAATTCTGGCGCAAATCCGCAGGGCTTACGAGAACTGCCGCGATGCAGGCTTTACCGGCGATTATATGCGCATGATTATGGATCGTGTGGTAAAAACAGCCAAAGAAGTTTATACCCATACCAATATTTCAAAAAACCCCGTTTCAGTAGTATCATTGGCTTACCGTAAGCTAAAAGAGTTAAATATGTGTGGTAACTCGCGTATTTTAATTATTGGTGCAGGCGAAACCAATCAAAATATTGCCAAATACCTGAACAAACATAAATATTCAAATTTCTCCGTTTTCAACCGTACTTTAACCAAAGCCGAATCGCTGGCCGAAGAGTTGAATGGCAAAGCATACCCTTTAACTGCACTTGAAGATTTTAAAGAAGGATTTGATGTAATTATTACCTGCACAGGTTCTACCGAAGCCATTATCGACGAAGAACTGTATGCTAAATTACTTAACGGCGATACCAGCAAAAAGGTAATTGTAGATTTAGCTATTCCCAACGATGTTGCTCCGGCAGTAATCCACCACAATCCGGTTTATTACATTGAGGTAGAATCTTTAAAAGAAGTGGCCCGTAAAAATATCCAGGAACGTTACAACGAACTGGTTCATGCCGAGGAGATTATCAGTAACAATATCACCGAGTTTTTTTCTGTTTTAAAACAGCGCCGTATCGAAATTGCCATGCAAGAGGTGCCAAGAAAGATTAAAGAAATCAAGAATACAGCTATAAATGGTGTATTTGCCGAAGAAATTAGTCAGATGGATGAAGCATCCCGCGAGGTTTTAGAACGTGTAATGAATTACATGGAGAAAAAATACATCAGTGTGCCAATGGTTATGGCTAAGGAAATTCTGGTCAATCAGTCTTAGTTTAAACGCAAAGAAGACTTAGCTAAACGAAAAGCTTAATTTTATTTTGTTATCTACCTGCTGCTCTCATTCTGAATGCAGGAGGAATCTTCAAATCAGCTTACAACACAAGCTGGCAGATTGGAATGAGCTGGCGACATGTCGGAAACATGCAATCATGCCTTAAAAACCTTTGTGGCTGGGCAAATCAGTCTTATAATGTCACAGAAATCCCCTTAATTACCCCATCTGTAACCTCACTGTCTCATTTTTAAACAATTCATGGTATAAACCACTATTTAATTTAAATTTGCAGTTCATTTAATCTTAATAGTGAAGAAATTAACCATCGGAACACGCGGTAGCGACCTGGCTTTATGGCAGGCTAATCATATCAAAAATGAGTTAGCGGCTATTGGAATAGAAGCAGAGATAAAAATCATCAAAACACAGGGCGATAAAATCCTGAATTTAAGATTGGACAAATTGGAAGGCAAAGGCTTTTTTACCAAAGAACTGGAAGAAGAGCTTTTGGCAGGAACAATTGATCTTGCTGTACATTGCCTCAAAGATTTGCCTACAACACACCCTGAAGGATTAACCATTGCAGCTTTGCCGCCACGTGAGGAAGCAAGCGAATACCTGTTGATTTTAAAAGACTGTGTAGATGTTTCGCAGAAACTTTCGCTTAAAAAAGGGGCCATGGTGGGTACTTCGTCTAACCGCCGTAAAGCCCAGCTGTTGGGATTACGTCCGGATTTAGAGGTTGAAGATCTCCGTGGAAATGTACCTACCCGTATTGGTAAATTACGCGATGAGGATTACGATGCCATTTTGATTGCTAAAGCCGGTGTGAAACGTTTAGGTTTAGACGTTAGCGATTTACATATTGAAGAGCTGGAAACTACCGAATTTATTCCTGCACCTGCACAGGGAGCCCTGGCCATTCAGATCAGAGAAAACGATACCGAACTTTTTGATGCCCTTCAAAAATTGCACGATCCCGCTACAGCTGAAGAAGTAGGGGTGGAACGTAAGGTGTTAAACCTTTTTGAAGGTGGCTGCCACATGCCTCTTGGCTGTTACTGTAAAAAAGAGAACGGACAATTCGAAGTCTGGACTTCAAAAGCTGAAAGTACAGATCATTTCCCTGAACGGTTGTTTTTGCGTGCCGATACAACCGAAGGTTTGGCCGAAAAGATTGTTGCCAAATTCAATGCCGAAAGGAAAAAACCGGCAAAGGTTTTCATTTCGCGAGAAATTGGTGAACACAGTTATTTCCGCAGAGCACTTGAAAATAATAATATTGAAATCGAAGGACGTTCATTGATCCGTACGTTTCCTATAGTTACTGTTTTAGATCAGTTTATTCTGCGTCATGTAGACTGGATTTTCTTCAGCAGCCGCAACAGTGTCGAATATTTTTTCAACCTGAAACCGGTATTGCCAAAGAAAACAAAATTTGGTGTAGTGGGCAGAGGTTCGGAAGATGCTTTACGTAAATTTGGCCATTTTGCCGATTTTGTTGGTGCAAGTGGTGATATTACTGAAGTAGCAGAAGATTTTGCACAATTGGTTGGTGGACAACAGGTTTTGTTTCCACGAGCTCAGGATTCACTACAGTCTATTCAGAAATCTTTACCAGCTGACGCCAAAATTATCGATTTGCCAATTTACGAAACCGTAATTGAAGATGATATTGACCAAAGTTACGCTGACGTACTCATTTTTACCAGTCCATCTAACGTGGATGCTTATTTCGTCAATAATTTATTAGAACCGGGTCAGCAGGTAATTGCTATTGGTAATTCTACCGGAAAGAAATTTGATGAAATGGGCGTAAAATATGCCTTGCCTTACTCGCCCGATGAAATCGGATTAGCCGAAGCTGTTTTTGGAATAGAAATGAGGTAAGGCTGAAAACCTTAAGCATAGAAGGGATTGTTATTCTGAACAAGACCAGCCCAATATCGTTGTGTTGAACTGCTGTCCGGTTTGTCGTACTGGTGTTTCAGCAGCTCAATGGCTTAATGCTTTTCGAACAATAACAACAACAAAACAAAAGTAGATGGTTAACGCTTGATACTAAATAGAATAAATATGTTACATCGTCCGCGTAGATTAAGAAAAAATCCATTGGTGAGAGAGATGGTGGCCGAAACCCGGCTATCAAAAGATATGTTCGTGTATCCCTATTTTGTGGTACCCGGTAACCATGTTACCCATGCTATTGATGCCATGCCAGGAGTAAATCATTATTCGGTTGATTACCTGGTGAAAGATGTAGAAGCCGGATTGAAAAAAGGCCTGAACAAAATTATGCTTTTTGGGGTTGGCGATGAAAAGTCAGCTGATGCCAAATCTGCCTATCACGATCATTCGCTGGTACCAACTGCTGTGCGTGAGCTTAAAAAACAGTTTGGCGAAGATTTATATGTTGTAACCGATGTTTGTGTGTGTTCTTACACTAACCACGGGCACTGCGGAATTTTAGAAAACGATTACGTTCAGAACGATAAAACGGTTGAAGTAATTGCCAAAATGGCTTTAACACATGCAGAGGCTGGTGCTGACATGTTTGCACCTTCGGATATGATGGATGGCAGGATTGCGGCTATACGCAATCTTCTAGACGAAAATGGCTTTGTTAACGCGGCCATTATGAGCCACGCTACAAAATTTGCTTCTGCTTACTACGGCCCTTTCAGGGAAGCTGCCGATTGTGCACCAAGCAAAGGCGACAGAAAAGCGTATCAAATGGATTTCAGAAACCCTTTAGAGGCATTACGCGAAGCAGCTTTGGACGAGCAGGAGGGAGCCGATGTTTTAATGGTAAAACCAGGTCTGGCTTATCTGGATATTATCCAACGTTTAAAACAAGACACCAATTTGCCAATAGCGGTTTACAATGTTTCGGGAGAATACTCGATGGTAAAAGCTGCTGCTGAGCGCGGTTGGATTGACGAACAAAAGGTTGTAATGGAAACCATGCATGCCTTCGCCAGGGCAGGAGCAAGCATTATTACCACTTACCACATTAAAGATATTTTAAATAACGATTGGCTTTAAAGTTAGCTGGCAGCAGATTGTAAAGTTGAGGACCAGTATATCCGAAAACTTCTACATTTCGCCATTAACCTAAATAAAACGAGGAAGAAGATTGATGGTTTATAGGATTGAGGGTTTAAGCACCCGAACCTTGAGCCTTTTACCTTCCCGCCTTCAACCCTAATAAAAATGTTAGATTCATTAAAAAAAATGTTTTCAGGCAACGAAGCTGATATTCCGGTAAATACAGGCAGCAAACCTGATATTTCGAGAGTAAAATCTGCAGAGCTGTATGAAAAGTCAAAAACGTATTTCCCGGGTGGGGTAAACTCGCCGGTAAGGGCTTTTAAATCCGTTTACGGTACCCCGCTTTTTATCGAAAAGGGTGATGGCTGTTTTATCTGGGATGCAGATGGAAATCAGTTTATCGATTTTTGTGGCAGCTGGGGACCATTGATTTTAGGGCACAACAATCCGAAAATCAGGGAGAAAGTAACCGAAGTAATGCAGAACGGCATGAGCTTTGGCGCACCTACAGCTTTAGAAAATGAACTGGCAGAGCTGATTATTAAAAACAACCGTTTTGTAGAAAAAATCCGTTTTACCAGTTCGGGTACAGAGGCCGTAATGTCGGCTATTCGTTTGGCCCGTGGTTTTACTGGTCGAGATAAAATCTTAAAGTTCGAAGGTTGCTACCATGGTCATAGTGATTCGTTGCTGGTTAAAGCAGGTTCAGGTCTGGTTACCTTTGGCGAAACTTCATCAGCAGGCGTACCTAAGTCTTTTGCCGAAGAAACCATTGTAGTTCCATTGAATGATCAAACCGCAATTGAACAGGCTTTTGAACAGTTTAAGGATCAGATTGCCGCGGTAATCATCGAAGGTATTCCGGCCAACAATGGCTTAATTATGCAGGATGAAGCTTATATTCAGTTTCTGCGTAAAATTTGTACCGATAATGGTTCACTTTTAATTTTTGATGAAGTGATTACCGGTTTCAGGGTTGGTTTTGAAGGTGCTGCGGCCCATTATGGCATTACACCTGATATTGTAACCTATGGAAAAATTATCGGTGGCGGTTTACCGGTGGGTATGTACGGTGCACGTGCCGAAATTATGGCACATATTTCTCCCGATGGCGGCGTTTACCAGGCCGGAACTTTATCCGGTAATCCGGTGGCCATGGCGGCTGGAATTGCTACTTTAACTGAGCTCAGTAAGTCGGGATTTTATAAAGATTTAAATAACAAGGCTCAGGAATTTGTTGCCAGTATTCAGCGTTTTGCTACTGCCCGAAATTATAAATTTAAAGTGTTCACTATTGGTTCTATTTTCTGGTTTGCCTTTACCGACAAAGATAAAATCCAATCGGCTGACGATATTGATGCCGGCAGCATGGAGAAATTTAAAGTTATGCACCGTGAGCTATTAAACCGGGGAATTTATTTAGGCCCATCGGGATATGAAGTTGGTTTCGTATCTTCAGCACATACAAAGATCGAGCTGGAGAAAGCCAAACGTGCTATATTTGAAGCTTTAGATTTGGTTTTTAAAAAATAATCCTTTGTTTAATTACAAAGCGTACAGCGTTTTACAAAGAACAAGGTATTTTTTTAAATCTTTGCAATCAATTAATTTGTGTAATCAAACCGGGGGAAAAATATTTAAATTAAAAGCCCCCTTAGGGGTAGGGGTATGAAGAAATCTATAGTCATATTTTACGCGTTACTGCTTTATGCATTAATCCAGCTCATTTCGTGGGGTACTTTGGTCGTGCGTTTGCAGCCAAGCCGCATGACGATGATTATGGGTGAAGGTTCGGTGTTTTTGTTTTTGCTTTGCTTTGGCGGTTATTTTTTACACCAGTCGTTAAAACGTGAAGATAAATTACGGGAACAGCAGCAAAATTTCCTCATGTCGATTACACATGAGCTAAAATCGCCTTTGGCAGCCATTAAGCTTTCCATACAGACCATTGTTAAAAGAGATCTGGATAAAGCCAGGCAAGTTTCTTTGCTGAATAATTCGTTAAAAGACATTGAGCGATTAGACGATCTGGTCGAAAATATGCTGTTGGCAACAAAGATTGAAAACCGATCTTATAGTTTCCCTAAAGAGGCATTTAACTTTTCAGAGCTGGTGGCTAAAATTACAGATCGTTTACAAGTGCACTCTTGTGGCTGCGAGCAGATCATAAATGCGAAAATTCAGCCAAATTTGCAGCTTGTGGGTGACAAATTTGCCTTATCGTCAGTAGTAACCAATTTAATCGAAAATGCGGTAAAGTATTCTAATCCCTGTGATGAGATAAATGTGCATTTAAACGAAATAGAGGGACATGTTCACCTCAGTGTGATGGATAAAGGACCGGGTATTTCAGATGCCGAAAAAATGTTGATATTTGATAAGTTTTACCGCGTTGGTAACGAGAATGTCAGAAAAGCGAAAGGAACAGGTTTAGGCTTGTTTATTGTGAAAGAGGT